>Ga0081540_1000180_pt1 | contig 65914 bp, 55 predicted proteins | sample TabmetS2T1R1_FD_71024 | JGI IMG/M metagenome (GOLD analysis project Ga0081540, IMG submission 71024) | Tabebuia heterophylla rhizosphere microbial communities from the University of Puerto Rico - S2T1R1 | ecosystem: Host-associated > Plants > Roots > Rhizosphere ...
GGGGCCCACCATGATGTTCGAGGGCTTCAGGTCGCGGTGGATGACCCCCTGGGAGTGCGCATAGGCGACTGCCTGGCAAGCCGCGATGACGCTTGGCAAGAGTCTGAGGCGGTCGGACAGCGACGTGCACTTCGCGAGTCGTTGCTTGAGGGTCTCTCCGCGGATCAGCTTCTGGGCATAGAAGATCGTTCCATCCGGGCGCCTGGCCAGCTCGAGCACCGAGACGATCCCGGGATGATCGAGGCGGGCGGTCAGGCGCGCCTCGCGGAGAAACCGTCTCCGGTCGGCGGCTGCGCCCTCGCTCCTCAAGGCCGGCGTGAGGGCACCCGACGCTGCCAGGGCCGGGTTCCCCCCTTTCCGGGACACCGACAGCTCCTTGAGCGCCACCTCCCGAGCGATGAACTCGTCGAAGGCCCGGAGAACCACCGACTGTCCGCCCCGACCCAGCTCCTCGAGCCGTGTGTACTGGCCCTCGCGCTCGAGAGGAATCTGCCGCTCGGTAACTTCGGGCGCTTCGCGTGACACCGATCACTCCTTTCGGGCGTTTGTGTTCCGCACTGTAAGCGATCGGCCCCAGCCGATCAGGGACGGATGCCATCACCCCAGCAGTCGCGCACCGACCTCGAGAAGGCCCGCCTCGTCGCGGAGGGGAAGGTGAGGGCGGTGAGGGTGAGCCACGCGATCCGGATCCCGCTCACTGACGTGTCCACAGCTTCGAAGGAGTTGGTACAGGACTGTGGCTCCGGGGTTAGCGCTTCAAGCCCGCTCGGTCGCCCACGAACCTCCAGGATTCTTCCGAAGGAGTCCTGACCGTCTCTCCCTGGATGTTCCATCGCATGTACCGCCTGTGTACTGGATGCGGGCGGTCGAGATCGCTGGCGAGGACTCGACGACAGCGCCCGGGTCGTGGCGATCCGAGCCGCCGAGGTGCGCGTCCTACGAGACGGTCAATACGCCTGACCCACTCGGCTCCACTCAGCTGTGGGCCGCAGCTCCGGTGGTGACCGTCGCTGTGTCGAGCCGGACCTTTCCCCGGAAGATCCGGGCCAGGAAGACGACATAGCCGCAGGCGAGCGGAAGCCCGACCAGGGTCCAGGTCAGCGCGACCCGGAGGCCGTGGTGAGGCGTGGCGGCGGCGAACGCGTCCAGGGACAGCGAGGGCTCGAGGTTCGAGCGCAGCAGCACCGGCCATCGCGCGGCGGCGGCCGTCCCCAGCAGGGTGAAGTGCGTTCCTGCCGAACCGATGAAGGCCAGGCCCGAGCGCCCCGTCACCAGGCCCACCGCGAGGATCGTCGCCGCCCCGACGAGGAGCACTGCGAGGAACCACACCAGCGGCCGCTGGCCGGCAGCGACGAAGAGATCGGGCGCGACCTGGACCGTTGCCCAGGTGACCAGCGGAAAGAGCAGCCCGGAGGTCGTCCAGAGCCATCGCGCCGCGCGGAGGCTCCGTGCGTGCACTGGCCCCTCGGTCTTCATCGCCAGGTAGAGCCCTCCGTGCCCGCCGAGCGCGAGGACGGTGAACACGCCGACGAGCACCGTGTACGCGTCGAGCACGCCCGAGCGGGTCGAGGGCCAGAAGCTGTCGAAGAGGGGGATGTGAAAGGTGCCGGTGCCGTCCAGCGGCACGCCGCGGACGACGTTTCCCAGCGCCGCGCCGAGCACGAGGGCGATGAGCGCGCTGCCGATGGCGAAGGTCGCGTCCCAGAACGCCGCCCAGAGCGGATTGGTGACGTGGCCGCGGAGCTCGATGGAGAGACCCCGGAGGATGAAGACCCAGAGCAGCAACATCAGCGGCAGGTAGAACCCACTGAACCCCACCGCGTACGCGGCGGGGAAGGCCATGAAGAGCGCGCCGCCTCCGGCGATGAGCCACACCTCGTTCCCGTTCCACACCGGGCCGATGGCCGCCAGGATGGTCCGGCGCTCGGCGTCGTTGCGGGCCACGATGAGATGCAGGAGGCCGGCGCCGAAGTCGAATCCGTCGAGCATGACGTAGACCGCCAGCATCCCGGCGACGATGGTGAACCAGAGCGCCTCCATCACGCGGCCTCCACGGCGAGTCCCGGTGACCCCGCGGGGACGCCTCGTGGATGTGGCGAGCGCGGCCCGTGCGCGATCTCGCGGCCCACGAGGAACAGGAAGAGGATGCCCATCACGAGATACAGCCCGGAGAACCCGATCAGAGTGAAGAGGGCGTTTCCGGCCGAGACCCGGGGCGAGGTGCCATCCGCCGTTCGCATCAGCCCGTGGACCAGCCAGGGTTGCCGCCCCAGCTCGGCGGTCATCCAGCCCGCGGTGGTGGCGATGTAGGGGAAGGGCGTGGCGAGCATCAGGGCCCAGAGCAGCGGGCGCGTCCGCTCGAGGCGGCCTCTCCAGAGCTGGAAGGCGGACAGCGCCATGAGCGCGATGAAGAGCGTCCCGAGACCTGCCATCACGTGGTACGCGTAGTAGAGGAGCTCGATGTTGTCCGGCCACTGGTCGTGGGGGATCCGGTCCAGTCCGGTGACGGTGCTCCCGAAGCTCCCGTAGATCAGGAAGCTCAGCAGGCCCGGGACGACCACCGGGTTCTCCAGCTTTCGTTGCTGCACGTTCGGCTGCCCGATGATGGCCAGCTCCGCGCCGGCCTGGCTCTCGAAGAGGCCCTCCATCGCGGCGAGCGTCGCCGGCTGCTTCTCGGCCAGCAGCTTCCCGTGGCGGTCTCCGGTGGGGAACACCATCAGGCAGGAGGCGACCAGCCCGGCGACAACGCCGGTGCGGAGGGCGAGCGAGGCGTGCTCGGCGTGGCCTCCCGAGAGCGACCAGAAGGCCCCCACTCCGGCGACCACGAAGGAGGCGGTCACCACCGAGGCGGTCATGTTGTGGAGGTACTGCCAGATGGCCCACGGGTTGAGCACGAAGGCCCAGAAGTCCGCGAGCTGCAGGCGCCCGGCCGCGTCCATCGTGTGGCCCACCGGGTGTTGCATGAAGGCGTTGGTGGCGATGATGAAGTAGCCGGAGAGCCAGCTGCCCATCCAGAGCGCCACCGCCGCGGCGAGGTGCATCCGTGGCCCGAAGCGCTTCTCTCCGTAGAGGAAGATTCCCAGGAAGGTCGCCTCGAGGAAGAAGGCAAACATCCCCTCAATGGCCAGCGTCTGGCCGATGACCCCTCCGGCGAAGTGGCTGAACCGGGCCCAGTTGGTGCCGAACTGGAACTCCAGCGGGATGCCGGTGACCACCCCCATCGCGAAGGATACGGCGAAGATACGTGCCCAGAAGCGCGCCGCCTCTTCGTGAAGGGCGCTTCCGCTCCGGAACGCCTTGAGCTTGAGCAGCAGGATGAGGAATGCCAGCCCCATCGTCAGCTGGGGGAAGAGGTAGTGGTAGGTGACGGTGAAGCCGAAGTGGAGACGGTGCCAGAACAGCGCGTCGGTCATGGCGCCGAGGCCCGCGCCAGGCGCACCTGCTGCAAGCGATCTCCAATCACGGCACCACTTGCGGCGCGTAGCACTTCACGGTGACCGGGCGCCATCGACTCGTCGGCGTCGTTCGGTTCGTCAGACATGACGCTCTCCTGAGTGAAAGGAGTGCCAGCCGGCGTTCTGGCCTCACTCCCAGCTGCGCAAGAAGTACGGCGTCACGCGCTCTCCGGACCGCTCGCGTATTGCGATGACTGTCCCCGTCTTGCGAAAACCGGCAGCGACGCGTCAGGAAGCTTCAGCCCGGGCCACCCCTGAGTCAGAGCAAGGCGCGCGGCAGTCGAACGATGGCGAAGCGCGAGGCGAAACTACCGACCAGCAACGCCGTCATGCTCACCAGGATGGATTGAAGGCTGGCACCAGCATAGAGGAGAGCCAGTGGCACGAGTGTCCCCAGCCCGATGCAGAGCGCTCCGAGCCGACCGAGCTGCCCGGGCGTGTACACGCGCGACAAGGCCGAAAGGAGATTGCGAACGAGGAGGCCGAGCGGAAACAGGTTGAGCACGAGGAGGAAGAGGAGCGCGGGGCGGAGCAACGCGCTCGCCCGCTCCTGTCCGAAGAGCGCCGCGAGAAGCAGCATCACCGCGCATCCCAGCATGAGCGCCGAGTTCGTCAGAAAGGCGCCGAGCCAGCGCGCGTCACGCCAGCCAGGTTGGGAGTTGGTCGCGAGCAAAACGCCCTTGTAGAGCGCCGATCCGAGGGCAGGCAGGATACCGAGGACCACGGCTGCCTTCCGGACCGACTCGAGGGCGGGCCAGGCAGAGGGCCAGGCAGCGGACAGGACGCTGAGCGCCGCGGCCACCGTGAGTGGCAAGGAGTAGATCGTGAGGGACCAGGTCCCGAGCGACATCGGCGAGGTGGGCTTGAAGACGCGCAGCATGTGGTGGAAGCGCAACGGGTCGCCCAGGTCCAGCACCAGGCAGGCGAGGTCGGTGACCAGGAGCACCAGTGCGAGCGGATAGGCAGCCTTCGACACGACGGTGAAGACGCCCGGCGCCGTCAGCTCTGCGATCGCAGCCACCAGAAAGAGGCCGGTCGTCAAATTATTGAACAACAGGTCCCAGGCGACCAGCATGTGCCAGCCGGGAGCCTTCGTCACCGCCGCCGCCGAATAGCCGGTACCGTCGAGGCGAGCCCGGGCGTCGATGGCCATGTCAGCGCCCCAGGACGAGGAAGACGGCCACGAGAGCGGCGACCGCGACGATCGCGCCCGCCAGGCCGCGGGCGTAGTCCCCCCACATGTGAAGCCAGGGGTTGGACGGCTTGTCGGGCAGCCCGTAGACCGACGGCCGATCGAGGAGGAGATAAAAGGAATTCAGGCTGGAGTAGGTTTCAGTGGCCGTGTCGCCATACAGGTGAGCGCCTGATTCGCCGCGACGGTGAAGCTCCTCCACACGCTTGCGGGCCCGATCCCGGAGCTCGTCGACCGGGCCGAACTGGATCGACGCCGTGGGGCACGCCTTCGCGCAGGCCGGTACCAGGCCGTCGCGCTGGCGGTCGTAGCAGAGCGTGCACTTGTGCGAATGGCCGTCGAAGCTGGCGCGGGTGATGACGCCGAAAGGGCATGCGGCGATGCAGTACGAGCAACCGTTGCAGATGTCCTGCTGGATGTAGGTGTTCTCGAACTCGTTGTGGACGATTGCGCCCGTCGGGCACGCCTGCTGGCACGGCGCGGTCACGCAATGCTTGCAGACGTCACTCATCATCAGCCAGCGACCGGTGCTCGGCTCGCTGGGCAGGACGTTCAGGGAGAACCGGCGTGCGTCGTCTTCGCTCTTCGCGGGAGCGGGAATCGGGAGCGGAGCAGGACGAAGCTGCTCGATGAACTTGACGTGCCGCCACGAGGTCGCCGACAGCTCTCCGGTGTTGTCATGGCTGTTGCCGGTCCACTGGAAGCCGTCCGCCGGAAGCTGGTTCCACTGCTTGCACGCCACCTCGCACGCCTTGCAGCCGATGCACACCGAGGTATCGGTGTAGAAGCCCATTGGCTGATGCGGCGGAGGCGGAGTCCCGCGGCGAAACGGACCGATGAGCCAATCCACCAGCGCCGACAGGCGAGTCCGCGGCGGATCGCTGCCCGCCGGCAACGTGGTCAGCTCTTTTTCTCTAACGGCCATGCCGAAACTTGCCTTCGGGCTGAGCGGCATCCGGCGTGTCGGGGATCGGGTCGCGCGTCGGCCACGCCGCCGGGAGTTTCGTCGGACGGGGAACTGGGCCGTCCAGCCGGCCAGGGTGGACCTGGCAAGCGAACGCCTTGGCCTCGTGCATGCTCACGTTGGGGTCGGCCACCAGCGACGTCAGATCATTGGCGTTGCCACCCACGGTTTCCCCCGCGAAGGCCCAGTGGAAGGGCAACCCGATCTGGTGGACGATGCGGTGCTCGACCAGGAGTGGCCGAAGTCGCCGGGTGACCATGGCGCGCGCCTCGATCCGGCCGCGAGCCGATTGCACCGTGAGCCAGCCTCCATGCTCGATGCCGCGCTCGGCAGCCAGCTCCGGGCTCAATTCAACGAACATTTCCGGCTGCAATTCGTTGAGCCAGCTGTTGAACCGGCTCATCGGCCCGCTGAGGTAATGCTCCGTCAGCCGGAACGTCGTCGCCACGACCGGGTACTTCGCCGTCGGTGTGTGGGCGATGTGGTTGAGAGGTCCCTCGAAGAGCCGAACCGTCGGGCTGCACGTCTGTCTGGGGTAAAGGAGGTTGCCGACCGGCGACTCGACCGGCTCGTAATGAGTCGGCAAGGGCCCATCCTTGATGGCAGGGGCGTAGAGCCAGCCGACTCCATCGGGCTTGAAGATGAACGGCTGGTTGCCAGCGATGGCTGCCATGCCGACCGCCCCAGGCGGCGGCCGGTAATCGGGCGACTTGTCCGGCTCGAAGTCCGGGCGATCCAGCCCCACCCAGCGCCGCGAGGCCCCGTCCCACCAGACCAGCTTCTTGCGCTCCGACCACGGCCTGCCGTCCGGCGCGGCGCTGGCGCGGTTGTAGAGGACGCGGCGGTTGTCGGGCCAGGCAAAGCCCCACTCTGGCTGAAGAGGGTTGTCGCTGCGCCGGCGTTCGCGGGCGCGATTGCGGCCCGGTTCGGGGAAGACGCCGCTGTAGATCCAGCAGCCGCAGGCCGTCGTGCCGTCATCCTTCAGCTCGGAGAAGGACGTCAGCAGGCGTGGCTGGCCGGTGCGCGGGTCGACCTCGGTCAGCGCGTGACCGTTGATCTCTTGAAGTACCTTTTCCAGGTCGGGCTCACCGTCAATGCGGCTGAGCGTTCCGTCGGGCAGGCGCGGCCGGTGGTCGAAGTCGTAATCCCACGTGAGATGGAGCAGCGGCTGGTCACGTGGGTCCTTCGAACTGGCGTACAGCGCCTTGAGACGCTTGCCGAGGTTGTAGAGGAACCAGGCGTCGGAACGGCTATCTCCGAGCGGATCGACGGCCTTGCCGTGCCACTGAAGCAGGCGCTGGGTGTTGGTGAGGCTGCCTTCCTTCTCCGGTGCGGCGGCGGCCGGGAGCAAGAAGACCTCGGTCTTGATCTCCGCAGGTGGCGGTCCGTTCGGGTCGCTCTTCCAGAAGACGGTGCTCTCGGTCTCGAACCAATCGGCGACGACGAGCCAGTCGAGGTTGCGCAAACCGGCCCGGTGCAGGCCGGCGTTGGGTCCACCCCCGGCGGGGTTCTGACCGAACAGGAAGTACCCCTTGACCTCACCCTTCGCCATCCGATCGAAGTAAGCCAGCTGCGAGTAGTCGGCGTCGATCCGCGGGAGCCACGAGAAACCGAAGTCGTTGTCTGGCGCGGCCGCCTCGCCGTACCAGGCCTTGAGCAGGCTGACGACGTACTTGCGGAAGTGAACCCAGTAGCCGGTTGGGAGGCCCTCGTGCTCGACGTAGCCCTTCAGCGTCTCGTGCTGAGCATCGGCGGCCGGTTGCGGCAGGTAGCCAGGCAAGACGTCAAATAAGGTACCCAGGTCGGTCGACCCCTGGATGGTGGAATGGCCGCGCATGGCCAGGATGCCGCCGCCGGGCCGCCCCACGTTCCCGAGCAATAGCTGCAAAATTGCGGCGGAGCGAATCATCTGCACGCCCGTGGTGTGCTGCGTCCAGCCCAGGGCGTAGACGATGGTGCTGGTCCGCTCGCGCCCGGAGTTGGCGCAGAGCAACTCCGCGACGCGCACCAGCTCCTCGGGGCTGCAGCCGCACACCTGCGCGACGAATTCCGGCGTGTACCGGGCGAAGTGGCGCCGGAGGAGCTGGAAGACGCAATGGGGGTCTTGCAACGTCTGGTCGCGCGGCGGTTCGCAGCTGTCCACGCCCGTCATGTGCCTTCGCGGCGCAGAATGCGACGGGGCTCCCGCCTGGAGGCTGTGACCGTGAATCCCGGCCTCTTCCTTCACCATTCGCGGCGGATGAGGCTCGCCCTCACCACCCGGCGCACCCTGGTATCCCCAGTGGCCCTCCCAGGCGTCGTACTTGCCGGTCTGTCCATCACCCCAGTAGCCACTGAACAGCCCCCCCAGGTCCTCGGTGTCCCGAAAGCCTTCCTGAATGATGGTTGACGCATTGGTGTAATTCAGGACGTACTCGTGGAACCACCTGTCGTGACTCAGAACGTAGTTGACCAGCCCGCCGAGGAAGGCGACGTCGCTGCCGGCCCGGATCCCCACGTAGACGTTGCAGTGAGCGGAGGTCCGCGTGAAGCGAGGATCGACGTGGATCAGCGTCGCACCCTTTTCTTTTGCTTTCATCGGCCAGCGGAAGGCCACCGGGTGAGCCTCCGCCGTGTTCGTGCCCATGAACAGGATGCAGTCACTGTTGGCCAGATCCTGCTCGTAGTTGGTGGCCGTGCCGCGGCCGAAGGAGGCGCCCAGACCGGGCACCGAGGCGCTGTGTCATATCCGCGCCTGGTTCTCGATCGAGACGACCCCGAGCCCGCCACCGAACAATTTCTTGATGAGGTAGTTCTCCTCGTTGTCGATCGTGGCTCCTCCGAGCGTGCCGATGCTGCGCACCGAGTTGAGGAGTCGACCGGACTCATCGCGCGCGGTGAAGTCGGCATCGCGTGCGGCCTTGACGCGCTCGGCGATCCGGTCCAGCGCCCAATCCAGCGAACGTGTCTCCCAGTGGTTGGAGTAGGGGGCCCGGTAGAGGACCTGGGTCACCCGGTGGGGATTGACGGCGAGCTGGAAGGCGTTGGAACCCTTGGGGCACAGGGTTCCCTCGTTGATGGGGCTTTCAGGATTCCCTTCGATGTCGATGATCTTCCCGCTCTTCGTGTAGATGAGCTGCCCGCAGCCGACGGCGCAGTAGGGGCAGACGCTCTCGGTGACGGTGGCGCCGCGCAGTCTCGAGGTCTTGGCCAGGGTCCGCCGACTGAACGGCTCCCGGGACGGCTGCGGGTGCGTCGAGAAGGACAGACGAAACATGGTGACCACCCGAGTAGGGCCTCGACGCTCTCCGGACCGTTCGCCCGTTGCGGTGACTGTTTGGTTCTTGCGGAAAGCAGCTTAGTCACGGAACTTCGGCCCGGAAAGTGGCGCCTTCATCTGCGGCCCGGACTGGCACATTCGATGCTGTCGCGCAGACAGCCTCAACCAACCTCGCGAAGGAGATCGAATGAACACTGCTTTCAAGCTGAGTGCCGTGCTGGTCACGCTTTTCACAAGTGCCGCCGTCGCGGAGAACGCCAAGACCGCACCGCCGGCCACGGCGCAGCAGGCCCTGGCTCACGCGAAGAAGATGCAAGCGCAGGAACGGCAAGCGATGGCGGACCGTACAAAGCGGCTCGATGCGAAGATGGCCCAGCTGCAGGGAGAAATCGCCCAGCTGCAGGACGAGGTGAGGGGGCTTTCGTACGAGCTGTCGAAGGAGCCGAAGTACTTTGCCGATCCAGAGAACGACCCGCTTCGGCCCTAGCGCGGGGTGCGGTACGCCGCCGCCTCGAGGCCGTAATATTCCATCCAGCGCGCGACCTGGTTCCGCCCCTTGCCAACCGCGCGTGCGACCGCGCTGAGGTTCCCCCGGTGCTGGGTGAGCAAGACGGACAGCTCCTCGCGGTGCCGCTGCTGCTCCGGGGTCAGCTCGCGCCGCGGAGGGCTGTCGTCGGCGCGCAACGCGTGCGGTAGGTGGGAACGCTCGATCCGGCCGCCGGCGGAGAGCGCCAGTGCGCCCGCGAGTGCCTGCTCGAGCTCGCGCACGTTGAGCGGCCAGTCGTACTCGAGCAAGGCCTGCCCCGCCTCGGGTTCCAGGGCGACGTCCACCCGGCCCGGTGCCAGCTTGCGCAACAGGGCCGCGATGAGGAGCGGCACGTCCTCCGGGCGATCGCGCAGCGGCGGAAGGTCGAGCCTGACACCGTCGATGCGCGCGAGCAGGTCGTGGCGGAACCCGCCTTGCTTGACCTGCACCTCGAGGTCGCGATGGGTCGCGCTGATGAGCCGCAGATCGACGGGAATCGTTCGCGCGGCGCCCACCGGGAGCACCTCGGACTCCTGAAGGACCCGCAGGAGCGCCGCCTGGGCAGGGAGCGGCAGGTCCCCGATTTCGTCGAGAAACAGGGTGCCGGCCTGCGAGGCGCGCACCAGGCCCGTCTTCTCCTCATGCGCTCCCGAGAACGCGCCCCTGCGGTGGCCGAAGAGCTCCGATTCCACCAGCTCGGAGGGGATGGCGCCGCAGTTGACGGCGACGAAAGCGCCGGACCGGCCTGAGCCCGCATGGATGGAGCGCGCCAGCAGCTCCTTCCCGGTGCCACTTTCACCGCGCAGCAGGACGGGCACCCGCGTCGGCGCCACCGCATCGGCCTTGGCAAGGATCTCGGCGAACTGGGGTGACCACGAGGCGACCGGCCCTTCGACAGTGCGGGCGTCTCGGAACGGTGGGCCATTCTCCGGCGCGATGAGGAACCGAAAGAACGTGTGGCCGAGTTGAAACAGGTCGCCCTCCGCGACGCGCGCGGTGATTCCGCCCTGGAGGCGCGTTCCGTTCACCCGCGTGCCGTTCCGCGAGTGGAGATCGGTCAGCGTCCAGCCGTTCGCGCCTCGCGCCAGCTCGGCATGGTGCGAGGACATCCAGGCGTCGGGGACCACGATGTCCAGGCATCCGTCGGCCGCCAGGCGGACGTCGCGCTCCGCACCGCGTCCCAGGCGCACGCGCTCCACCGCCGACAGACGATAGCACGCCGGCCCCGCGTGCGGCCGCTCGCACTCGAGGGCCAGCTCGAGGTGCGGAACGGTCTTCTGCGGCGGGCGGCGATCGAGATCTTCCTCGGGCAGCGTCGCGCGCGGATCCGCCATGGTGTAGCTCGGGTGTGTTACCACACCCCGGGAGTGCCATCCGGTGTGTGGACCGCCCGGCCGGGGGCCCCCGATCCGGCATCCCGGCGATGCCGCACGCGCGGGGCCGCTCTCGAGCGGCGACGCGATCGGCGGAAGGCGGGGGAGCCGGATCCGGCTCGGTCTCCGGGACGTCCAGACAGAGGGTCCCCCGACTCCCGGGGACGAGGGCCGGTGGATGGGGCCGTCAGGGATACGGAACACATCGAGCAAATGCGCCGACGTTGCGGGGGCGAGCGATGACGGAAAGTGAACTTGCGACACGTGGCGGGAGCGGTGGCTGCCTACCCGAAGAGAGCGCTTTGTTACGGTCAGCTTCCTTGGTGGTGAGCATTTGCGTGATCGCGATCTCATCGTCGGGGTGCTGACGACCCAGGCCGGATTCGTCACGCCCGCGCAGGTCATTGCAGCGGCGGCGGGCCTGTCCGACGCCGGGTCCGAGTCGCTCCTCACGAGACTCGAACGGAGCGGCGCGCTCGACGAGGACCGGCGGGCGCTCATCGAGGCACTGGTCGATCGCGCCATCACGGCCCAGGCGGGCGACGCCGACGCGGTGAACGTGGCGCTGGGCATCATCTCGCCGGCCCTTCGGCCCACCCTGGACTCGGCGGGCGCGGCTGCGCCAGGAGCAAGTGGCGCTCTGGCTTTTGCGCTCGAGGTTCCGCCCGAACGGCCAGGGCAGTACGTTCGGCTGAAAGAGCTGGGACGCGGCAGTCAGAGCGTGGTCCGGGCGGCGCGCGACCAGATCATCGGGCGCGAGGTTGCGCTCAAGGAGCTATCGGCGATCGCGGACCAGGCAGCGGACAGCGACTCGGCGCGCGCGGCCCGCGCCCGCTTCCTCCGCGAGGTCCGCCTCGTTGCCTCGCTCGAGCACCCGGGCATCGTGGGCATTCACGAGCTCGCTCGCCGTGAGGACGGGACGCTCTTCTGCGCGCAGAAGCTGATCCGTGGAGAGACACTGCACGCACGGTTCGCACGCACGAGGTCGCTCGCCGAGCGCCTCGAGCTGCTCCGCCACGTCGTCGACGCGTGCCAGGCGGTGGCCTACGCGCACGACAACCACGTCATCCATCGCGACCTCAAGCCGTCCAACGTGATGGTCGGAGAGTTCGGCGAGACCGTGGTGGTCGACTGGGGTCTGGCCAAGCTGCGCGAGGAGAAAGAGGACGTCGTGCCACTGGTGACCGCGGCCGCATCGCCGGAGCCGGCGCTCTCGGTGGCGGGAGTCGCGCTCGGGACACCTTCCTACATGAGCCCGGAGCAGGCCCGCGGCGAGCTCGCGGCCATCGACGAGCGGAGCGACGTCTTCAGCCTCGGGGCCATCCTCTACGAGCTCTTGACCGGACGCGCGCCCTTCGAGGGCGGGACCGCGACCGAGGTGCTGGAGAAGGTGCGCGCCGGGAGCTTTCCGCCGGTCCTTGCGCTCGTCCCCGGGGCGCCGGCCGAGCTCGCCGCGATCGCCGAGCGCGCACTCCGCGCCGAGCCCGCCGAGCGCTACGCGAATGGCGAGGCGCTGGCGAAGGAGCTCTCGGCATACGTCGCCGGAGGTCGGGTGAGAGCGTACCGCTACGGCGCCTGGGAGCTCCTGCGCAAGTTCGCGTCGAGCCATCGCGCGCTCGTGACCGGGGCGGCCATCGCCGTCGCTTTCTTGCTCGTGGCCGCCACCGTCGAGGCGATGCGGCTGCACCGGGCGCGCCTCGACCTGGCCAGCGCGTTCCTGGAACGCGCCCACAGCGCGGAACGGAACGGTGACTGGTCGAAGGCCGCCGCGTATTTCGCCGCCGCCCGCGCGCAGCATGACACGACCGAGGAGCGCTGGGCCCTTGCGGTTGCCGGTGAGCGCATGCCAACGCGCATCCTGTCGCTGCAGGGGCCGGCCGGCTCGTTCAGCGGCGTGGGATTGCTGCCGGACGGGCGCATCGTCGCGCTCGGAGTGGCCGAAGCGCGCATCGAGGTCCGGGACGTCGGCAGTGGAGCGACGTTGTGGACGCACTCCGGCGAGCGGGCCCTCGAAGCAGCCTTTACGGCGCGGGGGGGGCTGCTCAGGCTCGGATACGGGGACCGCTGGGAGTTTCGCGACGGGGCGACGGGCGCCGTGCTCGAGTCGTGGTCGCGCAGCTGGGGCACCCCCTGTAGCGGGCGCTTTCCGCCCCCAGCGTCGGTACACGATGGGCAGCTCCTCTGGCGCGGGGACAAAGATGAGACACGCGTCTTGGCGAGCGATGCCAGCGCAGACGTACAGGGCGAGGACTGTGTCGTCTCCGCGGATGGTCGCCAGGTCGCCTACTCCGCCAGGGACTATACGACGCGCCTCATCGAAGTCGATGGCGGACGCGAACTCGGCCGCGCCGTGAGTGAGGATGCAAACGCTCACGCCATTTTTACTCCCCACGGGCTGGTCCTCTTCCAGCAGGGACGCATCCAGGTCATCGGGAGCCCCGACGGAGACTTCACGATCGATCTCCCCGAGCGAGGACTCAGCCCGGGATCGCGGCCACCCTCCCTCGGCGGTACGGTCTCGGCGGACGGCGATCTGGCGGTGATCGCGAGCCGCGTGGGAACGACCCAGGCGGTGGTCGTGGATCTCCGGAACCGGACCATGCGGGGAGTCCTGCATTACCCCCCAGAATGGCCGACTTTCACCTTCTCTCTCGACGGCCAGCGGGTGTACGCGGCGGCCTTCAGAAACGCGTCTGTCCTGAAGGGGTGGCAGCTGCCCGAGGACGAGATGCCCCGCCAGCCCCGATGGTGGAACGCAGCACTCAACTCGCGCAGCGGCGGAAGCTCGCTGCTCATGAACAGCGTTTCGGGCCGCTTCGAATTCTACCAGCCAGACGCGAAGAAGCTGGTCGCGAGCGGTGTACGCAGCCTCGGCGGGTTTCCGAAGCTGGTCGGTGACCTGCCGCGTGTGGCCACGATCGCGCCCGACTCGACGGCGGTGCTCATCCACGACCTGGAGACCGATCGCGTCCTCTGGAGACAACCCTGTCGGGTGTGCACCGCCATCGCCGTCTCCGATGATGGCTCACGCATCGCCCAGTTCGGAGCGGACGGGATCGAGGTCTGGGACACCCGCACCCCGAAGCGCCTCTTCCAGGAGACGCAACGAGCTCAGCCCCGCGAGACGATGAGCGCCCTCTCGGGCGACGGCCGCCGACTGGCCTGGACCTCCGGTGAGAAGCTCTTCGTGCGCGACCTCGAGTCACAGGCCGAGCTGACCGTTCCTCTCGACGGCTCGATCCGCGGCATCGCCTTCGATGGTGACGGCGCAGAGCTCATGACCGTGACCAACAGGAGCGCGACGCTCCGCGAGTCGGCCACGGGACGGGAGATCTGGTCCGTCGCCAACGACGTTCCCGACGACGCATTCTGCCAATGGACGCCCGACGGCCGCGCTGTCCTTCTCCGCCATGGATATCGCTCCACCGAGGTGCTCGACGCGCGAAGCGGCGAGAGGCTCGCCCGGTTCCAGACGTTTGCCCGTCCGGTCAGCCCGGTGCGCGCCGAGCAGTATTCTTCCGACCTCCGCATCAAGGCCGTTGTCGCGGAGAAGACCTGGGGCTATCGCCCGGTGCCGCCGCCCGACCCGACACCCGCCGACGAGAGCCTCGCCCGGACGCTGCAGCGCACCGGGCTCACACTTCGCGGCGTCGAGCTCGTCCCCGCGCCCTGAGAAAACGTGCTCACCATGGCCAGAGGCGCCGCGAGGACCGTAAGCAGGACTCCCGCGGCATCTTGACGGAGGCTTAGCCGTGCACGAGCGGGACCTCATCGTCGGCGTTCTCGCGGCGCAGGCGGGTTTCGTTACTCCGTCCGAGGTGCTGAGCGCGGCGGCGGCAGGGCTGGTCGACTCGGCGTCCGACTCGCTTCTGACCCGTTTGGAGAAGGGGGGAGGGCTCAGCACCGAGCGCCGGGAGCTGCTGGAAGCGCTCGTGCAGCAGGCCTTAGCGGCACGACACGGCGATGCGCATGCGCTCGTGACGTCACTCGGCGGCGCCCCAGCACTGTTCGCGACGCTCGTGTCCGCGGCCGGAGGCCCTGCGACGAGCGGGAATGCTCCCGCTCTTGCCGAGATTCCGCTGGAGCGTCCGGGGCAATACACGCGGCTGCGCGAGCTCGGCCGGGGAGGCCAGAGCGTCGTGCGCGCTGCCCGCGATGAGATTGTGGGCCGCGAGGTGGCGCTCAAGGAGCTGGTGACGCTCGTCGCGCCTGTGGAGGATGACTCCTCGCGCACAGCGAGGGCGCGCTTCGTGCGCGAGGTGCGGCTGGTCGCGGGGCTGGACCACCCGGGCATCATTTCCATCCTCGAGCTCGCTCGCCGCGAGGACGGAACGCTGTTCTGCGCTCAGAAGCTCATTCGCGGTGAGACGCTTCAGACACGGCTCGCGAAGTGTCGCTCGTTAGGGAAGCGGCTGGGACTTCTGCGCCATGTGCTCGACGCCTGCCAAGCGGTCGGCTTCGCGCACTCGAAGCACGTCATTCACCGCGACCTCAAACCGTCGAACGTGATGGTCGGAGAGTACGGAGAGACGGTCGTGGTGGACTGGGGTTTAGCCAAACGCCGGGGAGAAGCGGAGGAGGTGGTGCCGCTCGTCGCCTCGTCACCAGAACCGGGCCTGACGCTGGCCGGGAGGGCCATTGGGACTCCGGCGTACATGAGTCCGGAACAGGCAAGCGGAGACCTCCCGGCCATCGACGAGCGGAGCGACGTCTTCAGCCTCGGGGCCATGCTCTACGAGCTCTTGACCGGACGCGCTCCCTTCGAGGGCGAGACGGCGACCGAGGTCCTAGAGAAGGTGCGCGCCGGGAGCTTTCCGCCGGTCCTTGCGCTCGTCCCCGAGGCGCCGGCCGAGCTCGCCGCGATCGCCGAGCGCGCCCTCCGCGCCGAGCCCGCCGAGCGCTACGCGAATGGGGAGGCGCTCGCGAAGGAGCTCTCGGCATACCTCGCCGGAGGTCGGGTGGGGGCGTACCGGTACGGCACCTGGGAGCTCCTGCGCAAGTTCGCGTCGAGCCATCGCACGCTCGTGACCGGGGCGGCCATCGCCGTCGCCTTCTTGCTCGTGGCCGCCACCGTCGAGGCGATGCGCCTGCACCGGGCGCGGCTGGACCTGGCCAGCTCGTTCCTCGAACGTGCGCACGGCGCGGAGTGGGACGGCGACTGGTCGAAGGCTGCCGCCTATTTCGCCGCCGCCCGCGTGCAGCACGACACGACCGAGGAGCGCTGGGGCCTTGCGGTTGCCAGCGAGCGGATGCCCACGCGCATCCTGTCGCTGCAGGGGCCGGCCGGGTCGTTCAGCGATGTGGGGGTGCTGCCCGACGGGCGCGTCGTCGCGCTCGGAGTGGCCGAGGAGCGCGTCGAGGTCCGGGACGTCGAGGGTGGAGCGACGTTGTGGAGGCATTCCGGCGAGCCGGTCATCAGCGCCGGGTTTCAGCGAGGGGGACTGGGAGCGCTCCAACTCGGATACGGGGACCGCTGGGAGTTTCGCGACGGGGCGACGGGCGCGGTGCTCGAGTCGTGGCCGCGCAGCCGGGGTACCCCCTGTGACGGGCCCTTTCCGCTCACCGCTTCTGTACACGATGGGCAGCTCCTCTGGCGTGGCGACAAGGGTGAGACACGTGTCCTGGCGGCCGATGCCAGCACAGATGAACAGGGCGGAGAGCGCTGCGCCGTCTCCGCGGATGGTCGCCAGGTCGCCTACCTGTCCAACCGCTGGACGACGCGCCTCATCGAAGTCGAGGACGGACGCGAGCTCGGCCGCGCCACGAACCATCTTGCCCAGGGTCCTGTTTTCACTCCACACGGGATGGTCACCTTCCAGCAGGGACGCCTTCAGGTCATCGGGGGCCGCGATGGAGACTTCAGCATCGAGCTCCCAGAGCGGAAACTGGCTGGCGGCCCGCTAGGGCAAAGAACCTTCAATCTCGGTACGGTGTCAGCAGACGGTAATCTGGCGGTGATCGCGAGCGGCGTGGGAACGACCCAGGCGGTGGTCGTGGATCTCGGGAACCGGACCATTCGGGGAGTCCTGCATTACTCGCCAGGATGGCCGCAATTCACCTTCTCTCTCGACGGCCAGCGGGTGTACGCGGCGGGCTTTAGCAACGCGTCTGTCCTGAAGGGGTGGCAGCTTCCCGAGGACGAGATGCCTCGCCGGCCCCGATGGTGGAGCATAGGAATGAACTCACGCAGTGGCGGAAGCTCGCTCCTCGTGGACAGCGTCTCGGGCCGCTTCGAATTCTACCGGCCAGACGCGAAGAACTTGGTCGCGAGCGGTGTACGCAGCCTGGGCAGTTCTCTGGCGCTGGTCGGTGACCTGCCGCGCGTGGCCGCCATCGCGCCCGACTCGACGGCGGCGGTCATCCACGACCTGGCGGACGATCGCGTCCTCTGGCGACAACCCTGTCGGCTGTGCACCGCCATCGCCGTCTCCGATGATGGCTCACGCATCGCCCAGCTCGGGCCGGACGGCCTCGAGGTCTGGGATACCCGCACCGCGAAGCGCCTCTTTCAGGAGACGCAACGAGCTGGCCCGTACAAGACGATGTGCGCCCTCTCAGGCGACGGCCGCCGGATGGCCTGGACCTTCGGTGAGAAGCTGTTCGTACACGATCTCGAGTCACAGGCCGAGCTGACCCTTCCTCTCGACGGCTCGATCGGCGGCATCGCCTTCGATGGTGACGGCGGAAAGCTCATGACCGTGACCAACAGGAGCGCGACGCTCCGCGAGTCGGCCACGGGACGGGCGATCTGGTCCGTCCCCAACGACGCACCCCTCGAAGCATCCTGCCAATGGACGCCTGACGGCCGCGCTGTCCTTCTCCGTTATGGATATCACTCCACCGAGGTGCTCGACGCGCGAAGCGGCGAGAAGCTCGCCCGGTTCCAGACGTTTGGCCCTCCGGTCAGCCCGGTGCGCGCCGAGCAGTATTCCTCCGACCTCCGCATCAAGGCCGTTGTCGCAGCGCAGACCTGGGGCTATCGCCCGGTGCCGCCGCCCGACCCGACACCCGCCGATGAGAGCCTCGCCCGGACGCTGCAGCGCACCGGGTTCACACTTCGCGGCGTCGAGCTGGTCCCCGCGCCCTGAGAAACGTGTGTTACCACACCCCCAGGTGTGGCGATTCGCTGTGTGGACCGCACTTTGGCCGGCCGATCGCGGCCGGAGTTGCATCCTCGACCCGTTCCGTGGGCCCGACTCGTGCACCGGGCGCTGGCATGCTCACCATGGGGATCAATGGACAGTCACAGTCACCCGAGCTCGACGTCTCGCCCGTGCCTCGTGGCGGGCTGACCTCTTGGCAGGTCAATCGGGCCGTCGCTTACATGAGGGACCACCTCGACCAGGTCATCTCGCTCCGGGACCTGGCAGAGGTGGTGCGCCTCAGTCGATTCCACTTCTGCAGCGCCTTTCGCCTCGCGACCGGGAGCACGCCCCGCGAGACGCTCACCCGGCTGAGAATTGACGAGGCCCGTCGTCTGCTCGCCTCGTCGAACCAATCCATCTCGGAGATCGCGTTCGCGGTGGGGTTTCAGACCCCCTCGGCGTTCGCCGCGCGTTTCCGAAGGACCGTTGGCATGACTCCGAGGACGTACCGACGGTCTCTGCAACCGTTCCCCCCTTTCGGCGCCGCGAACGACGCGCCCTCGAGCGTCGGTCAGCAATGGACGCGGTGACTTTTCCGCAAGACCGAAATAGTCACCCCAATCTGCGAACGGCAAGCAGAGCGCGCCGGCCCTACTCCGTCCCCCCATTCCACATCCTGGAGGAATTGTGTCCAGCGAACCGAACGCCGTCGAGAAGACCCCTGCTTTCGCCCAAGGCGCCATGAGCGCAGGCGCACGCACCGGCGCGAGAGATCGCGACAGCGGAGCGCTCGGTCTTCGACTCCAAGGCGTGCAGCACGTCGGCTTGACGGTGCAGAACATGGATCGCGCATTCGAGTTCTACACCCAGGTACTCGGTGGAAACGAGGTGATGCGCGACGGCGATTTTAAAGGCGAAAAGATTCATGCCACGCTGATGACCGATCAGGAGATCCTCGCTCGAGAGCGGAGAGTCAGTCCGCGGACGATCGGTGTTCCGAACCTCAAGCGCGGCACCCAGCGGCTCGACGTTCGGTTTGTGCAGTTCGACAACATCGTGATCGAGCTTCTGCAATATCGCGACGCGACGCAGCCGATGGGTAATGGAGACAGCTGGGCAGAGCCTCGGGACCATATGAGTCCCGCCTACCCACGCTCGATGCACTTCTGCTTTTACATCCGCGACGATGTCGACTTCAACAAGTTCATCCACGACCTCGAGGGTGAATCCGCTCGCCGAGGAATGACCCAGGTGAAAGCCAACCGCGTGATCACCGTGACTACGGAGAAGGAGCGGCAAGACGCTCCCCTCGAGGCAAACACGAACAAGATCACCTCGGGCAAGTCGAACGGCTGGAGCTTGATCTACTGCAAGGGCCCGGAGGGCGAGCAACTCGAGTTCGTCCAGGTGCTTGGACCGGTCAAGGAGACCTTCCAGGACGCTCTCGAGGCTCGCAGGCGCATGCTCACCGCGAGCTCGCGCTGAAGGAGAGCACGCGAGCTCAAGCGCGAGGGAGAGTCTGTTCTGTATTTTCGTATTCGCTGGATTGCTGTGAGTGGGACGAGGAACCTCGACATGGTGAAGGACGGTTCAACGAAGAACGGCCCCGGGAAGGGTTACTCCCAGGTGCCCCGAGGTGCGTACTCGGTCGTCGCCGAGGTGCGGGCGAAGCCAGGCAAGGAAGCCGAACTGCGTACCGTCACCCTCCCGCTCATCTCGATCGTTCGCAGTGATCGAAAAACCTCGTCTACTTCCTTCAAGAGGATCGCGAAGATCCCGGGCATTTCATCTTCTACGAGATCTTCGCCACTGAGGAAGACTTCGAGGCCCACAACGCGATGCCGTACGTCAAGGATTGGTTCACCAAGTTTTCCGACCTCGCCGACGGAAGCGTCAAGGTGACGCGAATGGAGATCCTGACGGGATTGCAATAGCTGGCGGCGAACGGCGACGAGAGCACGCCGGCCCAGTTGCTCCTGACGCCGTGCCACCCGAACCTGCCGTGCATCCCCTCATGCGACGTTTGCTCCTCGCATCGTTCTTCGTCAGCGCGCTGGCAGTGGCCCAGGTGGGGCCAGCCTCGACCGAGAGCCAGGTGGCTTCCCGCGCTGATGGCGCCTCGCAACCCCTGGTGTGGTCTCTGGCGGACGCCGTTGGCTACGCTCGGGAGCACAGTCCCCGGCTGCACTCGGCCCGGGCCGCGATCGAGCGCGCCCGCGGGGAAGAGCAGGCGGCCTTCGCCCCGTTCTTGCCCGAGCTCGACCTCCTCTTCCAGTCGGGGGCCACCTCGAGCAATCTGGGACCGGGAATCACGGGTCCGACGGGACACATCCTGACCAGTACTCCAGGAACCCGCGCATACGCTCAGAGCGAGCTGCGGCTCGAGTGGATCCTCTTGGATTTCGGCCGGAGGTCCGGACGTCACGACCAGGCGGCCGCCCGTCAGCGAATGGCCGAGCTTCGGCTCATCCGGGCCGACCAGACCGTGCAATTCGACGTGACCACGGCCTACCTCAACATTCTCCTCGCCCACGCGTCGCTTCGGGTGCAGGAGGACGCCATCCGGCAGGCCGAGGCGACGCTGAAGGACACCCGGGCTCGGTTCACGGGAGGGGTCGCGGACCCGAACGATGTGCTGCGTGCCGAGGTGCAGCTCTCGGAGAGCCGGGAGGCAGCCGTCAACGCCGAGGAAGCGGAGGCACTGGCCGTTGCCCAGCTGAACAACGTCATGGGTCGGGATGCGTCCCTGCCGCTCGACGTCGTCGACCTCCAGCTCCCTCCGCCGGAGACCCGCCCGTCGCTGGCGCAGGATCTGGAGGTCGCGGCGGCCCAGCGTGCGGAAGCCGGCTTCGCGCGGGAAGCAGTCGCCGCTGCTCGGGCAGGCGCGACGTCGGCCAGGGCAGAACTTCTTCCACGCATCTCACTCAGGGCCAGCGGGGGCCGGGTCGACGGCGCCCATGTGCAGACGGGGTGGCAGGCGGGAACAGGTCTCCACCTCGAGCTTCCGCTCTATACCGGTGGGCGGGTCTCCGGTGAGATTCACGCGGCGGAGGCCGAGGTGACTGCCGCGACCGCCGATGCGCAGGTGATCCTCGATGCGATCAGTCTCGAGGTGGATCAGGCCTATCGGAGCGAGCTGGCCGCGGGACAACGAGTGCAGCTCTCTCGTCCCACGGTCACCCAGGCCCAGGAGAATCTGCGCCTGGTCCGGGTCAGATACCGTAACGGTGACGCCACTCCGACGGACATCGCGGACGCGCAGGCCGCGCTGACCCGGTCCCAGCAGCGGTACGCATCGGCCACCTACGCGTACCTCGCCGCGGTGGCGCGCCTGGATTTCGCCACCGGGCGGGAGCAGCAACCCCGTCGAGGAGGGCCCTGAGGTGAGCATCCGGGATTCGCTCCGGCGAGGATTGGCCGTCTTCCGGAACCGGCTCGAGTCGCTCGTTCCCGGCGTCCGAAGGTGGGTCCTTTCGGCCAGAGGCTGGATCATCGGCATCCTGCTGCTGCTCGCTCTGCTGATCGCGTACTACGTGAAAGCGGATCGCTACACCCCGTTCACCACGGACGCGTTCGTTCAGGCATTCGTCATCCAGGTGACCGCCCGGATCGAGGGGCAGGTGGTGCGTGTCGCGGTCCTGGAGAACCAACCGGTCAAGAAGGGCGATCTCCTGTTCGAGATCGACCCCAGACCCTTCGAGAATCGGGCGGCGCTCCTGGAAGCAAGGCTGGCGGACGCCGTCCAGCAAGTGGCCCAGATGGAGAGCGAGCTGGAAGCGTCCAGGGCAGACGATGCCAGGCTCGCCGCCGCCGAGACCTACGCCCACGCGGTCCAGGAGCAAGAGACCGAGATCTTCAAGCAGGAGGCCACGACCGAGCGGAAGTATCTCGACGCCGTCCAGAAATACCGGATGGCCCGGGCGGCCCGCTTGCGCAGTCGAGCGCTGACGAGCAAGGTCGAGAAGGGGCTGGCGGCGCGCGTGGGCCGAGAGCATGCGCTGGTCGCAGAGATCAGGGCGCAGCTCGAGGACGCCAGGCTCAACCTGAGCTGGACGCGCGTCCATGCGCCGGCAAACGGATACGTGAGCAACGTGCAGCTTCGGGAGGGGTCCTACGTTCGCGCTGGCACGCCCGTCTTGACCTGCATCGACACGGACCGGTGGTGGATCGTCGCCAACTACAGGGAGAACACGCTCGAGAACCTCCGTGCCGGCCAACGGGTGGGCATCGCCTTCAACACCTATCCCGGGCGTATCTTCACCGGAGCGGTCCTGACCGTCGGTCCGGGGGTCTATCAGGGACAGGCCGCTCCGTCGGGCAACCTGCCGGCGGTCTCCGAGCCCCAGAACTGGATCAGGCTCGCCCAGCGCTTCCCGGTGTGGGTGACCCCAGAGATGCCGGAAGGGACCCCTCTGCGCATCGGGTTGACCGCAACCGTCGTGGTGTACACCCGCGAACGCTACTGGTTGAACCCGGTGACCGGCGCCTGGCACCGGATTGTCGCCACGCTGGACTACCTCTATTGACCGCGAGCGCCCATCCCGCGCCGTCGTCGCTCGCGGTTTCACGCGCGATCTCAACCGCGGCGGGCGAACGGGTTCATCAGGAGCTTCTGCGTCAGGGCCAGGTCAGGCACGCGATCAAGACCGCTCTGGCGTGTTGCCTGGCCATCAGCCTGGCTCTGCTCTTCCGTCTCCAGAGTCCCCAGCTCGCACCGGTCCTCGCGTTCCTGCTGCTGACCCAGGGGATGCCAAGCCCAGGGCTGAACTGGCTCTTCACCCAGCTGGCGGTGGGGATCAGCTCGGTGGTCTGCGCTCTCGTGCTCGTGCTGTTCGCCTCCGCACCGCTCCTCTACCTTGCGGCCACCTTGCTGTGGATCTTCACCTGGATCCTCTTCACGAGATGGTTTCCGTTCGCGGCCACGCTCGCCGCATTGGTGGCCGCGATTTCCATCTTCGTCACCCTGAGGGGAAGCGTGGGAGCGACGCTCTCCTTTCTCGTCGACTATTCGCTGAACTGGGTGGTTGCCGGGTTCTCGGGGCTCCTGGTCCACACCCTGCTCTGGCCCTCGAACACCCAAGAGCTCTTCTTGCAACGGCTCGCCGACGTCTATGCTCACCTGGAAGCGCAGTGCCGACGGGCAGCGGAGCAGATCCTGTCCGGCGAGCGTCCCCCCGCGGACACGTCTCCACACGGGTGGGCACCCTTCAGCCCGCTGCGCCAGCTCATCGCTCCCGGAGCGTGGCGGAGCGGGGGCACGTCCAATCCCTTCGCCCGGGTCATCCTCGCGTCCCGGTCGCTCGACCTCCGACTCTGGTTCTTCAACCAGGCCCTCGCCCCCGCGATCACCAAGGCTCTGCCTTCGGACGCACGGCGACCCTTGGCGAATCTTCTCCAGCGCTTCGCAGGCCACCTGCATCAACTGTTCGAAGGCGCCAGGAGAGGACAGCCGGTGGCGGCCCTCGATCCCGATCTGCTCCGGGAGGTTGGTGCGCCGGCGCAGGAGACCGGACGTGGCCAGCCCGCCGGACGCGACGTCCTGCTCGCTCATCGGGTCCATGAATGGGTCCTGCGGCGAGCGGTGGAACAGCTCGACACCGTGACCGCAGCCCACAATGCGCTCCTCCGCAGACTCGGGGACGGTCAGCTGAGAGAGCTGGTCTCCGTTCGACCGGTCTCGACCAGTGCGCGCCTCCTCGACCCGAGCTCCGTCCAGTCCGGCATCAAGCTGGTCCTCATGCTTCTCTTCCTGGTGGTGGAGGAACTTGTCTTTCGTTTCCCCGGTGGGGCGCAGGTCGCCTTCTTCGCGACATTCTTTGCGAGCGCGGGCAATCTGGGCCGGCAGACCAAAACCGACCTGATCGGTCTGACCGGGCTCCTGGCCGGCTTCGGCTTTGGCCTCGTCGCCGCGTTTCTGACCAGTCACCTGCCTCAGCTGCCGCTGATGTTGCTGCTGGTGTTCCTGGGGGAGTTCCTGGCCACCCTGGCCTTTCAGCGGTTGCCGCGGTACGGCGTGGCCGCCGTGCAGGCAGGGCTGGCGCTGCCCTTCGCCTATCTGGCGACCCGCGGGCCCGGGTGGGGTTCGTACCAGGACGTGCGAATGCGTTTCTGGGGTCTCGTCGTCGCCGGCTTCACCGCGATCGTGGTTCACGCCTACCTCTGGCCTGTCTTGCCGATGCGCCGCTTGCGGGGGTCGATCGCTGCAGCCCTCCGGGAGACGGCGGTGCGTCTGGGCCAGCTGTTCGACCGGTCACGCCCGAGCTGGGAGGGGCCACCGCCGAGCCTCGGCGAGACGGTGCTCCACGCGCCCGAGCTGCTCGACGACGCCCGATACCTACCCGGCGCCGACCATGCCGACGCCGCCTATCCGGGGCTCCTCGGCGATCTTCAGCAGGTCGATGCCAACCTCGAGTTCGTTCATTTCCTCCTCGAGCCGGAGGGCGAACCCGTTCTCGGTGAGCGTCTCTTCGAGGTGCTCGGCGACTACGGGGAGAACGCGAAGAGGAACCTGGAGCAGGTTGCCCGACAATTCGACGAGCCTCCGGGTCGGGCCGCTCTCCTTGGAGCACTCCGCTGGGAGCCGGATGCATCGAGCCGATGGGAGCAGGCGTCCCTTGGGGTGGCCGCGCTGGATCGCATGGCCGATCCGAGAACGGAGGCGATCGCACGCTGCCTCGACCAGATCGCAACGGCAACCGTGGAGATCTCGAGCACTGCGCAGGAGATCAATCGAAGGAGCGCCCGCTGAGCGAAATCGCAGGGGGACCGTCAGGCGGCGAAGGGGCGCCCATGCTGGAGGGCTTGCCGGAGGCGCGCGCGGCCGCGAGACAGGCGTACTCTCTGGGTCAGATCGCTGATCTGCAGCACCCGGCAAGCCTCTACCGAGCTCGCTCCCTTCAGATCACGCAGGATCACCACTGAACGCTGCGCCTCGGTGAGCGCCCGGAGCGCAGAGTCGAACGCTCTGGCCGCCTCCTGCTCGAGGAGGACCCGCTCGGGCGTGAGCTCCTCCACCATGCCGTCCGGAAGCTCGGGATCGTCGGTACCGCCAGAACCGGAGCGGGATCTGGCGGGACACAGCGACGAGAAAGGAATCAAGTGTCTCGTTTTTCGTCGTCGGTTCCTGGCCGTGTTGAGCACGATCTGGCAGATCCAGGTGAACAGGCTGGATCGGCCGTCGAAGCGATCGAGGGCGGAGAACGCCTTCAACCATCCATCCTGGACGATATCCTCTGCGAGCGCCCGGTCGTGCACCACCCGCAGCGCGCAGTAAAGCAGGGCGGACTGGTATTTGCAGACGAGCGTGGCTTGTGCCCGTGGATCGCCGCGACGAAGCCGACGGAGGAGCTCGAGTTCTTCTGAAGAGAGCTGCTTGTGCGCCATGGTTCCTGGATCTCCCGCGAGGTTGTCCAGGACCGACTGCAATGCCCGCGCCGCCTTCGGTGACGGCGGATATCGCCCGCCATTTGCATCGACGATCCACATCCCCGGGATCAGCTCGGAGAGTTGTGTTTCAGAACCGGTGACCACAAGGAGAAAGCAACAATGACACTGCCAACGCGTCAGCTCGGCCAGAGCGGACTGAAAATCACGAGGGTCGGATTCGGCTCCTGGGCGATCGGAGGTGGAAGCTGGTCCTTCGGATGGGGCCCTCAGGACGACGCCGAATCGCTCGCCACGATGCGACACGCGCTCGAGCTGGGGGTGAACTGGATCGATACCGCTGCCGTCTACGGACTTGGACATTCGGAGGAGCTGGTCGGGCGGCTCCTTCGAGAGCTCGGGGCGGCCGAGCGCCCGTTCGTCTTCACCAAGTGCGGTCTCGTCTGGGACGACCGTGATCGGATGGCCCCACCGAAGCGCGTGCTGAAGCCGGCGTCGATCCGGCGCGAATGCGAGGCATCGCTCCGGAGACTCGGAGTCGAGCGTATCGATCTCTACCAGTGCCACTGGCCCGACGAGACGGGCACCGCCGTCGAGGATTCGTGGGCCGAGATGGCGAAGCTGGTCGAACAGGGGAAGGTTCGCGCAGCCGGAGTTTCCAATTTCGATGTGAGTCTGCTCGACCGGTGTGAGCGGGTCCGGCACGTCGACTCCCTTCAGCCGCCCTTCTCGCTCATCAATCGCAGCGCAGCCGAGCGGGAGGTCGCCTGGTGCGCGCGCCATGAAACCGGCGTCATCGTCTACAGTCCGATGCATTCGGGCCTGCTGACGGACAGCTTCAGCGCCGATCGGGCGGCTGCGTTGGCGCAGGACGACTGGCGCCGCCGCGCCCCGGACTTCCAGCAACCGAACCTGGACCGGAACCTCCAGCTCCGCGACTCTCTTCGTTCCATCGCGAAGCGGCGCGAAGCGACGGTCTCCGCGATTGCCATCGCCTGGACTCTCGCCTGGCCTGGCGTCACCGGCGCCATCGTCGGTGCTCGCTCTCCGGCGCAGGTGGAGGGCTGGGTCGGAGCGGCCTCGATCGTACTCACCGATCAGGAGCTCGACGAGATCGCCTCGGCCATCCGCGCCACGGAGGCGGGAGAGGGTCCCGCGCGGCCCCCGACCTGATCCTTCTTAAGGAGATCGCCCCCAGAAGAGGAGCCGATGGAGAGTGGCCCCTCGGTCGACGCCGCCTAGGGGGGCGCGCCGAGAGGGCAGGGGGGTCACCGGCTTGGCTGCGGGCTGGTGGCCTCAGGGCCGCTCTCGATGCTTCCTGCGCTGCGCTGATGCTCAGCCGCTGATCTTCCCAAGACCGAAACAGTCACCGCAATGCGGGAGCGGTTTGGAGCGCACGTGAAACCTACTCTCTTCTCGTCAATTGGCGTGAAGGGAGTAGACAGAATGCTTGCCGCAAGGATGTATGGCTATAAACAACCACTCGTGCTCGAAGACATCAAGACTCCCGAGATCTTGCCCGACCAGGTTCTGGTGAGAGTCGGCGGAGCCGGAATGTGTCGATCGGACGTCCAGCTCATCGATGGCTACTTCCCACTACAACTCGACTTTCCTATCACCCCGGGGCATGAGATCGCCGGCTCGGTGGAAGCCCTGGGCGATCGTGTGCCCGAGACGGCTCGCCTCGCTGTCGGCGATCATGTGGTCGTCTCCCCGGGCTGGGGCGATGGAACATGCCGCCACTGCCGGGTCGGTGACGAACAGCTCTGTGACAACGGAAGTTGGCCGGGGTTTGGTCCGCCCGGTGGTTACGCCGAGTTCGTACCCGTGCCGTACAGGCAACTCATCCGCGTCGACAAGAAGTTGAAGTTTGAGGAACTTGCTCCGTTGACGGATGCCGGGGTGACCCCATACCGCGGAATCAAGAAACTGCGAGCTGCCGGCGCGCTCGGACCGGATCGACTCGTGGCGGTCTTCGGCGCAAGCGGGCTTGGCACCTACGCGGTGCAATACGCGAAGCTGCTCGGCGGGGGCGCATCCGTCGTGGTGTTCGCCCGGAATGACGAAAAGCTTTCCATCGCGAAGGGGCGCGGCGCGGACTACACGATCAATACTCGCCGCAAGGTTCCCAGCGACATTCGCGAGGAGCTCTTCAGCCTCACGGGCAAGCGCACACTCGACGCCGTGATCGACTGTGTCGGGGCCCCAGAAACTGTCCAGACGGCATCTTCTCTTCTTCCTACCTCAGGAGCATATGTCCTGGTTGGTCTGATGGGAACCAAGCTCGAGATCCCCCAGTTCCCTCTCGTGCACGGTGAGCTCAATTATCAGGGTTCGTTCTGGGCGAACTACCTCGACATCCAGGAAGTCCTGACACTGGCACAAGAAGGCAAGATCCAGCATTCCATCAAGCCGGTGCGGTTTCAGGACATCAACGAGAACATCGAGCTCCTGCGTCGTGGAGACATCATTGGGCGCGCAGTGATTCTCTTCGATGTCACGAAAGATTCCAAGGACCGCGCCGGAGCGAAGATCGCGGTTGCGGTCTGAACGGCCTCCTTGCTGATGCATGAGGCGGACGCCGTCGTTCCTTTCGGCCATGCGGGCAACCCGAACCTGACGGCGTTCCGTCGGAGCTTGTAGAACGGTACATTCATCGTCAGCATCTAGGCCGGAGGCCTCTCATGATTGAAGTTGTCCAGGCGTTTGATCGCAAACCCATCACCAGCCTGCCCGGTGACGACGAGGTCGCGCTCGAGCGCAAGCTCTCGACGGCCGCCCGTCTTCTGGCGGACCGGAGCCGATGGCTCGAGAAGTACCAGAGAATCGAGATCTTGCATAAACTGAGCGACCTGGTCGCAGGTAGGCGAGAACAGTTTGGACGCCTGATCGCACGCGAGGGGGGGAAGCCGCTCACGGATGCGCTGGTCGAGACTGATCGCGCGATTGATGGCATCCGGAACGCCGCGGATCTGCTACGCGTCTCCGCCGGCGTCGAGATCCCAATGGGAATGACCCGTGCGAGTGTGGGCCGCCGGGCCTTCACGATTCATGAGCCGATCGGCATCGTTGCCGCGGTCTCCGCATTCAATCATCCACTCAATCTGATTGTTCACCAGGTGGCTCCCGCCGTCGCGGTTGGATGTCCAGTGATCGTCAAGCCAGCCACCGCAACCCCACTCTGCTGCTTCGAACTCGTTGCTCTCCTCGGCGAAGCTGGTCTACCGGACGGCTGGGCTCAAACGTTTCTGCCGGAGGAGCGTGGCTTGAGTGAGGCTCTCGTCACCGACCGCCGGATTGGCTTTTTGAGCTTTATCGGCTCGGCAAAGGTCGGCTGGTCGCTCCGCTCCAAGCTGGCGCACGGCACCCGCTGTGCGCTCGAGCACGGCGGAGTGGCGCCAGTGATCATCGACAAAGCGGCCGACCTGAATCGTGTCATCGAGCCGTTGGCGAAGGGTGGCTACTACCACGCGGGACAGGTGTGCGTGTCAGTTCAACGCATCTACGTCCACGCGTCCCTCGAGGAAGAGTTCCTTCATCGCTTCTCGGAGCGCGTCTCGGCGCTGAGGGTTGGGGACCCACTACTCCCGGAGACGGAAGTTGGCCCGCTCATAACCCCGGGCGAAGCGGCGCGAGTTGCCTCCTGGACCGAGGAGGCCGTCGCCAGCGGTGCTCGCCTGATCGGCGGAAGGCGCCTGAGTGAGACGACCTTGCTCCCGGGCATTGTCGTCCATCCGCCGAGCGACGCAAAGGTGTCGACCCTCGAGGTATTTGGGCCGATCACGTGTGTATATCCATTTCAACACCTCGACGAGGCGATCACAGCGGCCAACGCGCTACCGGTGGCCTTTCAATCGAGCATCTTCACCGAGGACCTTCGTACGGCGTTTTACGCAGCCGAGCGCCTCGATGCTTCCGCGGTGCTGGTGAACGATCACACCGCCTTCCGAACAGATTGGATGCCCTTCGCCGGAAGACATGAGTCCGGCTACGGGATTGGCGGCATTCCGTACACAATGAGGGAGATGACCTCCGAGAAGATGTTGGTCTTCAAGAGCTAGCGACAGGCTACCGAGGAAAGGATTCCATGCCACGAAAGTACGACACGGTTACACTCGAGGACGCAAAGCGAATGTTGTCGGCCGCAGAAGCAAAGGCTTCCAGTTTGGGGATCGCTTACAATATTGCCGTGGTTGATGCTGGTGGCCACTTGGTGGCCTTCGTTCGCCAGGATGGCGCGCTCAGGGGCAGCATCGACCTCGCAATCGACAAGGCGGTCACGGCGAGACTCTTCGACAAGGCGACCTCTGATCTAGCAAGGCTCGCGCAGCCAGGGAAACCACTCTTCGGGATTCAGGAAAGCAATGCCGGTAAGGTCGTTATCTTTGGCGGCGGCGTTCCCATCAGCTCCGGGGGAAACATCGTTGGAGCAGTTGGGGCGAGCGCCGGGACCGTTGAGCAGGACGTCGAAGTTGTGGAGGCTGCAATCGCCGCTCTGTAGTGTAGGCCCGGTGCCGGTGAGGCGCTCCTTTGAGCCGGCTCTCGCCGACGATGCCCTCGCGGAGGGTGAGGAGCCGCGGCCCGAGGATTGCGACCGTGCCGAGGCGAGAGTGAAGGAGCGAGAGACCTACGTTCAAGCGACGGTGGCAAGAGGGATTCATCGCTGGTCCGGTGTGCGGCCCGCTTGCTCGGGTCGGACCCGGGTGTCGGCGGTCAGGTCGAGCAGATCGATCTCCTCCTCCAAGACGTGGAACGCGTCGTCTCCGATGATCTGGCGAGCTCGCAGGTCGGTGAGCGCCTCACGCTGGGCCGCGGTTGCCCTGCGCTGGAGGGCGGCGAGGCTGCCGTCTGGCCCGGCGCGCAGTCGGGCCTGGTATTCGTTTCGAAGGATGCCGGCGGCGGGCTGACCGTCGAGCGCTCGCAACGCTGCGCGGGCAGTCTCGGCGCGGGCGATGCCGATCTCGCGCTCGACCGTGCCGTCGTCGTGAAGCCCGAGCCCCTGCATCAACGCCCCGAGGGTCAGCCCTTGGAGCACGAGGGTCGTCAGCACCACGCAGAACGCCGAGAAGACGATCAGGTCGCGATGGGGGAACGATGGCGGACCGACCGGCAAGGCCAGTGCCGCGGCCAGGGTCACGATGCCCCGCATCCCGGACCAGGAGGCGAGGATCCCACCAGGGATCGTCGGCCCCGGTCTGGGGGTCGACGGTGGCCAGTGCCGGCGCTTCCAGCGCACCAGCGCGCCAAAGGTCATGAGCCACACGGCCCGGACGACGATCACCGTCGCGCACACGGCACCGGCGCAAAGCGCGAAGGTTCGCCACTCCTCTCCCTGCACGCGGGAGAGGATCATGCGGAGCTGGAGCCCGATCAGCACGAACGCGAGCACGTTCAGCACCAGCACCGCGACGTCCCACACCGCATAGGTCGCAATCCGCTGGCGGGCGTTCACCCGTCCGCCGAGACGCTGGGCGATGGTCATTGCTAAGACGACCACGGTGATGATGGCCGAGAGCCCGAGGCGATCGGCGAGGATCCACGCCGCGAACGTGCTGATGAAGCTGAGCAGCACGTTGATGGGGACATCGGTGATGCTCTGGAAGATCCGGACGAAGAGACGCGCCAGCCCCCAGCCGAGGATCACGCCGCCCCCACACGTCAGGAGCAGCGTGGGGAGCAGTCTCCATCCGGAGACCGCGCCCGTCATCGCCGCGCCCACCGCCACCCGGTAGATGAGCAGCGACGTTGCGTCGTTGAACAGGCTCTCGCCCTCCAGGATGACGAGCAGACGGTGCGGAGGCCGGAGCTTGCGCAGCACGGCCGTCGCCGCCGACGCGTCCGGTGGGGCCACGATTGCCCCGAGCGCGAGCGCCGCGGCCCATCCCAGTTCCGGTACCACCTGCCGAGCAGCCCAGGCAACGGCCACGACGGTCAACAGCACGAGGACCACCGCAAGGCCGACGACCGAGGAGATGTTCCTCCGCAGGTCCCGGGGAGAGGCGTCGTACGCCGCGTCGAGCAGGGTCGGCGCCACGAACAGCGCCAGGGCGAGCTCCGGATCGAGCGCGACCTGGGGTGTCCCCGGAATCAGGGCGATCAGCGCTCCGACCAGGGCCAGGAGGGCCGGATACGGCACTCCGAGACGGTCCGACCAGAGGGCGAACACCGCGCCCGCGAAGAGCAGCGCCAGGACCAGCACGAAGAGGCCCATGGGCGCCTGTCTAGTGCTTCACTCCCGGGCATTCCATTCGCATCTTTCGGCAGAGGTGAAACCAGATGATCCGTCGGCTGCCCTCGGGGACGTACCGGCTCTCCTCGTCTTGCTTGGACTAGGATCTGGCCCGTCCGGTCTTCCGATGGAGCGCTTCCGAGAATGCCTGAAGGTGCTCGCGCCGGCGGTTCTGGCCGCGGGACTCGCCTGCAGCTGTGCCTCGGCTCCCGGCGGCCCGCTCTGCACAACGCCACCGTCTCCGGGAGAATGCTGGGAACAGCTCCGTCCGCTCGGAAGCGGTGGGTTCCCGGACGAGCCGGGCTCGAATGACCAGCCGAAGTGGTCGCCGGGCAAGTTCCCGCTGACGCTCTTTCCCGTTCCCGCATTCCAGGGAGACCTGTGGATGATCAGCCAGACGCACGCCTTCTCCTCCCCGGACGGGCTGGCCTGGGCGCAGCACGACAAGGCCAACTGGGGGGAGCGCATCTCTCAGTCCTTCGTCTTCTTCCGGGACCGGCTCTGGATGTTCGGGGGCCTCGAGTACCAGACCAGGCGGCCGCTGAACGACATCTGGTCCTCGGTGGATGGCGTGCACTGGCAGCAGGCTGGTGTCGCGGACTGGCCTCCACGAAAGGGCGCGGCGGTCGTGGTGTTCCAGGGAAAGCTCTGGCTGCTCGGCGGCACGAGCGAGGTGGATTCGCAGTTCAACTCCGTCCGGATGCTGAACGACGTTTGGTCGTCGGACGACGGTGTGCATTGGATGGAGATCACACCTGCTGCTCCATGGAGCGCGCGCGATGGGCCGGCAGTGGCGGTACTCGCCAACCAGCTCTTCCTCCTCGGAGGCCAGGGCGGGGCCGACGTCTGGCGCTCGGGGGAGGGGCTGACCTGGACCCAGCTCAGCGCCGGCGCTCCGTGGGGCGGGCGCATGGGGTACGGCGCCGAAGCGTTCTCCGGAAAGCTCTGGGTCTTCGGCGGCTTCGTGGGGGCATCGACCAACTGCCTGAACGACGTCTGGTTCTCCACCGACGGGGTGAGCTGGACTCGGCAGACGGAGCGCGCTCCCTGGGGACCCCGGAGCCCGCGCTCGATGGTCTACCGGGACCGGCTGTGGATCTTCAGCGGGAAGCACACCGGCGGCGTCGACAACTGGGGCGGCGACATCTGGGTGATGCGCACCGCTCCGTGAGCTAGGGATTCACCAGGGCTCCCTGGGCCAGCGCCCGCAGCCTGCGGACCTGCGACGTCCCTCCAGGCCGCTCCCACCGGCTTGTCGTGGACTGGTGACGTCGATCCCCGCCCTCGATGCTGCCTGCGCTGCGCTGGTTCTCAGCTGCAGTTTTCCGCAAGGCCGAAACAGTCACCGCAATGCGCGAGCGGCTCGGAGAGCGCCCGAGGTCCTACTCTTCTCGCAGATGGGAGTGAAAGGAGAAGTTACATGGCGAAGGGCAAAGTGCTCGTACTCGGTTCCAACGCGACCCGTATCGAGCTGCAGGGCGGCGGCACCGGTCCAACTGGAAACTATCTCAACGAAACCGTCGTTCCGGCGATGGCACTGATCGAGGCCGGCTATGACCTGGTGCTCGCAACTCCGAACGGAACCAAGCCCCATATCGATGAAGCGTCGGACTCGGTCGTACATTTTGGTGGCGACCAGGCCGCCTATTCACGCGCCAAGGCCTTCTGGGCCAAGGATCCGGTGATGAACAAGATCCAGACGCTGCGGTCGGTGATCAAGGAAGGGCTGAACGGCTACGCAGGCGTGTTCGTCCCCGGTGGCCAGGCGCCGGTCGTGGATCTGATGCAAGACCCCGAGGCCGGCGAGATCCTCCGTCACTTCCATGAGTCCTCGAAGCCCACGGCGCTGCTCTGCCACGGCCCGATTGCGCTCGTCTCGGCATTGCCACACGCGAGAGAGTATCGCGCGGCGCTCATCGCAGGTGATGAGAGCAAGGCCAAAGAATGGGCCAAGGGATGGGCATATGCGGGCTACAAAATGACAATCTTCTCGGCATCCGAAGAAAAGCCAATCGAAAACGACCTCCTTCACGGCAAGCTGTATTTCAACATGCCGTACGCGCTCACGACGGCAGGGGGCCAGGTGAGCACCGGGTCTGTCGATTTCGCCCCCAATGTGGTCGTCGATCGCGAGCTCATCACTGGTCAGAACCCGAGGTCCGACCATCCGATCGCCGCCAAGCTCATCGAGGCGTTGAGCTGATTGCGGAGCCTGGGCGGCATGAGCGTGAAGAGCATAGCCATCCTCGTGGCGAAGCACGGCAGGGTGGAGGAACTGAGAGCACTTCTCGACGGCATGGTGGCTCCGAGCCGAGCCGAGCCGGGGAACCGGGAGTACAACCTCTGGCAGGACCATGCTGAAGCCGGTCGCTTCATCCTCGAGGAAATCTATACGGACGATGCGGCGGTGGCTGCGCATCATGCCACCCCGCATTACAAAAAGTACTCTTCTCAAATCAACGACCTGGCGGAGCGCAGTGTCATGATGCTGGACCCGCTCGAAGTCGCCTGAGGCCTGACGAGGACGCCGACGCGTTCCCGCCAGTTTCCGCAAGGCCAGAACAGTCACCGCAATGCGCGAGCGGTCCGGAGAGCGCGCGAGGCCCTACTCTCTTCTCGCAGATGGGAGTGAGGCCCGGACGATCACCACGAGAGGACGGCGATGGAACGACATGGTCGAGGTCGAGGTCACGGCGCATCCAGACGCGGGGTGCTCGTCGGTGGCGCAGCAGCCTGCGCGGGGCTGTACCTTCCCGGCGGACCCAGAAGCGCGGCAGCAGCCACCCGTGAACAAAGGAACGACACGATGAGCAAGATCACCACCAAGGATGGCGTCGACATCTTTTACAAGGACTGGGGCAAGGGACAGCCCATCGTCTTCAGCCACGGCTGGCCACTGTCGTCCGACGACTGGGACGCCCAGATGATGTTCTTCCTCGAGAACGGCTTCCGCGTCATCGCTCACGATCGGCGCGGCCACGGCCGCTCGTCACAGGTCACCGAAGGGCACGACATGAACCACTACGCAGACGACCTGGCCGCGCTCACCGCCCACCTGAATCTGAGGAACGCGATCCACGTCGGTCACTCTGCGGGCGGCGGGGAGGTCGTCCACTACATTGCCCGCCACGGGCAGAGCCGGGTTGCGAAGGCCGCCATCCTCAGTGGTGTCCCCCCGCTGATGGTGCAGACGCCGGCAAATCCGGGGGGCCTTCCCAAGTCCTACTTCGACGACTTCCAGGCGCACGTCGCCGCCAACAGGGCCCAGGTCTACCGGGACATCGCCGCCGGGCCCTTCTACGGATTCAACCGGCCCGGGGCGAAGCCCCAGGAGGGCATCATCCAGAACTGGTGGCGCCAGGGAATGATGGGGGGGGCCAAGGCGCAGTTCGACGGGATCGTCGCTCTTTCGCAGACCGATTTCACGGAGGACCTCAAGAAGATCACTGTGCCGGTCCTGGTCATGCACGGGGACGACGATCAGATCGTTCCCTATGCCGACTCCGGGCCGTTGTCGGCAAAGCTCCTCAAGAACGGAACCCTGAAGACGTACAAGGGTTTCCCCCACGGGATGCCGACAACGCACGCCGACGTGATCAATCCCGACCTGCTCGCGTTCATCAAAGGCTGACGACCCCATCCCAGGCCGCTTCTCGCCGAGGTAGTGCCGCTCGGCGGCAGGCAGCTCGACTTCCAGCAGTTCTCTTTTGCTACAGCACTCAATCAAGCAAAAATTCATGTCAAACGAACACAAGGACGCCGAGGAGTCGCCAGGCATGGCTCGCCGAGAAGTGCTGCGCGCCGCGAGTGGCGCTGCGATTGGCAGCATTGCCGCTGCCACCCTCACGATGGAAATTCCTGCTCTCGCCCAAGGTGCCGGCAGCGCAGGCGCGCGCACCGTTACGGGAGATCGCAACAGCGGAGCGCTCGGTCTTCGACTCCAGGGCGTGCAGCATGTTGGGCTGACGGTCCAGAACATGGATCGTGCCTTCGAGTTCTACACCCAGGTGCTGGGTGGAAACGAGGTGATGCGCGACGGCGATTTTCAAGGCGAGAAGATCCACGCCACGCTGATGACCGATCAGGAGATCCTCGCACGAGAGCAAAGGGTCAATCCGCGAACCATCGGTGTTCCGAACCTGAAGGGCAGCGAGCAGCGGCTCGACGTCCGGTTCGTGCAGTTCGACAACATCGTGATCGAGCTCCTCCAATATCGCGACGCGACCCAGCCGATGGGTAGCGGGGACAGCTGGGCAGAACCCCGGGACCATATGAGTCCAGCGTACCCACGCTCGATGCATTTCTGCTTCTACATTCGCGACGACGTGGACTTCAACAAGTTCATTCATGACCTCGAGGCAGAATCGGCCCGCCGTGGGATGACCCAGGTGAAGGCCAACCGCGTGATCACCGTGACGTCGGAGAGCGAGCGGCGAGCCGCTCCGCTGGAGGCGAATACGAACAAAATCACTTCAGGAAAGTCGAACGGTTGGGCCTTGATTTACTGCAAGGGCCCGGAGGGCGAGCAGATCGAGTTCGTCCAGGTTCTCGGACCGGTGAAGAAGACCTTCCAAGAGGCTCTTGAAACTCGCAAGCGCATGCTCACTGCGAGCGCACGCTGAGGGAGAGGCAGTCATGCTCGAGATCGAGAGAAAGCGTCTTCTTGGTTTTGCGTTCGCGGGACTGGTCTGCGTGGCAGGTGCAGCCTCCGCAGTGGCGAAGGACGGCCAAGGAAGGAACGAACCCGGGAAGGGATACTCCCAGGTACCCGGAGGTGCTTACTCAGTTGTCGCCGAGGTGCGGGCGAAACCCGGCAGGGAAGCCGAACTGCGCACCGCGACGCTGCCGCTCATCTCGCTCGTTCGCAGTGACCCGAAGAATCTCGTCTACTTCCTTCAGGAGGATCGCGAGCATCCTGGGCATTTCATCTTCTACGAGATCTTCGCCACTCGGGCGGATTTTGAAGCCCACAATGCGATGCCCTACGTCACGGAGTGGTTCGCCAAGCTTCCCGAGCTCGCCGAGGGTAGCCTCAAGGTGATGAAAATGGAAATTCTTACGGGACCGTAATAGTTGGCATCACAAACAAAAGGAACGTATCATGCCGAAGAAGAACACGGGTCGATGTGCCTGCAATTCCGTGCAGTTTGGATTCGACGCCCAGCCGACCTTCATCGCCATCTGCCATTGCCTCGACTGCAAGAAGGCCTCGGGGGGTGAAGCGGCCACGTATTTCGCCATACCCGACAGCGACTTCACGCTGACCAGCGGCGAGACGAAAGGGTTTCCCTACATCGCCGACTCCGGAAAGCGGCTCGAGCGCGTGTTCTGTCCGAAGTGTGGTGCGCGGCTGTACACGCGGAATCTGGAGTCCTTTCCTGGCACGGTCTTCGTGCAAATCGGTAGCCTGGACAACCCAGGCAGCTTCGCTCCGAAGCTCGAGATGTTCACCAAGCGCCGGCTCCTTTGGCAGAAGCCTCTCGACCTGCCGCAATTCACTGACATGCCCTCTTGAGGCCTCGAAGTAGAGGCCGACGCCTCTAAAGTAAATCACGAACGCTGGAGTCGACGACCCAGCACGCACCGGGGCGCATGAGCAAGCAGCGCTCGCGCTGCACCTCTGTCCACTGAGAGGTCACCTTCGATGTCTTATCAGCTGAAAGTCAACGGGACGGTTCATCCGGTGGATGTCGATGGAGACATGCCTCTCCTCTGGGTGCTTCGCGACGTCATCGGGCTCACCGGAACCAAGTTCGGCTGTGGGATTGCTCTGTGCGGCGCGTGTACCGTCCACGTGAATGGAGCGCCCCGGCGTTCCTGCGTCACTCCGATCCAGACGATTGGTGACTCGGAGATCACCACCATCGAGGCACTCGAACGGAGCGCGGTCGGACGGAGCGCCCAGCAGGCCTGGCTCGACCTGGAGGTGATCCAGTGCGGCTATTGCCAGTCCGGACAGCTGATGTCGGCAGCCGCCCTGCTCGCAGCGAACCCGAGCCCGACGGATGCCGACATCGATGCGGTGATGGCGGGAAACATCTGCCGGTGCGGAACGTACGGGCGAATTCGGTCGGCCATCAAGCGGGCTGCTCTCTTCCTCTCGAGCACCAGGACGGAGAAATGACATGACCAGCGAGCCGTCGTCCGCCACAGAGGCCGGGCCTTCGCGTCGAGCGGTGCTCACCGCGGGCCTCGCGGTGGGCGGCGGCCTGCTTCTCGGCTTCAGGCTTGCCTTGCGCGGTGCCCGCGCGGAGGCGGCGGGCGGGATCTTCGCTCCGGATGCTTTCATCCGCGTTTCGCCCTCCGGGCAGGTGACGGTCATCGTGCCGTTCGTCGAGATGGGACAGGGCACGTACACCTCCGTGCCGATGCTGGTGGCGGAGGAGCTCGAGGTCGGCCTGGACCAGATTCAGGTAGAGCACGCGCCGTCGGACGAGAAGCGGTACACCCACCCGATCTGGAAGGGCCAGCTCACCGGAGGCTCGGGATCCATCCGCGGAGCCTACCAGCCGATGCGCCGGGCAGGCGCCGCTGCCCGGATGATGCTGATCTCGGCCGCCGCGCGGTCATGGGGCGTTGACGCCGAAACCTGCCGGGCCGAGCGCGGATGGGTCATCCATCCCCCCTCGGGCCGGCGCATGACCTACGGGAGCCTCGCCTCGACAGCCGCTCGGATTCCGGTGCCCGAGCAGGTGGTCCTGAAGGATCCGAAGGACTTCAAGCTGATCGGGACCCCGGCCAAGCGGCTCGACACCCCAGACAAGGTGAACGGCAGGGCAAAGTTCGGAATTGACGTCCGAGTTCCAGGCATGCGCATCGCCGCAGTCGCGTCCTGCCCGGTCTTTGGCGGAAAGCTGGCCGCCGTGGAGGACGCCGGAGCGAGGGCGATTCGGGGCGTCCAGCAAGTGGTTCGCATCGAGGATGCGGTCGCCGTCGTCGCGGATCACACCTGGGCCGCACGCAAGGGCCTCGCCGCCTTGCGGATCACCTGGGACCCGGGACCGAACGCCGGCGTCTCCACTGCCGAGATCGCCCGCGACTTCAGTGCCGCAAGTCACAATGTCGGGGTCGTTGCCGCGAACGAGGGCGACATCGATTCTGCGAGGCCCGTCCGGAAGGTCGAAGCCTTCTACGAGATGCCCTTTCTGGCCCACGCGGCCATGGAGCCGCTGAGCTGTACCATTCACGCCCGGAAGGACGCTTGCGACATCTGGGTCGGCACCCAGTTCCCCCCGAGGGGACAGAACGCCGCGGCGAGAGTTCTCGGAGTTCCGCCGGAGAAGGTGGTCCTTCACAACCATCTGCTGGGGGGAGGGTTCGGTCGGAGGCTGGAGCACGACTGGATCGAGCAGGCGGCGCGAATTGCGCGTCACGTGGACGGCCCGGTGAAGGTGACCTGGAGTCGCGAGGAGGACATCCAGCACGACGCCTACCGGTCCTACAACTGCAGCCGTGTGAGTGCCGGGCTCGATCAGGCGGGCATGCCACTCACCTTCCACCACCGCGTGGTCGGACCAGCGGTGCTGGCCCGCTTTCTGCCGCTCTTCTTCAAGGACGGAGTCGATCTCGATGCCGTGGACGACGCGCTCGGGCCCTACGCGATTCCGAACGTCCGGGTGGAGTTCGTCCGCAAGGAAGCTCCGCCAGGCATGCTGACCGGCAACTGGCGCGGCGTCGGTGCGGTTCGGAACGTCTTCGTGGTCGAGGGTTTCATCGATGAGCTGGCGCACGCTGCGCGGAAGGATCCGGTCGAGTACCGGCGCGCGCTCATCCAGAGGTCTCCCCGCGCGCTGGCTGTGCTCGAGCTCGCGGCGCGCAATGCCGGATGGGGCAAGCCGCTGCCCCGTCGGAGTGGGCGCGGGGTCGCGGTGTACAGCGCCTTCGGCACCTACCTGGCCCAGGTTGCCGAGATCTCGGTGGGGAGGGACGGGAGAGTTCGCGTCCACCGGATGGTCTGTGCCGTGGATTGCGGTCAAGTCATCAACCCGGACACGGTCAAGGCACAGATCGAGGGGGGAGTCATCTACGGACTCGGTGCTGCGCTGTACGGGCCGATCACCCTGAAGAACGGTCGGGTCGAGCAGAGCAACTTCGATACCTATCCGGTTCCTCGGATGAACGAGGTGCCCGCGGTCGAGGTCCAGATCATCCCCAGCCAGCTCCCCCCCGGCGGCATAGGGGAGCTGGGGACCGTCGGTGTCGCTCCGGCGGTGGTGAACGCGGTCACCGCCGCGACCGGCAAGCGGTTGCGGAACCTACCGATCGATCCGGCAGTCCTCAAGCTCGGCTGACACGGAGGAGGGCTTCCGATGACGCGCTCTCGCATTGCGACAATCATTGCCTGTGTCACCGCCCTCCTGGGCATCGCAAGGTTCCTCGTGGTCCGCTCGACGGCGCTGGCCGCTCAGGACGATCCGACCGCTCTGAAGCCGGTCTCTGCCTTCGCCAGAATCTCGGATCGCCACGCACGCTCGGCCGCACTCTTTGTCGAGGCCGGCAAGGTCATCCAGAGTCCCCGGTGTTTGAACTGCCATCCTCCGGATCGCCGGCCGACCCAGGGAGATGACCTGCACCCCCACGTGCCGCCCATGATCGCCGGGGAATCGGGGAGCGGCCTGGACGGCTACCCATGCCAGACCTGCCATGGGCCCTCGACCGTCCGGACGCTGGGTCAGGAACTCAAGTCCATCCCCGGTGACCCGCGCTGGTCCCTCGCTCCCCTGGAGATGGCCTGGCAAGGAAAGTCGCTCCGGCAGATCTGCGAGCAAATCAAGGACTTGCGGCGCAACGGCGGAAAGACCCTGCCGGAGCTTCACGAGCACATGGCGCGCGATCACCTCGTGGGGTCTGCCTGGCGCCTGGGAGAAGGCAGGCGGCCTGCCCCGGGCACGCAGGAACAGTTCGGAGAGCTCATCCAGGCCTGGATCGAATCCGGAGCCGCCTGCCCTCCATCGTGAAGTCGCTCCGCAGTCCCTATCGCCCGCGGAGCCTCCGATATTCCTCCTTGGCCGCGCCGTAGAGCGGCAAGTCGTCGTCGTCCTCTTTCTAGAGGGCGAGGAACTCCTCGGACGAGGCACGGGCGGCGGCGTCACCCGTGAGGTGGCGTGCTCGGGTGAGCTGGAGGAGGGCCATCGGGCCGATCGCCGAGAAGGCAACCAGTCCGGGGGAGCGAGAATCTTCCGGAGCTCGGCGGGAGCTGCTCGGCCATCACCGGTTCGGAGCTGGGCAACCGCCAAGGTATGCGGAGTAGAGACTCGGAAACGGGCCCCAGGCGGCGGTCAGCTCGTATCTCGCGGTGGGCCGCAGCGCCTCGAGGGCGCTTGCGGCATGCGGCACTTCCGTGAGGGCGAGGGTGGCGAATTCGTCCCGGTCACCCGCATTGCGCAGGACGCCCGCCCGGCACATCCACTCGATTGCAGAAAAAACGCCGGACTCGCAGAGAATTTCCTCAGCGACTCCGGCGGCTTTGAGTGCGCGCGATACAGGATTCGAACCTGTGGCCTTTGGCTCCGGAGGAAGGGGAAACATGGGCATCGTCGCTGCGAGCGGCGGGCTGCTTCCCTGGCACCGTGCCTTCAACACGTCCTTCGGCGCGTTCCAGTTCCTTCTAGGCCGCGAGGTGGGGGTGACGCTCTTCGGGTACCTCGGAGATCGGATCGAGAGCGCGGCCATCGCCCCCCCGGATGCGACGGTTCCGATCGGGGGAAGGCTCGCGTTCGTTTCCTACCGCTCACTAGTGCTCGACTTTCCGACGCTCGAGTACCGCCCGCTCCGCACGTTCGCCACCCAGACGGCTCTGACCTTCTCGGTGATCCTCGGCTGGGGCGTCGAGTTCCCCAACCAGGTCCGTTACACCTCCGCGCTGACGCTGCCACCAGCGACCGGTCCCACGCCAGAGCTCGGCACGTCCTGGATCTTCTACCTGCGGATTCACTTCGACGCGCGGTACTACTTCTGACCGCCCGCGGTGAGGTCGTGGCCAAGCGCAGTTCCGTCGCTCCTGGGTCAGGGCGCCCGACCAACGTGTGGGGGCAATCTCTGGACTGTTCTTATGGACAGGTCCGGACTCTTTCCCCGACGGCTGCCTTCTAGTCAAAGTTGTAGCGAAGAACGATCAGACCGATGAATGATGAGAGGAACACGTCGTGGCTGCGAAGGGGTGCGCGGTTGAAGGCGAACTCCAGCCCCCGGGTCAGCTCGGTGCGACCGGTATAGAAGATCCCCCCGGCCAGTCTGTAATCCCGAAACCGAGCGTCGCCAACGCTGAAGCCCGGCGTAGGTCAGGGGCGTGGCTTGGGAGCAGAGTTACCTAGGGAGCGTATTCTTATAGATTTTCCCGTCCTTCATTATGAGGACGAAGTTCTTGGCGGGATCCGCGACCAGCTTGATGTCTGCGATTGGGTTGCCGTCGACTAGAAGCAGGTCTGCGAGCGCGCCTTCTTCCACGACACCCAGCTTGCCTGGGTAGGGGCTGCGCTTACCGGACAGCGCGAGTAACTGGGCGTTGGTTCCTGTGGCCATGACGAGCGCTTCTGCGGGCGTGTACCAGCGGACAAGCGACGCCAGCATAGCTCCCAGTTGCTGCGCCAAGGCCTGCGAGAACAGGACATCAGTGCCGAACGCCGTCTTGAGCTTGTACTTCTTCGTCAGCTCGTACGTCCGGGCTATGCCCCGCCAGGCTTCATCGAACTTGGCGCGTTGGACGGAGCCTACCGGAAAGCTTTGTCTCAACTCCTCGGGGATAGGCTGCGCGCTCAACCACACGCCCTTCTGGGCCATCAACTTGGCAGTGGCCTCGTCCATAAAGACACCGTGTTCGATACATCTCACACCGGCGGCTATGGCTCGCTGAATGGCCGCGGGCGTAAAGGCGTGCACGGTGACGTAGGTGCCCCAGTTCTCGGCCGCTTCAACCGCCGCCCGCTGTTCCGCCTCCGTGAACAGCGACACGTCGATCGGGCTGTGGGGGGAGGAGACACCGCCGCCAGCGGCGAGCTTGATCTGGGAGGCACCCTGCATGAGTTGCTCGCGGACGCGGAGGCGCACGTCGTCGGGGCTGTCGGCGATAGCACTGAACCCAATCTGTTCCACGCGGCTGAGTGTGCCGCCGATCTCCCGCGGCAGTTCATACAAGTGGCGAAAATCGCCGTGCCCGCCGGTAGTCGTAATGAGGGCGCCGGATGGAAAGATGCGCGGTCCAGCGATGATGCCCTCGTCGATAGCCTGCTTCAGGCCAAACGTCGGTCCGCCCACGTCGCGAACTGTGGTGAATCCTCGCAACAGCGTGTCTGTCGCCTCGGCCCCCGCCACGATATTGTTGTATCCGACGTCACCGGCGATCGCCTGAGTAGGAGTGGGCCGTATCGCCATCGCGTGTACATGTGCGTCGATCAGACCGGGCATGAGCGTGCGCCCGCCGCCGTCGATCAACACTGTGTTGGTGCTCCCGTCGGTCGGAATCACCGTCAAGGAGATCCGCTCGATCTTGTTGCCGCGAACGAGCACATTCGAAGGTGCAGAGAGCTGACTGCTCTTGCCGTCGAAGATGCGAACGTTCCGGAACACCGTCGCAGTCGGCGGTTGGCCCGCCGTCGGGGAGGCCGCGAGCGCGGGCTGGACAAAGGGCCCGGGGCACAACACGGCGAACACGAGGGCCAGGATCTGCCGCGCGACCATGGAGCGTACGGTCTCCATTCTCGCCCCCCTGCAACCAGCGGGGCGCAGCGCGGAGGACATCTACCGTCGGTCGGTCAACATCAGCGCGACGCTGCGTGGACAGTAGGGCTTTGCCGCTTGGCGGAGGAACGACTCCTCGCCAGCTGCGCACTGATGGCGCGCAGCTCGCGCCCGACTTCCTCCACCCGGAGGTCAGCTAGCTCCAGCTCCTGGCGCCCGAGCATCAGGAGAACTTGTTGCCCGCAGCGGCCGCGATCGGTGCAGACAGTGCTGCGCTGGTGCTGCGCGGGCTCTTGAACGGAGAAAAGCCGCCGGAGTCCACCGAGATTTCCTCAGCGACTCCGGCGGCTTTCAGTGCGCGCGATACAGGATTCGAACCTGTGGCCTTTGGCTCCGGAGGCCAACGCTCTATCCAGCTGAGCTAATCGCGCAGGACGACGGACCGGAGCTGGCCTCGTATCGGACATCGGCGCCTGGCGCAAGGTCCCAGGGGTCAGCAGCTCGGGTTCCTGTCCCAGGCGGGCCGATTCCACTCCAACCCGCTGGGAATCTGCCTGCTCCTCGTCGGCACTGGTGGCCGGCCGAACCATCGAGCTCCGCCCGGGTCTCTCCAGTCCTCCTCCGGCCGGAGCGGTTGCCCGAAGAGGGGAGCGATCAGCGAGATGCCTGCCCCCGCCGTCGCCATCTGAACGCACCCAAGACACACCACGACCACCCATCCCCACCCGTCGACCCCCAAAGCCCCGACGACGACGAGGATGCTTCCCAGCAACGTCCGCAGGATCCGCCCTGCAGGCGCACCCATCCATTGGAAAAAGCTCAACGCGGTTGTTCCTCCATTTCTCGAGGTGGGTTCCAGAGCGGCCGCCGGAGGATTCGCGGGCACGACTGCTCCTGCCGTCGCGCGCTGCACCTGATCGGATGCGCCGCCGCAGCCCGGATTAGCCCCAGAGCATGATGCCATCGACTGAACAGCAACTGCTTGCATCCGCCCGGGCGGGAGAAGACGCGACGCTCGAGGCGCTGGTTTCACGTCACGAGGCGCAGGTCTATCGATTTGCGGTCCGGCTGTGCGGAAATGAAGAGGACGCCCGGGACGTGACCCAGGAGACGCTGGTCGCGTTGATCAAGGGAGTCCAGGAGTTCCGTGAGGAGAGTGAGCTCTCCACCTGGCTCTTCCAGGTCGCTCGCAATCTCAGCGCGAAACTCTGTCGCAAGCGCTCCGGCGAGCCGTCGGCGCTCGAGGCTCTCGAGGAGTCAGCTGGAGACGTTGCTTCCGAGGGCCCTGATCCGATCGATGGCCTGGAGTCGCGAGAGCTGGCCCGCGGAGTACGTGAAGTGATCCTCACCCTTCCTCCGACACAGCGAGAAGCGCTGGTGCTTCGTGATCTGGAGGAGCTTTCCGCGGACGAAGCGGCTCGGATCACCGGTGTCGAGCTCTCCGCGCACAAGAGCCGGCTTCATCGCGCTCGTCTCGAGCTGCAGCAGCGGCTGGCTGCCTTGCTGGGACGGACCGACGCACTTCCCGCGCGCTGCCTGGAGCTCGTCCACGAGCTCCTGTCCAGGGACGAGGACGGCATCGACCAGGCGACGTGCATCCGGCTGGAACAGCATCTCGCGACCTGTCCAGCGTGCGGCCCCGCGGCGGAGCAGCTGCGGAGGGCGATCGCCATCAGCCGGCGACTACCGGGAACCTCGATTCCACGGCACGTTCAGGCGGCGGTGCGCTCCGGGATCCGCGCCGCGCTCTGCCCACGCCTCTCTCACGCCAGCGGAGTGTCCGAGGGCGAGGAGCACGGCCATCGAAGCCCGTGAGACCGGCTACCCGGGCCGCGAGTCACCGTGACGCGGAACGCCCGTCGAGGAAGCTCCGGATCGCCTTGACCGTCGCGGTGGGTTGCTCCTCCATCAGCCAGTGCCCCGACTCGGGGATGACCACCGGCTGCACGTCCGTCGCGACGAAGCGCATCACCTCGGCCATCGTCGTCCCGAACGACTTGTCCCCGCCCACGGCGAGGATGGGCATCCCCAGCTTGCCCCCCTTCGCGAGCAGCTCCTTGTTGTCCTTCGCGTCCTGAGAGAAGGCCGCGAACTGGTTGAACGCGGCGTGCATCGCCCCCGGGCGCGCGTACAGCGCGGCGTAGTGCTGGCGCGTACTCTCGTCGATCCGGCGAGGGTCCGCCGAGAGCTCGTTGTAGAATCGGTCCAGGTAGATCCGCTCCCGGCCCGCAACCAGCCGCTCGACGTCCGGCCCCCGGAAGTTGAAGTGCCAGAGCAGCGGGTTCTTGAGGATCTCCTCCCACGGCCCGATCCCCGGGATCGGTGCGTCCATGACCACCCAGCGCGTGACCCGGGCGGGGAACTGCGCGGCGAACGCGTACCCGACCATGTTGCCGATGTCGTGGGTGACCAGATCTGCCTTCTGGATCTTCAGGGCGTCGAGCACGTCGGCCACGTCCACCGCCTGCGTCTTCTTGTCGTAACCGCCCTCGGGCTTCGACGAGAGCCCCATCCCTCGAAGGTCCGGGACCACCACCCGGTGTTCGCGGACCAGTTCCGCCGCGACCGGGGCCCACATGTCCCCGGTGTCGCCGAATCCGTGAAGGAGCACCACCGCCGGACCGCTCCCTCCGACGCGGACGTGGATCGTCGCCCCCCGGGTGGGGATCTCCTGCGTCCGGAAGCTCGAGGGGTAGGGCGAGACGTCCGCCCGGGCCGACGGGGCAAGGAGCAGGGCTGCAGCGGCGAGGATCGGGATCGCGCGGGTCATCGGGTCTTCCCTCCAGTGAGAGTCTGGGTCGACGTAGCCGTGATGGGGCGTTCGTGGTAGGCGACGTTTCAAGGAATCACTGTCCCGTTTTTCAGAACGATGCTCAAGCTCGAAGGTCTCACCGCCTTCCTCGCCGTGGTCGAAGCCGGCACGTTCAGCGAGGCCGCCCGGCGGCTCCGGATCTCCAAGTCGATGGTGAGCCAGCGGGTGGCCGATCTGGAGCGGACCCTCGGAGCGCGGCTGGTCCAGCGTACGACCCGCAAGCTCGCGCTCACCGAGGACGGCCTGCTCTTCCACCGCCGGGCCCTCCGCATCGCCGCGGACATCGACGAGGCGACCTCGGAGCTCTCGGAGCGGCGCGGAGCGCTGGTCGGCCCGTTGCGCCTCTCCGCGCCGGTGAGCTTCGGCGTGCTGCACCTGGCGCCCGCGCTCTATCCGTTCCTCCGCGACAACCCCCGTCTCGAGCTCATGCTGGATCTCGACGATCGCTTCGTCGACGCCGCCGCGGGCGGATACGACGCGGTGATCCGCCACGGCGCGCTGCGACCCAGCGGGCTGGTGGCAAAGCGGCTCGCCCGGAGCTCGCGCGTGCTCGTGGCGTCGCCGGAGTACCTCACGCGTGCGGGCCGTCCGAAGGACCTGCGCTCTCTCGAGACTCACCGCGCCATCGTCTTCACCCAGCGCGGCGGGGCGGACTGGCGGTTCGTCGGCTCCCGGACCGCGGTCAGTGTGCGGGGAGTTCCGGCGCTCACGGTCAACAGCGGCATCGTCATGCGCGACGCCGCCATCGCTGGTCTCGGCATCACGCTGCTTCCCACCTTCCTCGTCCACGACGCGGTCGCCGACGGACGCCTGGAGGTCGTCGACGTGGGCCTCGTACCCGAGCCTGCGACGCTCGCGCTCACCTACCCGCGGGACCGCACGCCACCGGCGAAGGTGGTCGCGCTCACCCACGCCCTCCGGAAAGCCTTCGGAGACCCGCCCTACTGGGACCTTCCGGTCCCGGGGACCTCCGGGCCGAACCGGGCACGAGGGTAGGCTCGCGGAGGCGCGAAGGCCTAGAGCCTTCCGGTGACCGAGACGCACGCCCTCACGCCGGGGCGGCACCATCCGGCCTGCACCGCCACCCACGGCAGGGCCGCGATCAGCATCGTGAGCACTGCCGCGAGCACCGGCCAGCGCCGCCCGGGTGAGGGAGGCTGCCGCACCGGCGCGGTCGTCAGCACCGGGCGACCCCCGGCGAGCCGTGCCAGACCGATCCGATCCATCCAGAGGCTGCCGCACGCGGGACAGCCGTGCGCGGTCACGGTCCGCAGCTGGACGCCGCGCATCGCCGAGCCGCACTGCGGACAGTGCAGCGGCCGTGTCCCCGTGGAGCCGAGCCGGATCTCCCGGCGGTAGGTCGCGTCCTCCACCTGCGCCATCGAGAGCAGCGTCGAGACTTGCCCCGGACCCAGGAGCGCCCCGGCACATCGAGCACACGCGCTCCCGGCCAGGCCCTCCCGGAAGCGCTGGAGGGTCGGGGCGTCCTCGCCGCACTGCGGGCAGACGAGCTGGCTCGGAAGCGGTGCGCCGGCGCGGCTGGGCTGCATCAGCAGGACGGGGAGGGTGATCGCGAGCGCGCAGAGGTGGCCTTGTCGAGCGGCGAAGGCGAGAGCAGTCACCACCCCGAACGCGGCGGGCGGAAGTGCGAGCAGCTCCAGCCCGTGGAGGAACCCGAGCAGCACCTCGACCGAGAGGCAGCCCAGCACCGCGCGACTCCATCCGGTGAGCAGTGCTCCTGGCTTCCGTCCTCCCCGGCGAACCAGCGCCGAGACCAGATCCTCGTGCAGCGCGGGCCAGCCGAGTAGCAGCACTCCCGGAAGGACCGCGAGCAGCGCGGAGACCGCCGTGCCGCGCGTCCGGGACGGGCCGGTCACGCTCCGGGTCACGGAGAGCGCCAGCCCGAGCACCCCTCCAGTCAGGGCCCAGGGAGCCGCCGCCAGGAGCCAGGCCAGCCCACCGACCGGCTCGCCTCGGATCGCCCGCACCGCCAGCGCCGTCAGCGAGGGCAGCACGGCGGGGGAGAGCAGCTGCGCCATGAGGAGCAACCCGAGCGCCCCGGTCAGCACCTGCGTGATCGAGACGAGCGTCGAAGGGTCCCGAGCCGGCGGCGTCTCGGGCGACAGCTCGCGGGTCGGCGATTCGGAGACCTCGACGCGGGCCACCCGCGCGGTGATCGCCTCCTTCGGCGACGGACGTGGCCGGCGATCCAGCTCGAGGCCCGACGCATCCGTCACCGCCGGAGCGGCGACCGCCTCGGTGATGCGGTTTCGCAGCGTCGCCCCGCACCGCCGACAGCGCTCCCAGCCCGGCCGCCACTCGTTCCCACAATGACGGCAGACGTCGCGCGCTGTAGGGGTCGAAGCCATGGTGGACGCTGCTGGCGGAAGAATGAAGCAAAGGTACACTCCCCGCGTCCAGTCCGGGCCCGGTGTCGATCGAGACCCTCCGGGGTCCTCAGCGCGACGGGGCAGGGTGGAGGTCGTCCACCCAGTGGACCGTCTCCGGCGGCTCGACGGGGGTGAGGTCGAGGTTCACCACGACGGGCTCCTGATCGCTGCGGACGATCACACACTCCAGCGGCTCGTCCGCAGCGTTGATCTCCTGGTGGGGCACGTAGGGCGGCACGAAGATGAAGTCACCCGGGCCGGCCTCGGCGGTGAACTCGAGCTGGGCCCCCCAGCGCATGCGTGCGCGGCCCTTCACCACGTAGATGATGGACTCGAGCTTTCCGTGGTGGTGCGCGCCGGTCTTCGCGCTGGGATGGATGGTGACCATTCCGGCCCAGAGCTTCTCGGCGCCCGCGCGAGCCCGGGTGATGGCCGCTGCGCGATTCATCCCGGGGGTCTGCGCGGTGTTCGGGTCCAGCTCGGTGCCACGCACGACGCGAACGCCGTGCAGCCGCCAGTGCTCGGCGTCGTGAGGAGTGCTCATTGTTCCTCCGGAAAGCTGAACTCGAGCTCGGTCTCCTCGTCCCCGGTGATCTCCAGGGTCCGGCGCTCCTTCAGCTCGCCGCGGGTGAGCTGCACCACGTGCGAGCCCTCGTAGAGTGAGATCGGCGCGAGCGGCGTCGTTCCCAACGTCTTTCCATCGACGCTCACCACGACGTCATCCTGCAGCTTCAACACCAGCTTGCCCCTGGGGATCACCACCTTGTGGGTGCCGTTGTCCCCGGGTTTCAGGGTGAGCTGCTCCGGCTTCGAGAGTCCGAGGGCGGTGTCGAAGAACTCCAGCTCCACCGGCCCCTCCTGCGCCGGGATGGTGAGCGTCACGGGCGTTGGGCCCAGGAGCTTTCCCCCCATGCGCACCCGCATCTTCGGCGTGCTCTCCAGCCGCACCGTGGACTCCTTGGCCGCTTCGAGCTGGGCGAAGGCGCCGAGCAGCTTCTCCCGGTCCGCCTCGGTGCTCCCGGTGGTGGCGGGCTTCGACGCGGTCCGGGGCTCGGATGCCTTGCCTGGGGCAGGGACCGTCGTGGCTCCGGCCGTGTTCGGCGCGGCGCTTCCCGCCGGCGGGGCTGCTGCGCCGCTCGCCTCCGGCCTGGGCGTGTTCGCGAGGGGAGTCGGCGGTGCGGGGACCGGCGCGGCCGGAGGGGCCACGGGTGCGTTCTCCGCGACCGGGGGACTCGCCGTGCCGGACGGCTGCGCACCGGTGGCTGGCGGCCGTGCCTCGGCGACCGGCGCGGGCTTCGTCCCCGGCGCCGCCTCGGCAGGCGTCGGCGTCGCGACCGGTGCGGCGGCGGGCGGCGCTCCAGACGCCGCTGGCGCGAGCGCGCCGGGCACGGGCAGCCCCACGCGGGCGAGGAGATCGGTCCGGTGCGCGGCGGCCAGTCCCAGGTACGCGCCCACCACCGCGAGCACGGCGAAGAGCAGCAGGACCCCGATCAGGCGCAGGACACCGCCTTCGCTCCGGACCTGCCTCGTGATGCCCGTCGTTCGCCGCCGCCCCTCGTGCCGGTCGAGGCCGAGGCGGACCGGCGCCACAGTGCCCCGCTCCGTTTCCAGGGCGGTGGGGAACACGAACGCGCCCGGCGATGGCCTGGGTGCCGCGGACGCTGCTGCCCGGACCTCCAGGTTCGCCACCGGCGGCGGAGGCATGCGGCGCGGCTCCGCGCGCACGGTGCGATCGAGGTCGAGAATCTCCAGCGCGTCGGACGCCGCCGCTCTGCCGGTCGAGGTCGACGGCTCGCTCAAGAGGATGGGGCTGCTCGACGTCGGCGCGAAGGCGGAGGCGGTCACCCCGGGGGGCACCTGGGCCGGGACCGGCGGCGGCAACGGTTGCGCCGGTGGAGCGGGTGGAGCGGGTGGGGCGAGGTGAGCGACGAGCCGCGAGAGCGCGAACCCGTTCGTGGGCTCGGTGCTCGACTGGATGAACGCCTCGAGGTCGGCGTGCAGCGTGCGGCAGTCCGGGTAGCGGGCCTTGCGGTCCTTGGCCAGGAGCCGCTCCAGGATGCCCTGGAGCGCACGGGGCAGGGTGGGCACGCGCTTCACGGCGGGGATGGCGGCGTCGTACAGCACCGCGCGCACCATGCTCGCGTCGCTGTTGGCCTCGAAGGGCATCCGCCCGGTGCACAGCTCGTAGAGCACGACCCCGAGCGAGTACAGGTCCACGCGGCGGTCGAGCGGCTCTCCCCGGAGCTGCTCCGGGGCCATGTACGCCACCTTCCCCTTCACCGTGCCGGCCTGGGTGTGGTGGCTCTGTCCGCGGGCCTTGGCGATGCCGAAGTCCACCAGCTTCACCGAGCCGCTGCGACTCACCAGGATGTTGTCCGGGCTGACGTCGCGGTGCACGAGGTGAAGCGGAACACCGGTCACGTGGTCACGGAAGTCGTGGGCGTAGGCCAGCCCCTCGGCCGCCGAGGAGACGAGGCGCGCCGCCAGCGCCAGTGAGATCGGAGTGCGGAGATCCCGCGACCGCGCCAGGAGCAGACGGAGCGTGGGCCCGTCGATGTACTCCATCGCGATGAAGTAGGCGCCCTCGGCCTCGCCGAAGTCGAACAGCTGGACGAGGTTGGGGTGGTTCAGCTGCGCGGCCAGCTTCGCCTCGCCGAGGAACATCTCCACGAACTGTGGGTCCTCCGCGAGGTGGGGCAGGATGCGCTTGATGACCAGCATCTTCTCGAAGCCCATCGGCCCGTCGGTCTTGGCGAGGAACACCTCGGCCATTCCGCCGGTGGCGAGCTTTCGGAGCAGCTGGTACTTCCCCAGTCTCATCCGGATAGAGCGTTAACACACCTGGCGGGAGAAACCGTGCCCACTGTTCACACCGAGGTCGAGGTCGACGGGCGGAAGGTCCGTATCTCGAATCCCGACAAGGTGTTCTTCCCGGCGAGGGGGGAGACCAAGCTGGACCTGGTCCGCTACTACCTGTCCGTGGGGGCGGGCGCACTCCGGGGGGTGCGAGAGCGGCCCACTGTCCTCAAGCGCTACCCGAATGGAGCGACCGGGGAATTTTTCTACCAGAAGCGCGTGCCGAGTCCCCTGCCGGAGTGGATGGAGACGGTGACGGTGACCTTCCCCAGTGGCCGCAGCGCCCGGGAGCTGTGTCCGGTGGACGTGGCACACGTCATCTGGGCGGCGAATCTGGGTTGCCTCGACCTGAACCCGTGGGCCGTGCGGCGGAGCGACGTCGACCATCCAGACGAGCTCCGGGTGGACCTTGATCCCCAGCCGGGGGTCGAGTTCTCGACGGTGCGCCGCGTCGCGCTCGAGGTGAAGTCGGTGCTCGACGGGCTCGGGCTCCTCGGCTGGCCGAAGACGTCCGGCTCGCGTGGGGTCCACGTCTACGTCCGCGTCGAGCCCCGCTGGGACTTCCTGGAGGTGCGGCGCGCGGCGCTCGCCCTCGCCCGGGAGGTGGAGCGACGGCTCCCGGACCTGGCGACCAGCAAGTGGTGGAAGGAGGAGCGCGGCACGCGGGTCTTCCTCGACTACAACCAGAACGCCCGCGACCGGACCATCGCCTCGGCCTACTCGGTGCGGGCCAACCCTGAAGCAAAGGTCAGCTGTCCCGTGACCTGGGCGGAGATGGAGACGGTCGAGCCTGGGGACCTGACCATCGCCACCGTGCCGGCCCGCTTCGAGAAGCTGGGCGATGTGGGGGCGGGGATCGACGACCGGGCATTCTCGCTCGATCCGCTCCTCGAGCTCGCCGCTCGCGACGAGGCTCAGGGGCTGGGCGATGCGCCGTGGCCGCCGCACTTCCCCAAGCAGCAGGGAGAGCCGAAGCGAGTTCAGCCGAGCAAGGCGCGGAAGGAGCCCGAGGGCTGAGAACCCTTCACCGTGCCTCGGCACGCTGGCTCTGAGCAGCAGCGCCGCGACGCCGGGCGAGCACGGCGTGCAGCTGGGCGACCACCGCGGCACCCTCGCCGATCGCCGCTCCCACGCGCTTCACCGAGCCGGAGCGAACGTCGCCCACCGCGAAGATCCCCTCGATGCTGGTCTCCATCGGCAAGGGCCGACGCCTCGAGATCACGTCGGCGCCGGTTCGAACGAACCCCTTCTCGTCCAGGAGCACGCCGCAGCCTTCCAGCCAGCTCGCCGACGGCTCGGCGCCCGTGAACACGAACAGGTGGGAGATGGCGTGTTCCTCCTCGGCTCGGGTGCGACGGTTGCGCCAGCGCACGTGGTGCAGCCCCTCGTCCGGTGCGCCCTGAAGCTGCACGATCTCCGTCTCGCAGAGGACCGCGATGTTGGAGGACGCCGCGATCCGGTCGATCAGGTACTGCGACATGGTGTCCGAGAGGCTCGGCCCGCGCACCAGCATGCTCACGTGGCGCGCCTGGCTCGAAAGAAACACCGCCGCCTGTCCCGCCGAGTTTCCTCCACCGATCAAGGCCACTTCCTCGTTGCGGCAGAGGCTGGCCTCGGCCGGTGAGGCCCAGTAGGACACACCGCGACCCTCGAACTCCGGCAGGTTCGGAATCTCCGGGCGTCGATACCGAGCGCCCGTCGCGACCACCACCGTCCGCGCCCGGACCCGGCGGCCGTCGGCGAGGTGCAGGACGAGCACCGGATCCGGACCCGAGCTCTCGGAGGTGCAGTCCATCTGCTTCACCTCGGTCGAGAGGCTGAACTCGGCCCCGAACTTCTGGGCCTGCGCGAAGGCGCGCCCCATGAGCGCCTGTCCCGAGACGCCGGTCGGAAACCCGAGGTAGTTCTCGATCCGCGCGCTGGCGCCCGCCTGTCCTCCGAAGGTCATGGCCTCGAGCACGAGGATCGAGAAACCTTCGGACGCTCCGTAAACGGCGGTCGCGAGTCCCGCTGGCCCGGCGCCGACGATGACCACGTCGTAAGGCTCGCTGCGCAGGGTCGTCGCCACCATCCCGAGCGCGCGTGCCAGCTCCTGCTTCGTCGGCTTTCTGAGCACCGTGCCGTCCGGCATGACGAGGAGGGGGAGGTCGGCCGGCGCGTAGCGAGCGACCACCGAGGCGGCGTCCGCGTCCTCGTCGGGATCGACGACCCGGAAGGGAGTCCCGTTGCGGCCGAGGAACGCGGACAGCTTGGTCACGTCCGGAGACCGGAGCGGCCCGATGATCACCGGGCCTCCGAAGCCGATCTCGATCATGCCCACGTGCCGCAAGATCATCGCTCGCAGGATGCGTTCCCCGAGCTCGGCTTCCGCGATGAGCAGCGTCCGGAGCTCGTTCGTCGGAACGACGATTGCCTCCACCTCGTCGATCGCCTGGACATCGATCGCGCTCGGCTTGTTGGTGAGCGTTCCGAGGTCGGCGAGAAACTCGCCGGGGAGGATCTCCATCTCCTCCGGCGTCCCTCCCATCCGCTGCACGAACTCGGCGACGGGCAGCGATCGCCCGAGCGGATCGCGGCTGACGACCGCCATGCGCCCGGAGAGGATCACGTACATCCCCGGGCTGGGCTTCCCCACCCGAACGAGGAGCTCCCCCGGCTGGAATCGTCGCACGTCGCCGAAGCGCCGGACCCGCTCGATCTCGGCCGCCGACAGGACCGGGAACATCTGGTCGAACCGCCGCGCCAGCGCACCGGTCGGCGCCGGTGGACTCTGAGGAGTTGTCATCGGGCGCGCACCGTGGCCCGGACCTCCGGCCGCCGTCAATGCACCGGGGAACCGGCAGGGGTCAGGTGCCGAACAGCGTCTTGAGCTCCGCGGGCACCACGGCCTCCAGCTGCCCGTAGGTGCAGGACTCCGGCGTCCGGTCCGGCCGCCAGCGGCGGAAATGGGTCGCGTGGCGGAACCGGCGCCCCCCCTGCAGGTGGTCGTAGTCCACCTCCACGACCCGCTCGATCCGGACCGGCTCCCAGGAGAGGTCCTTCTTGTTGTTCCACCGGCTGGGAGCGCCCGGCATCCGCTGCTCGCTCTCTCCGGCCATGGTCGCCCACTCCTTCCAGGGATGGGCCTCGAGCGCGCCCTCCCGCAGTGGCGCCAGGTCGGCCTCGAACTCCTTCCGCTGAGCGGCGGTGAAGCCCGAGCAGATTCCCACGTGGTGGAGCGCACCCTGCTCGTCGTGGAGCCCGAGGAGGAACGAGCCCACGCCGCCACCTCCCTTGAACCAGCGGAAGCCGGCGACGACGCAGTCGGCGGTGCGCGCGTGCTTCACCTTGAGCATCTCGCGCTTGTCCTCGAGGTAGGGCAGCGCGATCGGCTTGACCATCACGCCGTCGAGCCCGGCGCCCTCGAAGCGGCGGAACCACTCCTCGGCCAGGGCCCGGTCGCGGGTCGCGGGAGTGAGATGGATGGGGGGCTTCGCCCCGGCGAGCGCCTGCTCCAGCCGGCGCCGTCGCTCCTCGAACGCATGGGTCCGGAGATCCTCGTCCCCGAGCGCAAGGAGATCGAAGCCGACGAAGGAGGCGGGCGTCTCCTCGGCGAGCTTCCGGACCCGCGACGCGGCAGGGTGAATCCGGTTGAGAAGCGCATCGAAGTCGAGGCCGTCAGGGCCGGCGATGACGATCTCCCCGTCCACCACGCAGCGCTCGGGGAGCGAGTCGCGGAGCGGGCCGAGCAGCTCCGGGAAGTAGCGGGTCATCGGCCGTTCCTGGCGGCTGCCCAGCTCCACCTCGTCGCCATCGCGAAAGACGATGGTCCGGAAGCCGTCCCACTTCGGCTCGTAGATGACCTCGCCCGCCGGAGGGAGCTCGCGCACCAGCTTCGACAGCATCGGAGCCACCGGTGGCGGGACCGGCAGGGTCATCGGCCGACCGCCTCGACCTGGGTGGCGAGCATCTGTCCGTCCTTCACGATGTAGGTCACCCGGACGCTGGACCCGATGGGAAACCCCTCCCGGCCTCCGGCTTCTCCATGGCGGATCCACCGCGTCCGGGCGTCGGTCTGGAGCGTCTTCACCGGGCCGGAGGTGGGGCGCACGTCCACCTCTGTCCGGCTGCTGGTGATGAGCACGCCCTGGACCTGGTCCCCTGCGGCGAGCTCGCGCATCGACTGACTGGCGTTGTCCAGCCCACGGCGAGCCGAGTCGCTGGCCGAGCCCGCGGCCTCGCGTGCCTTCGCCGCGGCATCATCGGCGGCACCGCGCGCCTTCGCCGCCGCCTCGTCAGCCGCCGCCTTCGCCTCGTCCGCGGCCGAACGGGCACTGGTCGCCGCGTGGTCGGCGGCGCTCCGGGCCTGGGCGGCGGCGTCCTTCGCTGCGCGCTCGGCGTCGGCCGCGGCGCCCTTGGCCTGGGCCACCGCCTCCTGCGTCTCGCGCTTGCAGCCGGCGAGGAAGAGGGTACCGAGGACGAGGGCGAACGCGATGCGCATCGAGGTGAGCCTCCCGGTGACGAGGCCCGAGGCCTACCACGAGGCGGGGCTCACGATGCAGGGCTTGTGCGCCGCAGCTGTCGGGGATGCGGCCTCTGCCGCGCGTCCGAACGTCAGCCGGCGAGCCGGCGGTACTCCTTGAGATGACGGAGCGCGAGCACCGCCTGACCCCGCCGCTCGTGGAGGCAGGCGAGGTTGTAGTGCGCCTCGGCGAGCCGCGGGTCGGACCGGAGCGCCGTCTCGTACCACTCCACGGCCTCGGCTGTGCGGCCCTGGTCACCGAGGGACACGGCGAGGTTGTAGGCCGCAGTGGCGTCCCCCGGCCGGGCGGCGAGCGCGGCGCGGTAATGCGTCTGTGCCTCGGCGAGCCGGCCCTCCTCGTGCAGCAGCCGTCCCAGGTTCACGTGCGCGTCGGCATGGCCGGGCGCCCGCGCGAGCAGCTGGGCGTAGAGCAGGCGGGCCCGGGCCGGAGCACGGTCTTCGACCGACTGGGCCTCGGAGAAGAGCGCCTCGAGCTCGGGAGCCGGCGCCGGAAGATGAGCCGGGGCGACGTCCAGGTCGAGCAGGACCTGTCCCGAATCCGTGTCCACGCGTGCCTTCCCCTCGCGCAGGACGATCTGCTGACCGGCGGCCTCCAGCGTGAGCGCGCTGAGCGGACGGCTCGGGGGGTGCCGCATGCGCGCCTGCCGGAGCGCGTCGGCCACCCGGGCCGGGGCGATGGCCTGGTCCACCAGGCGCTTGGCATTCCGGAGCAGGACCAGGTCCTGGAAGGTGAGCCCGCGTGACCCGGCACGACGGAGCGCTGCCGCCCGCTCGGGTAGCCCGGCCTCGACGAGCTGCAACACTCGCGCCTCGGACGTGCCGAGCACCGCCGCTGCATCGGCAAGCGTGTAGGTCCGCGTCTCGACCTGGGTTCGCTGCATACCGGCGAAAAGAGGTACCAGCGGGGTCTGACGAGGCCTCCGGAGGCCTCCGGAACCCCGCTCAGCCCGTCCAGGGACGTCTCCGGGGCACCCACCCCGGGACGGCCCGCCGGTACGCCTCGTATTCGTCCCCGAACTGGCGCCGGAGCGTCGGCTCTTCGTAGAGGCGGACGAACGAGAACACCAGGAGCAGGACCCCGGCCGCGTAGACCAGGAGGACCGTCTGTCCCAGGAGCAGTCCCTGCCCGACGATGGCCGACACCACCGCCACGTACATCGGGTTGCGGACGTATCGGTATGCGCCGGTCACCACCAGTCGCTCGGTGGGGGCGACCGGAGCGGGAGTGCCGAGACCGTCACGGACGAATCGAACGAACGCGCTCACCAGGACGGGCAGGGCGACCACGAGGAGCACGGCCCCGAGCACACGCACCGGCGCAGCGATCGGCCGGCTCTCCCATCGGGTCAACCACCACGGCACGAGCCCGACCACCACCCCTGGGGCCAGCGCGAAGAAGAGTGCGCTTCCGAGCGCTGCACGGCGAAGTCGCATGCAAGCCTCTACGCGTGCCGCGCCGTGTGCTTGCGGGCGGCCCCCCGGATCCGGACCCCGTCAGCGACGAGGGAGCCCTTCCAGCGGGGAGGCTCCGTTCGTCCCTCCCAGCCGGGACGATCCTTGCGCGCCGGCCGGCACGAAACACCTCCGAGCCTGGTGCCGTGTCACGGGATTCAGCGCTTGCCGCGCTTCTTGGCGGCGGCCGCCTGTGCCGCCGGGGCCGGGGCGCGCTTTGGCGGCTTGCGCTCGGCCGTGGCGGGCGCGGCCTCCGGTGAGGCAGGCGCCGCGGCGGCAGGTGCCGCTCCGCGCTTCGCCAGGCTCGCCTTGAGGGCCTCCATCAGGTCGATGACCTGAGTGCGAGGCGGTTCGGCGGGAGCGATCGACACCGGCTCGCCGGCGATCTTCGCGTCGATGACCGACTGCAGCTTCTTCCGGTAGGTGTCCTCGTACTTCCCGGGGTCGAAGGTGTCGGTCGACAGCTGGTCGATGAACTGCTTCGCCAGCTGGAGCTCCGCCGGCTTCACCTGACCCTCGCCGATCGGGACCTCGCTCACCGGCCGGAGCTCGTCGGCGTAGCGGAGGGTCTGCATCACCAGCGCACCATCGCGCGGGCGCATGAGCACGAGCTCCTCGCGCCCCCGGGTGGAGTACTTGGCGATCGCCGCGTGCTGGCTCTGCTCCAGCGCCTCGGCGAGCAGCCGGTACGGCCGGTCGGCGCCCTTGTCCGGTCCGAGGTACCAGCCGTTCTCGAAGTACAGCGGGTCCACGCTGGAGAGGGGGACGAACTCGGTGATCTCCATCGCCTTGGTGGAGGCCTCCTCCAGCGCCTTCAGCTCCTCGGCGGTGAAGATCACGTACTGGTCGCGAGCAAACTCGTAACCCTTCACCAGGTGGTCACGGGTGACGATCTCCTCGTCCACCGGGCACCAGAGCTGCTGCTTGATGCGGTTCTTGCACTTGTCGTGGAGCTGGTTGAACGAGATCTGCGCTGCGCTCTCGGCCGCGGCGTAGAGCTTCACCGGGATGTTCACCAGGCCGAAGGAGATGGTCCCCGAGCCGATCGCACGTGCCGCCATGAGAGCGTAGATATACCCCCCTCCGCATGGCCGCCAGCAGACGCCCCCCTCGCAACAGGTCTGTCGCGACCCCACCCTTCCGCCACGCCGTCGGGGAGACGGGCGCCCCGGAGCGGGACGTCCGGCTCGCCGACGTGGACTTCCAGCTCGCCAGCCGGGCTCCGCGCCCGTTCACCCGCAGTGGATGGTCGTTCGAGCTGAAGTACGACGGCTACCGCATCCTCGCCGAGCGTCGCGGCAAGCAGGTCCGCCTCCGCTACCGTGGTGGGAGCGACCCCTCCGAGCAGTTCCCCGAGGTGGTGGCCGCGCTGCGGGCGCTTCCCTCCGACGACTTCATCGTCGACGGGGAGGTGGTGGTCGAGGACGCGGAGGGGCGCCCGTCGTTCTCGCTGCTGCAACAGCGCGCCCAGCGGGCCCGGCCTCCGGCGGGCGCTCCGCCTGCCACCTACTGGACGTTCGACCTTCTCGCCGCCGAGGGTCGCGACCTCCGCGGCCTGTCGCTCGCCCGCCGCCGGGAGCTGCTTCGGCTCCTGACCGCGGAGGGGGGGAGGGTCCGCTGCGTCGAGCCGGTCGATACGGAAGGGGAGGCCTTCTACGAGGCGGTGAAGCAGATGGGGCTGGAGGGCATCGTCGCCAAGCGCTCCGACGCTGCTCATCACGCCGGCCGCGGGACCGACTGGCAGAAGTTCGTCATTCATCAGGTCGGCGACTTCGCCGTCGTCGGCCACACCCGAGAGCTGACCTCGCTGGCCCTCGCCACCTGGGACGGGGACGGATTCGCCTACGCCGGTCGGGTGGGCAGCGGACTCGGGCCGCGGGAGGCCTCGCGGGTCCAGCGCGAGCTGACCCAGCACCGCCGCGCGACGCCACCGTGCCGGGACGCGCCGCGGGATCGAGACCTCCTCTGGGTCGATCCGACCTTGGTGGCCGAGGTCCGCTACAAGGAGTGGGAGCGTGGAGGATCTCCCCGCGCTCCGGTCTTCTGCCGGTTCCGTGACGACCGCCGCCCCGAGCAGTGCCTCCCGCCGTGGCGCTCCGAGGAGCGGACGGTCAACTTCGTCAATCTCGAGAAGATCTGGTTTCCCGAGGACAAGTTCTCCAAGGGAGACCTCATCCGCTACTACCAGGCAATCGCCCCGTGGATGCTGCCCTACCTGCGCGACCGGCCGCTGATGCTCACCCGCTTCCCGGACGGCATCCACGGCCAGAGCTTCTTCCAGAAGGAGGCCGGCGGCCCGTACGTGCCGTCGTGGGTCCGGACGATCCAGATGGAGGAGGACGAGGGATTGAGCCGGCAGTTCGTCTGCGAGGACGTGGAGACGCTCTCCTTCCTGGTCAACCTCGGCACCATCCCCTTCCACCTCTGGAGCGCGCGGGTCGCCGATCTCGAGCACCCCGACTGGTGCATCCTCGACCTCGACCCGAAGACCGCGCCCTTCGAGCACGTCATCACCGTGGCCATCGCCGCGCGGGCGCTGTGCGAAGCGCTGGGGCTCCCGCACTTCATCAAGACCAGCGGGAGCTCGGGTCTGCACGTGCTCGTCCCGCTCGGGCGACAGCTCGACCACGACGGTGCGATCAGCTTCGGGCAGGTGCTCGCCGAGGCGCTGGTGCAGCAGCATCCGGACATCGCCACGACCGAGCGGGCCGTCCGTGCCCGCCGCTCGAAGGTCTACGTGGACTACCTCCAGAACGGCCGGGGGAAGCTGCTCGCCGCACCCTACTCGGCGAGGCCGCTGCCCGGCGTGCCGGTCTCGATGCCCCTGCGGTGGGACGAGGTGAAGCCCGGGCTCCACCCGCGGCAGTTCACCGCGCTCGACGCTCCGGCGAGGATGGAGCAGCTCGGCACCGACCCGTTCCTCGGTGTCCTGGGCGAGGCGCCGGACCTGGCCGGTGTCCTCTCCCGTCTCCAGCGCCATCTGGAAGCGCGCGGAAACATCCGGGCGCCGGTCGGAGGGCCGACGCGCACCGGGCGCTGGGGCGGGCCACGAAACCCGAAGCTCAGTAGCTCCGGAGGACGATCAGGGTCACCCGGCGCGGCCGAACGTCCACCTGGATCTCGCGGGCCCCGCCGCCGGCCACCACGCTGAGGCGGTGCACGCCAGCCGGGACGCGAAAGCGCGCCAGCTGGAACTCGGCAGGAAGCGACATCCAGGAGCGCAGGTCGGGCTGGTTCACGTAGCTGAGCGCGAGGAAGGTGAGGATCCCCAGCGCCTCGCTGCCGGTGGCCTGACCCACGCCCACCGCCGCCCCCGTCCGCAGCGCGAGCGCTCCAAACTGGCGGGCGACGAGCCCGTCCACCCGGTGGTCCAGATGAATCTTCGCCACCTGCTCGAGCGAGGTGACGGTGGTCGGCCGCACCGCGGTGTTCGCATCGCCGTCCAGCACCACCTGCGCGTCCCGGAGCCACGGGCGGTCCCGGAACACCGGCACCGCGATGACCTCCGCCTTGGGGCCGCCGCTCCGGCTGCCGTTGGTCTTCACCGGGACCCTGCCCGCCTCGAGCACCACCAGGATCTGCCCCTCGTCCTTCCCCAGGGGCTGCGGTTGCGCCCACGGGTACTGCTTCCGGAGCTCGCGGAGGGCCTCGTCCCGTCCGGTCTCCTTCGCCAGTCGGACCAGCGCCTCGCCGAGCGAGCCCAGGTCGCCCGCGAGCTGGTTCGCCGCGTAGTAATCGATGAACGCGTCGTCGGCGTGGCCCTGGTCCTCCCAGAGCACCCCCGCCAGGTACCGGGCCACGGCCAGCTGCTGGTAGGGCTTCTTCTCCTCGTTGATCATGCGCTGCATGCGCTCGTTCACGCGGCGCACCTCGACCAGCGCATCCTCGTCCTTCCCCAGCTGCGCGTAGTTCAACGCCTGCAGCGTGGAGATCATCAGCTTCTCGAAGTCCTCCCCGCGGTAAGCCCGCTCGCGCTCGCTCGAGAGGAGGACCTTGGCCTCCTCGCTCACCGAGACGAAGTCGAGCCGCTCGCTCAGCTTGTCGGCCTGGGCGAGCACCTTGATGCTCTCCTCGAACTTGCCGGCGGCGTGCAGCACCATCCCCTGGTCCATCATCGCCAGGAGCTGGTCGATCTGCGGCCCGGACGTCACCTCGCTGCCGAAGCCCTGGATGGCCGGCGGGTACTGGTAGGCCTCGTAGGAGTGGCGGTACCCGGCGGTGCGCGCGATGTAATCGCCCGCGCAGCCGGTCAGGAGCAGCGCGAGCGCACCGAGCGCGACCGAACAGCGGACCGGGAGGAGGGGGGCCACGTCAGGAGCGCGTGCCGTCGTCGCCTACGGCCGGACTCCCTGCTTCACGAATTTCTTCTTCAGCTCCTTCTCGTTCTGCCAGACGACGAGAGCAGTCCTGATGTTCGAGAGCTTGGTCGTCATCTTGTAGTAGATGAACTCGTCGCTTCCGACGCGCTGCTTGATCGAGGAGAGCTCGCCGGTCATGAGGTAGTCCGGCGCGACCTGCTGGCCCGGTCCCTTCGCCTGGTCCGGCCGGACGTAGCCACTGCCCTGATACTCGTACTCCTCGGCGATCGCCTGGCGCGCGTTGGAGTCCACGAAGGCGAACCTCCCGGTGTTGGCGAGCTGAGTCTGGATCTTGTCAGCCAGGCTCTGCATGTCGATGTGCTCGGAGGTGCTGTTCTTCAGCTTCCCCACGATGACGATCGGCTGAACCTGCACCTGGCCCGCGATCTGCGCGAAGGCCGGCGAGGCCTGAAGGTCCGCGACGACCTTCTTGGCGATCAGCTGCAGATCGCTGGGGGCCCACTCGTCGGATAAGAGATCTATCTCGGTCGGGTCGGTGTACTCGCCCCTGGTGAAGGCGCGCTCGGTGGAGCACGCCATCCACAGTCCAGCGAGGAGAGACACGGCGATTCGGGTGCGGTTCATGTGGTCAGTTCCATTCGCATTCGAAGCGGCTGCCTTGGAAGCGCCAGCGGTCGACGATCTGTGCGTCGCGCTTGTACCCCGCGGTCAGCCTGCACAGGCTCTGAAGGGACGCCCGGGGATAATCGAACAGATAGACCTGAGCCGCCGAGCGATCCTGCGCCTTCAGCTGCGAGGGGTGGCTCAGGCTCGGGTTCGCCGAGCTCGCCACCACCATGGTGTGGCGCCCGTAAGTCTTCAGCTGCAGCTGACCCGGAAGGACGATGCGGCGAACGATGCGGGAGATCAGGATGTCACTGTTGTCGACGGTGGTCTCGTGCGCGTTCGGGCGGCGGAGCAGCTCGTCGATGTTCGTGCTCATGACCCGCGTCACGTCTCCGTCGTCGACGAAGACGTAGAGGTAGGCGTTGCGGGCCCGCCGGCTCGCACCGGTGAAATCCAGCGTCACCTCGAGGTTCAGCGCGCTGTTCGGCTTGAGGGCGTACTTGGACACCGCGGAGATCACCGACGAGTCCACTCCGGCAACCCGCATCCGGATCAGGCCCTCCGGCGAGGCATCGCAGGCACACTGCCGCTCGGCGATGAGCCGGACCATCTGGTCCGGGGCGAATCCGGCCTGGGTCAGCTTCGAGACTTCCTGGTCGGTGAGAGGCGGCTGCTCGCTCCGCTCGTACACCGGCGGGAGGCTGTTCGAGTCCCACGTCGCCATGTTGACCGGCTGCTGCGAGGACGGCGGCGGCGGAAGCGCGGCCAGAGTGGCGGGAGCCGGTGCGGTCTGCGCCGGAGGTGGCGGAGCGGACCCGAGCGGGGCCCCGGCGGCGGGCGGCATGTCCGCCGGGGGTGGAGGCGTGCCCTGCGCCGGGGGAGGAGCGGGCGTCTGCGCGAGGAGGACGACGAGGAGGAGGGAGGCGGGCATCAGTTCACGATGCGGGGCCTAGAATCGCCAGCCGATGCTCAGGCCCACGCGGACGATCGAGCGATCGAAGTCAGCCAGGTTCATATCGAAGTTGGCGAACACCCCGAGCTGGAAGTGACTCTCGGTGATCCAGTCCATTCCGACCCGCGGAGAGAGGATGAAATTCACCGAGCCCTCGTTCGGGATGTGAAGACCGCCCTGGAAGCCGATGCTGAAGGCGACAGGCCAGGTGGTGGTGTGGAACGAGGGGCCGAGGAGCACACCCCAGATCCTCGGGTCCGGGATGTAGAAGCCGCTCAGGTCGATGCGGTAGAAGCTCGCCTCCCAGTACGAGGCCGTGAGGCCGGCGTACAGGGGCGGGCTGAACTGGCCACCCTTGATCGTGATGGCCCCGCCGCCGTCGGCGGTGATCGAGAAACCGCCGAGGCCTCCCGGACCCGAGACGTAGCCGCCCTTGCCGATCTCCGAGCCCTCGGGCCCTTGAGTGGTGCCCCGTGCCTGGGCGAGCGCACTGCTCGCGCCGAGCACCACGAGGCACACCACCAGCGAGCGAACTGCGTTCTTCATCGTCGGCTCCCCTCGGTCGATTCCGGCCCCGCGCCATCGATTTTCGTCGGAGGCCCGTGCGGGGAGCAAGCCTCGCGGGGTGTCTCTCCTACTGTATCCGCCCGGGGCGCGTCCGTTGAATTTCCGTGACCGTCTTTCGTATCCGCCCTCAATCTCCGGCACGCACCCCGAGCACGAGCTGAAACGGCGGCTCACGTCGGAGCACGGCGCCCAGCCGCCCCGCGCTGGCGGAGAGGTGGACGGGAGTGTTCCCGCCGGCCACCTGGGCAGCCTCGACCGTCAGGTCGAGCCGGGGCAGCACCCCGGGGAACGCGGTCCCGAGCCTGAGACGGAGCCACGCATCCGCGGCGAACACGTCCGGATCGCGGAGCGCCACCTCTGCGGAGCTCAGCACGCCCGTGCCGCGCGCACCGCGGACCGTCCGGAGACCGGCGGATCCCGAAACGCTGAACGTCTCCCACAGCGGGCCGCCGGTGGCGTAACGGAGCCGCGCACCCAGCTCCACCGCAGGATGGGCGAGGAGCGCGATGGAAACCTCCACTCGGTGCCGCCGGTCGTCGGGAAGGGGGCCGGCAGCGAGCGCCGCGGTGCGCGCATCGGCGAGCCACGGGTCGAACGGACCGGCGGCCGTGCCGGTGGCCCGTGAGAGGTTCCAGGCCAGGAATATCCGGGCCGGTCCCGACCTCGCCCGGGCCCACACCCCGACCCCGAGCACCTGTCGCCAGGCCCGGTCATTCGCGGCGATGGTTCGCCGGGAGGTCCATGTCCCGTCGCGACTCGTCCACTGACCGTCGGCGTCGGTGAGGAGCCCGGTCTCCTCCTCGGTCCAGAGCTGGGTGGTCCGCCGCCAGCGTGCCTCGAACCCGCCTTCGACCCCGCGCGCGGGACGCCCGCGCCATCCGAGCGCCATCTCGTCGGTCCGCGGGAAGCCGCCATGGGCGAGCTCCGCCGGTCCCCCGAGCTGCACGCACGCCGGTCCGGGTGCGCCGCACGCGTCGAAGGCAGCGTTCGTCCACGCCATCACGCGCTGCCGGGGCAGCATCGCCCGGGCGATCGCGGGCAGCAGCTCCGTGTCGTGACTGCGCCCCGCGTGCGCGAGCAGCCAGTGGCGTCCGTCGCCGGTGACGTTCCAGGCCAGGGCGAGACGCGGTCCGAGGCCGAGGCGCAGGCCGGTCGATGACTCGCCGGCGCTCGACTGTGCCGCATCGAGACGGACGCCCGCGCGCACGGCGAGATTTCCCAGCTGGAGGGTGTCCTGGAGGTGCGCGGCGGCCATCCAGCCGCCCGAGGTCATCTCGAGGGGCTCGACCTCCACGCGGTAGGCGCACTCGTCAGCGTCTCCGGCGGCGCAAGCCGTGCCCCGGTCGAGGAAGCGAACCCCGCCCGGAAGCGACAGCGCATGGCGGACATGGTCGAGGCCACCCTCGACCCCGACCTCCAGACGCTGGATTCCGAGCGCCGCGTGCACGCGACTGGAAAGGCGGATCCTGGTTCGGGACTCTTCCAGCGTGCTCGCGCCGAGCTCGCTCCCCAGTGGCCCGGGAGCGCCGTCGGTGATCCACCGCGTGAGGTCGAGGCGGCTCGGTGCATCCGTCGGTGAGCGCGCTCCCGCCGAGATGCTCCGGTGCTCGGCCGAGAGCCGGAGCTCGAGTCCGCCCAGGCGGGGGATCTCGTGCGACCACCCGATCCCGGCGAAGAGGGCGAGCTCGCGATCGACCCGCGCTGCCGCGTCGGTGCAGCGGAAGCAGTCGGGCGACTCCGAGCGACGGCCCCCGAGGAGAAGCAGCGACAGGCGGTCGCCGGCGGTCGGGATCCAGGTCGTGGTCAGCGCGAGGGCCTGCCGGGCCCGACCGCCGCCCGCCAGTCCGGCCTCGGTCGGCGGGAGCTCCACGCCGGAAGCATCCAGCGAGAGGACGGCGCCCAGGTGCCCGTTTGCCAGAGGACCGCCGAGAAGCCCCGACGCTCGCCACGCCCCACGGGGAGCCGAGACAGCGCCCTCCGCACCATCGGCGACCACTGGCCCGGCGAGTCCCACGGCGGCAGGGCGCCCTGACAGCGCGGGCGGTGCCCAGCGCCCGGCGAGGGCCCAGCGAAGGCCGTGCAGCCCATGCTCGAGGGTGACCACCTCGGTCCAGCCGAGGCCGCTCAGGCGTGCGTCTGCCGCGGCCGGGACCCACGCGCGGTTCGTGGTCGCGAGGAAGGAGGGGATGAGGACTCCGGCCGCGGGAGACAGGCGAAAGCCGTCGACCGATACCTCTCGCTCGAAGGGAAGGGGATGAAGCACCGCCCAGGGCACGGGAGGCGGCGCTTCCTGCGC
>Ga0081540_1000181_pt1 | contig 65791 bp, 53 predicted proteins | sample TabmetS2T1R1_FD_71024 | JGI IMG/M metagenome (GOLD analysis project Ga0081540, IMG submission 71024) | Tabebuia heterophylla rhizosphere microbial communities from the University of Puerto Rico - S2T1R1 | ecosystem: Host-associated > Plants > Roots > Rhizosphere ...
GCAGCTTGCGGCTGTTCGGGCAGGTGCGGGCGTTAGCGTGGAGCTTCATCCGGTGTCCTCCTTGGGTCTGGGTGGGTCGACACCCCCAGCCTTCAAGGAGGCCCGGATGAACAACGTGGTGAGTAGCTACAATTAGGGATCAGGGTTTGGGCGAGGGTCGGGTGACCCTCTACCTTCGGTGGGGTTTTTGCCTTTAAGACCTCCATCTCTCGCCGAGAGCCCAAGTGCAAAAACCAGGACGCCGCTCGTACGAGGGTCACCCGACCCTCGATCCGAAATCGGATTCCGAATTGAGAACTTGGCAGGGCGGGGCCGCCGGGGTCCGGGGGAGCTTGCGAATTGCCGCATACCTTCCGTGTTTCGGAAGCTTGAGAGAGACTTAGCGCGCCGTCTCTCTCGTGCTTCTGCGCATCACGAAAGCTGCTCTAGCTTGGGAAGTTCGATCTGGATTCGTTGGGAGAGGTCGGGTGACCCCTCTCAAAACACTCCAAAAGTGAGCGAAGCGAACGGGTTTTGAGAGGGGTCACCCGACCTCCCCACGACCAACCCCCGGCGGGAACCTCGCAAGATCCGGGGTTTCCGGTGGGGCGGGGTAGAGGTGACCTGGGGCGTCGCTAGAGTCGAAGCGGTGACTGAGCTTCATCTGGACGGCGAGGTTCTCGCCGAGGAAGACGCCGCGCAGGGCGAGGCCACCGACCCGGTTCGGGCACTGCCGATGGCCTACGAGGAGCCAGCGACGCTGCCGGTCCTGCGGGCCGAGGTGAAGACCGCCGCCCTGGCCGCGGCGGGGGGCGTGCTTGCCGGTGCCGCGACGGTCGCCGCGGTGCGCGCCGTCTCCGCGGTCGGTTCGCGCTCGCGGGCGCCGCGACGGATCGCGCGGCGTCGCGGTCAGCCGGCCAAGGTCGTCGCCAGTCGCTCATTCTTGGTCGACGTCCACCTGCTCGGCCGCTGACCGCGCCGCTGCAGGTCTCGGTGCGGGTACCGGGGCCTTACCGGCTGCCGCGCAGCAGCACCGACCGCACGCTGCTGGTCCGCAGCGGGGTCGCCAGCCGCTTCCTCCACGTCGGCGCCTGCCCGGTCCTGGTCCGGGCCTGGCGGCCGGCCCGCGACCGGGTCGTCTTCCGGGCCGAGGCGATCGCACCGGGATTGGTTTCGCTGCCGCCGTCCGGCGCGGTGGCGCCGCAGCCGGCCGGCCACGAGGAGCTGGAGACGGCGATCGATCGGATGCGGTTCGCGCTCGCGGTCGACCTCGACCTCGGCGAGTTCCAGCGCCGCTTTCGCCGCGACACCTTGCTCGGCCCGCTGATCCGCCGGATGCCGGACTACCGTCCCGCCCGCACGCCGTGGCCATGGGAAGCGCTGGCCTCGGCGGTCGTCGGCCAGCTGATCGAGGCTCAGCGGGCGGCGCTGATCGAGCGCCGGATCGTCGGCCGCTGGGGCGCCCGGCTCGGCGCCGGCCGGATGGAGCTGCGCGACGTGCCGGCGCCGGCGACGATCGCCGGCCGGGCCCCGGCCGAGCTGCAGTCGATGGACCTCTCCGCTGCTCGCTCTGTCGCCCTCTGCAGGCTCGCCCGCTTCGTCGCCTCCCAGCGCTGTCCGATCGAGTCCGAGGAGGGTGACCGCAGGCTGCTGGCGACCCCGGAGATCGGCCCCTGGACCGTCCAGCGCCTCGCCCTCTACGGGCGTGGCGACCTCGACGCGCTGCCAGCCGGCGACCTCGCCTACATCAAGCTGGTCGGCCGCCTCGCCGGCCTCGGCCGCCGCGCCACCATCCCCGAGGTCGAGGAGTTCTACGCGCCCTACGCGCCCTACCGCGGACTCGTCGGCTGTCTCACTCTTGCCGGCCTGCACCGCAGGATCGCCCAGGGCCCGCCGCTGCGCTACGCGGCCTGACTCACCGAGGTTGCCTTTTGGGTGTGTATAGAGCCAAAAAGGCAACCTCGGTGAGTTCTGCGCGGAGCGGCGAGCTGCGCCCCCGGTGATCGACCGCAACTGGCGCAGGTTTTGCGCCTTTGCAAAACGTGCACGAGTTCGTGCCTGCCCAGGCATAGGGTCAAGCCCCTCGACCATTTGTCGATAACGACGCGAATGCGCGACAGCGGGGAAAAAAACTGGCCAGACCACGCGGTCGATGAATTCCTCGACCAGATCGCCGCCGGCGGCCAGGACTACCGCCGCCTGGTCGAGCGCCTGCCGGTGATCGTCTACGCCGCCGAGCTCGGCGAGCACGGCAAATGGCGCTACGTCAGCCCCCAGGTCGAGGACATCCTCGGTTACACCGCGGAAGAGTTCAAGCGCGACCCCGGCCTCTGGGCGCGGCTGCTCCACCCCGACGACCGGCTGCACGCGCTGGAGAACGAAAGCAAGGACTTCCTCGGCAACCGCAACACCAGCCCGGTCGAGTACCGGATGCGTACCCGCAGCGGCGGCACCGTCTGGATCATCGACGAGGCGGTGCTCGAGGCCGACGAGGCGGGCGTTCCCGTCTGGCACGGCGTCCTCTACGACATCAGCGAGCGCAAGAACGCTGAGGCCGACCTGCAGCGGGCGGTGTCCCAGCAGGCGGTGGTCGCCAAGCTCGGTGAGCTGGCGCTGCAGAACGGCGACCCCGAGTCGCTGATGCACGCCGCCGCCGGCCTGATCGGCGAAATCGAAGGCGTCCACAGCGCCTGCATCTGGGAGGTCGGCCGCGACGGCCGCCGCCTCAACCTGCGGGCCGGGCTCGAAGACCAGGTGGTCGGCGCCGGCCGCCGCGTCTCCGCCGCCCGCGACTCGCACGCCGGCGCCGCCCTCGACTCCGGCGCCGCGACGATCGTCCCCGACTGGTCGAAGGAGGAGCGCTTCACGATGCCGCCTGTGCTGCGCGCCTTCGGTGCCGCCAGCAGCCTGGCGGTGATGATCGACGGCAAAGACCACCCCTTCGGCGTCCTCGACGTCCACGCCACCGACCCCGAGCGCTTCGGCCCCAAGGACGTCCCCTTCCTGCAGGCGGCGGCCAACGTCCTCGCCGACGCCTTCGAGCGCCACGCCGCCGACCAGGCGCTCCGCCACCGCGTCCTCCACGACGCCCTCACCGGCCTGCCCAACCGGCTCAGCTTCGTCGACGCCCTCAGCGAGGCGCTGAAGCGGGCGACCGGCTCCGGCTCCCCGGTCGGGATCCTCTTCCTCGACCTCGACCACTTCAAGCTGATCAACGACAGCCTCGGCCACCACGCCGGCGACGCCCTGCTGCGGGCGGTGGCGCCGCGGCTGCGCGCCCACCTGCGCCCCGGCGACGTCGTCGCCCGCTTCGGCGGCGACGAGTTCGGGATCCTGATCGACCGGCTGGCCGACGAGGAGGAGGCGATCGCGATCGCCGACCGCGTCTCGACCGCCTTCGCCCAGCCGTTCTCGATGGAGGGCGTCGAGCACTTCGTCAGCGCCAGCATCGGGGTCGCCGTCGCCCGCGCCTCCGACCAGCGCACCGTCAACGCCGAACTGCTGATCCGCGACGCCGACGCGGCGATGTACCGGGCCAAGGAGAGCGGCCGCAACCGCTGCGTCCTCTTCGACGAAGAGATGCGGGCGGGGGCGATCCTGCGGCTCGAGGTCGAACGCGAGCTGCGCCACGCGCTCGACCGCGAGGAGCTCGCCCTCCACTACCAGCCGGTCGTCAACCTGCGCACCGGCGACGTCACCGGCCTCGAGGCCCTGGTCCGCTGGCAGCACCCCAAGCGCGGCCTGCTCGACCCGGCCGAGTTCGTCTCGATCGCCGAGGACAGCGGCCTGATCGAGCCGATTGGGCGCTGGGTCCAGGAACGCGCCTGCCTGCAGGCCCTCGCCTGGCACGACCTCCGTCCCGACGCCCGCCCGCTCGACGTCGCCGTCAACCTCTCCGCCCGCCAGGTCGCCCACCGCGACCTGCCGGCGACCGTCGCCGAGATCATCGCCCGCACCGGGATCGAACCGGTCCACCTGCGGCTGGAGATCACCGAGAGCGTCCTGGTCGAGGAGTCGGCGACCGCGATCGCCTCGCTCGAGGCGCTGAACGAGATCGGCGTCCGCCTCGTCCTCGACGACTTCGGCACCGGCTACTCCTCGCTCGCCTACCTCAACCGCTTCCCCTTCCACGCGCTGAAGATCGACCGCTCGTTCGTCGACGCGCTCGGCATCGAGCAGGAGCGGACGGCGATCGTCGAGGCGATCATCGGCATGGCCCGCGCCCTCTCCCTCGACGTGATCGCCGAGGGGGTCGAGAACGAGATCCAGCTCGCCGAGCTGCGCCGCCTCGGCTGCGACTACGCCCAGGGCCACCTCTTCCACGCCGCGATGCCCGAGGTCGAGGTCTCGCGCCTGCTCGGCGAAGGGGCGCTGCGCTATTCCGGGATTTCGCCCGGCAGGTAGGCGTTCGTCAGCAGTTCCGAGGCCGCCGGCAGGTCTTCGATCAGTTCGTTGTCGCGCATCCAGCCGGCGAACGTCGTCCACTCTTCCGGGTTCATGAAGCCGAACGGCTGGCCGGGGGGGACGCTCGGGTTGAGCAGCGGCAGCGTCGCTTCGACCTCGGCCTTGGTCAGTTTCGGTTCCAGCGCGTCGTTGGCTTCGAGGATCGCCTGCGTCGCCTGGTTCGGCTGTTCGGAGGCGGCGACGGTGCCGCGCTGCAGGGCGGCGATGAAGAGGCGAAACTTTTCCGGTTCTTCTTCCAGCGCCTTGCGGTTGGCGACCAGCACCAGCTCGTCGTAGGTCGGTACCCCGAGCTGGTCGACCGGGGTGATCACCGGCGCGTTGCCGCGTTCGCGCAGGTCGACGCCCTCGACGTTGCTGTAGCCGCCGAGCATCGCCTGGGCCGAGCCGCCGACCAGGGCGGGGAGCAGGCCGAAGCCGACGTTGACCGCCTTGACGTCGGAGAGCGAGAGGTTGGCGCGGCCGAGAATCGTCTTCAGGAACGCTTCCTGGTACGGGATCCCGGCGTAGGCGACGGTCTTGCCTTTGAGGTCGCCGACCCCTTTGATGCCGGAGCTCGCCAGCCAGATCATCGAGGTCAGCGGCCGGTTGACGATCGCGCCGACGGCGACGACCGGAAGCCCCTGTTCGTGGGCGAGCACGACCTCGGGCTCGTAGGAGATCGCCAGGTCCGAGCGGCCGGCGGCGACCAGCTTCATTGGCGCGGCCGGGTCGGAGGGGGCGGCGATGCTGACGTCGAGGCCCGCTTCTTCGAAGTAGCCGAGCTTCTGCGCCATGTAGATCCCGGCGTGGTCGGGGTTGGGGTAGAAGTCGAGCGTCAGCGAGAGCGGCTCGCGTTCGGCGCCGGTCGTGTCCTCGGACTTTTCGCCGCAGGCGGCGAGAGTGAAGGCGAGGAGCAGCAGCGTCAGGACGGCGGCCAGCGCCGTGCGGGGCGACTTCATCCCCCGGAGTTCTAGCGCCAAGTGACGACGCGCCGCTCGGCGAGGGCGGTGAGGCCGTAGAGAACCAGGGCGATCGCCGACAGCAGGGCGACCGCCGCAAACTCCCTCGCGATCTCCAGTTGCCCGTTGTCGGTGAGGATCAGGTGGCCGAGGCCGGAGCTGGAGCCCGCCCACTCGGCGAAGACCGCCCCGATCGGCGCGATCACGATCGCGATCTTGGCGCCGGTGAAGGTGCTGGGCAAGGCGCCGGGCGCCTCGACGCGGCGGAAGATCTGCCAGCGCGAGGCGTCGAGCGTCCGCATCAGCTTGATCGCACCGGGGTCGGCGCGGCTGAGGCCGGCAAGCACGGCGACCGTAACCGGGAAGAAGCAAACCAGGGCGATGATCGCCAGCTTCGGGACGAGCCCGTAGCCGAACCAGACGATCAGGATCGGTGCCAGGACCAGGACCGGGACCGTCTGCGAGGCGATGATCAGCGGCAGAGTCGCGTCGCGGATCGTCACCCAGCGGTGCATCACGACCGCAACGCCGATCCCGACCACCAGCGAGCAGAGGATCCCCAGCAGGATCTCCCGCAACGTCACCCACCCGTTTTCGAGCAGCAGCGAGCGGTTGTCCCAGAGCGAGCTGGCGATTTCCGAGGGGGAGGGGACGAGGAACGCTTCGACGCCGAAGATGTCGGCGAGCGCACCCGTGTCGGCCAGGATCTGCCAGAGGCCGATCAGCGCCGCCAGCAGCAGCAGCGGGTAGAGCCAGCGCTTCATCGCGATCCCCGGTGCAGCGCCCGCATCGCCTCCTCGCGGGCAGCGACGAAGGCGGGGTCGGTGACGGCGGCGTCGCGATCGGCGGCGCGCGGGTCCGGGGCGGGCAGCTCGGCGACGATCCGAGCCGGGCGGGCGGAGAGGATCGCGACCCGGTCGCAGAGGTAGAGCGCCTCCTCGACGTCGTGGGTGACGAGGACGACGGTGCGCGGGTCGTCGCGAAGGGCCGCCGCCAGCCATCCCTGCATCTCGGCCCGGGTGATCGCGTCGAGCGCCCCGAACGGCTCGTCGAGCGCGAGCAGCGGCTTGCCGGCGAGCAGCGTGCGCAGGAAGGCGACCCGTTGGCGCATGCCGCCGGAGAGCTCGGCCGGGGCGCTGCCCTCGAAGCCGGCGAGGCCGAAGTGGGCGAACAGCGCCGCCGCCCGGCGTCGTGCCGCCGCCTTGCCCTCGCCCTGGTTGCGCAGCGCCAGCGCCGCGTTGTCGAGCGCCGAGTACCAGGGCAGCAGCAGGTCGCGCTGGGGCATGAAGGCGCAGCGCCCGAGGCGTTCACGGGGATCGGCGGCGCCGCCGACCGCGATCGTCCCGGCGCTCGGCTCGCGCAGCCCGCAGATCAGCTCCAGCAGCGTCGACTTGCCGCAGCCCGAGGGCCCGACCAGGCCGAGGACCGCGCGCGGGGCGAGCTCGAGGTCGACCCCGTCGAGGACCCGCAGCTCGCCGAACGAGTGGCCGAGGCCGGCCGCGTTCAGGCCGGCACCGGGTGGGGTAGAGGGGGGATCGGGCAGGGTCTCGATCGCGCTGTTTGCGCCGGAATCCAGGTCCACCCTGGTATCCTGGCGCACTCGGCACTCCTGACCAAAGCAGTCAGGAAAGTCAGGAGGTCGAGAAAGTCGAGAGAGCGGCGCGTCGAGGGCGCTGCTCCTTTCAAAGAGCAATTTCTTATGGACCCGGCAATCGTCGTATTCGGATTGGGCATCGGCCTGCTCGTCGGCATGACCGGCATGGGCGGGGGATCGCTGATGACCCCGCTCCTGATCCTGATCTTCGGGACCAACCCGTCGACGGCGATCGGGACCGACATCTTCTACTCGGCGATCACCAAGATGTTCGGCAGCTGGCGCCACCTGAAGCTCGGCACCGTGAACATGGAGCTGGTCAAGTGGCTCTCGTTCGGCAGCGTCCCCGCCGCGCTCGCCGGGATCGGGGTCGTCTCGATCATCGAGCAGCACGTCTCCGAAGACCGCCTCAACGAACTGCTCTACGCCGTCCTCGGCGGCACCCTGCTGATGGTCGGGGTCGTCACTCTGACCCGGGCGCTGATCCTCCGCAGCCTGATCGACGAGCGCGAGCGCTTCGAGGTCGAGACCCGCCACAAGGTGGCGGCGGTCCTGATCGGCGCGACGACCGGCTTCGTGATCGGGATCACCTCGGCCGGCTCCGGCACGGTGATCGCGATCCTGCTGATCGCCGTCTACCGGCTCTCGCCGAAGAAAGTGGTCGGGACCGACATCGTCCACGCCGCGATCCTGCTCAGCGCCGCGGCGATCGGCCACTGGGTCAGCGGCAACATCGACTTCGGCCTCGCGGGGAACATTCTCATCGGCTCGATTCCCGGGGTGATCATCGGCGCCTCGCTCTCCGGCAAAGCCCCGCAGGGCCTGATCCGCGTCGCCCTCGGGCTCGTCCTGATCGGCTCCGGCATCGTCACGATCCTCAAGGGCGACCCCACGGTCTGGCCGATCGCGGCCGGCGTCGCCGCGATCGGGCTCGGCGGCGTCCTCTACGCGCCGCACTACATGAACAAGCGCCGCCGCCAGCAACTGGAGCAAGAAGGTGCTCAGGCGGAGCCGGTGGGCGCGAACGCTCCCGGCTGACTGATTTACTAGAAGCATGCGTGTCTCAGCCAAGGCCGACTACGCGGTGCGCGCCGCCGCGGAGCTGGCGGCCGCCGAGGAGGGCCCGGTCAAGGGCGAGCGGCTCGCCGACGCCCAGGACATCCCCCTCCAGTTCCTCGAGCACATCCTGCTCGAGCTGAAGCACCACGGCATCGTCCGCGCCCGCCGCGGCGCCAAAGGCGGCTACTGGCTCGCCCGCCCGGCCGACGAGGTGACGATCGCCGACGTCGTCCGCGCCGTCGAGGGCCCGATCGCCGACGTCCAGTCGACGCCCCCCGAGGCGATCGAGTACCGCGGCAACTCCGAGCACCTGCGCGAGGTCTGGGTCGCGGTCCGCGCCAGCCTCCGCTCCGTGCTCGAGGAGGTGACGCTCGCCGACCTGGTCAGCGGTGAGCTCCCCGGCGTCGTCGAGGAACTGACCTCCCAGCCCGACGCCTGGCACGCCAGCACCTCGACCAAGGAAATGACCAGCTAACTAGTCGTGGAGGATGGGGTGCACCCCATCCCTCCCAGCGGAAGCTTCCGCTGGCTCATCGCCAATCGATGCGGCACTTTGCCGTGTATAGGACGGCCAATTGCCGCATCGATTCAGTCCGGCGCCGGGACGCCGCCGGCGACGACGTTGACGAAGTTCTCGAGGTGCCGGGTCGTCCAGCACTCGAAGGCGCCGTCGCAGTAGCGCTCGTAGGCGGCCATCACCGAGTCGCCGTAGTTCCAGTAGAGCTTCGGCTCCGGGTTGAGCCAGAAGAGGCGGCCGGCGCGCTCGGAGATCTCGGCGAAGACCTCGGCGTGGGGGGCGCGGCCGTTGGTGCGGGCGTCGCCGAGCACGATCACGGTCGAGCGCGGGTCGAGGTCGTCGGAGATCTCGGTCAGGAACTCGAGCCAGACGCGGCCGTAGTCGGTGTAGCCGGAGACGTCGGCGACGCCGCCCTCGCTTGAGATTTTCTGGGCGACGACGGCGAAGTCGCGCTCGTGCTCGAAGACGTCGGTGACCTCGGAAATCCGCTCGATGAAGACGAAGCTGCGCAGTTTGCGGAACGAGTCGTGCAGCGCGTGCAGGACCGAGAGGAAGAAGACCGAGGCCGAGGTGACCGAGGTCGAGACGTCGCAGAGGACGTAGATCTCCGGTCGCCGCGGCCGCTTCGGCCGGTAGTGGAGGCGCATCGGCACGCCGCCGGTCTCCAGCGAGGCGCGCATCGTCCGCCGCACGTCGACCTGGGCGCCGCGGTTGCGCCCGCGCTGCTCGTGGCCGAGGGTCGCCAGCCGCCGCTTCATCTGCGAGACCGCCCGGTGGACGGCGGCCAGGTCCTGGGTCGGGCTGGTCGGCAGCGCCCGGTCGAGCTCGGCCAGCGGCCGCGAGGGCGGCAGCGTTTCGGTCCGCTCGATCAGGTCGCGTTCGAGCTCGCGCCGCAGGTGGCGCTCGAAGCGGTGCAGCTGCGAGCGGTCGATCGGCCGCCGCTCGGCGCCGTCCTCGCCCTGCGGCTGCTGGCCGGAGGTGAGGCCGAGCGTGCGCCGGATCCGCTGCACGTCGACGCCGACCACGCCGGAGCCCTCGCCGCGGCCGAAGGCGGCGATCGCCAGCCGCGCCAGGTCGCGCAGCGCGTCCTCGTCGCCGGCCTCGAGCGCTTCCCGGATCTGCTCCCGCAGCTCGTCGATGTCGATCTGCTCGGCGCCCGCGTCACCCTCGCCGGTGCCGCCCTCGCCTTCTCCGCCCTCACCGCCGGCGCCGTCGCCCTCGGTGATCCCGCGCTGCACCGCCTCCGCCTCGGCGGCGCGGAAGAAGTAGCGGTCGAAGAGCAGCTCGAAGACGCGGCGGTCGTCCTGGGACTTGGCGATCGTCGCCGCCAGCGCCTCGCGGAAGTCGTCGTGCGAGGTCCACTCGACGTGCTCGAGCGCGGCGAAGGCGTCGAGGATCTCGGAGGTGCCGACCGCGACCCCCTCGCTGCGCAGCTCCTCGCAGAAGCCGAGCAGCTTCGCCGCCATCCCCGGCGGCCCCGGGTCGGCCTTCGCACCGAACGGTGATTGCGCGCTCACCGCACCGATAATAGGAAGATGAGTCAGGGGTTGGGCGGCGTCGAGACGCCGACGGGGATCGAGGCGCTGCGCCGGATGCGCTCTACGCGCCGCCGCCGCTACGTCGAGCAGCTGGACGTGATGGAGGTCCTCTACCGGGTCTACCTCGGCTTAATCTTCGGTGGCTTCGGGGTCGCGATCCTTGCCGGCGCGATCAACGAAGCGCCGGCCACGCCCGAGGCGCTGGACTGGATGCGCGCACACCTGGCGGCCGCGATCGGCCTCGCGCTCGCCACCGGCGTCTACGCAGGGTTGCGGGCCGGATCCCACGGCGGGCCGCTGGCGATCGAGGCTGCCGAGGTCCAGCACGCTCTCCTCGCCCCGATCGATCGCGGCGCCGCGCTGCGGCCTCTGGCGCTGCGGCAGCTGCGGATCGGTGCTCTGGCCGGTGCCGTGCTCGGCGCCGTAGTCGGCAACTTCGTCTTCCGTCGCCTGCCTGGCTCGCCGGTCGAGTGGATCGCCGCGCTTGCTGCGTTCGGCGCCCTGGTTCCCGCAACCGTGCTCGGTGCGGCTCTGCTCGCCAGCGGCCGCCGCCTGCGCCCCCTGGCGGCGGGTTCACTGGGATTTCTGCTGGTCGCCTGGTCCGCCGCCGACCTGGCTCTTGGCGTGACCACCTCGCCGGCGACGATGCTCGGCGAGCTGGCGGTCCTGCCGCTGCAGGGCGGCTCGAAGGCGGCCCTCGCGATCCCCGGTGCCCTCCTCGCTCTCGCCGTCCTCGCCGCCGGGCTGCTCGGCGTCGGCGGCACCCTGCTGGAGGCGGCACGGCGACGGGCGGCGCTGGCCGCCGAGCTGCGATTCTCGGCCTCGGTCAGCGATCTGCGGACGGTGATCCTCCTGCGTCGCCAGCTCGCCTCCGAGCGCCCGCGGCGCCGGCCCTGGCTGCGGCTGCGGCCCGGCCGGCCGGGCAAGCCCGGCGCCGCGATCCTGCGCCGCGACCTGCAGAGCTTCCTGCGCTGGCCGCCGGTCCGCGTCGTCCGCGCCGCCCTGCTCGGAGTCGGGGCGGGCGCGCTGGCCGCCGGCGCCTGGAGCGGCGCCCCTGCCGCCCTCGTCCTGCCCGGCCTGCTGCTGTTCGTCGCCGCCCTCGACGTCGTCGAGCCTCTCGCCCAGGAGTCGGATCACCCGACCCGGCGCCGGCTGCTTCCGATCGACCCCGGCTCGCTGATCTCGCGCCACCTGGTCGCCCCGTCGCTGGCGCTCGCGGCCCTGGTCCTGATCGGGACCGCGACCGCGGCTCTCGTCGGTCGCGACACCGCGGCGCTGGGCGTCGGCGTCGTTCTCTGCGTCCCGGCAGCGATCGCACTCGCCGTCTGCGCCACGTTCAGCGCCACCGCGGATCCCTACGGCAACTTGCTGACGACGCCGGAAGTCCAGTATGCGATCACCGCGGCCCCGGCCTTCGCGGCAGCGGTGGCGGTCGGCTTACCCCTCATTCTCGCCCGCCACGCGGAACGCCAGGGTGGCGCCACGATCTCGGTCGCCGCCACCGTCGCCGTCTTCATCGCCGCGCTCGCGGCCGCCGGCATCGCCTTCCTCCGCCAGCGCTTCTTCAAACGCGACCTCGGAAGGGCGGCCGCTTGAGCGCGCACGCCTCCCTGCTCCGGGCCCGCGACCTCGGCCGCACCTACGACGGCTACATCGCCCTCGGCCAGTTCGCGATCGACGTCGCCGCCGGCGAGCTGGTCGCCCTCGTCGGCCCCAACGGCGCCGGCAAGACCACCTTCCTCACCCTCGCCGCCGGCCTGCTCGAGCCGAGCTCTGGCTCGGTCTCGATCGCCGGCCAGGCCGCCGGCTCGATCCCGGCCCGGGCGGCGCTCTCCTACCTCCCGGACACGCCGGTCTTCTACGAAGACCTCAGCGTCGCCGAGCACCTCGAGTACGTCGCCTCCCTGCACGGGGTGGAGGAGCCGGGATCGCGGATCGAGGAGCTGCTCGGCCGCCTCGGGCTCGCTGACTGGGAGGACTCGCTGTCCTCCGAACTCAGCCACGGGATGAAGCAGAAGGCCTCGATCGCGCTCGCCTTCGTCCGCCCCTTCCAGGTGCTGGTCGCCGACGAGCCGTTCGACGGCCTCGACCCGCCCAGCCGCGAGGTCCTCTTCGAGCTGCTCGCCGAGGCTCGCGGCGAGGGCGCCGCGGTCGTCGTCTCCACCCACCGGCCGGACGTGATCGCGGCCGCCGGGCGCTGCGTCGGCATCCGCGAAGGCCACCTCGCCTACGACGGTCCCGCCGACCCGGCGGCGATCGCCGAGTTCTTCGATGCCGAGGAGCTCAGTCCCGGCCGCGCCGCGGGCGGCGGCTAGCCCGCCGCCGGGCCCGTCGGCTCGGCGAGCTTCATCCCCACCCGCTCGGCGACGAGGGCGATGTCGGTGCGGTGCTTGACGATGATCGACATCGACTGGTTGAAGGTCTCGCGGTCGATGTCCTCGGCGCCCATCAGCAGCAGGGTCCGCGCCCAGTCGATCGACTCGGCGATCGAGGGCGGCTTCTTCAGGTCGAGGGCGCGGACCATCTCGATCACCTCGACCAGCCGCCGCGCCAGCGTCTCCGATAGCTCGGGCGCGTGCAGGCGGACGATTTCCATCTCGCGCTCGATCCCCGGGTAGTCGAGCCAGAGGTAGAGGCAGCGGCGCTTCAGCGCCTCGGTCAGCTCGCGCGAGTCGTTCGAGGTGAGGACGACGATCGGCATCGAGGTCGCCGAGACCTGGCCGAGCTCGGGGATCGTGATCTGGAAGTCGGAGAGCAGCTCGAGCAGCATCGCCTCGAACTCCTGGTCGGTCTTGTCGATCTCGTCGATCAGCAGGACCACCGGCTCGGGGCTGGAGATCGCCTGCATCAGCGGCCGCGTCAGCAGGAAGTCGGAGCTGAAGATGTCGTCCTGGACGTCTTCCCAGCCAGCCTCGCCGCCGGCCTGGATCCGCAGCAGCTGCTTGCGGTAGTTCCACTCGTACATCGCCTTCGACTCGTCGAGGCCCTCGTAGCACTGCAGCCGCACCAGCTCGCGGCCGGTCGCCCGCGAGAGCGCCTTCGCCAGCTCGGTCTTGCCGACCCCCGCCGGGCCCTCGACGAGGACCGGCTTGCCCAGCTCCTGGGCGAGGAAGCTGACCAGCGCCGCGGGCTCGTCGGCGAGGTAACCGACCTTCGCCAACGCCTCCTTGACCTCTGCCACAGAGCTATTCGCCATCGGGCGATGATAATCAGGCACCCGTGCCCGACCTCGGTTCGCCGCCCGCCGCGCTGCTACCGCACAGCCCCGGCCCCTACATCGCGCTGATGCTGGCGGGGTTCGTGATCGGCATCCTCGGCAGCCTGACCAAGACCCGCTGGCTGGTCGCCGCCGGGGTGATCCTGATCAGCCTCGGCGCCCTGCTGCTGCCGCTCGCCGCCAACCTGACCAGCGGGCACCGGCCGCCGCCGATCGACGAATCGCGCGGCGACTCAGGCGAATAGCTTCTACGATTGGCCGGCTAGCCCGTTCCCGAGCCTCGAGGAGCCGCATGACTTTGAGCCGTACTCGTTTCGCCGTGCTGTTCGCGACCGCGGCCCTGCTGGCGGTCCTGATCGCCGCCTGTGGTGGCAGCAGCAGCGACGAAGACCCGCAGGAAGTGATCGACGGCGCCACCCTGGCCGGGATCGAAAGCGGCACGATCGACCTCCAGCTCGCGATCAAATCGACCGGCTCCGAAGGCGGCGACCTGAAAGCAAGCCTCAGCGGCCCGTTCCAGGCCGGCCCCAAAGGGCAGCTGCCGCAGCTCGGGCTCGAGGTCGCCGCGAACGGCAACGTCGGTGACAAGAACGTCGACTTCGAAGGTGGCCTGACGCTGCTCAGTGACCGCGCCTTCGTCAACTACAAGGGCACCGAGTACGAAGTCGACCCGACCACCTTCGGCTTCCTCAAGTCCGCCTTCGAACAGGCCTCCCAGCCGGGCGGCGGCGAAGGGGAAGCGACCGGCTGTCAGGAAGCCGCCGGCGAACTCGAAATCAGCCAGTTCGTCGAACACCTGAAGAACGAAGGCAGCGCCGACGTCGCCGGCACCGAAACGACCAAGGTCAGCGGTGACCTCAACGTCGAAAAGGCGATCGACGCGATCATCGAACTGACCAAGGACCCGGCCTGCAGCTCGCAGCTCGAAGCGGCCGGTCCATTGCCGCTCGGCGAACTCGAAGAATCGAAGGCCGAACTGACCAGCGCCGTCAAGAAAGCCCACGCCGACGTCTACGTCGGCGATGACGGCATCGTCCGCAAGCTCGCCGCCGAACTGACCGTCGAACCGAAGGGCAGCGACGAAAGAACCGAAGTCGAATTCGAATTGACGCTCGGCGAAGTCAACGAGGAACAGGAGATCTCGGCGCCGGCCAACGCGAAGCCGCTCGAAGGGCTCTTCCAGGAACTCGGGGTCAACCCGCTGGAACTGCTCGAAGCCGGCAGCAGCGGCGGCCTCGGCGGTCTGCTCGAAGGCCTCTCCGGCGGCGGCGAAAGCGGGTCCTCGGGGGGCTCCGGCTCCTCGGGTGGTGGCTCGAGCCAGCAGGAATACGTCGAATGCCTGCAGGAAGCGGAAACGCCGACCGACCTGCAGAAGTGCGCCAGCCGGCTGGAGTGACCGCCTTCCTGCGGACTCCGCAGGGCTACCCGTATCTATTGACGCCGCTGATCCCGATCGCGGTCGCGCTCGACCTCGCCGGGGTCTCGGCAACGGTTGTCTTCGCTGCCTCGGCGCTCGGGATCATCCCCACCGCGGCGCTGATGGGGCGGGCGACCGAGGAGCTGGCGGCGCGCTCGGGCCCCGGGATCGGCGGCCTGCTCAACGTCACCTTCGGCAACGCGCCGGAGCTGATCATCGCCCTCTTCGCGCTCGGCAAGGGCCTGCAGGAGGTGGTCAAGGCCTCGATCGTCGGCTCGATCATCGGCAACATCCTGCTCGTGCTCGGCGCCGCGATGCTGGCCGGCGGGATCGGCCGCGACAAACAGCGCTTCAGCAGGACCGGCGCCAGCATCCAGACCTCGATGCTGATGCTGGCGGCCGCGGCGCTGCTGATGCCGGCGATCTTCGAGCTGGTCGAGGGCCAGGGGCTGCCGGAACCCGGCGCCGAGTCGGTCCACTACGGCGGCACCGTCGAGCACCTCTCGCTGACCGTCGCGGTCGTCCTCATCGCCACCTACGTGATCGGCCTCTTCTTCTCGCTGAAGACGCACCGCGACATCTTCAACCCCGAGTACGAGGACGAGGACAGCTGGGGCTGGTCGACCCGCAGGGCGGTCGGTGCGCTGGCGATCGCCGGCGTCCTCGTCGGCGTCATGTCCGAGGTCCTGGTCGGCTCGATCACCGAGGCCTCGCACTCGATCGGCCTCTCCGAGTTCTTCATCGGCGTGATCGTCGTCGCGATCGTCGGCAACGCCGCCGAGCACTGGGTCGCGGTCCTGGTCGCGATCAAAGACAAGATGGACCTCGCGGTCAACATCGCGATCGGCTCCAGCGCCCAGGTCGCGCTCTTCGTCGCCCCGGTCCTCGTCCTCGCCTCCTTCTTCATCGGCCCATATCCGCTGGCCCTGGTCTTCAACGGCTTCGAGCTGGGAGCGATCCTCCTGGCCATCCTGATCGCCCAGTTCGTCACCCAGGACGGCGAGAGCACCTGGTTCGAGGGAGTTCAGCTCCTGGCGGTCTACTTCGTCTTCGGGCTCGCCTTCTACTTCGCCTGAGCCTACGCCAGACGGACATATAGCCTGCCTCGATGGAAGTAGCTCTCTTGCTGGTGAGCTTCGCGGTTGTGCTGACGGGTGCGTTGCTGTTCACCAACGCGGTCGAGTGGATCGGGCACAGGCTGCACCTGGGGGAGGGGGCGGTGGGGTCGATCCTCGCCGCGGTCGGCACCGCGATGCCGGAGACGCTGATCGCGATCGTCGCCCTGATCAGCGCCAACGAGGGCTCCGAAGACGTCGCCGTCGGCGCGATCGTCGGCGCCCCCTTCCTGCTGGCGACGCTGGCGATGGGCCTGGTCGGGCTGTTCGCCTACTCCTACCGCCAGCGCCGCAGCCAGGGCGTCCACCTCGAGGCCCACGGCCCGACCCTCGAGCGCGACCTACTCTTCTTCCTCGCCTTCTTCACCCTCGCCGGCCTGCTCGCCTGGGGGCCGCCGGCAGCGGTCCGGATCCCGCTCGGGGTCGCTTTCGTCGCCTCCTATCTCTTCTACATCGCCCGCACCCTGCGCGGCGCCGGCGAGGTGCAGCAGGAGGAGACGCTCAACCCCTTGCTGTTCGAGCGCCGCCCGGAGCGCCGCGAGGACCCGGGGCTCGCCTTCTGCGTGGTCCAGCTCCTGGTCGGGCTCGGGGCGATGGTCGGCGGCGCCCACCTGTTCGTCGAACAGCTGCTCAGCGTCGCCGAAGACCTCGGCGTCGACGCCCTCGTCCTCGCCCTGATCCTGGCGCCGCTGGCGACCGAGCTGCCGGAGAAGGTCAACAGCTTCTTCTGGGTCCGCGAAGGCAAGGACGCGCTGGCGCTCGGCAACATCAGCGGCGCGATGGTCTTCCAGTCGACGATCCCGGTCGGGATCGGCCTGCTCTTCACCAACTGGTCGCTCGCCGGCAACGCCGTCTTCTCGGTCTGCCTCGGAGTCGCCGGCGGCCTCGTCGCCTACTTCAGCCTGCACCGCGCCGGCCAGTTCAACCTGCCGTCGGTGATCGCCTGGTTCGGCCTCTACGCGGCCTTCCTAGTAGCAGTGATCCTCAGCGCCTGATCGCTCAGGTCAGCAGCGGCAGCGCCTCGAGCGCCTTCAGCACGAGGTGGTCGTGCTTCTTTGGCTGCACCTTTGGGAACACCTTGGCGATCCTGCCCTTCGGATCGATGATGAAGGTCGTCCGCAGCATCCCCATGTACTTCTTCCCGTACATCGACTTCTCGCCCCAGGCACCGTATTTCTCGGCGACCTTGTGATCGACGTCGCCGAGCAGGGTGAAGCCGAGCCCGTACTTCTCGTCGAACTTCTCGAGCGCCTCCGGCTCGTCGGGCGAGATCCCGATCACCTTCGCCCCGGCGGCGACGTACTCGTCGGAGCGGTCGCGGATCCCGCAGGCCTGGGTCGTGCACCCGGGGGTCATGGCGCGCGGATAGAAGTAGAGGACCACCGTCTGTCCCTTGAAATCGGAGAGCTTGACCTTCTTGCCGTCCTGGCCGGGCAGCGTGAAGGCGGGCGCCCTGTCGCCCTCGGAGAGCTTCGCCACGCCTAGTCCTCGCGGCCGGGGTCTTGGCCGTCCTCGTCCTCGTCGAGCTCCTCGTCGCCCTGTTCGAGGGCGGTCTCGGAGACCGATCCGGCCGAGCCGGGGTGGTAATGCGTTTGGAAGGTCTCCAGCGCCCGGTCGCGTCCGTCCTCGTCGATCGGCACGTCGTCGGAGATCCGCACCCAGTCGGCGCCCTCGTAGGCCTCCATGTTGAAGACCTCCTGGTCGATCGAGGCGGAGTCGTCGACGACGACCACGACCTCGGTCTGCGGGTTGAAGTAGGTGCCCGGCTGCACCAGCAGCTCCTCGACCTCGTAGAGGTTCTCCTCGGGGGCAGGAGTCATCATCGCGATCCTACGAGATCTTCGAGCTGGCGTTCGGTCTCGGCCTCGACGTCCAACGGATGTAGGCCCTGTCGGCGCCGGCGTTCGTTGCGGGAGATGACGAGCTGGCGGACTTCCTCGCGCAGCTCGGCCGCGGCCGCTTCCTCGCCGCTCGGCGTCTCCAGGGCGGCCAGCAGCCGCGCCGCCTCGGCCTCGACGTCGAGCGGCCGCTCGCCGCGGCGGCGCTGGCGCTCCGCCTTCGCCGCCAGCATCTGGCGCACCTCGGCGGCCTGCGCGGCCCTGTCGACCGGCGCCGGGCCGCTCGAGCGCGGCGCCGATTCGGGCGCCTGCGGCTCGATCGCCAGCGGCCCTTTGCCGATCGAGTTCCAGGCCGCTCCCGAGCGGGCGAAGACGATCGCCGCGATCGGCGCCACCAGCAGCGTGATCAGCACCGGCACGGTGCCCGCGTCGACTGCTGCCAAGGCCGCCGGAATTGGCATGGGTCAAGGGTAAACGGCCCAAATCGCCGGGTGCATCCGCTAACCTTCCTGCTGGTTGACTGACCAGTCAATCGGCGGAACGCCTGTCTGGTAGGGGCGCTCCAGAGCAGCTTCCAAAGACCGACTGAAAAGGAGCACCGAGCGGTGGTTGATTTCACCCTGACCGACGAGCAGAAGGATCTGCGCGAGCTGGCTCACAGCTTCGCCGAGAAAGACATGCGCCCAGTTGCCTGGGAGTACGACGTCGACGGCACCTGGCCGCAGGACGTGATCAACAAGGCCTGGGAGGTCGGGTTGATGAACACCCACATCCCCGAGGCCTACGGCGGTCCCGGTCTCGACTACCTCTCCGGCTGCCTGATCGAGGAGGAGCTGGGCTGGGGCTGCTCCGGGATCGGCACCTCGCTGGCCGCCAACGGGCTCGCCTCCGCTCCCGTCACCCTCGGCGGCTCCGAGGAGACGAAGAAGAAGTACCTCGGGATGCTCTCCGAGGAACCGAAACTCGCCTCCTTCTGCCTGACCGAGCCCGACGCCGGCTCCGATGTCTCCGGGATGAAGACCCGCGCCGTCAAGCAGGGCGACAAGTACGTCCTCAACGGCTCCAAGTGCTTCATCACCAACGGCACCTACGCCGACTGGTTCACGGTCTACGCGAAGACCGACCCCGAGGCCGGCCACCGCGGCATCAGTGCCTTCGTCGTCGACGCCAACTCCCCCGGAGTGACCGTCGACAAGAAGGAGGACAAGATGGGTCAGCGGGCCTCCAACACCGCGACCATCTCCTTCAACGACGTCGAGGTTCCGGCCGAGAACCTGCTGGCCGAGGAAAACAAGGGCTTCAAGCTGGCGATGATGACCCTCGACCGGACCCGCCCCGGCGTCTCGGCGATGGCCGTCGGCATCGGCCGCGCCGCCCTCGAGTTCGCCTCGGACTACTCGAAAGAACGGGTCCAGTTCGGCGTCCCGATCGCGATGCACCAGGCGATCCAGTTCATGATCGCCGACATGGCGACCAAGGTCGAGGCCGCCCGCCTGCTGGTCTGGAATTCGGCGGTCCTGCTCGATCAGGGCGTCCGCAACAGCAAGGTCTCCTCGATGGCCAAGCGCTTCGCCGCCGACTCGGCGATGGAGATCACCGTCGACGCCGTCCAGGTCTACGGCGGCTACGGCTTCATCAAGGAGTACCCGGTCGAGAAACTGATGCGCGACGCGAAGATCATGCAGCTCTACGAGGGCACCAGCCAGATCCAGCGCCTCGTGATCGCCAAAGAAGTCCTGATCCCGCGTCAGGCCGGCGAGCCGACCCCGGAGGCCGAGGCGAAAGCCGCCGACGCCGCCCGCGACTCGCAATCGGAGCAGGCGGCCGCTACGGTCTGATCCATGGACGTCTCCGAACGCGCCGCTGTCGGAAAGGCGGCGCGTTCGGCGTCGCCGCGCTCGAGCGCGGCTGACTGGGCCGCCACCGACGGCCGCATGGATCCGATCGCGATCCTCGAAGGCCAAGCCGAGACCCGCCTCCAAGACCTGGTGCCGATCCGCTACGGGCGAATGGCGGCTTCGCCCTTCGCTTTCTTCCGCGGCGCCGCCGCGGTGATGGCGGCCGACCTCGCCGCGACGCCGTTCTCCGGCCTGCGCGTGCAGACCTGCGGCGACGCCCACCTCTCCAACTTCGGCGCCTTCGCCGCCCCCGACCGGCGCCTCGTCTTCGACCTCAACGACTTCGACGAGACCCTGCCCGGCCCCTGGGAGTGGGACGTCAAGCGGCTCGCCGCCAGCTTTGCGATCGCCGCCCGCGAGAACGGCCTCAAGCGCAAGCAGCGCCAGGCGGTCCTGCTGCTGGTCACCCGCACCTACCGCGAGGCGATGCGGGACTTCGCCAAGATGCGCAACCTCGAAGTCTGGTACTCGCGCTTCGACGTCGAGTCGGCGCTGGCAGAGGTCGAGCACGAGGATCCGAAGGAGGTGAAGCGGGTCCGCAAGGGGGTCGACAAGGCGCGCTCGAAGGACAGCCTGCGGGCGCTGCAAAAGCTGACCGAGACCGTCGACGGCGAAGTCCGCTTCCGCAGCGAACCGCCGCTGCTCGTCCCGGGCGAGGAGCTGGTGGCCGCCGGTGAAGGACCGCCGCTGCTGGAGATGCTGCAGGGGGTCCTCGACGCCTACCGCGACACGCTGGCGCCCGACCGCCAGGTCCTGCTCGACGGCTACCGCTTCCGCCAGATCGCCCGCAAGGTGGTCGGCGTCGGCAGCGTCGGCACCCGCGCCTGGGTGATCCTGCTGACCGGCTCCGGCGACGACGACCCGTTGTTCCTGCAGGCGAAGGAGGCCGAGGCCTCGGTGCTCGAGCCCTACGCGGGTGCCAGCCGCTACCGCAGCCATGGCCGCCGCGTCGTCGAGGGCCAGCGGCTGATGCAGGCGGCGAGCGACATCTTCCTCGGCTGGTGCTCGGCGACCGGGCTCGACGGCAACCCCCACGACTTCTACGTGCGCCAGCTCTGGGACTGGAAGCGCTCGGCCGAAATCGAGCGTCTCAGCCCCAGCGGCCTCGAGGTCTACGCGCGGATCTGCGGCCAGACCCTGGCCCGCGCCCACGCCCGCTCGGGAGACCGGATCGCGATCGCCTCCTATCTCGGCTCGGGCGACGCCTTCGAGCAGGCGATCGCCGACTTCTCCGAGGACTACGCCGAGCAGAACCTGCGCGACCACCAGGCCCTGCTCGACGCGATCGAGTCCGGCCGGGTCGAGGCCGAGACGCGCTACTGAGCCCGCGGCCGGGCCAATAGCCGCAGCAAGGGACGAACAGCAGCAGTAAGGGGGAGGGACCGGGGGGACCGGGTGTCCCGGGGGAGAGATCCACCGTGGCAGTCCTTTGTGTCGCTATGCGCGACAAAGGACTGCCACGGCCTGGGGTGCGGGACAAAGGACTGCCACGCGACGGGAGGCTGGCCGATTTGGCGGGGCGGCAGCACGGCGTGGTCTCGATTCGTGAGTTGGAGCAGTTGCTTGGCTACTCGCGGAGCGGCGTGGCTCGGGCCGTCGCTTCGGGACGGCTTCATCCTTTGCACCGCGGCGTCTACGCCGTCGGCCACACCAGTCTCTCACCGCGCGGGGAATGCTTGGCTGCGGTGCTTGCCGCGGGACCCGGCGCACTCCTCAGTCACTACTCGGCGGCTTGGCTCTTGGGTCTCGCTCGCACCTCGCCGAGCCCGTTCCACGTGACGATCGCAAAGCACTCCCGGCGCGCGCCGCCACCAGCCATACGTCTCCATCGAGCGCGGAACCTGGCCGGCGAGGATAGTGCCCTTGAACACGGGATTTCGGTGACCGCGGTCCCTCGCACCCTGCTCGACCTTGCAGCGCTGGTCAAAGCGGACTGGCTGCAGCGGATCCTCGAGCGGACGGAAGAGCTGAAGCTCTTCGAGCTTCGGTCCGTGGAATCGGTGATCGACCGCAACCGCGGCCACCGTGGCTCGGCCCGCCTCCGCCGGGCGATCGCCTCCTACAAGCCGCCCGTCTTCACCCGATCCGATGCCGAGAAGCTCCTCCTCCGCCTGCTCGTTGAAGCCGGCTTGCCGCGCCCCGCCACGGCTTACAACGTCGAGGGCCACGAGCTGGACTTCTACTGGCCGGAGCTCCGCTTCGCGGTCGAACTCGACTTCTACGAGACGCACGGAACCCGGGCGGCGTTCGAGCGCGACCACCTGCGGGACGAGGACCTCGCTCTCGCCGGAATCGAAACGCACCGCGTCACCGGCCGCCGCCTCGAACGCGAACCGCAGCGCCTGGTCGAGCGGCTCAGCGAGCTGCTGGGGCGCCGCCGCGCTTCGATGCCTTGAGGCGGAGGATTTTGTCGAGCTCGACCTTGCGCAGGCGGACCGACTCGGGGGTGATTTCGACGCACTCGTCCTCGCGCACGAACTCCAGCGAGCCTTCCAGCGAGAGCCGCGTCGGGGGCGCCAGCCGGACCAGCACGTCGGCGCTCGCCGCCCGCATGTTGGTCTGCTGTTTGGCCTTGGTCGGGTTGACGTCGAGGTCCTCGGAGCGGGCGTTCTCGCCGACGATCATCCCTTCGTAGACCTCCTCGCCGCTGCCGACGAAGAGCGTGCCGCGGTCCTGCAGGCTCATCAGCGAGTAGCCGGCGCTCTGGCCGCGGCGGTCGGCGACCAGCGAGCCGGTCTGGCGCGTGCGCAGCTCGCCCGCCCACGGCTCCCAGCGGTCGAAGACGTGGTGGAGGATACCGGTGCCGCGGGTCTCGGTCATGAACTCGGTGCGGAACCCGATCAGGCCGCGGGCCGGCACCAGGTAGTCCATCCGCACCCAGCCGGTCGAGTGGTTGACCATCTGCTCGAGCCGCCCCTTGCGGCCGGCCAGCATCTGGGTGACGGCGCCGACGTGCTCCTCCGGCACGTCGATCGCCAGCCGCTCGACCGGCTCGTGGACCTTGCCGTCGACCTCGCGGGTGACGACCCGCGGCTGGCCCGCGGTCAGCTCGAAGCCCTCGCGGCGCATCATCTCCAGCAGCACCACGAGCTGCAGCTCGCCGCGCCCCTGCACCTCCCAGGCATCGGGACGTTCGGTGTCCTCGACCCGGATCGAGACGTTGCCGACCAGCTCGGTGTCGAGCCGGTCGCGGATCTGGCGGGCGGTCAGCTTGCTGCCCTCCTGACCGGCCAGCGGCGAGGTGTTGATCCCGACCACGATCGAGAGCGAAGGCTCGTCGACGGTGATCACCGGCAGCGGCCGCGGGTCCTCCGGGTCGGCCAGGGTCTCGCCGATCGTCACCTCTTCCATCCCGGCGACAGCGATGATTTCGCCCGGCCCCGCCTCCTCGGCGCTGACCCGCTCCAGCCCCTCGGTGATGTACAGCTCGGAGACCGTCGCCCGGGTGACGCTGCCGTCGGCGCGGCACCAGGCGATCGGCCTGCCGGAGCGGATCGTCCCCTCGTGCACCCGGCAGATCGCCAGGCGGCCGACGTAGGGGGAGGCGTCGAGGTTGGTCACATGCGCCTGCAGCGGCGCCTCGGGGTCGAACTCCGGTGCCGGGATCCTCTCCACCATCAGGTCGAGCAGCGGCATCAGGTCGGAGCCCTCGACGCCCTCTTCCATCGCCGCCCAGCCGGCTTTGGCGTTGGTGTAGACGATCGGGAAGTCGATCTGCTCGGAGTCGGCGTCGAGGTCGATGAACAGCTCGTAGACCTCGTCGATGACCTCGGAGATCCGCGCGTCGGGGCGGTCGACCTTGTTGACGACGAGGATGATCGGCAGCTTCGCCGCCAGCGCCTTGCGGAGGACGAAGCGGGTCTGCGGCAGCGGGCCCTCGGAGGCGTCGACCAGGAGCAGCGCCCCGTCGACCATCGTCAGCGCCCGCTCGACCTCGCCGCCGAAGTCGGCGTGGCCGGGCGTGTCGACGATGTTGAGCTTGACCTCGCCGTGGTTGACGGCGGTGTTCTTGGCGAGGATCGTGATCCCCTTCTCGCGCTCGAGGTCCATCGAGTCCATCACCCGCTCGGCGACGTCCTGGCCCTTGCGGAAGGTGCCGGTCTGCCACAGCATCGCGTCGACCAGGGTCGTCTTGCCATGGTCTACATGGGCGATGATGGCGACATTGCGCAGGTCGTTTCGAGTGGTGGTCATGTCGAATCGAGAGAGTAGGGGACGCGATCGCCGGGCCTGTTACCGGCTCCGACCAAGAAGAAGCCCGCCTGGCGGCGGGCTTCGGACTGCTAAGGCGTCAGCTCGGACTACTGCTGCTGGACGCTCGCTGCGGCCGGGCCCTTGGGGCCTTCTTCGGACTCGTAGCTCACTTTGGCGCCCTCGGTCAGGGACTTGAAGCCCTCGCCGAGGATGGCGCTGTGATGAACGAAGACGTCCTTCGAGCCGTCATCGGGAGTGATGAACCCGTAGCCCTTGTCGTCGCTGAACCACTTGACAGTTCCAGTAGGCATGCATGCCTCCACATCGATGTGCTGCGAACGCGGAGGATGCTGGTGAAGCAACGACTGCGAGCGCTAGACACTTACTTTTGCCGGTATCCCGGCCCTAACAGGGGGGACCGTAGCAGGATCCTCAGCCGCGGAGCCGCAAATCCGGTGACCGCGGCCGTCCGGGTGCGGATCTAGCGTTCGCCCCGTGCGGTTCCTCGAGCGCATCGATCGCGAGGAGATCTCCGGCCTGCTGGAACGGGACGAGTACTTCTGGCTCGACCTCGAGGATCCCGGCGCCGGAGAGGCCAGGGCGCTCGCCGACGCCTTCTCCTTCCACCCGCTGGCGCTCGAGGATCTGCTGAAGCGAGGACAGCGGCCGAAGCTCGATGACTTCGGCGAGTACATGTTCCTCGTCTACTACGGGGCCACCGAAGGCGACGGCGGCGAGATCGAGCTCGAAGAGGTGCACGCCTTCCTCAGCGGCTCCTACATCGTCACCGCGCACCAGCGCCCGTCTCCGGCTCTGGAAGAAGCCCGCCAACGGCTCGAAGCGCAGACGCCGCGCTCCGAGCAGTTCGTCGTCTACCGGGTGCTCGACGGGCTCACCGACAGCTTCTTCCCGATCCTCGAGCGGCTCGACGAACGGATGGAACAGCTCGACACCGAGATCTTCGAACGCAGCGAACCGGGGCAGCTGGAGGAGATCACGGCGCTGCGCCGCAGGCTGGTCGAGCTGCGCCGGGTGGTGACGCCGCAACGCGACCTGCTCGCCCGCGGGATCGACGACATCCTCGAAATCCCCGGCCTCGAAGCGGACTCGCGCAACTACTTCCGCGACGTCTACGACCACGCGATCCGCATCTCCGACCAGATCGACTCCTACCGCGACCTGCTCGCCGGTACCCGCGACGCCTATCTCTCGGTCGTCTCCAACCGGCTCAACCAGATCACCAAGCAACTGACGGTCGTGGCGACGGTCTTCCTGCCGCTCTCGTTCCTGGTCGGGTTCTTCGGCCAGAACTTCAAGTGGCTGGTCGTCAACATCGACTCGGCAGCCGCCTTCTGGGGCCTCGGGGTCGGCGGCGCGGTGGTCTCGCTGGCCGTGCTGTTCGCCTGGTTCCGGCGCTCCTCCTACATCTAGGTACGCACATCGGGGTACGCTCGATTCAGGAACGGGGCGGTCGTGTCGATACCGAGACAAGGATGAACGCCGTTCGTGCCTGCGCCGCTCTGCCGCTGGCGCTCCTCGCCCTTGCCGTGCCCGCCGCCGCCCACGCCGCCGGCGTGCTCTCGCCGCGCCTGAGCGAGCTGTCGAGCCCGGGCGTGCGGTCGCTGCCGCCGGCGCAGCAGGCCCGACGGCTCGACCTGCCGAGCAGCGGCCCGGCCAGCCTCGTGCGCCGCGGCGGCCGGATCGTCACCGAAGTCCGCTTTCGGCGCGGGACCGCCGCCGGGGCGGCCGAGCTGCGCGCCGAAGGCGCCGAAGTGCTCGACGTCAGCCCTCGCTATGCGACGGTTACCGCCGCCGCCCCGCCCGCGGAGCTGCCGGCGCTGGCGAAAGGGCCCGGCGTCGCCGCGGTCACCGAGGTCCTCAGCCCGATCATCCGCGGCGTTGACTGCGGCGGCCTGGTCCGCTCCGAGGGCGACCTCCAGCTCGACGTCCCCAGCGCCCGCGCCAGCTGGGGCGTCGACGGCAGCGGCGTCACCGTCGGCATCCTCTCCGACTCCTTCGACCGCTCCGAAGAAGCCGTCACCCACGCCGCCGGCGACGTCCACAGCGGCGACCTGCCGGGGCCCGGCAGCCCCTGCGGCTCCCAGCAGGGGGTCGGCGTCCTTTCCGACCCGGACCCCGAAGGCAGCGACGAGGGCCGGGCGATGGCCCAGATCGTCCACGACCTCGCCCCCGGCGCGGCGATCGACTTCGCCACCGCCGAAGGCGGCCAGACCTCCTTCGCGAAAAGCATCAAAGCGCTTGCCGCTGCCGGCGCCAAGGTGATCGTCGACGACGCGAGCTATCTCGATGAGCCGTTCTTCCAGGACGGGCCGGTCGCGGCGGCGATCAACCAGGTGACCGCCGGCGGAGCCTCCTACTTCACCGCCGCCGGCAACGACAACGAGATCTCGGGCGGCAGCGAAGTCGCCTCCTTCGAATCCCAGTTCGCACCGACCGCGTGCCCGGTCGGTGTTCCCGCCGTCACCTGCGCCGACTTCAACCCCGGCGCCGGCAGCGACAACGCCTACGACCTCGACGTCGCGCCGGGAGAAGAAGTCCTCATCGACCTGCAGTGGGCCGAACCGTGGGGAGGGGTGCAGACCGATCTCAACGCCTATCTGCTCGACGAATCCGGGACCGTCGTCGGCGAATCCGACAACTTCAACCTCGCCACGCAGCGGCCCTTCGAGGCCTTCGAATGGGAAAACGAAGGCAGCTCCACCGTCACCGTGCGGCTGGCGGTCCCGCGGGTCGTTGGCAGCGGCACCCCGCGCTTCAAGTTCATCCAGGTCGGCAACGGCGGCAACGGCGTGGTGCCGACGCCGCAGCAGCTGACGGCCTCGAGCGGCGCCACGATCGGCCCGACGATCTTCGGTCATGCCGGCGCCGCCAGCGCGATCAGCGCCGGCGCCATCGGGGTCGGCAGCTCGACCAAACCCGAGCGCTACTCCTCGCGCGGGCCGGTGCTCCACTTCTTCGCGCCGGTGGGCGGCAGCACGCCCGCCGCCCCGACCGGCGAAGTCGTCGTCCCCAAGCCGGACCTGGTCGCCAGCGACTGCGGCGTCACCACCTTCTTCGCCTTCGAAGTCGAAGGGCTCTGGCGCTTCTGCGGAACCTCGGCCGCGGCGCCGCACGCCGCCGCGATCGCGGCCCTGATGCTGAATGCCAACCCGGAGGCCGGTCCCGCCCAGGTGCGCGAAGCCCTGCTGGCGAGCGGGCGTCCCGTCGGCGCCTTCGGTCCCAACGCGATCGGCGCCGGCCTGCCCGACGCGTACCTGGCGGTCGACTCGGTGGCCCTGCCGCCGACGATCACGATCACCAGGGAACCCGCGGCGATCGGCCGCGACCGCCGGCCGACGATCGAATTCGACGCCAACCGGCCCGTCGCCTTCGCCTGCTCCCTCGACGGCTCACCCCCGACGCCCTGCGCCTCGCCCTTCCAGGCGGCGTCGAACCTTGCCGACGGCAGGCACGGCTTCCTCGTCACCGGCACCGACCTCGCCGGCCGTACCGGCAGCCGCCTCGTCTCCTTCACGGTCGACACCAGGGCGCCGCGGACGAAGATCGCCAGGCACCCGCCGAAGCTGATCCGGACCAGGAAGCGGCGGGTCAAGGTCGTCTTCCGCTTCCGCTCCAGCGAGAGCGGCGCCAAGTTCGTCTGCAAGGTCGACCGTGGCCTGCGCAAGCTCTGCCCCGCCCGCGTCACCGCGCGGCTCGAGCCCGGTCGGCACCGGGTCCTCGCCCAGGCGATCGACGCCGCCGGCAACGTCGATCCGACCGCCGCCGTCTTCAAGTTCCGGATCGAACGGGTCGGCCGACGCCGCTAGGGCTCAGGCCGAAGAAGCCGCCTGGCGCCGCACGATCCAGTTGCCGAGCAGCAGCAGCGCCAGCAGGGCGACGACCGACGCGATCACCAGCGGATCGGTCAGCTCCATACCCTCCAGCCGCGTCCCGAAGTAGACCGCGATCGCGGTGATCGGCATGTAGCCGACGACGGTCGTCCAGACGAAGCGCCAGAGCGGCACCCGGGCGGCGCCGGCGGCGTAGCCGACGAGGCTGAAGGGGACGATCGGGATCAGCCGCAGCGCCAGCAGCAGGGTGACGCCGCCGCGCTCGATCATCCCCTCGAAGCGCTCGAACCGCTCTTCCCCGAACCAGCGGTCGAGCAGCGGCCGTGCCACCCGGGTGCCGACCCAGTAGCAGAGCAGCGCCGAGGCCATCCAGCCGACGGTGACGAGGCCGAGCGCGGGGAAGAAGCCGTAGGCGAAGCCGGCGGCGGCGTTGACGATCTCCGCCGGGTAGGGGACGACGGTGTGGACCAAGGTGAGGGCGAGGATCAGCAGCGGGCCGCCGGCCCCGAGCTCGTTGATCTGGTGGCGGACCTCGCCGGTATCGCCCTGGATCGCCGCTTCGAAGGCGTGGCGGAGGGAAGGGATCCCCAGCACCAGCGCCGCCAGGAAGGCGATCCCGGCCAGGGTCGCGCCGATCTCGAGCCAGGGCAGGCGGGGCCTATGCGGCTTGGCTCGATCGTCCATCGGGCGAAAGTATCGCCCGCTCGTCCCGCGGCGCGGGGCTCAGCTCAGTCGGTCGGCGAGGCCGGAGTGGCGGCCGCCGGCGTCATCGCGGCCGACCGCGGTGCCGAGCACCGAGCGGTCGCCGACCAGGACGCAGTTGCTGCGGGCGCGGGTGATCGCCGTGTAGAGCAGCGGCCGGGTCAGCATCCGCGCGTGCGAGCGGTGGCAGACCCCGACCACGACCGGCACTTCGCAGCCCTGCGCCTTGTGGACCGAGATCGCGTAGGCGAGCCGCAGCGTCGTGGTTTCGTCGTAGGGGATGACCAGCGAGCCGCCGTCGTCGGTGTCGACGACGATCACTTCGTCGTCCGGCTGGTCCTCGCGGAGGAAGACGATCGAGCCGTTCATCAAGCCCAGCTCGTGCGAGTTGCGGGTCTGGATCAGGCGGTCGCCGATCCGGAAGCGGTCGTTCAGCGCCCGCTTGCCGTCGGCGTTGAGCTCCGCCTGCAGGCGCTCGTTGAGGGCGTCGATCCCGACCGCTCCTTTGTACATCGGCGCCAGCACCTGGACCTCGCGCACCGGGTCGACGCCGAAGCTCTGCGGCGCCCGCTCGGCGACCACCTCGACCACCGTCTCCAGCGCCCGCTCCGGATTGGCGCGGTCGATGAAGAAGAAGTCATGGTCCTGCCCGGGGCCGGGCTCGAGGTGGGGGAGGCGGCCCTGGTTGATCTCGTGGGCGGCGGTGGTGATCATCGAGCGCGCCGCCTGGCGGAAGATCTGGGTCAGCCGCACGACCGGCACCGACCCGGAAGCGATCAGGTCCTCGAACGGCTTGCCGGCCCCGATCGGCGGCAGCTGGTCGGCGTCGCCGACGAGGACGACGTGGGTCGACTCCGCCAGCCCGTTCAGCAGCACCTCGGCCAGCCGCAGGTTCAGCATCGAGGACTCGTCGACGATCACCAGGTCCGCCGGCAGCGGCCGCCCCGGCCGAAAGGCCGGTTCGCGTCCCGGCATCCACTCGAGCAGGCGGTGGATCGTCTTCGCCTCGTGGCCGGTCGCTTCCTCCAGCCGCCGTGCCGCCCGGCCGGTCGGGGCGCAGAGCGCGATCGTCGCGTTCGCCGCTTCCGCCTCGGCGACGATCCCCTTCGTGCATTTCGTCTTGCCGACCCCGGGGCCGCCGGTGAGAACGGAGATTCGCGCGCCGAAGGCGCTGCGCACCGCCGCCCACTGCTCGTCGGTGAGGTCGTAACCGGGCTCCTCGCCGGGCTCGTGATCGAGGTGGGCGGGGGCGGCGGCGCGCAGCGCCAGCGTCTTCGCCACCGCGATCTCGCTCGCCAGGGTCGGCTCGCGGTAGACGCGCTCCTCCTCGCTGACCAGACCCGGCGCCTCGACGAGGACGTCGGGATCGGCGGCGAGCCCGATCAGCCGCGCCGTGCGCCGCGTCAGCTCCGCCAGCGGCAGGTAGCTGTTGCCCTGCTGCTCGGCCTCGCTGAGGGCGTAGTAGGCGGCGGCCTGGGCGCGGCGGCTCGACTCCGGCGGCACGTCGGCGGCGAGCGCGATCTTGTCGGCGCGGGCGAAGCCGACCCCCGGCACCTCGGTCAGCCGGTAGGGGTCCTCGTGCAGGACCGTAATCGAGCCCTCGCCGTAGCGGGCGTGGATCGGTGCCGCCAGGTGGGCGAGGCCGTGCGGCGCCAGCTGCACGTGGAGGTCGCGGACGGCGCGGCTCGCGTGCCACGATTCGGTCGCGGCGGCGGCCTGGTCGGCGCTCACCCCGCGCAGCGAGGAGAAGACCCGCTGCGGGTCGGCGGCGATCGCCTGCAGGACGCCCTCGCCGTGCTCGTCGACGAGCCGCTCCGCCCGCGCCTGGCCGATGTGGCGCAGCGTCGTCAGGTAGGCGATCTGGCCCTCGCGGTCGGCGGGGTCGAGCGGCAGCGCCCCCTGGGCGCGGAGCTGGCGGCCGTAGCGCGAGTGGGTCTGCCACTCGCCGCTGACTTCGGCCCGGTCGCCCTCGCCGAGGTGGGCGACCGGGCCGACCAGCGCGAAGCCCTCGCCGGACTCGGTCTCCCGCACCTCGAGCACCGCGTAGCCGTCGTCCTCGGCGCGGAAGATCACTCCCAGCACCTCGACCGTCCCCGTGTAGGAGGCGGCGTCGGCGTCGAACAAAGTGGCGGTTCTGTGCACGTCTCGAGGCTAGCCGGGAACGAGGCGGGAGCCCCCGGGATCGGAGCTCGCAAATAGCATCCTCTTATGCGGATCGACCCCGGCTTGCTCCCCTACGTCGACGAGCACTCGACCATCGTCGAGTCGCCCCCCGGCTCGACCTGGGAGGCGCTGCAGAAGGTTGTCGAGCGCTCGTTCGAGGGCGGTGCCACGCCGCGCGTTGCCGGTCTGGTCGGTTGTGATGACCGCGCCGCCTCCGGGCCGCGCCCGCTGGCGGTGGGTTCCACCGTTCCGGGTTTCCACGTTGCCGGCGCCGAGCCCCAGCGGGAGCTGGTCCTCGTTGGCGCCCATCGCTTCTCACGTTACGCGCTCAGCTTCCGCCTCGATGACCTCGGCGGCGGCCGCACTCGGCTGCGGGCCGAGACCCGGGCCGAGTTCCCGGGTCTGAAGGGCAGCATCTACAGGGCGCTCGTGATCGGCACCCGGATGCACGTCCTCGTTACCAGGCGCCTGCTGGCTGCGGTGCGGGTGCGGGCCGAGCGGCGGTGAGAACGCAGTTGCTCCCGCATAGCGAGCGAAACTGCGTTCACACGGGACGGGCCGTGTGAGACCACCGCGCCCGGAGAACGGCCTCTGCGACGACTGCCGCCACCAGCGGCTGGTCCCCAACACGCGCGGGTCGGTCTTCTCGCTCTGCGAGCGCTCGAAGACCGACCCCGACTACCCGCGCTACCCGCGGGTCCCTGTCGTCGCCTGTCCCGGCTTCGAGCCTAGGCCGCCGCCATCGGATCGGGCTCGCCGAGCTTGCTGACGTCGGGCGCCACGTAGGGTCCGTTCGGGACGCCGCCGACGACGACCAGGCGGATCCCGTCGGGACCGGGCCAGACCTTGCGCTTGGTCCCCGCCGGGACGCTGGCGATGTGGTCGCCGTCGAGCGGGAAGCGCTCACCCTCGATCTCGATCTCGCCGCTGCCCCGCATCGCCAGGAAGACCTCCTCCTGGCCGTCGCCGCTGTGGTCGTGCTCGGGGTAGTTCTCGAAGTTCGGCGGCAGGTCGATCACCGCCATCCCGAACGCCTCGATCCCGAGCTCGGCCCGGGCCCGCTTGAAGGCGCCCAGGTAGACCGCCTCCATCTCGTCGATCTTCTTCGCTCCGTGACTGCTCATCGTGCATTCCTCCCTAAAGTTGTACGAACGTTCGTGCTTTTCTATACTCTTTCGGCGATGGATGCAACCGCCGAGCGAGCTTCTAAGGGCGAGCAGACGCGGGCGGCGATCCTCGACCGGGCCGTCGACCTCGCTTCTGCCGAGGGCCTCGACGGGCTGACGATCGGCCGCCTCGCGACCGAGCTGGAGATGAGCAAGAGCGGGCTCTTCGCCCACTTCGGCTCCAAGCAGGAGCTGCAGCTGGCGACGGTCGAGGCCGCCGCCTACCGCTTCACCGCCACGGTGATCGCGCCGGCGCTCGGCGAGCCCGACGGGGTTCCGCGTCTGCGGGCACTGGGGGAGAGCTACCTCGAGCACCTCGACCTCTACTCGGGCGGCTGCTTCTGGGCGGCGACCTCGGCCGAGTTCGACGACCGCCCCGGCCCCGTCCGCGACGCGATCGCCGCCGCCCTCGACGCCTGGATCGGGGAGTTGACGAGGCAGGCGCGGATCGCCGGCGCCGAGGAGCCCGACCGGGTCGCCTTCGAGCTCTTCGCGATCGTGATGGGGGTCAACGCCCGTTACCGCCTCAGCGGCGACCGCCGGGTTCTCGGGTATGCCCGTCAGGCGTTCTGCCGGCTCGAAGCCGAGCTCACCGACTGAGTAGTTTTCGCTCTCCCCGTCCCGGATAGGTAGGAGAGAGCAGATGGACGTTTCGATCGGACTTCCGAACGCGGTTCCCGGCACTACCGGAGCCCAGTTGACCGAGTGGGCGCGGCGCGCCGAGGCGCGCGGCTTCAAGAGCCTCGGCACGATCGACCGCATCGTCTACGGCAACTACGAGCCGCTGGTCGCGCTCGCTGCCGCCGCGGCGGTGACCGAGCGGATCGGGCTGACGACCTCGGTGCTGCTCGGGCCGCTGCGGGAGGGCGCCGCCTCGGTCGCCAAGCAGACGCTCAGCATCCACGTCCTCTCCGGCGGCCGGATGACCCTTGGGATCGGGCTCGGCGGCCGCGACGACGACTACGAGATGGCTGAGGTGCCGATGGACACCCGCGGCGAGACGATCGACGAGATGCTGTCGAAGATCCGCGAGGTCTGGGAGCACGAGCAGGTCGGCCCCGAGGTCCCGCACTACCCGACCCTGCTGGTCGGCGGCGGCGTCGACGCCTCCTTCGCCCGCGCCGCCAAGTGGGGCGATGGCTGGATCTCCGGCGGCGCCCCGCCCGACGCCTTCGCCGCAGCGGCCGAGCAGGTCAAGGCCCAGTGGTCCGCCGCGGGCCGCGAGGACGCGCCGCGCCTCGAGGCCCTCGGCTACTTCTCGCTCGGCGACGGCGCCGAGGAGAACGCCAACAGGTACCTGACCGACTACTACGCCTGGCTCGGCGAGGAGACTGCCAACCTCATCGCCGGCTCCGCCGCCAAGGACGCGGAGACCGTCAAGGGATACCTCGCGGCCTTCGAGAGTGCCGGCTGCGACGAGTTCATCTTCTTCCCCAGCTCCAGCGACCCCGCCCAGGTCGACCTGCTGGCGGACGCCGCCGGTCTCTGAGCGGCGCCCGGCCTCAGATTTCGCGTGCCGCACTCCTCTGCGCCCTCGATCGTCGCCTCCAGCCTGCCGAGCACCCGAGCGAGGCGCTCGAGGTTGGTCGGGTCTGGCGACGGAACGACATCGACGTCCTTCGTCGCCCGAACATAGCCGTGATACCCGACGGCGACGCCGCCGATGATGAGGAAATCCACCTCGTCGCGGACAAGTTCCTGCAGCAAGCCGCGGATGTCGAGGTCAGTCACCGCGTTGCCGCTGGCCGGCCTGTGAGACCTGTGACATGAACTTGGAGAGCTCGAAGACCTGTTCGACCCTTTGAGCTGGAGTCAGGTCGCGAAAATCGCGCTTCAAGGCGGCCCGCTCGGCCCGGCCCTCGAGGGTCCAGTTTCCCTTGCGCCTGGAATTCATCGCGTCCAAGGTACACCTGGCCTCAGCTGATCGCGACTTCCGCGTCTTGCGAGTAAGCGAAAATCGACTCATGGCTGATGAGCTGCCGGTCATTCTCTTCGCCGACCGGGCCGAGTTGGAGGCCTGGCTCGAGGGAGACGGCGGCGAGTCGAACGGCGTCTGGCTGAAGATCGCGAAGAAAGGGGCGCGGGAGCCGAGCGTTACCTACGCCGAGGCGCTCGAGCTGGCGCTCTGCTTCGGCTGGATCGACAGCCAGAAGCGCGGCCATGACGACCAGCACTTCCTGCAGCGGTTCACGCCGCGGCGCCCGCGCGGGCGCTGGTCGAGGATCAACCGCGAGAAGGCCGAAGCGCTGATCGCCGCCAGCGCGATGCGGCCCGCCGGCCTCGCCGAGGTCGAGGCCGCACGGGCCGACGGCCGCTGGGAGGCCGCCTACGAGGGCCAGCGCGCGGCGCAGGTGCCGGACGACCTCCAGCGCGCGCTCGACGCCAGTCCGGCGGCCCGCGAGTTCTTCGCCGGCCTCGACGGCGCCAACCGCTACGCCGTCATCTACCGCCTCAACGACGCGAAAAAGCCGGAGACCCGCGAGCGCCGCCTGCGCAAGTTCGTCGCCATGCTCGAGCGCGGCGAGAAGATCCACGATTAGGCGAGATCCCGTCAGCGGAAGGGCGGCGGGTTACCCTCCCACGGTGGATAAGGACAAGGGCACGGGGCCGGTCGACGAGCGGGGGCGGTCCGACGCCTGGCGCGACAACGATGAGGTCAGGCGTCGCCGGTTGAGGGAAGACGGGCGCCGCTCGCTCGCGGTCAACCTGGCCGAAGGCTTGGCCCTGACCGAGTTCCTCTCCCGCTTCACCGGAAGAGCCCGTCACGGTTGATGGCCGCGCCGCTGCAACTCGAGGAGCTGCTGCGCCGGCTTGCGGATGCGGAAGTCAGCTACGTCCTGGTCGGGGGACTTGCTGTCAACGCCTGGGGGTACCTGCGCGCGACCCGCGACGTCGACATGGTTCCCGATCCCGCGAGGGAGAATCTGGAACGGCTTGATGCCCTGCTCCGCGATCTCGGCGGCAGGGTGGAGGTCGGTGGTCGGCTCCTTGACGAGAATGCGATCTCGACCTTCCTGCGAACCGGGGATCGAACCCTGGTATCGACGGACCTCGGCCACGTTGACGTGCTCCAGGGTTTACCGCAGGTCCCTTCGTTTTCGGTCCTGGACCGGGCGGCGACCGACGTCGACCTCGGTGGCATCGTCGTCAGGGTTTGCTCACTCGACCACCTACTGGAGATGAAGCGGGCCAGCAACAGGGCTCGTGACAAGGACGATCTGGAGGCGTTGGAAGTGGCGCGGGGCGAGGGCGTCTAGCCGATCGCGATCTCGTAGGCGTCCTCAGGCTCAAGGAACGGGGCGAGCGTTACGTAGACCACGGTGGGGACGATCGCCGGCAGCGTCTCCGGGCCCTTCTTGTTGACGTGGTCGTAGAGGAGGGAGTAGAGAGCGCCGCCGATCGCCTCGGCCGCGATCGGCGGGGTGTCGGGTTTCAGTTCGTAGCCCGGGGCGAGCAGGCCCTCCATCCCTTCGGTCACCACCTCGCGCTGGTCGAGCGCCCGGTTGCCCGCCGCGTACATCTCGACCCCGCCGAGTCGCGCGTACTCGGGCTCTTCAGCCCCGAAGGCGAACATCGCCTCCTGGGTGTCATGCACCGCGTGCTTCCAGTCGGGAGCGCGGCGGAAGGCGGGGAGGGCGGCGGCGAGCATGTGGGCAGAGCCGCTGTCGAGAGCGGCGACGATCGCGTCCTCCTTGTTCTTGAAGTGCTCGTAGAAGGTGCGCTGCGAGGTCGAGGCGCGTTCGACGATCTCGGCCACGGTGGTGTCCGGGTAGCCCTTCTCGGCGACCACGGCGGCCAGCGCCCGCAACAGCCGCTCGGGGGGGCTCGACTGCGCCTGGCGTTCCTCGAACGGCACCGCCTTCACCGTGCGCCGGCGCGTCGCCTTCAGCGGGCCGGGGGGGACCGGGTAGCGAAAGAGCCAGTCCCATAGCTGGGGCGCCAGCTCCATCAGCTCCTGCTCCTGGCCGCGGTAGAGGCGCTTGTGGATCACCTTCTGGATGCCGCCGACGAGCGCGCGCACCAGCTCCTCCGGCATCCCCTTGCGATCGGGCACCTGCTCCAACAGCCGCGAGGTGAGCTCGGCGACCTGGTCGAGCGAGCGGTCGAGCAGCGCCGCGCCCTCCGGCCCGGCGGCATAGACCTCGACGATGCAGAGCTTCGCGGCGGCCGGCTGGGAGACGATCAGCTCGATCAGCGATTCGAACGCTTTCCGGGCCCGCTCGAACCCGGGGCGCGCGCTCTCGTCGGTGCCGATCCGGTGCAGCGCCGGCTCGACCATCGCTTCGATCGCCGCCAGGAAGCAGGCCTGCTTGTCGTCGAAGTGGCGGTAGAAGGCGCTGCGCGAGACGCCCGAGAGCTTGACCAGGTCGGCGACCGTGGTCGCCTCGTAGCCCTTCTCGGCGACCGTCGCGACCATCGCCGCGAAGAGCCGCTCGCGCTGGTTGCGCTCGGCCTCTTCCCGAGGCGTTCCTCGCCCCGGCCGCAGCTTTCGCTCCCGCAGCTCAGCCGCATCCCCCCACGGAGTTCTGGTCATTGAGTGAGGAAGATATCCCGGCACTTCCAGATCCCTCATCGCGACCACGCAAGAACTTCCCATTGGTACGTTCGCGACTTATCGTCTGGCGCCATGGTCTCTTTTCTAGACGGGGATTTCCCCATTCTAGAGCAGATTGTCAACCGTCGTTGACGGCGGCCGTTGGCTTCTCCAACACATCTTCTTGACAAACTGGTCCGTCTCTGTTCTTATTTCTTTTGCCTCGGGAACAGGCATCCGCAGCGTGGGAAGCCAGGGTGTTGCCAGGGCAGGAGAGAGATCGAAACGGCCGGCGCCTCGGCCAGGGAATCCGCCTCAGGCGGAGTGGACGAGGACGAAGCCACGGGACCCAAACGTCAACGAGGAGAGCCAACCGATGTTTCAGACTCTGCGCACCAAATTCGGCATCCCGGGAGTTATCTCGGTGATCGCCCTCGTCTTCGCGATGGCTGGTGGCGCTTTCGCCGCCAACAACCTCGCCAGCTCCGGAGGCGGTGGCAAGGCCACCGCCTCAGCCAAGGGCAAGCAGGGGCCGCGGGGGAAGACCGGCAAGACGGGCCCCGCAGGTCCGACGGGTCCCGCCGGGGCGCCCGGCGCCAAGGGCGACACGGGGGCGGCTGGAAGCAACGGAACCCCGGGCGCCGCTGGCGCCGCCGGTACCAGCGTGACCAGCACCGCGGTGCCGACCGGAGTCGCGACCTGTAATGGCCGCGGTGGTTCCGAATTCAAAACGGGCGCTGTCACCACTACCGCCTGCAACGGCAAAGAAGGAGTGGCGGGGGCTGATGGCTCTCCGTGGACCGCCGGTGGGACTCTTCCCTCGGGGAGCACCGAGAAGGGTACCTTCACCATCGGGCCGTTGGGTACCCTCCCATTCGGTCGGGTGGCGCTTTCTTTCACTGTTCCGCTCGCTACCAGCGTCGATGTTTTCGTGCAGCCCCTGCCTGTTGGTGCCTCCCAGGAAGAAATAGAAGCCGCCGAAAAAGCTTGCCCCGGCAGCAGGGAAAACCCGGTTGCCACGAAAGGCTTCCTGTGTGTGTATGAACTGAACAACGGTGGACTGGAACTGACCGAAGTTCAGAACCCCGAAACCAGTGGGCTCGGAAAAGCGGGGAAAGTCGGCGTCCTGCTCAAATACGAACCGCTTACGTCTGGAGGAAATAGCCGCGGCGATTGGGCTGTAACCGCCCCGTAGGTGCTCGTGGGAGGGGCCGCGCAGCGGACCCTCCTCTTCTACCCCATCGATTCAGCGAGAGACGAAACATGAATCCGCCAGTGGAAGAAAAATATGTGGACTAGATCAGCCAATAGAGTGAGACGCAAGTCATCGATTCTGATCTCGGGCTTCGTGGTCAGCCTTGTGGCGACCACCGCTGCGCTGAGTGTGTTCGTTGCTCCCGCGCTCGCCGTCAGGGTCCACCCGTTCATCTCCGAGTTCAACCTTCCGGGTGGGGAAGGGACGCCCGGTGGAATCGCGGTCAACCAGAGCACGCACCACGTGTACGTGCTGAAATTTCAGAGTTCGTTTTCCTCTCCTGGGGCGATCTACGACTTCGAAGCCAATGGCCAACTCAACGCGGCCCACCCTCAGTTGACTGGGGCACCAAGCAATCCACAGGGTGTCGCCGTCGATAACTCAGGCGGGCCCCACAATGGCTACATCTACACCGCGTCCATCAGTCAGGGTGTACAGCAGTACGATCCGAGCGGTGCTGCGACGTCGGTGCAAATCAAAGTTGGGGCGATCCCTCCAAATGGCACTCCTCAAGGGGGAGGCCTGCCTCCGGTTGTCAACAACGGTGAATTCTTTTCCCGCTCGATTGCAGTAGATGGCAGCGGCAAGATCTACGTCTCCGAGGACCAGAACGAAGCTATCAACGAGTTCTCGGCCACCGGGGAATTCATCGCCCAGGTCGGCGCAGGTGTGGTGCGGAATGTCGATTCCATCGCCGTCGGTCCGGGCGGCAACATTTATCTGGCCACCGGGCTGGGGCTGAAGGAGATTGACGCGAGCGGCAACTGTGTCAACGCCTGCGCCCCGATCGACCCCGCCCAGGCCAGTGGGGTGGCGGTAGACGCGGCGGGCAATGTGCTGGTGACGGCGACGGAAGCACCAAGCGTCATAAGCGTCATAAAAGAATTCGATTCGTCTGGAAACCTGATCTCCAGCTCGGGGGCCGGGCAGCTGAACTCTGGCTTCGGGATTGCCCTCGACGAAGGCAGCGGCCGTATCTATGTAAGCGATAACGCACTGAACGCCCACGGCCCTGAGGTCAAACCGGACATCAAAGTCTTCGGCCCGGTTCTTACCTTTCCCGATGCCACCACGGGCACCGCGGTGCTCGCCGGCCAGAGCGTCACCCTCAACGGCGAAGTCGGCGCTGACGGCGGTCCCGATACGACCTGTGTCTTCCAGTACGCCGACGAATCCGTTTTCCTGGAGTCCGGCTTCGAAGAAGCGGTTGAGGTGCCCTGCACCCCGGCGGGCCCGTTCACCGGTGCCGGCATGAGCGCGGTGCATGCCGCTGTCCCGGATCTGAACGGCGGCACCACCTACCGCTACCGCCTGCTCGCCACCAGCACCGCCGGCTCAACCGCCGGGGACGTGGAGGAATTCTCGGTCCCCGGCCCCACCGTTCGCTCCCAGACCTTCAGCGTCTCCCAGACGAACGCGACCCTCCGAGCGAAGATCGACCCCAACGGCAAAGACACCACCTACCACTTCGAGTATGTGAGCGAGGCGCAGTTCGATCAGAGCGGCTACGCCGAAGCGATCGAGGTTCCCCTCGCGGGCGAAGCGATCGGATCCGGAAGCGTGGACGTCGAAGTCGCGCAGGCGATAGCCGGGCTGATACCTGGCGCGGCCTACCGTTTCCGGGTTCTGGCGAGCAACGAGCTGGGCACGGCCAGAGGCCCCGACACCCGCTTTGTCACGTACATCCCGTCCAACCCGGGGCTGCCCGACGCCCGTGTCTACGAGCAGGTGAGCCCGATCGACAAGAACGGCGCAAACGTCGACGGCTGGCTCAACGCCGTCCAAGCCGCCCCCGACGGCGGCGGCATCACCTTCTTCGCCAGCGGCGGTCTGCCGGGCGGCGAAGGCGCCCAGGGGTTCCCGATCTACCTTGCCAGCCGCGCTCCCGGTGGCTGGTCCACCCAGAGCCTCTCGCCCCCGGCCGCCACCGGTCCGCGCGGCAAAACCCTGGGTTGGAGCGAGGACCTGCGGTGGGCCTACAACGGGAACTATGTCCCCGGCGAACCGGCCGCCTTCTACGCCCGTGAGAGCGCGACGCGGGTAACTACCAAAGCCGCGAGCGGACTGGCCGGTACCCATGTCGGCGAGTTCCTCCCCGCCCTTGCCGGCGTGGCGGGCGGCGACGACTCGGCGGTGGTTTTCGAAGACCAGGCGCAGCTCGTGCCGGGCGCAATCGCCGGCAAACCCAATGTCTACCTCTGGGATCGCGGCGCCGAACAGGTGCGGTTGGGGGCGGTGCTGAACAGCGGCCTGGCGCCGAGCCAGGGCGCCTTCGCCGGTCCCTACGACTGGTTCAACGGAAACGAAATAGGCGGCGCTGACGCCAAGTACTACACCTACGCCGGTCACGCGATCTCCGCCGACGCCTCGCGCCTGTTCTTCACCGCGGCGGCCGATAAGCAGCTCTACGTGAGGATCAACCCACTGGCCGAACAGAGCCCGCTCGGCCCCGGGGGCGACTGCACCGACCCAACCAAGGCCTGCACGCTGAAGGTCTCCGAATCCCAGGCCACGGTTCCCGACCCGGCGGGTGAGCAGCCGGCGGCCTTCGCCGAAGCGACCCCCGACGGGCGCTACGTACTGTTCATGAGCGCCGGCAGGCTGACCGACGACGCCACCGCCGGGCGCCAGCTCTACCGTTACGACACCGAGACCCGCCAGCTGATCGACCTCAGCGTGGACCCGGTCTCCGAAAAAGGCGCCGACGTGCTGGGGGTGCTGGGGATGAGCGCCAACGGCGCCTACGTCTATTTTGCCGCCAACGGCGTGCTGGCCCCGGGGGCGGCGCCGGGGTCCTGCAAGAACGGCAACGGCGATGCCTGCAGCATCTACGCCTGGCACGAAGGGGCAGTAACGCTGATCGCGCGGGTCAGCTCTCAGGGTTCTAGCGCCACTGACTCGGACGTGGCGAACTGGATCCCGACGACGAATCCGCCCCTAGCGGGGGAGAAGGCTGCCCGCGTGGACCCGGGCGGGCGGGTCTTGCTATTCCGCTCCCAGCTCCCCCTGACCAACTACGACAACAACCGCCGGGACGAGCTCTACCGCGCCGAGCTCACCCCAAGCGGGCGGACCCTCGAGTGCGTCTCCTGCAACCCCAGTGGCGCGCCGGCCAGCGGCGATGCTTCCCTGCAGGCGATTCCGGAAAAATTCGCGGCGCCCAAGGGGCAGGCTCCGACCCTGACCCGCAACCTCTCCCTGGGCGGTGGCCGCGTCTTCTTCGACACCCCGGAAAAGCTGGTGGCGAGCGACACCAACGGTGTCAACGACGTCTACGAGTGGGAGGCGAAAGGCAATGGCTCGTGTGAGAGCGAAGAGCAGAACGGCGGCTGTCTCTATCTGCTCTCAGGCGGCACTGGCTCCCAGCCCTCCTACTTCGCTGATGCCAGCGCCAGCGGCGACGACGCCTTCCTCTTCACCTACCAGCGCCTGGTCGGCCAGGACAAGGACGAACTGCAGGACGTCTACGACGCCCGGGTTGACGGCGGCATCGCAGCCCAGAGCCCGTCGATGGTCCCGATCTGCCTGAGCGAAGCAGCGTGCAGGACGGCCAGGAGCACTTCGCCCGCCAACCAGTCCGCCGGCAGCTCGACCTTCTCCGGGCCCGCGGATCCGAAGCCGGTGAAATGCAAGAGGAACTTCAAGCGAGTGGTGCGACATGGCAAGGCTGTGTGTGTGAAGTCCAAGTCTGGTAAGGGCCGCCACAAGGGTCAGAAGCGGGTCAACCACAAGCGCAAAGGTGAAAAATGATGCTCCGTCGTCTCATTCTCAGCTTGGCGTTCCTCGCTTCCATCCTGGTTTTGCCGGCATCGGCGATGGCGGCCGCACCCGCCCCGGCCTGGTCTCTGAAGGCGCTCTCCTATCCGACCAACTTCGTTCAGGGGACCACGGGGATCACCGGGATCGCCACCACCCCCCCGGGGTACCTGCTGTCCGCGGTCAATCTCGGTGCCGCGCCGACGGCGGGACCATTCACCATCACTGATGTTCTGCCGGCCGGCATCGTGCCGCAAAATGCCGCCGGTAAATACAGCGGCAAGGCCGCGACCCCACTGGCGTGCAATGTCGTCGGCCAGAAAGCTACCTGCACCGGCAACGAACCGCTCCAGCCAGGAGAACGGGCGGAAGTGAGGGTCGCCGTCAAGGTCGTGACCAGCGAATTCGTCAGCAACGAAGCGAAAGTCACCGGCGGCGGGGCGGCCCCGATCACTGTGACGACGGAAACGGCGGTCAGCACCGAGGCTGCTCCATTCGGCTTTCTCGACGGCGTCGCCGGCCTCTCTACGGCTGCCGTCTCCGCCGACGGCTCGGCGCAGACGGCAGCCGGTTCTCACCCGTATCAGCTCGAGACCGACTTGGGATTTCCGAGTGTGGCCGCGCTCAATAAGGAGATCCTCGCGGTCGGCGGTGGGATCCGGGACGTCGAAGTAGATCTGCCGCGGGGCGTGGTCGTCAATCCCAACGCCACGCCGGTGCGTTGCACCGAGGTGCAGCTCGAGGCCACGCAGTGCCCGAACGACGCCCAAGTGGGCCTGGTCTCGATCATCCAGTCGGCCACGGGCATCGCGACCAGCTTCGGCGCCCTTTACAACATGGTGCCGGCGCCCGGCTCCGCCGGCGAATTCGGCTTCGAATTCGCCGAAGGGATCTACGTCCACCTGCGGGGGAGCGTGCGCAGCGATGGCGAATACCAGCTTTCGGCGACGACCAGCGACATCCCCGCGAAGGTGGGGGTCCAGCGGGTCGATGTCACTCTGTGGGGCAGCCCTTCAGAACACGCTCACGACGCAATCAGGGGTGAATGCCTCTTTGACAAAAAAGTGAGCTCATGCCCCGTCGCTGCGCCCAATAGCACGGCCTTCCTCTCGATGCCCAGCTCGTGCGGCGGCCCGCTGACGACGGTCGCTCGGGCCGACAGCTGGGAAGCGCCTGGGCTTTTCGCCAAGCGCAGCGCCGAAAGCACGGACCTGAGCGGCGTTCCGGTCGGCGTCGACGGCTGCAACCAGCTCGGTTTCGAACCGACGATCGAAGCTCGGGCGAGCACCAACGTCGCCGACTCCCCGACCGGCCTTGAAGTCGATCTACACCAGCCCCAGAGCGAAGACTACGACGGCCTGGCCAACGCCAACCTGAAGGGCATCAAGGTCACCCTGCCGGAGGGGATGACGCTGAACCCGTCTGCCGCCAACGGCCTGGCCTCCTGTTCGAGCGCCCAGATCGGCCTCACCACCCCCGTCGGCCAGGCCGGCCCTATCCACTTCGACGAAGCGCCCCAGCACTGTCCGGACGCCGCCAAGATCGGCACGGTCGAGGTCGACACGCCCCTGCTCGATCATCCGCTGCCGGGGGCGGTCTACGTGGTCAAGCCGTTCGACAACCCGTTCGGGTCCCTGCTCGGGATCTACCTGGCGATCGAAGACGAACAGACGGGAATCATCGCCAAGCTCGCCGGCCGGGTCGAAGCCGACCCGGCGACGGGCCGGCTCACCAGCAGCTTCAGCGACAGCCCCGAGCTGCCGATCGAAGACGTCAAGCTGGGGCTATTCAACGGCCCCGCCGCGGCGCTGAAGACGCCGCTGGCCTGTGGCACCCACACCACCACCGCGACCATGACCCCCTGGTCGACGCCCGAAGGGGCTGACGTCAGCGACGCCGACTCGTTCGCGATCTCGACGGCGGCCGGGGGAAGCGGAGCCTGCCCGGCCTCCGAAGCCCAGGCCCCCAATGGGCCGAGCTTCGAAGCGGGAACCGTCGCCCCGCAGGCGGGCGCCTACTCCCCGTTCGTCCTCAAGCTCAGCCGCGCCGACGGCTCCCAGCGCCTGACCGGGATCGACACCACGCTGCCGCCGGGGCTGAGCGGCAAGCTCGCCGGCATCGCCCAGTGCTCGGACGCGCAGATCGCGGCCGCGAGCGCGAGGAACCATCCCGAAGAAGGCATGATCGAGCGCCAATCGCCGAGCTGCCCGCTCGCCTCGGAAGTCGGCGTCGTCAACGTCGGCGCCGGTGCCGGCCCGACCCCCTTCTACACCCAGGGCCACGCCTACCTGGCCGGCCCTTACAAAGGCGCGCCGCTCAGCCTGGTCACGATCACGCCGGCGATCGCCGGGCCGTTCGACCTCGGCACCGTGGTCGTCCGCATTGCCCTGCAGGTCGATCCGCTCAGCGCCCGGATCCACGCCGTCTCCGATCCGCTGCCGACGATCCTCGACGGCATCCCGCTCGACGTCCGTTCGGTGGCGCTGCGAATGGACAGGCCGGACTTCACGCTCAACCCGACCTCGTGCGACCCGATGGCGATCACCGCCAACGCCGTCTCCAGCCTCGGCCAGAGCGCGGCGCTCTCGACCCCGTTCCAGGTCGGCGGTTGCTCGAGCCTTGCCTTCAAGCCAGAGTTGAAGCTTTCCTTCAAGGGCGGCACCACCCGCGCCAAGCACCCGGCGCTTAGCACGGTCCTCACCTACCCGAAGCAAGGCCCCTACGCCAACATCGCCAAGGCCGTGGTCACCCTGCCGCACGCGGAGATCATCGACCAGAATCACGTCGGCAACCCCTGCACGCGGCCGCAGTTCGCCGAAGAAAAGTGCCCGGCGATCTCGGTCCTCGGTCGCGCCAAAGCGTGGACGCCCCTGCTCGACCAGCCCCTGGAAGGCAACGTCTACTTCCGAGCCAACGGTGGCGAACGTACGCTGCCGGACATCGTTGCCGACCTGCGTGGTCAGATCCACGTCGAACTGATCGGCGCCGTCGACACCGCCACGCCGAAGACGAACGCCCGCATCCGCACCACCTTCTTCGCCGTCCCCGACGCCCCGGTGAGCCGCTTCGAGCTGCAGCTCAAGGGCGGCAAGGAAGGCCTGCTGGTCAACTCGGCCAACATCTGCCGGGCCCCGCGCAGGGCGACGGTCAGCTTCGACGGGCAGAACGGCAAGGCCTTCGACGCCAACCCGGTAATCGCCAGCCGCTGCAAGGGTAAGGCAGGCAAGCGCAAGCACCGCTGAACCCTCACCAGTCTCCCATTATCAGTCAGCTCGCCGGTCGTCCGGCAGTTGTCCTGCAAGCAGGGGAGTCACGGACCCCAACGCCATGCCAGATGCACCTGGCCGGCGCCGGGGGACGTGAACTGAACGAAACCAACGCCCAGGGTCAGCCTGGGAGAAGGAGTTCGCAAGACAAATGGATACCAGAAGAAGGACGCTGAGGTCGAGGATCCCAGTTCTCGGCGTTGCGATCCTCGTCGTGCTCGCGTTCGGCGCGATCGCGGCAAGCGCCGCTCAGGCCTCCCAGGAATGGAATATTGGCGGCTCGTCGTCGATGACGGCACTCGGGCTGACCGAAGAAGCGACCGCGGGAACTGGGAGTGGGCTGACGATCACGGGGCAGCTGAACGGTACGAAAATCAACGTCACCTGCGCGGAGTCCAGCAGCGGCAAGGTATTCCGCGGCGGGACCGGGGAAACGACGCTCAACCTTTCGAGCTGCACGGTGGCGGAACCGGAACCTGGCAAATGCAACGTGAACCCCTTCACCCTCAAAACCAAAACCGAAATGGTCACGATCGAAGGGGTCAACTACGAAAAATTTGTACCTTTGACTGGGACCAAATTGGGCGATCTGTATATCAGCGGTTGCGCTGAAGCCGAAGACTTTCCGCTCAAAGGCTCATTCGCCGGCAAAGCTGAAGCTGGAGGGAAACTGCTTCTCGAACAGCCTGTTGAAATTTCCAAAGCGGCCGCTGAAGCGGTGGGAGCGAAACTCACGTTCGGAACCACCGGGACGGCTGCCGCTACGGCCGGCACGCTCAAACAGAGCCTCAACGGTGCGTACAAAGGTACCCTTTGGGGACCGTACAAAGGACCGATCTGGGGGAGCAATGCGGCCGGAAACGACTGGCAGGTGGAAGGCCTTAAACTCCCCTGGAACAGGTTGATCGCGGGTAAAGGCTCCGTTTCCTTTTCGGGGCACATGTTCCCTTCGGCAAACCTGAAATGGAGCTGCGGTGTTAGCAGCAGCGGTTTACTTGTGCGAGGCGGTAAATATGAAAACATGGTTTTCAAATTCTCGGGCTGCACCGTGCAGGAACCGGTCGGGTGCTCTGTTTCACCATTCCAAACCAAAGAACTGAGCGGGTCCGGCTCTACCGCCAACATGTCGTTTTCAATTTCGACGGGGATAACCATCACCGGCTGCGCGATCGCGGAAACCTATCCTATCGGCGGCCTGTTCTATGCCTCGGGCCAGCCAAATGGTACGCAGTTGAGTGAGCAACCAGCGACGCTGTCTGCGTCCGCATTGACTTTTGGTAAAGAACCGTTCACGCTCACGGGAACCATGAGCAGCTACCTACCTTAGGGGTGGGAACGACCACAATGTGATAGCGAAGTCGAGCGGCGGAACCGCGTGGTTAACGCGGTTCCGCCGCTTTCATCAAGAAGGGGAGCAGACACAGTTGAGAGTGGCGAGGGAGTGTTGCGGATGAGATACCTCGGTGGATCGGTGTTACCGACCATCGCGCTGCTCGCGACCATCGCTGCCCTCGCCCCCGTCGGTCACGCAGCCGGTCTACCCGAACCCGAAGTCGCCGCCTCCTGGGTGACCGAAGTCACCGCCACCTCGGCCAGGCTGCGGGCTGAAATCGATGCCAACGGGCTGCCGACGACCTTTCGTTTCGAATATCTGAGCGAGGCGGCCTACCGTGGAAACCTGGAAGCGGAACCGCCACGCGATCCTTTCGAAGGCGCGGCGCGGGCGCCGGCGACCGGTGCCGGGAACGCCGGTGACGAAACCGAACCGATCCGGGTCTTCCCCCAGCAGCTCTCCGGCCTGGCGCCGCTGACCCAATACCGGTACCGGGTCGTCGCCAGCAACTCCGCCGGGACCGCCTTCGGTCCCGCCCGCCCGCTGCGGACCGAGGCAGCCACCAACGCCTTCAGCCTGCTCGACAGCCGCGGCTGGGAGCTTGTTTCTCCCGCCGACAAAAGCGGCGGCGCGGTGTCCCTGTCCGAAGCGGTGTTCGGCGGCGGCGCCTTTCAGGCCGGCGCCCGCGGCGGGACCGTCACCTACAGCTCCGCCTCTTCCTTTGCCGGCGGCGACGGCGCTCCGGGGACGAGCCAGTACCTCTCGACCCGCGGCGCCGGCGGCTGGTCGACGGCGAACGTCACCGCGCCGGCGCTCTCGGGCTCCTACGGCGACCAGCCCGACGGGGTGCCCTATCGGCTCTTCTCCGCCGACCTCTCCCGCGGACTGCTGCTGAACGGGGATCGCTGCCGGGGGGAAGGCAGCGGCTGCCCGGTGGCCAACCCGCCGCTGCCCGGCTCCGGCGCGCCGGCGGGGTATCAGAACTACTACCTGCGCGACGCGGGCGGCGGGTTCGCGGCGCTGCTCGACGCTCCGGACTTCGCCACGAGCCCCTTGGAGCCGGACGAATTCGGGGTCAGCGCCGTTGGCGCCACCGAAGACCTCGCCGACGTGGTCCTCTCGAGCTGTGCGGCGCTGAGCGCCGGGGCGGTCCAGGTTGCCGCTGTCGGCGGCTGCGACGAATCGGCCCCGAACCTCTACGAGTGGTCGGCGCCCGGCGGGCTGGCGCTGCTCAATCTCCTGCCCGGTGCGGTGGAAAGCGCTCCCGGCGCGACACTCGCCGCCCCGTTCGGGGCGATCTCCCCCGACGGCTCGCGCGTCTACTGGGCCCAGGGAGGCGACCTCTACCTGCGCGACGGCGCGACGACGCGGTGGGTCGACGAAGGGGTGGGGGGAGGCGCGGCCTTCCAGGCCGCCGGCGCGAACGGCGCCGTCGCCTACTTCACCAAGGCCGGCCATCTCTATCGCTACGTCGTCGAGACCGAAACTGCGACGGACCTGACTCCGACCGGCGGGGTGCAGGGGGTGCTCGGAGTGTCCGGCGACGGCTCACGCGCCTTCTACCTCACGGCGTCCGGGCTGTTCGAATGGGACGAAGGCGCGATCGCCGAAATCGCCCCCGGCGCGGACGCGGCGGCACCCGGCAGCTACCCGCCGGCGACGGCGACCGCGCGGGTCAGCGCCGACGGCGCCCATCTCGCCTTCCTCTCCGATGCCGAACTGACGGATTTCGACAACCACGACGACGTCGGCGGCCAGCCGGACACCGAGCTCTACCTCTACGGGCCGCCGCCGGGAGGCGGCGCGGCGACGCTTGCCTGCATCTCGTGCAACCCGACCGGCGAACGCCCGCTTGGGTCGACGACGATTCCCGGCACGGTCGCCAACGGCAGCACCTCCGTCTACCGCCCCCGGGCCATGATCGGCGACGGCCGGCGGATCTTCTTCACCTCGAGCGACGGCCTCGTCATCCAGGACACCAACAAACGTCCTGACGTCTACGAGTGGGAGGCCCAGGGAGTCGGCTCCTGCGGGCTCAGCGGCGGTTGCGTCGGTCTGATCTCCAGCGGCCGCAGCGCGGAAGCCTCGACCTTCCTCGACGCTTCCGCCGACGGCTCCGACGTCTTCTTCCTCACCGGCCAGTCGCTGGTCAGTGCCGACCCCGGCTCGATCGACGTCTACGACGCCCGCGCCGGCGGCGGCTTCGCCGAACCCGGCAAGCCGATCCCCTGCAACGGCGACGCCTGCCAAGCGCTGCCGGCGGCGCCGGAAGACCCGACGCCGGGAACCCTGGTGCCAAGCGCCGGCAACCCCCCCTTGCGGATCGCCAAGGCCAAGCCCGGCAAGCGCCACAAGCGGCACCGCAAGCGCGGGCAACGCCGGGGGCGGGGATGAACGCCCGCCTGCCCGCGATCGCCGTCTGTCTCGCCGTGGCGGGCCTTGTCGGCGTCGGCGTCCCCGCCTCCGCCCGCGCCTCCTTCGGCTTCCTCCCCGGTGCCGAAGGCTTCAGCGTCAGCGCCAGCGACGAAAACGGCGCCGCCGACAACCGGGCCGGCTCGCACCCCTACGCGCTCACCACCGAGGTCAACTTCATCCCGGCCGGCGAATCGCCGGGACAGCCGGGGGTCCCCTTCGCCGACGGCGACGTCCGCGACCTCCGCTTCGACCTGCCGCCGGGGCTGCTCGAAAACCCGGCCGTGGTGCCGGCCTGCAGCCAGGCGGACTTCCACACCGCCCGCGTCTCCCCCTTCGAAAAACCGAGCCGCTCCGGCGAGAGCTGCCCGGACCGCAGCCAGATCGGGGTGGTGCAGGTGCGCTCCTCCTTCGGCGGCGGCAGCAGCCGCAGCTTCGGCGTCTTCAACCTGGAAGCGCCGCCGGGGGCGCCCTCGGCGCTGGGCTTCAACGCCTACGGAGCCCCGATCGTCTTCATTCCCCAGGTGCGGCAGGCCGACGGCGAATACGGGCTCAGCCTGCAGGCGCGGCAGATCCCGCAGCTGGTCAGCCTCAGCGGCTTCACGATGACGATCTGGGGGGTGCCCTGGGACGTCACCCACGACCGCGAACGGGGCAACTGCCTGAACGAGGCCGAACCGTCGCTGAGCTGGGGAAGGTGCTCGGCGGGCACGTCGCCCTCGGACCCGGCCCTGGCCTACCTCACCCTGCCCTCATCCTGCGCGCGGCCGCTGGAATTCACGGCGACCGCCAGCTCCTGGCAGCAGCCCGCGGCGGTCAGCAGCCGTCTCTTCACCCACTACAACCAGGGCGAGCCGTCGCACTTGGAAGGCTGCGACGCGATCGCCTTCGGGCCGGCTCCGCGCGGTTTCGTCACCGACCCCCGCGCCTCCTCGCCGAGCGGCTTCGACTTCAGCCTCGACGTCGACAGCGAAGGGCTGCTGAGGCCGAAACGTCTGAATCCCTCGGCGGTGAAGAAGGCGGTGGTGACGTTGCCCGAAGGGATGACGATCAACCCCTCGGTCGGCGCCGGTCTCGGCGCCTGCTCGCCGGCGCAGTACGCGGCGGAGACCCCCTCCTCGCCGCCCGGCGCCGGCTGTCCCAACGCCGCCAAGATCGGCGACTTCACGGTCAAGAGCCCGCTCTTCGCGGAGACGGTGGAAGGCTCGCTCTTCCTCGCCGCGCCCTTCGACAACCCCTTCGGCACCCTGCTGGCCGTCTACCTGGTCGCCAAGGCGCCGGAGCGGGGGATCCTGGTCAAGGTCGCCGGCAAGCTCGACGCCGACCCCGCCAGCGGCCGGCTCGTCGCCAGCTTCGACGGCCTTCCTCAGCTCCCTTACACCGACCTCCTCGTCCATTTCCGCGAAGGTCAGCGCAGCCCTCTCGCGACTCCCGCCGCCTGCGGGAGCTTCACGACTGGGATCGACCTCAGCCCCTGGCGCGCCCCCGCCACCGTCCGCCACGCCGATTCCCCCTTTTCGATCGCCAGTGGCGTCCTCGGCGGTCCCTGTCCGCAGCCGGGCAGCTCGCCGTTCAACCCCCAGGCCCAGGCCGGCAGCGTCAACTCGCGCGCCGGCGCCTATACCCCCTTCTACCTGCACCTGACCCGGGGGGACACCGAGCAGGAGATCACCTCATACTCCGCCACCCTGCCGCCGGGGCTGACCGGCAAGCTGGCCGGGATTCCCTACTGCTCCGAGGCGGCGATCGAGGCGGCCAAGCATCGCGGCGGCTTCGCCGAGGCGGCGCACCCGTCCTGCCCGGCCGCCAGCGAGATCGGCCACACCGTCGCCGGCTACGGGCTCGGCCCGGTTCTCTCCTACGCGCCGGGCGGCCTTTACCTGGCCGGGCCGTTCCACGGCTCGACCTTCTCGATCGTCGCGATCGACTCCGCCACCGTCGGCCCCTTCGACCTCGGCACGGTCGTGATCCGCTCCGCGATCGAGGTCGACCGCCGCACCGCCCGCGTCTCGATCGACTCCGCCGGCTCGGACCCGATCCCCCACATCATCGACGGCATCCCGATCCACCTCCGCGACGTCCGCGTCTACATCTCCCGCCCCGACTTCACCGTCAACCCGACCAGCTGCGAACGCTTCTCGGTCGCCTCGACGCTGAGCGGGTCCGGGGCCAGCTTCTCGAGCCCTGCCGACGACACCAGCGCGCTCGCCACCGCGCCCTACCAGGCCTTCGACTGCGGCTCGCTCGGCTTCGCTCCCAAGCTGCGCCTGCGCCTGCGCGGCGGCACCGAGCGCGGCGACTATCCCGCCCTGCGGGCCGAAGTCCGGCCTCGTCCCGGCGACGCCAACATCGGCGCCGCCGTCGTCACCCTGCCGGCCTCCGAGTTCCTCGCCCAGAACCACATCGAGACGATCTGCACCCGCGCCCAGTTCGCCCGCGAAGCCTGTCCGCCGGGATCCGTCTACGGGCACGCCCGGGCGTTCACGCCGCTGCTCGGCGAGCCGCTGGAAGGCAACGTCTACCTGCGTGCGTCGGACAATGCGCTGCCCGACCTGGTGGCGGCATTGCGCGGCGGCGGCAACGGGATCGCGATCGACGTCGTCGGCCGCGTCGACTCCTCGCACGGCGGCCTGCGCGGCAGCTTCGAGGTCCTGCCCGACGCGCCGGTGAGTAAATTCGTAATGAGCCTCTGGGGCGGCAAGCGGGGCTTGCTCGTCAACTCCGAAGACGTCTGCGCGGGTGCGCGGTCGGCGCGGGCGCGGATGGTCGGGCAGAACAACGTCGGCGTGGCGCTGAGGCCCCGGCTCGAGGTCAACTGCGCCAAGCATTCTGAGCGCCGGGGGGTGGAGCGATGAGAGCGTGGACGCGGCTGAGAAGGCTGTGGCTGGGACTGCCCGCCGCGGCGCTGGCGGTTCTGGCGCTCGCCGGCCTGACCAAGGCCGAGGTCGTCCAGCGCGGGGGCTTGCGGGTCAGCTTCAACGGTCGGCTGACGCCGAAGGCGCTGCCGCGCGAGGAGGCGGCGCCGGTCCGGGTCGCGGTCGACGCCAAGATCCGCTCGACCGACGGTGGCGCCCCGCCGCAGCTGCGGCAGATCGCGATCGAGATCAACCGCTACGGGCACTTCAACCCGCGGGGCCTGCCGATCTGTCGGCTGCGCGAGATCGAACCCTCGACCACTGCCAATGCCCTCGCGGCGTGCCGTCGCTCCCTGGTCGGAGAAGGGCGCTTCTCGGCCAAGATCCGGCTCGCCCAGCAGGCGCCGTTTCCCTCTGGCGGCAAGGTCCTCGCCTTCAACGGCACCCTGCACGGGAGGCCGGCGATCCTCGCCCACGTCTACGGCACCGACCCGATCCCCACTTCGTTCACGCTGCCGTTCGCGATCGAGCCCGCCAAGGGGACCTTCGGCACCGTGCTGCGCGCCTCGCTGCCGGAGGTCACCGGCAACGCCGGCTACGTCACCGGGCTTTCGTTGAGCCTCGGCCGCAACTTCAGCTTCCGCGGCAAGCGCCGCAGCTATCTCAGCGCAAGCTGCCCGGCGCCCAGCGGCTTTCCCGGCGCCGTCTTCCCCTTCGCCCGGGCCCGCTTCGGGTTCGAGAAGAAGACCGTGACCTCGACCCTGACGCGAAACTGCAAGGTGCGCGGATGAACCGGCCCGCCCTCCTGGCGATCCTCGCGTGGGCTCTGCTGCTGCTCGCGCCCGCGTCCGCCTCGGCGGTGGACCTGGGCACGATCGAAGGCACGGTCACGGCACCGGTCGCGGTCGACGAAGTCGAAGTCTGCATCGTCGAACTCAACCCCTCGGAAACGTGTACCTACCCGAAACCCGGCGGCTCCTACTCGCTGGCGGTGGCCCCCGGTCGCTACCGGGTCGAGTTCCTGCCGAGCTACCAGTCCCACCTGCTGCGCCAGTACTACAACGGCAAGCCCTCGCTGGAAGAAGCCGCGCTGGTCACGGTGGAACCCAAAAGCGCGACCAAAGGGATCAACGCCCACCTGGTCCTCGGCGGTCAGATCGAAGGCCGGGTCACCGCGGCGGTCGGCGCCGGCCCGCTCGCGGACGTGGAAGCCTGCGCGCTCGGTGCCGACGGCACGATCGGCGGCTGCGCCGGCACCGACGCCAACGGCGAATACGAGCTGCCGACCCTTCCCACCGGCGTCTACCGGGTCGGTTTCTGGGGCGATGGCAAGAGCGCCGCCTACTCGACCCGCTACTACGGTGGCGCCAGCTTCTCCGAAGCCGATCCGATCTCGCTCACGGCCGGCGCGACGGCGGCCGGGATCGACGCCCAGATGCAGATCGGCGCCCGCCTCGAAGGGACGGTGACGGATGCCTCCTCGGGGGCGGCGCTGGCCGGGATCGTCGTCTGCCTGCTCGATGCCGGAAGCGCGAAGACCGACCGCTGCACGGCCAGCGGCGCCGAAGGGCGCTACCTGTTCCCGGGGCTCTCAGGCGGCTCCTACACGGTCGCCTTCTCACCGGAATTCAGGGAGCTCGCCGGCGAGGAATTCCTGCCGGAGGAAAACGACGGCTACCTGACCCAGTACTACGACGGCCAGCCGACGCTTGCCCTGGCGACGACCCTCTCGCTGCTCGCCCCGGGGGTCGTCGGCGGCGTCGACGCAAGCCTCGTCAGGTCCCTGGGACCGGTGCCCGCCACCCCGCAGCAGGGCTCAGCGATCATCTCGGCCACCGCCCCGTCCGGCGTTGCGGCAACCTCTCCCAAGCGGCCTCCGACGAAGTGCAAGCGCGGCTTCAAGAAGCGCACGGTCAAGGGGACGACCCGGTGCGTCAAGGTCCATCGGGGCAAGAAGAGGAGGAACGGCGCCGGCAAAGGCTGAGGAAGTAACCCATCTACGATGGAGGGCGATGAGGGTCGCGTTCATGCCGCCCGCCGCCCGTCGCGCGGTGCCGCTTCGCTTGGCGCTCGGGTGCCTGCTCGCGCTCAGTGCCTGCCTGCTTCCCGCTGCCGCCAGCGCCGCTCCCGTCTCCGCGCCTGCCTGGTCCTTCGCGGTCGGCTCCTACCCGACCAACTTCGTCCCCGGCACGACCGGCGCCCAGGGCGTGACGCCTGGCTATCTGGTGGTCGCGACCAATATCGGCGGCGCCGCGACCAGCGGCAGCTTCACGATCTCCGACACGCTGCCCAGCGGTCTCGGCTTCTCCACCCTGGAAGGGGCCTACGGCAGCTACGGCCCGCTGAACGAGGAACTGACCTGCTCACGGGCCGGCCAGACGGTCACCTGCAGCGGCGGCGTGCCGAGCTTGAAACCGGGGCAGACGGTCCAGCTCTGGATTCCGGTCAAAGTCGCCGCGAACGCCCCCGGAAGCGTGATCAACGAAGCGACGCTGAGTGGGGGCGGCGCCTTCCCGGTCAGCGCTGAAACGGAGACCACCGTCGGTGGTCAGCTTCCGCCCTTCGGCTTCGTCGGCGGGTCGGCTGGCCTGCGCGGCGCCATCACCGATGCGGAGGGGTCGCCGGCGACGCAGGCGGGCTCCCATCCCTACCAATTCAGCGCCGTCATGAGCTTCCCCGCGAGCGGCTCCGCCCCCGGCGAGCTGCTCGCCGCCGGGGGCGGGGTCCGGGACCTCGCGGTGGACCTGCCGCGAGGGATGGTCGTCGACGCGAGCGCCACCCCGGTGCGCTGCACCGAGGCTGAGCTCGAGAGCGCTGCCGGGGGCGCCGGCTGTCCCGAAGAGGCACAGGTCGGCACGGTCGCCCTCATTCTCGGGCTCACCCCCAAGCTGTCGAGCGTCGCCCTCTACGACATGGTGCCCCCGCCCGGCGTCGCGGTCGACCTCGGCCTCGAAGCCTCCGAAGGCGCCTACGTTCACCTGCGGGGAGGGTTGCGCAGCGAAAGCGACTACGGACTCTCGGCCGAGATCAGGGACATCTCCGCCAAGCTCCCGGTGCTCGACGCCGAGGTGACCCTGTGGGGGAACCCGAGTGACGCGAGTCACGACTTCGCCCGCGGCTCCTGCCTCCGCGAAGGCGGAGCCTGTCCGGTGCCGCGCACCGACGCGGCCTTCCTGACCCTGCCCGGCTCCTGTGCGGGACCGATCGCGACGGGCGCCCGCGCCGACAGCTGGATCGAGCCAGGTGCCTGGGCGCGCGCCGGCGCCGAGGGCGCCGCCGTCGACGGCTGCAACGCGCTCGAGTTCGCGCCGACGATCTCCGCCCAGCCCACCACCACCCTCGCCGACTCGCCCACCGGCCTGGGCTTCGACCTCCGCGTTCCCCAGAGCAGCGGATACGAAGGCCTGGCGACGGCGAACCTCAAGGACGTGGAGGTTGCCCTCCCCAAGGGCCTGGCGATAAACCCCTCCGGCGCCGACGGCCTCGCCGCCTGCACGGCGGCGCAGGTCGGTCTTCTGACCGCGCCGGGCCAGACCCCGATCCGCTTCGCGTCTGTCCCATCCACCTGTCCTGACAGCGCCAAGATCGGCACGGTCGAGATCGGTACGCCGATCCTGAGCCGGCCCCTGCGCGGCGCGATCTACCTCGCCCAACCGGACCGAAACCCGTTCGGGTCGTTGCTGGCGATCTACCTGGTTCTCGAAGACCCGCAGAGCGGGACCGTCGCCAAGCTGGCCGGGCGAGTCGAGGCCGACCCCGGCAGCGGCCGGTTGACCCTCGCGCTCGACGAAGCTCCCGAGCTGCCGCTCGAAGACGTCAGGCTCGATTTCTTCGGCGGCTCCAGGGCTCTGCTGAAGACCCCGTTCGGGTGCGGCACCTACGTCACCAACTCCGATCTCACTCCCTGGAGCGGTCCCGAAGGCGCTGACGCCGTCGCCGCCGACGGCTTCAGCATCAGCGCCGCCCCCGGCGGGACCGCGCCCTGTCCGGGCTCCGAAGCGACGGCGCCGCACCGGCCGGGCTTCAGCGCCGGCACGATCGCGCCCCGGGCGGGCGCCCACAGCCCCTTCGTCCTCGAGCTCAGTCGCGAAGACGGCTCCCAGCGCCTGTCCTCACTTGACCTGACGACGCCGCCGGGATTGGCGGGGCGCCTGGCCGGCATTCCCTACTGCCCCGAACCCCGGTTCGCTTCCTGTCCGGACGCTTCACGGGTCGGGACGGTGGAGATCGGTGCCGGGGCGGGGGCGGCGCCACTTTTCCTCGCCGGTAACGCCTATCTGGCCGGCCCCTACAAGGGGGCTCCGCTGAGCCTGGTGGTTGCCGTGCCGGCGCTGGCGGGGCCGTTCGACCTCGGCGACGTCGTCGTCAGGACCGCCCTCCACGTCGATCCGCGTACCGCTCAGATCCACGCTGTCTCCGATCCCCTGCCGACGATCCTGCGGGGCATCCCTCTCGACGTCCGCTCGGTCGCGCTGCGGCTCGACCGGCCGGACTTCATCCGCAACCCGACCTCCTGCGACCCGATGACCGTGACCGCCGCGGCCACCTCGGCCGCGGCTCAGCGCGCGTCGCTCCTCGACCGCTTCCAGGTCGGCGGCTGCCGGCGCCTCGGCTTCAGGCCGCGGCTCGCGATCCGGTTCTTCGGTCCCACCCACCGCGGTGCCCACCCGCGGGTTCGTACCGTGTTCCAGGCTCGCGCGAGCGACGCCAACATCGCCCGCGCCGCGATCACACTGCCGCGAACCGAGCTGCTGGAGAACCGGCACATCGCCACGGTCTGCGCCAGGGATCGGTTTGCGGCCGGCCGCTGTCCCGCGGACTCGATCTACGGTTGGGCGAAGGCTTGGTCCCCCTTGCTGGGCCAGCCGATCGAAGGCCCGGTGTACCTGCGCGCGAGCCGGCGCCGCCTGCCCGACCTCGTGGCCTCTCTCGACGGTCAGGTCCACCTCGACTTGGTCGGGCACGTCGACTCGGTGGGCGGACGCCTGCGCAACACCTTCGCGGCACTCCCCGATGCGCCCCTCAGCAAACTGGTGCTGACGATGCGCGGTGGCCGCCGGGGCCTGCTCGTGAATGCGACCGAGCTCTGCCGGGCGGCGCCGCGGGCAAATGCCGAGCTCGATGCCCAGAACGGGAAGGCTCTGAATCTCGCCCCAGCGGTCAAGCTGGACTGCGGCTGAGCGAACTGAAATGAAACAGAGACGTACCGTCGGCCGGGGCGTGCTGACGTAGACTTTGCCTCCGATGGGAGGGATTTTCGGTTGGTGAAGCGCCGCCGGCCCCTCGCGGGCCTTGCCTTCGTGCTGCTTTCTTGCTTGGCGCTGGGCGCTCTCGGCCTCGGCGTCGAGGGAAAGCTGGAGCCGGTCTCGCTGAAGGTTCCGGGGACGGCGGCGGCGGACGGAGAAGCGCTTGCAGAAAGCCACTTCGGCGATTCGTCCCCGTTCGTGGTGCTGCTGCGGGGGCCGGCGGCGGCGGTCGATCGCCAGGGCCCGGGGCTGGTTGCGAGCCTGCGGCGGGAGCGGAGCGCGACGGTGATTTCGCCCTGGGACCGGGGCTCGGTGGCGGCGCTGAGGCCGGGGCCGGGCCGGGCGCTGATTTTGGTCGACTACCACGTACCACTTTCGACAGCGATCCGTGACAAGGTTCCAGATCTCCAGCGCACGTTGGAGGAGCGGGTCCGACCCCCTGTGGCGGCGACGCTGTCGGGCTTCGCCTCGGTCTCTCGCGCCCTCCAGGAGGAATCGCTGAGCGCGACGGAGCGGGCGGAGCTGCTTGCCGCGCCGCTGCTGATCCTCATCCTCCTACTTGTCTTCCGCTCCATCGTCGCGGCGGCGGTTCCGCTCGCCTTCGGGGCGCTCACGGTCTTTGCCGGCCGCGGCGTCCTCGCCCTGCTCAGCTCTGCGATGGCGATCGACTCCCTCTCGCTCGTCGTCTGCACGATGATGGGGCTCGCACTCGGCGTCGACTATTCGCTGCTGATCGTCTCCCGTTTCCGCGAGGAGCTCGAGCGCGGGCTCGGGCCCTGGGATGCCGCCTTCGCCGCCCGGCGGAGCGCCGGCCGTACCACCTTCGTCGCCGGGCTGACGCTGGTCGTCGCCCTCGTTTTCTCCGCTTTCCTGCAGCCGGGGACGCTGCTGCTCTCACTGGCTGTGGCGACCGCGGTCATGGTCGTGATCAGCGTCGCGATCTCGCTGCTCGCCCTGCCACCGCTGCTCGCCCTGCTTGGGCCGCGGATCAACGCAGGGCGGATCGGCCGGCCCGGCCGCCGCCAGGGCGAGCGCCGACCGTTCACGGTCGCCGGTGCCGCCCGCTCGGCGCTGCGCAACCCAGCCCTGGCGGCCGTTCTGGTCGCCGTCCCCCTCGTCCTCCTGATTCTGCCGGCGCTGGCCGTTACGACCGGCGCCCCCGGCATCGACGAGCTCCCCACCTCCAACCCGGCCCGCGCCAGCGCGGAAGCGATCGACGCGGCGGTCGGTCCCGGCTGGGAGTCGCCCTTCGCCCTCGTCGCCGCTACTCGCAGCGGGCCGATCACGACCGACGAGGATCTCGCTCTGCTGGCGCGTTGGCAGCGGCGGATCGCCGCCGAACCGGGGGTGCGGGCGGTGATCGGGCCGGCGCCGGCGGCGCGCCGTGCGGCCCCGCTGCGCTCGCTCGGCGCCAAGCTCACGGCCGGGGAAGGCGAATCGACCGAACAGCTGGGCGAGCTCGGTCCCGGCCTGCGCCGCGCCGCCGACGCCGTCTCCGAGCTGCGCGGTGGTCTCGCCGAAGGCGCCGCCGGCAGCGGCCTGCTCGCCGAGGGCTCCGCCAGGGCCGCGGATGGGGCAGGGACGATCGCGGCGGAGCTGCGCCGCGCCGCGGTCCGCGGCGAAGAGGCGACCGCCGCGATCGGGCGGCTGGAAGTCGGCAGCAGGCGTCTCGCCGACGGTCAGCGAAAGGTCTCGGTCGGCACTCTGACCCTGGCGCTGGACCTGCGTTCGCTGTTACCGCAGATGCGAGGCGGGGAGCTTGCTCGTTCGCGAGCCCTCGCCCGCGAGCTGGAAAAGGCCGCCGCCGCCGACCGCTCACTGCGGCCGGCGGCAAACGAGGCGCGCCTCCTCGTCCGCTCGATTGCCGCCAGCCGCGACGAAGTGCGGCGCCTGCGCGACGTCGCCCAGACTGTCAATGGCGGCGTCAACCGCCTCGTCCCCGGCGGCAAGCGCCTCGAAGCGGGAGTGGCCCAGCTCTCCGAAGCCGCCGGCGGCCTCAGCAGTGGGCTCGACCGCCTCGGCGACGGCGCCGAACGGCTGGCCAGCGGCTTGACCGAACTCGAAGGCGGCGCGGGCACTCTCCAGGCCGGCCTCGCGGAAGGCTTTCACCGCGCCTACCCGCTGCAGACCAAGCTGCGGCGAGCGGGGGTGCGGGTGACCGCGGCGGCGGCGCCGCTTGAAGCCGGCGCCCGGCGCCTGCGGGAGGACTCGCCGCACCTATTCGACTCGGGCTACTTCGTTCTCTCCGCGCTCGACGGCGCCCCGCGGCAGCGTCGCGCCGAAGCCGGCGAGGCGATCAGCGTCGGCAGCGGTGGCCAGGCGGCGCGGTTGCTGGTCGTCTCCGACTATGGCTTCAACACCGACGGGTCGCGCGAGGTCGGCAATCGTCTGCGCGCGGACGCCGCCCAAATCAGCAGGGAGGGGGGGCTGCAGACCGGCCTGACCGGCGGCGCCGAGACGCTCAACACCTACGGCGAGGCGACCCGGGAGCGGCTGCCGCTGGTGATCGCTGCCTTCATCCTCTTCACCCTCCTCGCGCTCGTCTTCGTTCTCCGGGCACCGCTCCTGGCGCTGATCACCGTCTGCCTCAACCTGGTCTCGGTTGGAGCCGCGATAGGGGTGATGACCCTCGTTTGCCAGATCCCCGAGGGCTACCCGCTCGGCGGCCACCCTTACATCGACACCGTCGGCGCCGGCGCGATCTTCGGGGTCACCTTCGGCCTCTCGGTCGACTACGCGGTTTTCCTGGTCGCGCGGATGCGGGAGCGCTATGACGTCGACGGCGACAACCGCGCCGCAATCGAGTTTGGGCTGGAGAAGACGGCCGGGGTGATCACCGGCGCCGCGGCGATCATGGCGGCCGTCTTCGTCAGCTTCGCGACGGCGCCGATCGCGACCGTGAGCCAGATGGGGGTGGGGCTGACGGTGGCGATCCTGCTCGACGCGACGCTGGTGCGAATCGTCCTGCTGCCGGCGCTGATGCTGCTGCTCGGCGATCGGGTCTGGCGGGTGCCGCGGTCGCTGGACCGCATCCTCTCCCGCCGCAACATGTTGATCTCCGAGAGGAGCCCGACGCGTGCCTAGGCTGATCCTGATTTCGTTTCTGGCGTTTGCGCTTGCGATGCTGGCTGCGGCCTCGGCGCCGGCGGCTGTAGCGCCGACCCGCGACGAATACGTCGAACGCCTGGAAACGATCTGCAAGCCCGACGCCCAAGCGACCCAGCGGGCGATGAGAGGCGCTCGCGCCGACGTCCGCGCCGAACGCCTGGCGGTCGCGGCGAGCAAGTTCGCCAAGGCGAGCGGGATCTTCGGCGGCACCGTCGAGCGGATCTCCGCCGTCCCGCGCCCGAGCGGCGACAGCACCCGGCTCGGCAAGTGGTTCACCTACCTGAAGCGCCAGGAGTCTTACCTGCGCCGGATCACCGCCCAGTTGCGTGCCGGCAGCGGCATCCAGGCGCAACGGCTGACCGCGAGGTTCATCCACAACGGGAACCTGGCCAACAACGTCGTTCTTGCCTTTGGGTTCGACTACTGCAGCTTCAAGTTCTCCAGATACGGATGAGACGGCCGGCGTGCCCAGGCCACCCGGCAGGGCGGGCAGTTTGCTTCCTGGCGGCGTTGGTCCTGTTCGGCGTTCTCGGCGTGGGGCTGGCCGACGGCGAGCGCGCTCAGCGCGGGGATCTGATCGTTTCGCTCGATGGCGAAATCACCCCGCTGCGGCTGCCGCGCGATCACCGGGCTCCAGTCGCGGTACACGTCGATGCCGGCCTGAAGACCTCCGATGGCTCGTTGCTGCCTCGGGTCACCCGGATAGAGCTCGGCCTGCCGGCCCAGGGGGTCATTTCCACTCGCGGACTTCCGGTTTGCGCGCTGCGCCGGCTGCGCGACGCCAAACCAGCGGAAGCGCTGGCCGCCTGCGGTTCCTCGCTGATCGGCCGCGGCGACCTCGAATCCTTCGTGGCCGTTCCGCACCAGGATCCGTTCCCGGTTCGGGCCCGTCTCCTCGCCTTCAACGGACGTGTCGACGGTCACCGAGCGGTGCTCGTGCACTCCTATTCCTCCGATCCTCCGACTGTCGCTGTCGTGCCCTTCCTGATCCGACCGGGCGCCGGGCGGTTCGGGACCGCCCTGGTCGCCAGCCTGTCCTCCGCCCTCGGGCCCTGGCCCCATCTCGTCCGGTTCCGGGTCACCCTCTTTCGTCGCTTTGCCCATCGCGGGGAGAGCCGCAGCTACCTGAGCGCATCCTGTCCGGTTCCCCCCAGCCTGACCGCGGGCTTTTTCTCCCTGGCCCGAGTCACCTTCTCCCTCGCCGGCGGGCGCACGATTGGCGTTGCGATCGCCCGCGGCTGCCGCGCTAGCTGAATCACCGCGGGACATCCAGCAGCGTCACCCTTGTCTTTTGTCTTCCTAGAGTGGTAGGTTCACGTTCCTAATTTGCCCGGCCGCAGGTGAGTGGAGTTGAACGGGAACGACGAGCCAGCAAGCATGCCATCCGGGGAGCGCCTTCCCGGTCCTCTCGGTGCCCTCGAAAGCACCGTCCTCGATGCTTGCGCGGGGCGCGAGGAGTGGCCGGCGCAGGTTGCCGCAGGGATCAACGCCGGCGTCGATTTCGTCATTTGCAACTCGGCACTGGCCGAAACCTGGCTCGCGGAGATGGAGCCTGACCAGCTCTATAGGTCGCACTACGAGCCAATGATCACCCGCCTCGCCGGCTTGATCAGGTACCGCGCGCCGGTCGACTCGCGGCTCCCTGTATCTCCGGACGAGGCGCTGGTCGCTGGCATCGTCGGACTCGTCGGCGACCACGTCCGCCTCGGCCGGCTCGATCGCCTCGCTGCCCTCAAGCCGGAGCTGGTGCAGCTCGCGCTGCTGCCCTACCTGGGGTTCGCCGAGTCCCAGGAGTGGGCCAATCGGTCCGCAGAGTGGCGATAGGAGCTTGACGCGATGGTATGTTTATGTTCTTATTGAGGGAAGGTTTGACCCCTTGCGGGAACCGACTTCCCTGGTCCGTCCCCGCGTCCCTGGTGGGTCCGACCCGTGATCACGAAGGCGTAACGCGGCCCGGAGGCGCGGTCCCGGCCTCCGGGCCGTTTGCGTCGGCTGGTCGTCGCCGCCGGTACTCGGCGATCGCCTCCTCGAGCGAGCGCCGGGAGAAGTCGGGCCAGAGCTCGTCGCGGAAGATCAGCTCTGACTCCGCTGCCTGCCAGAGCAGGTAGTTGGACAGGCGGCGCTCGCCGCCGGTCCGGATGAGGAGCTCCGGATCCCGCATGTCCGGGGCGTAGAGGAGGCGACGGAAGTCGTCCTCGGTCCCACCCTCGAACTTGGCCGCGGCCTGGACGATCTCGGCGCGACCGCCGTAGTTGAAGGGCACGAAGAAGGTGATCCGCCGGTTGGCGGCGGTCAGCCGCTCCGCCCACTCCATCTTCTCCACGACCCGCTCCGGCACGGGCGCGGCACGGTGGCCGATGAAGCGCATCTGAACGCCCTCTGCGTGCAGCTCCGGGGTGACGCCGTCGATGTACTCGGCGAGGAGGTCCATCAGTCCCTTCACCTCTGCCGGGGACCGCGTCCAGTTCTCGGTAGAGAAGGCGTAGACGGTCAGCTCGCGGATGCCGAGTTCGACCGCGTGGCGAAGCGTGGCGCGGACCGCCTCGGCGCCGGCGCGATGGCCGGCGCCCACCGGCAGCCCGCGTTCCTCAGCCCAGCGGCCGTTGCCGTCGGTGATGATCGCGACGTATTGCGGCGACCTCATCGGGAGAGCCTGAGGACGGCGGCCAGGGGTCTTGCGGCTGGTCCTGCCGAGCGGGCCAGCCTGCGGCGGGCGCCGGCCGGCAGCGCCGTGGCGCCTGCGGCCAGGTAATAGGCGACGACGCCGGCAAGGATTGCGCGGTGGCGCTGGCCGTCGCGCAGCTCGCCGGTCTGGCGGCGCGCGGTCGCCGCGATCGATGCCAGGCGTTCTGCCGCCTCGGCCGGGCTGTCGTAGTAGTCGAGGAAGCTGTGCTCGCCGGCGGCGAGGTCCTGGTCGCGGTCGACGAGGTCGTCGAGGATCACGGTCAGCGCCCCGATCGCCGGGAAGTAGGCGGCGTCGATTGCGGCGGCGTCGGCTTCGCCGGCCGCCGGATCGGCCGCCAGGGCGATCAGCGCGTGGGCGGCGACCGAGGAACAGGCGCCGGCCACGACCTCCCACCAGCTGAACTCCGTCGGCGCCTGCAGGTTCCAGCCCCAGGACTCGAGCTCGCCCGCCATCCCGGTGGCCGCGGCGTGCGTGTAGCTCTGCCCTTCGCCGCAGCGCTCGGCGGCGTGGCGGGCTAGCGGCAGCACAGCTTCGCCGGCGGGAAGCGAGGCAACGCCTTCTTGACAGCGGGTGACGAGCAGGTCGAGGTAGCCACCGTCTTCGCCCTGCGGGTGGTCGCGGTACCAGTCCTCTGCCGCGGCGCCTGGCTGCAGGGCGGCGCCGAGGGCGGAGTGGAGACGGAGGCCGTCGCCGAGCGGATCGGCAACCGGTTCCTCGCCGAGCACGTCGAGGTAGTCGATCGCGATCTGCAGCGCCGCCGAGGCACGGACGACCTTGGCGCGGTCGGCGGCCGGCGCCAGCGTCGCCAGCACGGCCGTCGCCTCCACGTTTGCCGCCTTCTCTCCAAGCGCGCCGATCGCCGCCCGGCGGAGGTCCGGGTCGGGGATCTTCGCGGCGACCGGCCGCCAGGCCGCCAGCTCCTCGCGGGCGGTGGGCAGCAGCGCTGCTCGGTAGGTGCGCAGCGTCGCCAGCGTTTCGAGTCCCTCCTTAGTCGCATCGATCACCGGTCGCGATCGTAGTTGGCGCCTCAGCCGAACTTTCTGGGCCTTTAAATGGTACGTAAAATTCTACATTTTGGCCCATTTAAATTTGAAGCAGAGAAAATAATTGTTATACACTGGTATGTGAATGTTTCAATTAATTCATTCGCGTTCGAGTTTGGGAAGAGCTCGGCCGTGAGCCCCGCTGGGGGTCAGCGGCCGCTGATCGACCCTGCCATCCCGCTTTGGTTCAGGCGGCGCCGGATCACTGACGCGATGGCTGAGCTCTGCGTCGAGGAGGGATATCGAGCGGCCACAATCGCCAAGGTTGTCGGCCGCGCAGGGGTCTCCCGGACGACCGTGTACGAGCATTTCGGCAATCGCGAGGAGATCTTCCTTGCCAGCCTCGATCAGTCGGTCGATGAGCTCCTGCAGCGAACCGAGGAGGCCTGCCAGGACGCCCGCTCACAAGAACGACCGCCGCTCGAGGCCGGGCTCGGCGCGATCCTCGGCTGGGTCGCCGAGGAGCCGGCGGCGGCCTGGGTCTCCTTGGTCGAGGCATTCTGCGCGACTTCGAGCTCGATTCAGCGCTATCTCGACGCGCTCGCCCGCTTCGCGGACCTGCTCGGTGGCGTCCTGCCGACTGAGGTCCCGCGCCCAAAGGTGATCGAGGAATCGTTGGTCGGTGGAGTCGCCTCGATCCTCAATGGCCTGCTCCGGGCGGGCGAGGCCTACCGGGCACCCGAGATGCTGCCGGAGCTCGTGACCTTCGTCAGGGCTCCCTTCCTCAAGGTCCCATAGCTGGTGGGGCGCCGAGGCGCCGCCGTCTAACCTCGCCCAGGACGATGAACCGCGCGATTCTGACAATGACCCTCGCCGAGGCCGGCGAGCCCTCCTACCGGGCATCCCAGATCTGGGAGTGGCTGGCCCGCGGCGCCCGCTCCTACGAGGAGATGACCAACCTGCCGGCGGCCCTGCGTGCTCATCTCGCCGCCACCGTGCCCATCTCGACTCTCTCCCTGCAGGCCGAGGCGAAGTCCGACGACGGCACCGTCAAGACCCTCTTCCACACCGCCGACGGCCGCCCGCTGGAGGCGGTCCTGATGCGGTACCGGGACGGCCGGCGGTCGGTCTGCGTCTCCTCGCAGTCGGGCTGCCCGCTGACCTGCACCTTCTGCGCAACCGGGCAGATGAAGTTCGGCCGCAACCTCAGCGCCGACGAGATCCTCGACCAGGCGCTCCACTTCCGCCGCGTCGAAGACGTCGACCACGTCGTCTTCATGGGGATGGGGGAGCCGACGATGAACATCGACAACGTGCTCGCCGCCTGCGAGCGGCTGCCCGACCTCGGTGTCAGCAACCGCCGCACCGCGATCTCGACCGTCGGCTGGGTGCCGGGGATCGACCGGATCGCCGACTGCGAGCTGCCGATCAGCCTGGCGCTCTCGCTGCACGCTCCCAACGACGGCCTGCGCTCGCAGCTGATGCCGGTCAACGACCGCTACCCCCTGGCCGAGGTGCTGGCCGCCATCGGCGCACCCGTCCGACCGCCGCAGCCCCTGGGCCACGAGATGGCGCCCTTCGATGAGGGTCTCCTGGTCCGTGTCAGACAGCGCGCCCCGCTGTACCGCCCGACTCCTCCAGCCTGAGCCGAGCCCGACCTTCCCGCAGCGTCCTTACCGACGCTGTGCCACAACGCGAACGCCGCACGAGCAACGACGACCTGTCGCATGGCCATGCGTAGGCTGGGACGACGTCGCGAGGACCGAGGAGGCGGCGATGAACCTCAGGAGCCGAGAGCACTGTCGCTTGACTCCGTCCGCCGACCGGAGCAGTCTCGCCTCCAGCATGGACTTCGGGATCAACCTCGCGACGTCGTCAGACTCCTGGAAGGTCGTCAAGCGCGCCGAGGAACTGGGCTACGCCCGGGCGTGGTTCTACGACACGCAGATGCTCAACGCAGACATGTTCGTGGCGATGGGCGCGGCGGCCGTGCAGACGTCGCGGATCCGCCTCGGCACCGGCGTGCTGATCCCCTCGAACCGCATCGCTCCGGTCGCGGCCAGCGCGCTGGCGTCGCTGAACGCGCTCGCCCCGGGCCGCATTGACTTCGGCATCTCCACCGGATTCACCGCGCGGCGCACCATGGGCCTCCGCCCGGTCAAGCTCGAGGACATGGCCGAGTACATCCGGATCGTGCAGCACCTGCTGGCCGGCGAGACGCTGGAGTGGGCGTTCGAGGGGCAGCGGCGCAAGATCCGCTTCCTGAGCCCGGAGCTCGACGTCGTCAACCTCCGCGATCCGATTCCCTTGCACATCTCGGCCCTGGGCCCGCGCAGCCGCGCGCTGACCGCGCGCTTGCGGGCGAGCTGGATCTGCGCGACTGGCAACATGACCGCGGCCAAGAACTCCGTCGCCGAGATGCAGAAAGCGTGGCATGCGGCCGGTGTCGATCCGGCTGCGTGCGTCGCCACGGCCTTCACCGGCGGCTGCGTGCTGAGGGACGGCGAAGCGTTCGACAGCCCGCGCGCCCGCGCTCAGGTTGGCCCCCACGCCACGGTGGCGCTGCACAACCACGTCGAGATCGAGCAGTTTGGCAACATGGGACGCACCGTGCCGCCGCAGCTGTCGCACCTGGCCGAGCGTTACCAGCAGATCTACGAGAAGTATGAGCCGGCGGACGCGCGCTATCTCACCAACCACCGCGGCC
>Ga0081540_1000182_pt1 | contig 65615 bp, 54 predicted proteins | sample TabmetS2T1R1_FD_71024 | JGI IMG/M metagenome (GOLD analysis project Ga0081540, IMG submission 71024) | Tabebuia heterophylla rhizosphere microbial communities from the University of Puerto Rico - S2T1R1 | ecosystem: Host-associated > Plants > Roots > Rhizosphere ...
GGGCCTAAAAAAACCCGAGCGCTCCGCCAAACGCGACCAAAATGGCGCCGCCGATGGCGGCGCCGACCGTCCCAGCCACAATGTAGCGGTTTAGGTAGGAGTTTAGGCGCGTGGCGCGGCGGCGGTGCCTGTTGCTGGTGACATCGGGATAGTCGGGCAGCGGAGGGCGGTGCTCGACGTCGGCGCCGCGGTCGCGGAAGGGATGCCAGCGTTCGAGGCGGTGGCGCTGGCGAAGCAAATCGCAGCGATCGGAGATGCCCAAATGTGAATAGGCCAGCGCGCGGTCGCATGCGGCCAGGCTGCCCCATCGGCACAGCCGGCAATCGATCGGGAACCGGAGCCGGCGATACTTCAGCTCATCCGTGAAAGCTGGTCATGGAGCCAACGAGACCATGGCGAAGTTGCCAATGGGTAACTCGCCCTTTCGCGCCCCCAGCCAGCTTTGTGGGCTCGCCCAGCCCCTCGTGTGCGCGCGGCGCCCCTGTTGCGGATTGTCTTTCGGGCCGGATCGGTCATGATGGAGCCATGAAGATCATCAGCGGCGGCCAGAGCGGCGTCGACCGCGCCGCGCTGGATGTGGCCATCGAGCGCGGTCTCAACTGGGGCGGTTGGTGCCCGAAGGGCGGCTGGGCCGAGGACTTCCCCGAGCCACCGGGCGTGCTTGCCAAGTATCCACACCTCAAGGAGACCGAGCAGTCGCATCCCCTGCAGCGCACGGAATGGAACGTGCGCGACAGCAACGCCACGCTCATCATTACCGATGCCCACGGCTTGGGCCCCTCGATCGGCACCGGACGGGCGCTGCAGTGGGCGCGCCAGCACGGCAAACCCTTTCTGGTCGTCGATGCCAGCGATGCGGACGCGCCGGCGCGCGCGGCGGCCTGGCTGCGCCAGCTCAAGCAGCGCTTTGGTGCCGAGTTGACGCTCGGCGTTGGTGGCCCGCGCGAAAGCGAGGCCCCGGGAATTTATGCCCTGGCAAAGACGCTGCTCGCCGCCACGCTCGACCAGCTGCCCTGAAAGACGAGCGGCCCATCGCTTGAGGGCACAGCGGTGAGCAATGCGTGCCACGCCAAGCCCCGCAAAACTCAAGGAGGCGGTGCGCTGATCGCATCTCAGCCGCGTTTCCCGCACCGCCCCAACATTGACAGGGACGACCGCCTCCAAGAATGTCGCCCAAGGCGCAACGGCTTTACCGGTGACCCGACGCTGAGGTCGGGCATCGGGGCCGGGCATTTGTTGGATGGCTGGAGAAGTAGCATGCGGCACGGCGGCAAGATCTTGATCGACCAGCTCGAGGCGCAGGGCGCCAGCTGTGCGTTCACCGTGCCCGGCGAGAGCTTTCTTGCTGCCCTCGATGGCCTGCACGACAGCAATCGCATCAAGACCATCATCTGCCGGCAGGAGGGCGGCGCCGCCATGATGGCGGAGGCCTGGGGCAAGATCACCGGCAAGCCCGGCATTGCATTCGTCACACGCGGTCCGGGGCTTGCCAATGCCATGGGCGGGCTGCACGTGGCCCGGCAGGACTCAACGCCAATGATCCTCTTTGTCGGTCTGCCCAATTCGCAGTTCGAGGACCGCGAGGCCTTCCAGGAAATCGACACCAAAGGCCTGCTTGGCACGTTCGTGAAATGGGCGGCGGTCATTCGCCAAACGGAGCGCATTCCCGAGTACGTCAGCCACGCCTACCACCTGGCGCGCGCCGGCCGGCCGGGGCCGGTCGTGTTGGGCCTACCCGAGGACATGCTGGCGGCCGACTGCGCGGTGAGCGATGCGCTGGGCGCCCAAATTGCCGATTGCCGGCCCTCGGCGCAAGATTTGGCCGAGCTCCAGCGCCGCCTCGCCAAGGCCTCCCGGCCGCTGCTGATCGTCGGCGGCCCGGGCTGGAGCCCGGCCGCCAAGCGTGCGCTGGAGACGTTCGCCGATCGCTTCCAGCTGCCGGTCGCCTGCGCCTTTCGCTACCAGGACTACTTCGACAACCGCCATCGTTGCTACGTCGGCTGCGCCGGCATTGGCATCGAACCAACGCTTGGCAAGGCCGTCAAAAGCGCGGACCTCTTGATCGTGGTCGGTCCTCGCCTCGGCGAAATAACCACCGCGGGCTACGCCCTGCTGCAGGTCCCCAATCCCGCCCAACAGCTGGTGCACGTGCACCCGTCGGCCGACGAATTGGGCTCGGTCTACCGTGCCGATCTGCCGATCGTGTCCAGCACGCATCGCTTTGCCGAGGCGCTGGGCCGGCTCGAGCCGGCCGGCGGCCTCGCCTGGTCGGCACACACCGCGGAGCTGCGCGCCGCCTATCGCAGCTTCCTGAGACCCGTCAGCATGCCGGGATCGGTCAAATTGGCCGAGGTCGTGCGCTCGGCCTCCGAGCTCCTGCCCGAGGATGCCGTCGTCACCAACGGTGCCGGCAACTATGCCGCCTTCCTGCACCGCTATTTCGAATACAAGGCCTACCGCAGCCAGTTGGCGCCCACCTCCGGCTCGATGGGGTATGGCTTGCCGGCCGCGATCGCGGCCAAGATCGCCCATCCCGGACGCGCCGTCGTCAATTTCCAGGGCGATGGCTGCTTCCTGATGACGGGCCAGGAGCTGGCGACGGCGGTGCAGTATGGCTTGGGCGTTGTCACCATCATCGCCAACAACGGCATGTACGGCACCATCCGCATGCATCAGGAGCGCGAATACCCGCGCCGCGTGGTGGGCACCACCCTGATCAATCCCGACTTTGCGGCCTATGCCCGCAGTTTCGGGGCGGATGGCTACAGCATCGAGGCCACCGCCGACTTCGCCCCGGCATTGCAGAGCGCCTTGCAAAGCAATCGGCCCGCCGTGATCGAGCTCAAACTCGACCCCGAGGCCATCAGTCCGCGCCAGACGCTGTCGGCCATTCGCGATCGCAACTAAAAAAGCGCGGTGGCCGCCAACGGTTTACGGAAATTGTCAAAGTCTTAGCAAGATCGCCGACCTTTGCCGAAAGCTGTGCGAATTAATAACGCTTGCAGTCGCCGATAGCCTAATTCCCGATTAGGGATTATGGTTTTTGCAAGATCGGATTTTGCGGGGGGTTCGATGGATCTGCGAACGGCAGAGCAACTCAACGGCAAACTTTGGCAGCGCGCCAAAGTCGGGGCGTTGCTCTGCTTTTTTGTCGCAAGCCTCCTGCTGCTGGCCTCGCTGCTTTCACCCGGCGGCGAAGAGACCGGTCCCGCCGGCGGCATGAGCGCCACGACGAGCTCCATTCGCTGATTGCTGAGTCGAGGCGGAGCCGCCGTTCCGCGGCGCCCGCGCCACTTTGCTCACCGCTTCGGCCGGCGGCACGAGCCGTGCCGCCGGCAGCACCGAGCCTTGGCCGCGAGAGCTGCGCGCCCTGCCGTTCCTAGGCCGCCCTTGCGAAATCGAGCCTAAAGCCGTGCGCCTCCGCCAGCGTCTGGATGGCCTTGGCGGCATCGGCCGGCGACAGGTCGATGAAGGGTGGCCGCAGCCGGGCCCAGGCGGGATCCTGCCGGTAGTGGGCGATGATCGCTTTCAGAGCCGGGATCATCGGGTAGGCCTGGATCGCCTTGCGCAGGGCGGTGATGTCGCCCTGCAGCCGGTCTGCATCGGCGGAGTGCCAGTTGTCATAGACATTGCGGATCGCCGCGGCGCCGACATTGCAGGTGGCAGAGATGCAGCCCGCCGCGCCCTTGCGCAGACCATCCAACAGAAAGATCTCGGAACCGGGAAACACCTCGAATTGTGGATAGGCCTCGAGAATGGCCGCGGTGTTGCTCCAATCGCCGGAGGAATCCTTGAGGCCAACCACCGTCTCGGGAAAGGCTTCGATGAGCCGCCCGATCAACGACAGGGAGAAGCCGACCTGCGCCACCGGCGGGATATGATAAAGGTAGACCTTGAGGCGCTCATCGCCCACGCTCTCGATCACCTCCGAAAAAAAGCGAAACAAGCCGTCCTCGTTGGGCGCCTTGTAGTAGAAGGGTGGCAACATCAATACGCCGCCGCAGCCGAGATCGACGGCGTGGCGCGTCAGCACAATGGCATCGGCGAGCGAACACGATCCCGTGCCGGGCATGAGCTTGCCCGCATCGAAGTCGCTATCGACCAGCTCCTCCAGCAACTCCATGCGCTCGTCCAGGCCGAGCGAGTTGCCTTCGCTGGTGGTGCCGAAGGGAGCGAGCGCGGTGCAGCCCTCCTCAAGCAGCCATTGACAATGTGCAACGAACCGCTCCGGGTCTGGGCCGCCGTCCTCGCCGAAGGGCGTCAAGACCGGGGCGATGACGCCCGAGAAATGCCTTTGCTGCTGCATGGGACTACCCTTTTGAAAAGACTGTCGCTCAGCCCGGCATGGGGATGCCGGGCTGCTTGACGGGAACGTCGTAGCCCCGCGCCACCGCCGGCCGGGCCGCAATCGCCTTATACCAGCGCGCCACGTTGGCGTATTGATTGAGGTCGACGGTGTGCCACTCGAACCGTGAAATCCACGGCCAAATCGCCATGTCGGCGATGCTGTAGACGCCGGCAACGTACTCGTGCTCCGCCAGCCGCTTATCGAGCACGCCATAGAGGCGGTGCGTCTCCTTGACGTAGCGCTCCTCCGCGTAGGGCGCCTTGCCCTTGTTGTTGCGCACGAAGTGATGCACCTGCCCGATCATCGGGCCGATGCCCCCCATCTGCCACATCAGCCACTCGACCGTCTGCCAGCGGCGGTCGGGATCCTGGGGCCAAAACTTGCCCGTCTTTTCCGCCAGGTAGAGCAAGATTGCACCCGACTCAAACAGCGAGCGGCCGTTGTCGCCATCAATAATCGCGGGAATGCGGTTGTTGGGACTGATCTTCAGGAAGTCCGGCTTGAACTGTTCGTCCTTGGTGATGTTGACGGCATGGGTGCGGTAGGAGAGGCCGCATTCCTCCAACATGATGGAAACCTTGCGGCCGTTCGGGGTCGACCAGGTATAAAGATCGATCATTACGCCTCCTCGGGTGTTGATCAGGGCTTCACCAAGGCAAGCCTCGATCCCTTCTTAGACCAAACCGCAAGCTCCTGCCCACAACAAAGCTCCCGCGCTTTGCTGCCCGGCGGGGCCGGGCGCAAGGGCAGCCCCGGGCAGCATCTGGGCAGCCCCTGAGCACAGTGCCTGGGCGGGCCATTTGCAGCCCATTGGCAGCGCCTCGGCAGCCCTTGTGAGCCCCTCCCTGGGGGGGGCGCCGGCCACGGCCATGACCTCAAAGGCGCCGCCCGCCCGCCGCGCGGCCCGGCTAAATTCCCGGCGAGGCCTTGGTGCCCAGCATGCGAAAGGTGGTCTTGATGCGGCGCACGGTGCCGGTCTTCGACCGCAGCACGACGGTTTCGGTTTCGGCGAAATCGCCGCGGAAATGCACCCCATCCAGCAGCGAGCCGTCGGTGACCCCGGTGGCGGAGAAGATCACGTCGCCGGAGGCCATCTCGTGCATGTCGTACTTGCGCCTGATGTCGCTCACCCCCATGGCGGCGGCGCGGATCTCCTCCTCCTTCTTCAGGGGATGCAGGCGGCCCTGCATTTGGCCGCCGATGCAGCGCAGCGCCGCCGCCGCCAGCACGCCCTCCGGCGCGCCGCCGATGCCGAAGTAGATGTCGATGCCCGTTTCTTTCGGATCCGTGGTCCAGATCACCCCGGCAATGTCGCCGTCGGGAATGAGCTGCACGCCGGCGCCGGCCCGGCGCACGCTGGCGATCAACTCGGCATGGCGCGGACGGTCGAGAATGCAGGCGGTGATTGCCGAAACGCCCACGCCGCGTGCCCTGGCCATGGCGCGCAAGGTCTCCGCCGGCGGCGCGTCGAGATCGATGATGCCTTCGGGATAGCCTGGCCCGATGGCAATCTTGCTCATGTACATGTCCGGCGCGTTCAAGAGCCCACCGCGCTCGGAGATTGCCAGCACGGCCAGCGCATTCGGCATGGCTTTGGCGCAAATCGTGGTGCCCTCGAGAGGATCGACGGCGATGTCGACCTCGGGGCCATCGCCGAGGCCCACCGCCTCGCCGATGTAGAGCATCGGGCTCTCGTCCATCTCGCCCTCGCCGATGACGACGCGGCCCTTGATGTGCACCTTGCCTAGCTCATGGCGCATGGCGTCGACGGCGGCCTTGTCGGCGGCCTTTTCGTCGCCGCGGCCGCGCAGTCGCGCCGCGGCAATGGCGGCCGCCTCCGTCACGCGCGCGACCTCGAGCACCAAGACGCGATCGAGCCCCCCGACGACGTCATGGCCCTGGATGCTGTCTATCATCGTGCTCTCCAAGCTTCGCAAACAGCGCAAAATATGCCCTACAGCGGCTCGATCCGGATCATCTGCGGCGGTTCGGAGACGTTGCCATCCGCGTGGATGGCGCTGAGCGCGGCGCGAATGGCCTCTTCGGTAGTTTCATGCGTGATCAAGATCACCGCCGTCGGCGCCCCGGGCTTGGGCCTGGCATCGATCCCGGGCAGGGCCCAGCGCGGACGCCGCTGCACGATGCTTTCCAGCGAGACGCCGCGCTCGCCCATACGGCCGGCGATCGAGGCCATGGCACCCGGGCGGTCGAACACGGACAAGCGCACATAATAGGCGCCTTGGTGTTGCCCGAGCCTGGCCCGCCGATAGGGCTTGAGCCGCGCCGCCGGCACGCCAAAGGGCGCAGCAAAGGCGCCGCGCGCAATGTCTCCAATATCGCCGGCAACCGCGCTCGCCGTCGCCTTGGCGCCGGCCCCGGGTCCCGCCAACAAGACGTTGCCGACAAAATCGCCATCGATGGCGATGCAGTTGGTGACGCCGGACACCTCGGCGATGGCCGAATGCTTGGGCACCATCGCCGGGTGCACGCGCTGCTCGATGCCGCTGTCGGTGAGAAGGGCGACCCCGAGCAGCTTGATGCGGTAGCCGAGATCATCGGCGGCTTCGATATCGGCCTGGCTGATGCCCTGGATCCCCTCGACGTGAATTTGATCGAGCGCGACCTCGGTGCCGAAGGCCAGGCTGGTCAAAAGCGCAAGCTTGTGGGCGGTGTCGAAGCCGCCGATGTCAAAGGTGGGATCGGCCTCCGCATAGCCCTTGTCCTGCGCCTCCTTCAGCACCTCGGCGAAGGCGCGGTGTTCCTCCTGCATCTGGGTCAGGATGTAATTGCAGGTGCCGTTGAGAATGCCGTAGACGCGGCGGACCTGATTGCCCGCCAGGGCCTCGCGCAGGGTTTTGATGACCGGGATGCCGCCCGCCACCGCCGCCTCGAAGTTGAGGGCGGCGCCGTGCGCTTCCGCCAGCCGCGCCAGCTCGGTGCCGTGCTTGGCCAACAGCGCCTTATTGGCCGTCACCACATGTTTGCCGGCCTTCAGCGCGGCCTCGACGGCGGCACGCGCCACCCCCTCCTCGCCGCCGATCAGTTCGACGAAGACGTCGATGCCAGGATCGACCGCCAACTGTTCGGCGGCATCGAACCAGGGGAGGCCTTCGAGCTTGATGGCGCGCGGCTTTTGCCGCGCGCGGGCGCTGACGCCGGCTATTTTGATCTCGCGGCCGAGCACCAGCGCCAGCCGGGCGCCGTGCTCTTGGAAGAGCTGCACCAATCCAGCGCCCACGGTGCCAAGGCCGGCGACGCCAAGCTTCAACGGTTGGCTCATGCGAACCAGTACTAACGCGATGCCTTTTGCGGAATAGGGATCACGTTATGCATGGTTTCGGGGGCGCGCGCGAGAAACTTTTTGATGTTGCGCGCCGCCTGGCGGATCCGGTGCTCGTTCTCGACCAGGGCAATACGTACATAGCCCTCGCCGTACTCGCCGAAGCCGAGCCCTGGCGACACGGCCACGTCGGCCTTGTCGATCAGCATCTTGGCGAATTCCACCGAGCCGATCTGGCGGTAGGCTTCGGGAATGGGTGCCCAGGCGAACATCGAGGCGGCGGGAACGGGAATGGGCCAGCCGGCACGGGCAAAGCTTTCCACCAGGCAGTCGCGACGCGCCCGGTAGGTCTTGCGGATCTCCTCCACGCAGTCCTGCGGGCCGTTGAGCGCGGCCGCCGCCGCCACCTGCACTGGGGTGAAGGCGCCGTAGTCGAGATAGGATTTAACGCGCGCGAGCGCGGCGATCAGGCGCTCGTTGCCGACCGCAAAGCCCATGCGCCATCCGGGCATGGCATAGGTTTTTGACAGGGACGTGAACTCCACCGTCACGTCCATCGCACCCGGCACCTGCAGCACGGAGGGAGGCGGGTTGGCGTCATAGTAGATTTCCGCATAGGCGAGATCGGATAGGATGATGAGCTCGAGTTTTTTGGCGAGTTGGACCGCCTCCGTATAAAAGCCGAGATCGGCCGTCGAGGCGGTGGGGTTGGACGGATAGCTCAACACCACGGCGAGCGGTCGCGGAATGGAATGCTTCACCGCACGCTCGATGCCGCGCAAGAACTCCGTGTGCGGGTCGCCCGCCGTCGCGCCGCCGGCACCGGTGGGAATGTGACGAATGGCGGCGCCGGAAATAATGAACCCGAACTCGTGGATCGGATAGGTCGGGCTGGGGCACAAAATGACGTCGCCGGGGGCGCTGATCGCCTGCGCCATGTTGGCAAAGCCTTCCTTGGATCCCAAGGTCGCCACCACCTGCGTCTCGGGATTGAGTTTGACGCCGAAGCGGCGTGCATAGTAGGCGGCCTGCGCCCGTCGCAGACCGACAATGCCCTTGGATGCCGAATAGCGATTGGTGCGCGGCTTGCCGACGGTCTCGATCAGCTTGTCGATGATATGCTGCGGTGTGGGCATGTCGGGGTTGCCCATGCCGAGATCGATGATGTCGGCGCCGCCCGCCCGCGCCGCCGCCTTGAGCCGGTTGACCTCGGCAAAAACGTAAGGTGGAAGCCGCTTGATACGATGAAAATCTTCGATCACGTGCCTAACCGCTGATACTCTGCCAATCGCACCCAGGACCCTGCCAATCGCACCCGGACACCCACAAACCGAGCCGATGCCACGGCGCGTCGGCCGCCCAGTACGCGCCGGCCGCCCAGTATGGGGCGACCAATACGGCGCTCTGCAGCCGCCGCGCGGAGCGGGCCTATTTGCCCTGCTCGATCTGCTTTGCCGCCTCGATCTGGTGCGTGTGACCCCGCTCGATCATCTCATTGATTTTCTGCTGTTGTTCGTCTTTGCCCATCACCTTTTGCGGCAACTTGCTGAGATCGGGCAACTGGGACAAGGGCAGCGTGTCGGAACACCCGCCCAGCGCAGCCAGCATGGCAGCCATTCCGGCCAGCCACAGCCTGCGTCCCAACAACCGCTTCATACGGGATACCCCCACACCCATATTTTGGAGGGCAATTGTTAACAGTTCCCTGCCGGCAAGTCTTGGCAGATTGTTGACAACGCCTATCAGATTCTCCTGTAAATAGTCAGCGGACTTGAGATTTTTAGCCGCACGTTGCAAACAGATCCCGCTGCCGACGAGGCGGCAAAGGCGTTGACATGATGGGAGTGCGTGTCAACGTCCATCCCTGCAACCTTTCGAGTGAGAAATGCTGAAAAAAGCACCGGAATCCCCGCGTCCCAGGCCCATGCAGGTCGACCTTGGCGCCTACCGCGTTGGCAATCCCGAGGAGTTCGGGCGCAACATGCTGCGGCTGATGGAGGAGGGTGGCAAAGTCATGAGCGGCCTGCTCGAACGCGCCAACGGCAAGCTGAGCCCGATGAGCGCCGCCAGCGACCTCGCCGAAGCCACCAAGCTCTTTAGCGAAATCGCCCAGCATTGGGTGGCCGATCCCGGCAGACTAGTGCAGGCGCAGGGTGAACTCGTTCGCGATTTCTTGGCTTTGAGCTCGGCTTCGGTCCAGCGCCTGATGGGCGGCGAGGCGCCGCCCGTGGTGGAGCCCGAGCCGGGCGACAATCGCTTCAAGGATCCCGACTGGAGCGCCAACCCCTACTTCGATTTCTGGAAGCAGTCCTACCTCATCACCACGCGTTGGCTCGAGGAGTTGCTGCAGAGGACCGAGGGCCTCGACGAGCGCACGCGCCAACGCGCCGAATTCTATCTCAAACAGGTGGCAAGCGCGCTCTCCCCCTCCAACTTCCCGCTGACCAATCCCGAGGTGCTGCGCGAGACCTTCGCCTCGAGCGGCAACAATCTCGTGCAGGGTATGACCAATCTCGTCAACGACATGGAGAAGTCGGGCGACATTCTAAGCATCAGTCAAACCGACACGGAAGCCTTCGAGGTCGGGCGCAACATCGCCACCTCACCCGGCAAGGTGATCTTCCAGAACGACATCCTGCAGCTGATCCAGTACGCCCCCGCCACCGACAGCGTCTATCAGCGTCCGTTGCTGATCATCCCGCCCTGGATCAACAAATTCTACATCCTCGATCTCGGCCCGCAGAAGTCGTTCATCCGCTTTGCCGTCAGCAAAGGCTTCACCGTGTTCGTCGTCTCTTGGGTAAACCCCGACGGCCGCTTGGCGCATAAGACCTTCGAAGACTACATGACCGAGGGCATCCTTAGCGCCACCGACGCCGTTAAACGCGAGACCGGCAGCGACAAGGTCAATGTCATCGGCTACTGCGTTGGCGGCACCCTGCTCGGCACGACCTTGGCCTATCTGGCCGCGCGCGGGGAAGAGCCGTTTGCCTCTGCCACCTTCTTTGCCGCCCAGGTCGACTTCACCAAGGCCGGCGACCTGATGTTGTTCATCGATGATGCCCAGCTCAAGGCCCTGGAGGAGATGATGGCGGAGCGGGGGTATCTCGACGGCTCGCGCATGGCCACCGTCTTCAACCTGCTGCGTCCGAAGGACCTGATCTGGCCCTACATCGTCAACAACTACATGTTGGGCAAAAAGCCGTTCCCGTTCGATCTTCTGTTCTGGAACCAGGACTCAACGCGCATGCCCGCGGCCAATCACGGCTTCTACCTGCGCGAGTTTTATCACGAGAACAAACTGGCCCGCGGGCAGATGTCGATCGGCGGCGTCAAACTCGATCTCGGCAAGGTCAAGCTGCCGATCTACGAGTTGTGCGCCAAGGAGGATCATATTGCCCCGGCCAAATCGGTATTCATCGGCTCGAAGTTGTTCGGCGGCCCGGTCACCTACGTGCTGGCGGGTTCCGGTCATATCGCCGGCGTGATCAACCCCCCGGATCGCCCGAAGTACCAGTACTGGACCAACGACAAAAAGGCGGCAACCCTGGAGGCTTGGCTCGAAGGGGCACGGGAGCATCCGGGCTCCTGGTGGCCGCACTACGCCGATTGGCTGGCCAAACACTCCGGTGGGCAGGTCAAGGCCCGCGCGCCCGGCCAGACCCTGGGCGTCATCGAGGACGCGCCGGGGCGCTACGTCAAAGTAAAGAGCTAACCAGAAAAGGGGTGCCGGCTGCCGCGCCCGCGGCCCCTCAGCAATTTTAGGATTTTGGCTGCGCGGCACCAGCGCTGCCGCCCGCCGCTGCTTGCTGCGGCGCGACGGCCTCAATCATCAGCGTCCCGGCCGGCTGCAACGTGCCATTGGCGCGTGCCTCGGCGACGGCGCGCGCCAGAACCGAGGCGAGCGACATGTCATCGTCATAGCTGTCGCACGCCGCTGCCGCCGTCGCGGATAGCGCGATCACCAGCAAGGCGGCGGCAAGATTGCACCGTCGCATGGGAAGCTCCTTGGGCGAGCGGTTCGTGGTTCCTACCAGAGCGCGTCCAGTAGCCAGGCTTTGGCGCCAAACCAAAGTCACGACCCCGTGATCGCGGCGGGCTCGGCAGGCGCATTGGCCGGGCCACCGAGCCCCGCCGCCTCGGCCAGCAAGGCGTAGCTTTTGCGGCGGGCCACCTCGTCATAGGTCCAGGTTACCACCGCCATCTCCTGGACATTGAGGCGGCGAGCCAGCGCCGCAATGCGCTCGATGACGTCGGTGGCGGTTCCGACAAAAGTTTCCCGCTGCATCTCGGCCAGGCGCCCCCGCTCCGCCTCCGTATAGGCATGGGCGAGGGCGACGTCGGCTGGCTCGAGCGCAGCAAAGATGCCGCGATCGCGCAACAGGCGCACGCGCGCGCGGGAGGCAAAGTGATAGTGGGCCTCCTCCCTTGTCTCGGCCGCCAGAGCCCAGACGCAGAGCGCGGTGTGCGGCACGGGGTGGCGACGGCTGGGCTGATAGAGCTGACGATAAAGCTCGAGCGCCTCCTGGCCGCCCCGGCCGTCCGTAAAGAACCAGGCGAAGGCGTAGGGCAGCCCGAAATGCGCGGCCACCTGCGCCCCATAGTCCGAGCTGCCGAGCATCCAGACCTCGGGCGAGGTCTCCCCTTCCGGATAGGCGCGCACCAGGCGGAAGGGATGGCCGTCGGGCAGCGGCGAAGCCGTCACCCAGGCCATCAGGTCGCGCACGTCGCTTGGAAATTGCGCCGGACGCTCGTTGGCGAGCGGATTGAGCGCAAAGGCCGTGCGCCCGTCCGATCCGGGCGCCCGCCCCAGGCCGAGGTCGATGCGCCCCGGGGCGATGGCCTCGAGCACGCGAAATTGCTCGGCCACCTTGTAGGGGGAATAGTGGGGCAGCATCACGCCGGCGCTGCCGACCCGGATCTGTCGCGTGCGCGTGGCGATGGCGGCGATCAGGATCTCGGGCGCGGTGCCGACGATACTGCCGTGATTGTGGTGCTCGGAAAGCCAAAAGCGCTGATAGCCCAGAGCCTCGCAATGTTGCGCCAGCGCCAGCGTGTTGCGGATCGATTCCGCATGCGGACGATCAACCAAGGCCACGGATTGATCAAGTACCGACAGACGTAACAGGACGCCATCCTCCTTGGCTGCGGACGCTCAGGGCGCCGTCGGCGGCGCGCGCAGCCCGAGCGCACCCCATGGTTCTATTGCCGGGCCGCCCGCCACGCCAGCACCCTTCTATCGGGTAATCTCCAGTGTGTCCGGCGCGTCCGGCCCACTCCTGCTGTGGTTTCGCGTGCCCTGTTTTCGCGTGCCCTGTTTTCGCGTGCCCTGTGCTTCCAGTCCCTGTGCTTCCAGTCCCCGTGCTTCCGGTCCCCGTGCTCCCCGTGCCATGCTTGAGCGCGGCAGGGCCAACGGGGCGCGGGGGGTTGACCGGCGGTTCCGGCGCGCAAGCTGCATTGGGTGCAAGGCTCCCACGCCCGGCGCTGCCGCAGCCGCCGCCTGTGGGTCCAACAGGGCGCTAGAAGGCCTTTGCCGGGAGCGGTGGCGCTGTGACATAAGCTCCGCAGCCCGCGCCATGGCGGTGAGCAACTGGAGATGGACGATGTTGAAATTCTACTACAACGGTTCACCCAATCCGACCAAGGTCGCCCTGTTCCTCGAGGAGGCGGGTCTTCCCTACGAGGCGATCGCGGTCGACACGCGCAAGGGCGACCAGTTCAAGGCCGCCTTCCTCGCCGTCAATCCCAACGGTAAGGTGCCGGCCATCGTCGATGGCGACGTCACCGTCTTCGACAGCAACGCGATCCTGCTCTATCTCGCCGAAAAGACCGGCAAGTTTCTGCCCGCCAATACACCCCAGGCGCGCGGCGAGCTGTTGTCCTGGCTGATGTTCGTCGCCACCGGGGTCGGGCCGTTCTCGGGCCAGGCCGTGCACTTCCGGCACTTCGCACCACAGCAGGTGCCCTATGCCGCCAACCGCTACAGTTTCGAAGTCGAGCGCCACTACGGCATTCTCGATGCCCGCCTGGCCAAGCAGCGCTACATGCTGGGAGATAGCTACACCATCGTCGACATGGATGTGTGGGGCTGGACGCGCCTCGGCCAGTTCGTGCTCGGCGAAGACCCCGCGGCGCGCTTCCCCAACCTCAAGCGCCTGATCGAGGAAATTAGCGCGCGCCCGGCGGCGCAGCGCGCGGCGGCCCTCAAGGACCGCCATAGTTTCAAGGCCGAAATGGACGACGAGGCGCGCCGCATCATGTTCCCGCAAAACGCCCGCCTGGCGAGCTAGCGCGGCCGGCAGGCAAAAGCTGCAACAGCCGGGCCGAGGTGGCGCCGCCCACGGGGCGGCGCTGACCTCAAACCCTCGCATCGGGCCCGACCAGCCGCGGCCTGCGGCCACCGGCGCCAGGAGCGCGCATGCCCTATTCCAACTATCGGCCCGACTTGATGGGAACGGCCACGCTCACGCCGACGGGCGCCTTCGAGGCAGGCTCGCTGCAGAGCTTTACCCTCACCTACACCGCCGGGGCGTTCGGTATCGACGACACCGGCTCGATCAAGATCGGCTTTCGCTTTGCCACCGACTTCGGGCCGCTGCAATTCAGCGATCCGGCGGGGCAGGGCTATACCACGGTGGAGGCCTCAAACGGTGCGACGCTGGAGGCCAAGTGGGAGTTCAAGCGCAACATCCGGCCCTGGAGCCGGTCGCTCTACATCGGCGTCGTGCGCGACTTTCTGGCGCCGGGGGATACCATCACCATCCGTTTCGGGGATCGACGGTTTGGCTCACCGGGCGTGCGCCTGCAGACCTACTGCGAGAGCGCCTTCGAGTTCCGCGTCTTCGCCGATCCGATCGCCACCTACGACTATGTCGCCCTGCCCTACAGCCCACAGATCGCGCTAGTGCCGGGGCCACCGGTGCGCACGCTTGCCGTGCTGCCGACCTTGACGCGCCTCGACGAGCCGTTCCGGCTGGCGCTGCTGGCGCAGGACAAGTGGGGCAATCCGACCAATCGCGCCGATGCCACCCTTCGCCTGATGGGCGAGGGCGCGATCCTCAACCTGCCATCCCTCGCGCAGCTGTGGCCGGGCGCGTTTGTCACCACGGTTGAGGGCCTGCGCGCGGCGGCGCCAGGCGACCTAGCCATCCGGGTGCTCGACGAAGCGGGCCAGGAAGAGCTTTGCCGCTCCAATCCCCTCCGGATCGCGGCCGCCGGTGCACCCTGGCGCCACTTTTGGGGTGATACCCACGGTCAGTCGAACGAGACGTTGGGGACCAACACGGCGCGCGAGTATTTTGAATTCGGTCGCGATAAGGCCTGTTTGGACGTGATCGGACACCAAGGCAATGACTTCCAGATCTCGACGGCGTTCTGGCGCGAGCTCAACGAGCTGAGCCGAAAGTTCGACGCGCCGGGTCGGTTCGTGTGCATTCCCGGTTACGAATGGTCCGCCAACACCGCCTTGGGCGGCGATCGCAATGTGCACTACCGCCACGAGGGCGAAGACATTTACCGCTCCTCGCATGCGCAGGTCGTCGACGGCGACGACGAGGCGACCGACACCCACACCGCGCACGCCCTGTTCGCGAAGCTCCGCGGCAAGGATTGCGTGGTGATGGCCCACGTCGGCGGACGCTATGCCGACATCAAGCTGGCCCACGACCCGATGGAGACGGCCGTCGAGGTGCATTCGGCCTGGGGCACCTTCGAATGGCTGCTGCGCGACGCCTTCGAAGCAAACTACCGGGTCGGCATCGTCGCCAACTCCGATGGTCACAAGGGCCGGCCCGGCGCCTGCTACCCCGGCGCCTCGTTCTTCGGCAGCATGGGCGGCCTCACCTGTTTCCTGGCCGAGCGCCTCGACCGCGACGCCATCTTTGCCGCCATGCGGCGGCGCCGGCACTACGCAACCACGGGCAACCGCGCCTTCCTTAACGTCTCGGTCGCAACCACGTTGGACGCCGAGGTCTTTGCCGGCGATCCGGCTCAAGGCTCAACGTCATCATCGCCGACGCGGCACCTGATCATGGGCGACATCGCTCGGCTCAGGGATGACGAGGTCAGCCTGACGGTGGAGGTCATCGGCTCGGCAGCGATCGAGCGCCTCGACCTCTGGGATGGGCTCGAGCACCTGGAGACCATTCGACCGTATGGCGAAGCCGAGCTGGGGGCGCGCATCCGCCTCATCTGGGAAGGCGCGGAATATCGCGGTCGAGCCCGCACCACGACCTGGGACGGATCGCTCAGCATCGAGGGCAATGCCATTGTGCGCGCCGCCGTCATCAACAACTGGAACCTCGAGCGCGGCATCGTGAGCCAGGGCCCCGACCGCCTCAGCTGGAAGGCGGTGACCACCGGCAACTACGGCGGCCTCGATCTGTGGCTGCAAAAGCCGGACGCAGGGCGCCTTCGCTTTCTGACCGCGCCCGTTGCCGGCGAGCTTGATATTGCCGAACTTGGTTTGGCCGAGCGCGTGTTCCGGGCCGGGGGCCTTGAGCGCGCCATCAAGTTCAACAGGTTGCCGGTGAGGCTGCACCAGCGCCGGCTGCTGCTGCAGCGCAAGCTGGCGCTGCGCGGCAAGGGTGATACGCGCCCGTTCGTGCGCGTGCAGCAGGAGGACGGCCACCGCATGTGGTCGAGCCCGCTCTATTTGTTCCGCTGACAGGTGCCAGCCGCGCCCCTGTCGGCGCCGCCGGCCGGGAAGGGGTTCGCAGCCTCGACCATCAGGCGCGATTGAGGATCGTCACCCGGCCCGTGGCGGGTTCGATCATAAGCTCATCGCCGCTGAGGATCAGCCTGGTCGGATCGCCGGCCTCGAAACGGTCGACCAAGGTCAACTCCGCGAAGGCGGCGCCCTGGGCCAAGATCGTGTTGCTGCGATCCAACACGAGGGCTTTGGGCACGATGCCGCGCTCCTTCATCTCGCGCAGCATCCAGGCCGAAGCCACGCCGCCCTTGGCCGTCACCAAGACGAGGATCTTGTCGTGGTAGCTCTGGCCGTACAGTCGGTGGGCGGGACGCGAGAAGGTACCCTTGAGGCGATCGAGATCGTAGCGCGCAGAAAAATTGTCGGCCGCCACCAGTGCCGTGCCGGTCACGGTCGGGCCGATGCCAGGGTGGCATTTGAGCACGATGGCCATCAGACGAGCCGCCCGGCGACCGCACTATCGATGCAGCGCTGCATGCTCGCCAGCGTCGGCCGATAGCCGTAGCCGCCGATGATGTTGACGAGCTTGGCCGAGTTGGTGAGCAGGCACTGCCAGCCGTTCGCCTCGGCCATCTCGCGGGCATAGCTCTGATAAAAACAAACCCCGGCGGTAACGATGCCGCCCGCCTGTTCGATGCTTTGCGTGAGCTGCATGCGGTCGGCGGCGAACTTGATCTCCGGCGAGGTCGCAACGATCAAGCTCGTATCGGCGTGAACGCGCCGGTCCTTGAGCAGGGAGGCGACCCGCTCCATCTCCAACAATGACAGCTGCGGTGCGGCAAACACCACGACATCGACCTTGTCGCCGTCGGCGGCGTAAGTGGCATAAAACTGCGCGATATCCTCGGCCTCAATCGGCACCGCCGCGGGGCTCGGGCGCCCCGCAAAGGCGGCCGCAAGCGTTGGCGCCTCCGGCGTCACGCCGGGTATGTGGAACAGGGCGACGGAGCCGAAGCTCGCCAGCGCCGCCCCGAAATGCTTGAGTTCGTCGGAATTGGGCGGCGTCTCCAAGCCGCTAAGGACGGGCACTTCCCAGTAGCTGTTGCAGGCACGACCGACGATGCCGCCAAGCGCACCCCAATCGGCGAGGTCACGCGGCCGCCAGCCAATGGCGAAGTGCTTGCTGCCGCCGCGATGCTCCTCCAGATGGTAGCCGTAGCGCGGCGTGCGACCCGTCAAACCCGCCGCCAGCGCCGAGGGTCCGCCCTCGAAGTTGCTGCGCGCGCCCATCACGCTGTTGCAATAGATGACAACGCCGGTGTCGCCGAAGGCCATGTGCTCACCGAACACGGGCGGCAGGATGGTCTGGTAGTTGATGCAGGTGTTGGTCATCAGCACGCCGAGCGCCTCCAAGGCGGCGATCGTGCGCGCCTCCAACCCGGCCATGGTCTCGGTCTGCTTTAGCCGCTTGTAGCTGGCAAAATCGAGCCCGCGCGGGTCGGTGATGGTCGGCACCACCACCCGCCGCTCGGCGCTCGGCAGCCGGGCGATGGCCTCGAGCCAGGCGACCCCCGAGGCCCCGAGACTTTCGGTATCGGCCATAATATGGGCCTGGCCGACGCGCACGAAATCGGCCGCATCGAAAAAGTCGCCGACGGCGATCTGATGCTTGATCGCCCATTGGCGCGCCGGGCCCATGTCGCCAGCCAGCATGGCCCGTTCTTCCTCGCCAAGCCGCATCCGCCCGCTCGCGCTCACGACCGGTGCTCCGACACCTCTATTTTGCCGCTGCTTCCTTGAGCACGGGGGTAATGCGCGCCATCTCGCTTTCGACCAGCTTTTGCAGGCCCTCGGGCCCCCGATCGGCGGCCTCCGGAGCCGTGCTGCCGAGCTCAACGTAGCGCTTGACGGTGGCCGGATCGTCGAGCGCCTTGTTGAGGGCGGCGCTCAGCTTGGCGATGATACCCTTGGGCGTCCCTTTCGGCGCCACCATCGCGTTCCAGGCACTGAAGATGAAGTCGACGCCCGCCTCCTTGCTGGTGGGCACGTCGGGCAGGCTTTCCAGGCGCTGCGCCGCGGCGATGGCATAGACCTTGATGGTGCCGGCCTTGATCTGCGGGATCACGTTCAAGGACTGGTCGACCATGTAGTCGATTTGGCCGCCGACCAGGTCGTTGAGCGCCGGCGCGGTGCCGCGGTAGGCCACCAGTGCCGGCTTGAGACCGAACTGGGAATTGAACAGGGTGCCGGAAACGTGCGAGATCGAACCGACGCCGGCATGGCCATAGCTGAGCTTGTCTTGGTTGGCCTTGAGATAGGCGATGAAGCCCTTGAGGTCCTTGGCCGGGTTGTCCTTTTTGGAGACGATGGCCTGTGGCGTGAAATTGGCGATGCCGATCTGGGCAAAGCTGGTGGCCGGATCGTATTTGAGGTTGGGATAAAGCGCAGGTGCGGCGGACTGGGTACCCATGTTGCCGACGCCCAGGGTGTAGCCGTCGGGCTCCGCGGCCGCCACGCGCGCCATGCCGGTGGTGCCACCGGCGCCGCCGATATTTTCGACCACGAACTGCTGCCCGAGGCTACGCGACAAGTGTTCGCCGACAATGCGGGCAACCACATCGGTCGGACCACCGGCCGCGAACGGCACGACCAGCGTGATCGATCGCGAGGGATAGTTGGGGTCGGCGGCCGCCGCGCTTGCCCCCAACAGGGCCAACACCAGCGCGCCAATTGATCGACCAGCTCGAAGCATTTGCCTCCTCCTCCTGCCCGACCGGGGCCGATTGCGCCTAATGGGCGAGCCAAGCAACGGTCTCATGCGGCTGCAATCTCAACCATTCTGCCGGGCCTTGGCAACTGCGGCCGGCCAACCCGCAGCCGGGGGAAGCGCCCGATGGGGCGCGCCATCTTGCCGCCTGGGCCGGCATGGCTGGACCAACGGCGCAAGTTCGGCCAATATCGCGCGCTATGCGGGCCCGCCCTGCCTACGTCCTTGTTGTGAGAGACCCACATGACGTTTCGACCCCTTGCCGTCGTGAGCGCCTTGGTGCTTGCGCTGGCGGCGACGCCGGCTGCCGCCAAGACCTTCCGCTACGCCTTCCAGGGCGATCTCAACGCCCTTGATCCTTATACCCTCAACGAGAGCTTCACGCTCGGTGCCCTCGGCAACGTCATGGAGGGGCTGACCAAGCGCGACCAGGACCTGAAAATCATCCCGGGGCTGGCCGAGCGCTGGGAGGTGATCGATCCCCTGAAATGGCGGTTTTATTTGCGCAAGGGCGTCAAGTTCCACGGCGGGGAAGACTTCACCGCCGACGACGTGATCTTCTCGCTCGAGCGCATGCGCAGCCCCGGCTCGCAGATCAAGACGCGGGCACCGGCGGACATGAAGGCCGTCAAGGTCGACGACCACACCGTCGACTTCGTACTGGCCTCGCCCAATCCCATTCTGCACGCGGAATGGGACACCTGGTACATCTTTTCTAAGAAATGGTCCGAGGCCAACGGCGCCACGCAGGCGCAGTCGGCGCAGGCAACCTCGCTCAATCCCTTCGCGCTCAAGGCCAACGGCACCGGCCCCTTCATCATCGTCAGCCATGAGCCCGGCGTAAAGACGGTGTTCAAGGCCAACCCAAATTGGTGGGGCAAGCCCGAGCACAACCTCGACGAAGCGATCTTTCAGACCATCAAGTCGGACGCCACCCGCGTCGCCGCCCTGCTCTCAGGCGACATCGACATGATGGATCCCGTGCCGGTGCAGGACATCGATCGGGTCAAGAGCAATCCCAATGTGACCGTGCTCACCGGCCCCGAGTTGCGTACCATCTTCCTCAACATGGATTCCATGCGCGATGAGCTCCTGTATTCCAACGTCAAGGGCAAGAACCCCTTCAAGGATGCGCGGGTGCGCAAGGCCGTCTACCAGGCCATCGACATGGAGGCGATCCACACCAAGGTCATGCGGGGCATGTCGGCCAACTCGGCGCTTTTGATCTCGCCGCTGCTGTATGCCCGCGCCGGCGAGTTCAAGCGCTGGCCCTACGACACCGCGGCGGCAAAAAAGCTGCTCGCCGAGGCGGGCTATCCCAACGGCTTCGAGGTGACGCTGGATTGTCCCAACGATCGCTACGTCAACGATGAGGGCATCTGTCAGGCCGTGGCGCAGATGCTGTCGCGCATCGACGTCAAGGTAAAGTTAAATGCCATGCCGAAGGCGAAGTTCTTCCAGAAGGCCGGGCAGACCGACAAGTACGATTCCTCCTTCAACCTGTTGGGCTGGACCCCGGGCTCGTTCGATAGCTGGAACGTCATTGCCAACATCATTGGCTGCCGGGACGCCAACGGCAAAGGCGGCCTGTTCAACTACGGCGGCTATTGTAACCAGAGGATCGAGGAGCTGGCGCAGAAGATCCTGGTCGAGACCGATAATGGCAAGCGCGACGAAATGATCGCCGAGGCTTTCCGCATCAATCACGAAGAGGTGGGCGTGCTGCCGTTGCATCAGCAGGCGCTGGCCTGGGGCGTGTCCAAGAAGGTCAGCATCGTGCAGCGGGCCGACAACCAGATCCTGTTTTACTGGGCAAAGATGCAGTAGGTGAGCGTGGCGCCGGGCGGCTTGTCCCGGCGCCAGCCCGCGACGCAAACAGACCAATGCTGGCCTTTACCATACGTCGGCTATTCGAGGCGGCCATCGTCATGCTGACGGTGGCGCTGCTGGCGTTCGTGCTGTTCCGATTCGTCGGCGATCCCATCAATCAAATGGTGGGGCAGGATACCTCGCTGGAAGATCGCCTGCGCTTGCGCGAGGAGCTGGGCCTCAACGATCCGGTGCCGGTGCAGTTCGCCCGCTTTGTCGCCAGCGCCGCGCGCTTCGACTTCGGCATCTCCTATCAGATGAAGCAGCCGGTGACCGCCATCATCTCCGAGCGGGCGCCGGCGACCATCGAGCTGGCGCTGGTTGCCGCCCTGTTCGCGGTGAGCCTGGGTATCCCAATGGGGGTCTACACCGGCATCCACCGCGAGAGCTGGCTATCCAAGCTCTTTCTCAGCGTGTCGCTGATCGGCGTGTCACTGCCGACCTTTTTGATCGGCATATTCCTGATCTATGTGTTCGCGGTGAAGCTCGGCGTGCTGCCCTCCTTCGGCCGTGGCGAGGTGGTGCGCCTCGGCTTCTGGAACACGGGACTGCTCACCGCCTCGGGGCTAAAGGCCTTGATCCTTCCCGCCATTACGCTGGGCCTGTTCCAGATGACGCTGGTGACGCGGCTGGTGCGGGCGGAAATGCTGGAGGTCCTGCGCACCGATTACATCAAGTTCGCCCGCGCCCGCGGCCTGACGCTGCGCGCCATCAACTTCGGCCATGCCTTGAAGAACACCCTGGTGCCTGTCATCACCGTCATCGGCCTGCAGCTCGGCGCCGTCATCGCCTTCGCCATCATCACCGAGACGGTGTTCCAATGGCCCGGCATGGGGCTGATGTTCATCCAGGCCGTGCAGAACGCCGATATTCCGGTGATGGCGGCCTATCTGCTGTTGGTGGCCTTTTTGTTCGTGTTGATCAACTTCCTGGTCGATCTGATCTATGTCCGCGTCGACCCTCGCATTCGCATCTACGGGCGCGGGGTGTGAGACAAGCCATGCACGACAGCGCCGACAAGCTTGCGCCCGCCGCCGCTCGGCCGGAGAGCAGGGAGGCGACGCGGCAAAATAGCGCCGGCCCAGGGCGCTGGCAGCGTTGGCAAGATAGCGATCTCCTGCATAGCTTTCTGCGCTCCAAGCTGGTGGTGCTGGCCGCCATCGTCACCGTGCTCCTGGTCGGGGCCGCCTTCCTTGCTCCCGTGATCGCGCCGCACAACCCTTATGACCTCAAATCCTTGAGCCTGCTCGATTCCAATCTGCCGCCGATGTGGGAAGCGGGCGGCGAGCCCAGCTATCCGCTGGGCACCGACGACCAGGGCCGAGATATCCTCTCCACCATTCTCTACGGCACACGCGCCTCGATCCTGATCGGCATCTGCTCGGTGCTTTTCGCCGTTGTCATCGGCCTATCGGCCGGGCTGTGGGCGGGCTATGCCGGTGGGCGCGTGGATGCCTTGATCATGCGCATCGCCGATGTGCAGTTGACGTTTCCGGCCATTCTCACGGCCCTGCTGATCGACGGCGTGGCGATTGCCATCTTCAAGAATTACAACCTCGATGCCGCCAAGTTCGGTATCCTGGTGGTCGCCATCGGCCTATCGTTCTGGGTGCAATACGCCCGCACGGTGCGCGGTGTGACCCTGGTTGAGCGCAACAAGGAATACGTGCAGGCCGCCCGCCTGATCGGCATCGGCGCCGGCAAGATCATGTTCCAGCATATCCTGCCCAACGTGCTCTCGCCGGTGTTGGTGATTGCCACCATCAACCTGGCGCTCGCCATCATCACCGAGGCGACGCTTTCGTTCCTAGGCGTCGGCCTGCCGGCTACCGAGCCTTCGCTCGGCACCATGATCCAGATCGGCAACCGCTACCTGTTCTCGGGCTCGTGGTGGATGGTGGCCTTTCCCGGCCTGACGCTGGCGGTCTTGGCGCTCTCGGTCAACCTGCTTGGAGACTGGCTGCGCGATGCGCTCAATCCCAAGCTCCGCTGAAAAGCTCGTGGGCGGCACGGCGGCCGCGAGCGAACGCCAGCCGCCGTCGCTGCCGCTCAAGGGCGGCTGTGCTTGCGGCGCCATTCGCTACCAAATTCGAGCCAGGCCGCTCTTTCTTTACGCCTGCCATTGCACGGACTGCCAGCGGCATTCCGGTAGCGCCTTTAGCCTGGGGCTGCCGGTTGCGGCGCCGGCATTCCATGTCGAACAGGGTGAAGCCAAGGCATGGGCGTTCGTCGGCGCCGCCGGCATTCCCACCCGATTTTGGTTCTGCCCCACCTGCGGTGGCCGCATCTGGGGCGAACGCGAGGGCAGCCAGCGCGTCAACGTACGTGCCGGGACCCTTGACGATACATCGTGGCTGGTGCCACTGGCGCACTACTTCAGGCGCAGCGCCCAGCCCTGGGAACGGCTCGGCAGCGATGCCGCCTGGTTTGCGACCCTGCCGAGCGAAACCGAGATCCTACCGCTGGTACATGCATGGCGCGAGCTTTGGCAACCGGACTGATCCTGATCGGTCGGCGGCAAGAATGAGCGAGCCGGTCCTTTCCGTGCGCGACCTCGTGATCGGGTTTCCGACCCGGCGCGGTATGCTCACGGCGGTCGACGGCATCTCCTTCGATATCGCCGCCGGCGAGGTATTGGGCGTGGTCGGCGAATCGGGCGCCGGCAAGTCGCTCACCGGCGCCGCCATCATTGGCCTACTCGAACCTCCCGGCCGCATCGTGGCGGGAAGCGTGCACTTGAAAGGGAAGCGGACCGACAATCTCGAACCGGAAGCCATGCGCCGGCTGCGCGGCCGCCGCATCGGCATGGTCTTCCAGGATCCACTGACCAGCCTGAACCCGCTTTACCGCATTGGCGATCAGATCGTGGAAACGATCCGCACGCACAGCAACGTCTCGACGGCAACGGCCTTCGAGCGTGCCGTTGAGCTCTTGCAGGAAGTCGGCATCCAGGGGGCGCGTACCCGCATCAACGCCTACCCGCATGAATTTTCCGGCGGCATGCGCCAACGCGTGGTATTGGCCTTGGCATTGTGCGCCGATCCCGATCTGCTGATCGCCGACGAACCGACCACGGCGCTCGACGTCTCGATCCAGGCGCAGATCATCGCGCTCATCAAGCGCCTGTGCCGGCAGCGTGGAACATCGGTCATGTTGATCACGCACGACATGGGCGTGATCGCCGAGACTGCCGATCGGGTCGCGGTGATGTATGCCGGTCGCATCGCCGAGATCGGCCCCGTGCGCGACGTGGTACGCCAGCCGCACCACCCCTACACCCGGGGTCTGATGGGGGCGATCCCATCGGCCGAGGCGGCGCCCAGCGCGCGCCTCACGCAAATCCCGGGCGCCATGCCCCGTCTCACCGCCATCCCGCCGGGCTGCGCCTTCAACCCGCGCTGCCCACACGCCTTTGATCGCTGTCGGGTGCAACGGCCCGAGCCGATGCCGGCGGGCAGCTCGCAGGCGGCCTGCTGGCTGGTGGCGCACGGCGCCGGAGCGCAGCCATGAGCCTGGCACCGGCCCTCGTCGAAGCGCACAATCTCACGCGCGTGTTCGACGTTTCCAAGCCTTGGCTCAATCGCCTGATCGAGCGCGAGGAGCGCACGCTGCTCAAGGCCGTAACCGAGGTCTCGTTCTCGATTGCCAGGCGCGAGACTTTGGCGCTGGTGGGCGAGTCGGGGTCCGGCAAATCGACCGTGGCGCGAATGATCGTCGGCCTGCTGCCGCCAACCGTCGGCAGCGTCAGCATCGACGGCGTCGACATGTGGGCGCCGGCCTCGGCGGCCGAGCGCCAGAAACTGCGGCGCCGCCTGCAGATGATCTTTCAGGATCCCTATGCCAGTCTCAATCCGCGCTGGCGCGTCGACCGCATCATCGCCGATCCGATCAAGGCCTTTCGCCTCGCCGCCGATCGAGGGGAGATCGAGCACCGCGTCGGCGAGTTGTTGCGCCTGGTGGGATTGGACCCGGCCGATGGCCGCAAGTATCCGCACGAGTTCTCTGGCGGTCAGCGCCAGCGCATCTGCATCGCCCGCGCGCTCTCCTCCAACCCCGAATTCATCGTCTGCGACGAACCAACCAGTGCGCTCGATGTTTCGGTGCAAGCCCAGATCCTGAACCTGATGCGCGATCTGCAGGACCGGCTGGGTCTCTCCTATTTTTTCATCAGCCACAATCTTGCGGTGGTGAAGCACATGGCCGCCCGCATCGGCGTCATGTACCTGGGGCGGATCGTGGAGCTCGCACCGTCGGGCGAACTGTTCAAGACGCCGAGGCACCCCTACTCGCGCATGCTGATCGACGCTCTGCCGGACCTCGCCATGAGCGGACGGCAACGCAAGCCGATCGAGGGCGAGATCCCCAATCCGATCAAGCCGCCGGCGGGCTGTGCGTTCCATCCCCGCTGTCCGCACGCCTTCGAGCGCTGCCGCAGGGAGACGCCGCAACTCAAGGCGGCAGGCCGGGCCAGCACCGCCTGCCATGCCGTCGCCGAGGGCAAGATCTAGACGCGAGCGAAGGAAAAGCGCCGAAGGCTGCGGCCGTCTCGTCTTGCGCGTCGCCTGCTTTAGGGGCGCGCGAACCCCGGCAATTAGAAGCCCGGCGACCGAGGGCGCCGGGCTTCGAGGCCACCAGCGTGGCCCAGGGGTTGTGCGGGCTTTAACGCCAAACTGGGAGGTGCCTTCAGGGCACAACGGCTAAAACGCTAAGCGCCGCCGTCGGGCAGGGCATCATCTCCACTGCAGGCCCGCCTGATGATGATCAGGTTTTACGGGCGTTGCCCCAGCGCGAACCTTTGATCTCGCCGACCGGGTTCAACCAGGAAACCCCAGTTCCCAGGAATTCCGGTTGCCCATGAATTCCGGTTGCCAAGAAATTCCGGTTGCTTGTCCGCCGGCGTCCGGAGCCGGTAACGCGCCTTTGGGGAGCACCCGTCAGAGTGTTCCAATTGTCGGAAAGCGGCCGTCCTTGACCGATGCAAGCGCTTGCGGGTGCTGGGCGGCCTGAAAACTGCCCGGGGGCGACATTTTCTTAGACCTCCTTTCGCCAGGATCAAGCCAGCGTGGAGCGGGATTGGCCCCGCGTCAAATCACAAGTTGCATACACACACAAAGCTGCGGGCGGGCCTGAAGGCATGGGCCAGAAGGCACGGGCCAGAAAGCAGGGGCCAGAAAGCAGGGGGCCAGTGCGCCTTTCTGTTAACGGGGCGTTTCTGGCTTCCGACGTAGCCTTGCCGGCGTCTGCGGCGCGGGACCGGGCTTTGGCAATTGGGCTTGAAGCGCGGGCGCCGACGACAGCTCTTTGAGATCCATGGAGGCGGCGATGGCGCGGATGCTCGTCTACTTGGCGTTGATCGGCCTGTGCGGGCTCTTCGTTCCCTGGGGTGGCGTCCTTGAACTGGGGCTGAGCACGCCGGGGCTCGCCGCATCGGCGAGCTCGCCCCTGGGCTGGATGGGCGGGCTCATGCTCGGCCTCGGCCTGGCGTGGCTTTACCGCATCGAGTGGTCGGCCGTCAGCGCGCGCTTTGGCGGTTGGCTCAAGGTGCAGCGCCGGCGTCTGGTCTGGGCGCTGTTGGGCAGCATCTGCCTCGCCATCCTCCTCTACTTCTAGGCCACGGCGAGCATCGCGCTCGGGGCCCCAGACAGCCGCGCGCGCCCATGAAAAAAGGACGGCGGGTCGCCGTCCCCTTGGCAAAGCTGCAAATTGAGCAGCAGACTTGAGGGAGCCTCGCTTGCGGGCGCTGCACGGGGCGCGCGCGCCCCCCCACTGGGGGGCGCATTCCCGCCTTGGCCCTAGACCGAGTAGTACATATCGAACTCGACCGGATGCGGCGTCATCTCGAAGCGCTCCACCTCGGCCATCTTCAGCTCGAGATAGGCATCGATCATGTCGTCGCTGAACACGCCGCCCTTCTTGAGGAAGTCGCGGTTCTTGTCGAGATGGTCGAGCGCCTCGCGCAGGCTGCCGCACACGGTTGGAATTTTGGTCAGCTCCTCCGGCGGCAAGTCATAAAGGTTCTTATCGACGGCCTCGCCCGGATGGATCTTGTTCTGGATGCCGTCAAGGCCCGCCATCAGCATGGCCGCGAAGGCGAGGTAGGGGTTGGCGGCGGGATCGGGGAAACGAACCTCGACGCGCTTGGCCTTTGGCGAGGTGACGACCGGAATGCGGCAGGAGGCGGAGCGGTTTCGCACCGAATAGGCGAGCAGCACGGGCGCTTCGTAACCCGGCACCAGCCGCTTATAGGAATTGGTGGTCGGATTGGTGAAGGCGTTGATGGTCTTGGCGTGCTTCAAGATGCCGCCGATGTAGAACAGGCAGGTATCGGACAGATCGGCATACTTGTTACCGGCAAAGGTCGGCGTCGAGCCCTTCCAGATCGACTGGTGACAGTGCATGCCCGAACCGTTGTCGCCGAACACGGGCTTGGGCATGAAGCAGGCGGTTTTGCCGTAGGCCTGGGCCACGTTGTGGATCACATACTTATAGATCTGCATATGGTCCGCCTGCTGCACCATCGGCCCGAACTTGATGCCGAGTTCGTGCTGGGCGGAGGCAACTTCGTGGTGGTGCTTCTCGACGATCACGCCCATCTCGGCCATCACCGAGAGCATTTCGGAGCGGATGTCCTGGGCACTGTCCACCGGCGGCACGGGAAAGTAGCCGCCCTTGGTGCGCGGCCGGTGCGCCAGGTTCCCCATCTCGTAGTCCGTGCCGCTGTTGGACGGCAGCTCGCTGCCGTCGAGCCGGAACCCCGTGTTGTAGGGATCGGTGCTAAAGCGCACGTCGTCGAAGATGAAGAACTCCGCCTCCGGGCCGAACACAACTGTGTCGCCAATCCCGGTCTGCTTGAGATAGGCCTCGGCGCGCTTGGCGATCGAACGCGGGTCGCGCTCGTACATCTCGCCGGTTGACGGCTCCAGCACGTCGCAAAAGATCGCCAGCGTCGTCTGGGCAAAGAAGGGATCGATGTGGGCGCTGCTCGGGTCCGGCATCAGCGTCATGTCGGAGGCCTCGATGCCTTTCCAGCCGGCAATCGAGGAGCCGTCGAAGGCGTACCCGTCCGCGAACATGCCTTCGTTGACGCACGAGCCGTCGGCCGTGACGTGTTGCATCTTGCCTTTGGTGTCGGTGAAGCGCAGGTCAAGAAATTTGACTTCCTTGTCCTTCATCATCTTCAAAACGTCGCCAACGGACTTCGGTCTATCTGCCATTGCTACTCCCCTGTCTTCACTCAATGGTATTGCTCAAGCCGCAAGCCGGCCGAGCGGGCATCGCGCCAAGCCATCAAACCGCGTCCGCTCCAGTCTCACCGGTGCGGATGCGAATTGCCTCTTCGATGGTCGAGATGAATATCTTGCCGTCGCCGATGCGGCCCGTCTTGGCGGCCTTTTGGATCGCCTCGAGCGCCTTGCCCAGCATGTCATCGGCCAGCACAACCTCGATCTTGACCTTGGGCAGGAAGTCGACGACGTACTCCGCACCACGGTAGAGCTCGGTGTGGCCCTTCTGCCGGCCAAAGCCCTTCGCCTCGATGACGGTGATGCCCTGCAAGCCAATTTCCTGCAGCGCCTCCTTCACCTCGTCGAGCTTGAAGGGCTTGATAATCGCTTCGATTTTCTTCATGCGTTCCCTGCAGCTCCCAAAGGACGATGCTCGAGGCTGGCCCGTCGGTTCATGGCCCTAGCACACCGCGTGCCAAGGCGTAGCTGGCGCAAATCTCCAGACAACGAACGACTTGTGCGTATCTACAGGGCAACCTCGTTGGGCGCCAGCCCAGAATGCGCCTAATAAACGCGCAATTTGCCCAAGCCATGGGCAGCTCAGGCCAGGTCAGGGCAAGAGGGGAGATTGGCGGCAGGGGGTGGTCGGTGCATGATGCTGAGGCCATGCAGGGTTGTGAACTTTTGAGCGTTCGGGAGATGGCCGAGGCCGACCGCCTCGCCATTGCCGGCGGCCGGACCGGGCTTGAGCTCATGGAGCGGGCGGGAGGCGCGGTGGCGGCCGAGGCCATGCGCATGCTCGGCAGCCCGGCAGCCGTCCTCGTCGCCTGCGGGCCCGGCAACAACGGCGGCGACGGTTTCGTGGCCGCCAGGATCTTGCGCCAGCACGGCTACCGCGTGCGCCTCACGCTCCTCGGCAGCCCGGCGGTGCTCAGCGGTGATGCCGGCGCGATGGCGGCGCGCTGGGGCGCGACGCCTGAGACGCTGACGCCCGCTGGCATCGCCGGCGCCGCTGACTTGATCATCGACGCCCTGTTTGGGGCCGGGCTGTCGCGTCCGCTGGACGGCGTGGCCGCCGAAATCGTGGCCGCCATCAACGCCAGCGGCAAGCCGGTCCTCGCCGTCGACGTGCCGAGCGGGCTCAATGGCAGCACCGGGTCGGTGGAGGGCACGAGCATTGCCGCAACGCGCACCGTTACCTTCTTCCGGCGCAAGCCCGGCCATCTGCTGCTGCCGGGCCGCGAGCTGTGTGGCGAGGTGAGGCTCGCCGACATCGGCATCCCCGACACCACGCTAACAGCCATCGCGCCGCGGACGTTTCTCAACCGTCCCGCACTGTGGGAGGCAGCCTTTCCCCGGACGCGGGCTCAGGGGCACAAATACCAACGTGGCCACACCGTGGTCGTGTCCGGTCCCGCCGAAAGCACCGGGGCGGCCCGCCTCGGCGCCCGCGCGGCTTTGCGCGTGGGCTCCGGGCTCGTCACCTTGGTCGGCTCCGGGGCGGCGACCGCGATCAATGCCACGCATGCAACCGCGGTCATGGTAAAGGCGCTGGCCTCCGACGCCGAACTCAGCCAATTCCTCGGCGATGAGCGCCGCAATGCCGCGCTGATTGGTCCCGGCATCGGGGTTGGCAGAGCGACCGCCGCCAGCGTGCTGGCGGTGCTGTCGACAGCCGCCGCCGTGGTGCTCGATGCCGATGCCCTCACCTCTTTTGCCGCCGACGTTGGCGACGGCGAGGTGCGCGCCGTGGGCTTTGGCTTTGTGGTGCGCGAGCGGGAACCGCCGCCGGGACGGCAGGCGCTATTTGCCGCCCTCAAGGCGCGCACCGCACCGGCCGTGCTGACGCCGCACGACGGCGAGTTCAAGCGCTTGTTCGGCGAGCTGCCTGGCTCGAAGCTCGAGCGCGCACGCGCCGCCGCGGAGCTGAGCGGGGCAATCATCATCAGCAAGGGTGCCGACACGGTGGTGGCGGCTCCCGATGGCCGCGCGGCCATCAACGACAATGCACCGGCCTGGCTCGCCACCGCGGGGGCCGGCGACGTGCTCGCCGGCTTCGTCGCCGGTCTCTTGGCGCAGCGCATGGCGGCCTTCGAAGCGGCCGCGGCCGCCGTCTGGCTGCACGGGGCCGCGGCCGCCGCCTTTGGCCCGGGCCTGATCGCGGAGGACCTGCCCGATACCTTGCCGCAGGTGCTCGCCCGCGTTGCGCCTGCGCGCGGGTGAAGATCGGGCGTGCCCCGGTGATGGGCCCGAGGTGATGGGCCCGAGGTGATGGGCCCAAGGTAATGGGCCCCAGGTAATGGGCGCAGGTGATGGGTCAGGTGATGGCCGAGGGTGACGGTCCTGTGAGGCCGTTGCAGGCGGGCTTGTCTGCGCTCTCGAGCCAAGGCGCTTGCGTTGGCGCAAAGCACGCTTGCGGGCGTTGGCGCCGGGCCTTGAGGTTTGCTGGGCCAGCGGCGCGTTGAGGCTCGCCAGTCGCTGTCCGCCCGTTGCCTTGCGTGGCGACCCGTTAGGGTTGTAACACGTCCCCAAGCCCAAGATCGCGAGCCAGGGAAACGCCCATTGAACGATGAGCCGCTAGGCCGCCCGCCACCGGCGCGGTCCGCCGCCGCCAACGCCATCGAGCTTCGCGCCGTCGCCGTCACCTTCGCGCTGCCGAACGGGTCGCGCTATCAAGCCGTGGCCGCCGCCAACCTCAGCGTCGGCGCGCGCGAGTTCGTGGCCGTCGTCGGGCCGACGGGGTGCGGCAAATCCACTCTTCTCAATGTCGCCGCCGGCCTGCTGGTACCGAGCGCGGGCGACGCCTTCATCCTTGGAGCACCGCTCGCTGGCCTCAACCAATCGGCTGGCTACCTGTTGCAGCAGGATGCGCTGATGCCCTGGAAGACCGCGCGCGACAACGTCGCCATTGGCCTCGAAGTTGGCGGCACGCCGCGGCGGCAGGCGTTGTCGCGGGCCGAGCTGTGGCTGAAGAAGGTGGGCCTTGCCGGCTTTGGCGATCGCTACCCCCACCAGCTCTCCGGCGGACAAAAGAAGCGCGTGGGCCTCGCCCAGGTCCTGATCCGCGATCCCACGATTCTGCTCATGGATGAGCCGTTCGGGCCACTCGATGCGCAAACGCGCCAGATCATGGGCAACCTGCTGCTCGAGCTGTGGGCCGCCGACCGCAAGGCGGTTTTGTTCATCACCCACGATCTGGAAGAAGCCATCGCCCTGGCCGACCGGGTGCTGATTATGTCGGCGGGACCCGAAGCCAGCATCATCGGCGACCACAGCATCGATCTCGGCCGGCCGCGCGATGCCTCCGAAATCCGCCTGCTGCCACGCTTTCACGCACTGCACAAGGCGATTTGGGCGCAGCTGAGAGACGAGGTCTTGAAAGCCTACGCGGGAGCCGTGGCATGAAGCTGTCGCGCTCCAGCCTGCTGATCGTGCAGATCCTCGTCGCCGTTTTTCTGATTGCGCTTTGGCACTTTGGCGCCACCGTGTCGGTGGGCGGCTGGTACCTGTTCCCGAAGTTCTTCTTTTCCACGCCCGGCGACGTTGCGCTGCGGGTGTGGACCTTGTTTGCCGACGGTACCGCAAAGATCGTCAACTGCCAGGAGACGATCGACCTTCGGCGCCTGCTGGTGGTATCCGACCCCTGCTTCGGCAAAACCGTGTGGCAGCATTTGTTGATCACGCTAACGGAAGGTCTGCTGGCGTTTGCCATCGGCGCGATTAGCGGCGTCGCGTTCGGCTTTTGGTTTGCGCGCAATCCGCTGCTGTCGGCGATCTTTGATCCTTACATCAAGATGCTCAATGCGCTGCCACGGGTGGTGCTGGCGCCGATCTTCATGCTGTGGCTGGGCCTTGGCATCTGGTCCAAGGTGGCGCTCGGGGTGACGCTCGTCTTTTTCATCGTCTTCTTCAACGTCTACCAGGGCGTCAAGGAAGTGAGCCCCGTCATCCTCGCCAACGCCCGCATGCTGGGCATGAACCCGCGTCAGCTGTTCGTGCACGTCTATTGGCCCTCGGCGCTCTCCTGGATGTTCTCCTCGCTGCACACCTCGGTAGGGTTTGCCATCATCGGCGCCGTGGTAGGCGAATACCTGGGCTCGGCCGCGGGCCTCGGCTACCTGATCCAGCAGGCCGAGGGAACCTTTGATACGACAGGAGTATTTGCGGGCATGGTGATCCTTGCGCTATTCGTGCTGCTGATCGATTGGCTCGTCACCATCACCGAAAATCGCCTGCTGGTTTGGCGGCCGACCGGCATCGGTGCCCGGGCCTGAAGGACTAAGGATGCGGAGAGAACGAATGACGTTTTGTACCTCGTTGGGGCAGTACAGGTCTTGGGCGCTGCTCGTCCTTTGTGCGCTCTGGTCGCTCGCTGCCGGCCAGGCCCGGGCCCAGGCGCCGGAGCAAAAGGACGTGAGACTAGGCGTTGGCGGCGCCTCCGCCCTTTATTATCTGCCGCTGGCGCTGACGGACCGGCTGGGCTACTTCAAGCAGCAGGGGCTCAACGTCGAGATCAACGACTTCAAGGGCGGTTCGCAGTCGCTGACGGCCCTGATCGGTGGTTCGGCGGATGTGGTCACCGGGGCCTACGAACATACCCTGCGCATGCAGGCGAAAGGCCAAGACATCGTCGCCGTCATTGAGCTTGGCCGCTATCCCGGCATCTCGCTTGCGGTCAAGAAGGATCGCGCCGACAAGATCAAATCCCCTGCCGACCTGAAGGGCGCCAAGATCGGGGTGACCGCACCCGGCTCCTCCACCAACATGATCGTGTGGTACCTGATGGCCAAGGCCGGCCTCAAGCCAGACGATGCCTCCTTCATCGGCGTCGGCGCCGGGGCGGGCGCCGTCGCGGCCATCCAGAAGGGCGAAATCGACGCCATCTCCAACATCGATCCGGTGATGGCCAAGCTCGAATCCAGCGGCGACATTCTCACCTTGGCGGAAACGCGCACCACCGAGGGGACGACCAAGGTGTTCGGCGGGCCGATGTCGGCGGCGGTGCTCTACGTCAAACGCGATTGGCTCGAGAAGCACCCCAACACCATGCAGGCTCTCACCAACGCCTTCTACAAGACCCTGCAATGGATGCGAGATGCGACACCGGACGAGATCACCGCCAACGTGCCGCCGGAGTACTGGCTGGGCGATAAGGCGCTTTATACCGCGGCGGTTAAGGCCAATAAGCAGGTTTATTCCCAAGACGGCATCGTCAGCGCCGAAAGCCGCCAGCGCTCGCTCGATTTCCTCAAGCAGTTTGACAAGGAAATCGCCGCCGCCAGCATCGACAGCGCCAAGACCTGGGACGACCGCTTCGTGAAAAAAGCGGCCGCCACGATACGCTAAGCCAAGCGCGGCGGCAGCCGTTTGTACCGGAACTTTTTGCGTGGGAGAGAGGAATGGCGGCAGGGGCAGCAAAATCGAACGCGATGCGGATTGCCGTCATCCCCGGTGACGGCATCGGCAACGAGGTAGTACCGGAAGGCATCCGCGTGCTGGAAGCCGTCGGCCGCCGCTTCGACCTCAGCTTCAGCTGGGATAGGTTCGACTGGTCCTGCGAGCGCTTCGCCAAGACGGGCGCGATGATGCCGGCCGACGGCCTTGCCGAGATCGCCGGGCACGATGCCATCTACCTCGGTGCGGTCGGCTGGCCGGGCGTTCCCGATCACGTCTCGCTCTGGGGCCTGTTGATTCCCATCCGTCGGAGTTTTCAGCAATACGTCAACTTGCGCCCCGTCCGGCTGTTCGAGGGACTAAAGTCGCCGCTGGCCGACCGCAAGCCGGGAGACATCGACTACCTGATCGTGCGCGAGAACAACGAGGGCGAGTATTCCGCCATCGGCGGGCGCATGTACGAAGGCACCGAGCTGGAGGCGGCGATCCAGCAGGCGGTCTTCACCAGGACCGGCTGCGACCGGGTCATGCGCTACGCCTTCAAGCTGGCGATGACGCGCAAGCGCCGCGAGCTCACATCGGCCACCAAGTCGAATGGCATCTCGATTTCCATGCCCTATTGGGACGAGCGCTTTGCCGCGATCGGCAAGGAGTTCCCCGAGGTCAAGACCAGTCAATTCCATATCGACATCCTGGCCGCGCACCTCGTACGCAACCCGACCTGGTTCGACGTGATCGTCGGCTCCAACTTGTTCGGCGACATCCTGTCCGATCTCGGTCCCGCCACCACCGGCACCATTGCGATCGCGCCGGGGGGCAACATCAATCCCGAGCGCGCCTTTCCCTCCATGTTCGAGCCCGTGCACGGCAGCGCCCCGGACATTGCCGGCAAGGGCATCGCCAACCCCATCGGCCAGGTCTGGTCCGGCGCCATGATGCTGGAGCACCTCGGCCACAAGGCGGCCGCGGACGCCATCGTCGGGGCGATCGAGCGGCTCTTTACCGAGACGGACGTGCGTACCCGCGATATGGGGGGCAAGGCGAGCTGCCGCGAACTGGGCGATGCCCTCGTTGCCTTGCTGGCGGCGCGCTGAGGCCGCATTTGCCCGGGCATTTTCGCGCACGCCCGATTCCGGCTATAACCCGACGAGCCAAGCGGGGCCTCGCACCCCGCAGCGAAGGAGCCTTGATGCCGCTGCGGCCAATCCACGGCCTGCGCTTCGTTGTCGTGCTGGCGGCCTGTGCCGGGCCGCCCGCCGCGGCGCAGGTGGAAAGCGTCACCACTTTAAAGCTGCGCGAGGCCGCCGCGGTGCTGCAGCGCGGCAACGTCGATCAGGCGCTTGTCCTCTACGAACAGGTCCTGCAGGACAAGACACTGCCCAACGACCGTCGCGCCATCATTCTCAATGATCGCGGCGTGGCCTACGCCCGGCGCCAGCAACCCAAGGAGGCCATCGAGGACTTCAATCGCGCCATTGCACTCTACCCGGAGTATGCCGCCCTTTATAACAATCGCGGCAACGTCCTGCTCGGGCTCGGCGCCGTGCGCGAGGCGCAAAGGGACTTTGATCGGGCCCTGCTGTTGGCGCCCGGTTATGCCGCCGCCTACAGCAACCGCGCCGGGGCGCTGATGCGGCTCGGTGAAATCGACCAGGCGATCGCCGACTACAGCAAGGCGATCGCGCTGGCACCGGCCAATGCCGCGGCGCTGAACGGACGCGGCAGGGCGCATTTGGCCGCGCAGCGCCCCCACGGGGCGATCAGGGATTTCACGCGCGCGGTCACGGCGGACGCGCGCTTCAGTGCCGCCTACCGCAGCCGCGCCGAGGCGAAGTTCACCATCCGGCGCTATGAGGACGCGATCGAGGACTTTAGCCGTGCCATCGCCTTCGAGCCGGCCAATCCAGAGGTCTATGCGCTGAGAGCGCGAGCCTACCTCGATGCCGACAACATGGCCTCCGCCATCAAGGACTACGCCAAGGCCATCGAGCTCAACCCAAGTTCGGCCTACTATGCGGGCCGGGGCTACGCCTACGCCCTGGCGGAGGCGAGCGAGGAGGCTTTGGCCGATCTCGCCCGCGCCATCGAGCTCGATCCGCGTGCCGCCACGCCTTACGCCTATCGCGCCTGGACCTACCTGCACCAACAGCAGGCCGAGCTCGGCCTCAAGGAGGTTCAGCGTGCCCTGAAGCTCGATCCCAACAGCGCCGTCGCCTACTGGGTGCGCGGCGAGATCCAGGAAGCGCAAGGCCGCGCCGAGCTCGCCGTCGCCGACCTGCGGCAAGCCCTGGTGCTCGATCCCGACCTCAAGGCCGCAACTCGCGCGCTGGAACGGCTTGGCATTGCCGAGCGCCCGCAGCAGCGCGAGGTGCCCGACGCCGCCCGCGACGGCTGGCGCGTCTACCAGAAGGGCAAGCAGTTCGTTGCCCGCAGCGATGAATTTCCGCGCCTGCAGATCGAGCTTGAGATGCTGGGCAAGGGCCAGCCCCGGATTTTAGAATGGGAGGTGAAGAAGCCGCCGTTTCAGGGCATTGCCATCCTGCGCTTTGCCGCCGGAACGCTGGACAACCCGCGTGGGCCGGAAGAGGTCGAATATGCCGCCATCATCGACCTGCAGGCCAACGCCGTGGTCGCCATCGAGATGCAGCGCCTCGGCGCCAAGGTTGCCACCTGGACCTGGGACGAGGGCAAGGTGATTGTGGCCAACGCCGACGGCATCACCGATGAGTTCCAGCTGCGACAGGCCAAGCTACCCGTGGCGCAGGCGCCCAAGCGCGCCGCCGATCCCTGGGGCTGGGGCTCCGAGCAGCGCCAGCGCAAACCCAAGTCCCTATTCGACTTGCTGTTCAAATTCTAGGGCGCGTGGCCTTTTTTTTCCGGACGCGTGTTCGGGGGCTCGCCGCCGCTGTTTTCAAGCCCTAGCGCCGCGGCCCGACGGCCCGCGCCCCGGCTTGGCCGGGGGCGGCGCCGCCGTCCGCCCAGTCCCCGGGTCCCCTTAGTCGCCCCTAGTCCCCATGGGTCCCCCTGGGAGCTCGATGGGAGCTCGCCCCACCGCCCAAGTTTTGGCGTGCCAAATGCCTTCGCCACCGCCACAGCCTTTCGGCCGAGCGGCTGGTTACAAGCCTCCCGTAAGATGTTAGACGATAAACTCGAGGTGGGATGGGTCTTGGCACCCCTTGGGTTTAAAGACGGGGCGCGCCCAGGGCCGGCCTTGCTTACGGTGAGTCCTTAAGATGGCGAGAAGCTTCCTTAAGCGCGGTCTACCCGGCGCACTTGCCGGCGCATTTGGGCTTGCCCTTTTGCTGGCGGCGGCGGGCTGCGATAGCCCGCAGCCGACGCAGGCCAAGGCGCCGGGTGGCGAGCAGCGTCCCACGGTTTCCGTCAGCCAGCCCTTGCAGCGCCAGGTGGTCGAATGGGACGAATACACCGGCAGGTTCGATGCGGTGGAAACCGTTGAGGTGCGTGCCCGGGTCTCCGGTTATCTTTCCACCGTGCATTTCAAGGACGGGCAGGCCGTCAAGCAGGGCGAGCTGCTTTACGACATCGACCCCAGGCCCTTCGAATTGACCCTCGACCAGGCGCGTGCCGAATTGTTGCAGGCGCAAACCAAGGTCGACAACGCCAACCTTGACGTGGTGCGCGGCAAGCCCCTCCTGGAACGGCGCATCATCTCGGAAAAGACCTTCGATGATCGCGAGAACCTGGTGCGCGAGGCGCAGGCCCAGGTGAAGGTCACCGAGGCCAAGGTGAAAAGCGCCGAGCTCGATCTGTCGTTTGCCCGCGTCATCTCGCCGATCGCCGGCCGCATCAGCCGCAGCATGGTCACGGCCGGCAATTGGGTCAGCGCCGGCGGCGTCAGCAACAGCACGCTGCTGACGACCATCGTCAGCCAGGACCCCATCTATATTTACTTCGACGTGAGCGAGAACAACTACATCAAGTACAAGCGCCTGGCCGAACGCGGCAGCGGCGCCGGGGCCGCCGATCTCGGCGCCACCGTCGAGCTGGCGCTCCCCGATGAGCGCGGCTTCCCCCACACGGGCAAGCTTGATTTCCTCGACAATCGTCTCGACCAGGGCACCGGCACGCTGCGCGCGCGGGCCGTAATCGCCAACGGCGCGGGGCTGTTTTCGCCGGGTATGTTTGCGCGCGTGCGCGTCACCGGCACGGCCGCCTATGCCGCCCTTTTGCTTCCCGACGAGGCGATCGGCACCGACCAGACCAACAAGTACGTCTATGTGGTGGCCGACACCGGCCTGGTGGCGCGCCGCAACATTCAGTTGGGACCGCTGGTCGATGGCTTGCGCGTGGTGCGCGAGGGCCTTGCCGCCGGTGACTGGGTCATCACCAAGGGCTTGCACCGCGCCAGGCCCGGCCAGAGCGTGGCGCCCAACCGCGTGGCCCTCACCGTGTCATCCTCGCTGCCGGCCAATCCCACCGCAGCAACGAAGGTGCCCGAATGAAAGGCGGCTCGAGGGCTGGAGGGCATCGGCGGTGAGAATCAGCCGCTTTTTTATCGATCGGCCGATTTTTGCGGCGGTGCTGTCGCTGGTCATCACCATCATCGGCGGCATTGCCTATTTCGGGCTCGGCATCAACCAGCTGCCCGACATCACCCCGCCGACGATCACGGTCAGCGCCAGCTATCCCGGCGCCAGCGCGCAAACGGTGGCCGACACGGTTGCCGCGCCCATCGAGCAGGAGGTCAACGGCGTCGAGGGCATGATCTACATGGCCTCGCAATCGACCGCCGACGGCAACCTGTCGCTGACCGTCACCTTCGACGTCGGCACCGACCCCGACAAGGCGCAGGTGCTGGTGCAAAACCGCGTCAGCGCCGCCGAGCGGCGCCTGCCCGATGAGGTGCGCCGCAGCGGGCTTACCGTGCGCAAGCGCTCGCCGGATCTGTTGTTGGCGATCCACCTGATTTCGCCCGACAACACCTACGATCAGGTTTACATCTCCAACTACGGCCTGCTCAACGTCCGCGACAAGCTGATGCGGCTTTACGGCGTGGGTGACGTCTCGCTTTACGGGGTGCGCGAATACTCCATGCGCATCTGGCTCGACCCGGAACGCAGTGCGCTGCGCGGGCTGACCGCCGAGCAGGTGCTCGATGCCCTGCGTGCCCAGAACGTGCAGGTGGCCGGCGGCGCCCTCGGCGAGCCGCCCGTCGATTACAACAATGCCTTCCAAGTCTCCCTGCAGATGAAGGGTCGCCTGCGCAATGCCGATGAGTTCGAGGACATCATTGTCAAAATCGGCAGCGACGGCCGCCTGGTGCGCCTCAAGGACATCGGCCGGGTCGAGCTCGGCGCCCTCAGCTACTCGGCAAACGGCTATGCCGATCGCTACCCGGCCGTCGTCATCGTCGTCGATCAGCAACCGGGCAGCAATGCCGTGCGCGCCACGCAAGGCATCAAGGAGACCATGGAGGAGATCGCCAAGAGCTTCCCCAAGGGCCTCGAATACCGCCTGACTTATAATCCGACCGAGTTCATCGAAGTGTCGGTGGCCAAGCTCTACGGCAGCATTGTCGAAGCCACCGTGCTGGTGGTTCTGGTCGTGCTCTTGTTTCTCAAGACCTGGCGCGCCACGGTCATTCCCGTCGTTGCCATCCCCGTGTCGCTCATCGGCACCTGCGTCGTCATGCAGGCCTTCGGCTTCACGCTCAACATGCTGACCCTGTTCGGCCTGGTGCTGTCGGTGGGTATCGTGGTCGACGATGCCATCGTCGTGGTCGAGAACTTCGAGCGCCGCCTGCGGGAGGGGCTCTCGCCCGTGGAGGCGGCGCGCGTTTCGATGGACGAGGTCGGAGCCGCCATCATCGCCATCGCGCTGGTGCTGTTTGCGGTGTTCGTTCCAACCACCTTCATCAGCGGCATCACTGGCCAATTCTATCGGCAGTTCGCCGTCACCATCGCCTCGGCGACGGCGATCTCGCTGCTGGTATCGCTGACCTTGAGCCCGGCGCTGTGCGCCCTGCTGTTAAAGCCGCACGCAGCGAGCCATGGCAAAACCGCCCACCTGATGGCGCCGGTGCACGCCGCATTCCACGCCTTCGACGCCGCCTTCGAGGCGATGGCCCGCGGCTACGGTCGGCTGGTACGGGGACTGGCGCGCGCCTGGGTGCCCGTGCTCGCCGCCTACCTGCTGCTGGTTGCCTTTGGCGGCTGGTTTTTGCAGCACCAGCCGACCGGCTTCATTCCCACGCTCGATCGCGCCATCGTCATCATCTCGCTGCAGTTGCCGCCGGGGGCCTCCTTGGCGCGCACCGATGCCGTGGTGCGGCGCGCCACCGACCTGGTGCTGTCCGTGCCGGGCGTGAAGTTCTCGAACGCCTTCACCGGTCGCAACGCCGCCACCTTCACGGCGGCAACCAACGCCGCCCTGCTGTTCCTGGTGCTCGACGACTTCGAGGAACGGCACAAGCAGGGCCAGTCGATCGACAAAGTCACCCGCGAGGTGCGCGCCAAGCTGGGCCAGATCGAGGAAGCGCAGTCGCTGGTGTTCATTCCGCCGCCGGTGCGGGGCATGGGGGCGTCGGCCGGCTTTTCCATGCGGCTGCAGGACACCATGGGTCTGCCCTCCAACGAATTCGCCCAAATCACCCAGGAATTTGTGGCGGCGGCCAACCGCTCCCCGGGCATTGCCAACGCCTTCACCACCTTCCAATCGGCAACTCCGCAGGTGTTCGTCGACGTCGACCGCGACAAGGCGCAGATGCTCAAGGTGCCCATCAGCAACATCTTCGAGGCCATGCGCGTGTTCATGGGGTCGGCCTATGTCAACGACTTTAATATGTTCGGCCGCACCTACCGCGTCACGGCCCAGGCCGACGGCGACTTCCGCCTCGACCCCGAGAGCGTCGCCAAGATCCGGGTGCGCAACGCCGATGGCCAAATGGTCCCGCTCGGCAGTCTCGTCACCTTCAAGGAAATCGCCGGACCGGAGCGCGTACCGCGCTACAATCTGTTCCCATCCGCGGAGGTGAACGGATCGGCCCGGCCCGGCGTCAGCTCGGGTCAAACGCTCGACATCATGCGCAAACTGGCCCAGGAGACGCTGCCGCAGGGCATCACCTTCGAGTGGACCGACCTGTCCTACCAGGAGGCCAAGGTCGGCCGCACCGGCTATTACATTTTCGTCCTGAGCGTGATCTTCGTATTCCTGGCGCTGGCGGCCCAATACGAAAGCTGGGCGCTGCCGCTCGCCATTATGCTGATCGTGCCCATGTGTCTGTTTTCGGCCGCTTTCGGCGTTTGGTTGCACGGACGCGAGATCAACATCCTGACCCAGATCGGCTTCGTGGTCCTGATCGCGCTCGCCGCCAAGAACGCGATCTTGATCGTCGAATTCGCGCGCCAGATCGAGGAGCGCGGCGAGGATGCGATCTCGGCCGCCGTCGAGGCTTGCCGCCTGCGGCTGCGGCCGATCATCATGACCTCGCTCGCCTTCACCCTCGGCGTGACGCCGCTTTATTTGGCAACCGGCGCCGGCGCGGAGATGCGCATCGCCCTTGGTACCGCGGTGTTCTGGGGCATGATCGGGGTGACGCTATTCGGGCTCGTCTTCACGCCGGTGTTCTACGTGGTCATTCGCAAGCTGACGGGCAGGAGGCTCGCGGCCCGCGGCAAGCCCGAAGCGCCCGTCACCCTGGCCGAGGCCGCCGAATAGCTGATCCCGAGGCGGCCCAGCGTGCCGGGCGCTTTTCGAGGAAGGAGGCCAGGCCTTCGCTGGCTTCCGCCGAGCGGCGCTTGCCGGCATGGCCGAGCACCAGCGCCTCAAGCGTGTCGGGGGCAAAGCCGCCCCAGGCGCTCTTGAGAGCAAGCGCCTTGGTCTCGGCCATCGCCTGGGGTCCATTGCCAAGCAGGTTGGCGATCATGGCCTCACCCGCCGCCTCCAGCTCCGGGCGCGGCACGAGCTGGTGGGCGAGCCCAATTCTGAGCGCTTCGGCGGCGCCAAATCGCTCCCCGGTCAGGGCGTAGCGCCGCAGCTGGCGCACCGATATCGCATCGCTGAGTTGCGGAATGATGATGGCTGCGGTCAGACCCCAGCGCACCTCGGCGATCGAAAAGATGGCATCGTCGGCGGCAATCACCACGTCGCAGGCCGCAACGAGGCCGGTGCCCCCGCCGAAGCAGCCCCCCTGGACCAGGGCCACGGTTGGAATGGGCAACCGATTGAGGCGGTCCACGACGGCCGCCGTTGCCCGGCTCGCCTCGACGTTGTCGGCAAGCGTGCCGGCGGCGATGGCGCGCACCCAGTTGAGGTCGGCACCGGCCTGAAAATGCCGGCCATTGCCGCGCAACGCAAGGGCGCGCAGCCCGGGTTGGGCGCCGAGGCTCGCCAAGGCCTCAAGCAGGGCGGCGATCAGTTCGCCGTTATAGGCGTTGCCGACCTCGGGGCGATTGAGCACGACGCTGGCGACCCCGCGAGGATCGACGCTCGACAGAATGGGGGGATTGCTCATGCCCTGGCTCCGCGCACGATTTCCGACCCAGTATGGCGCCTCGGCATCGTCAGGGCAAAAATGCGGCCGACCGGGATGGGCGGGCGCGCCTGTCTTCCTTTGGCCACATCTGTGTGGCGCCTAGCTTGGCGACCCCGGGCGATCCTGGCTCCTTGGGTTGCCGATGCCCCGCGGGGGCCTCAATCACGATGTTACACTGTTGTGAAGGTCGCGTGACGCCACGCAACTTGCTATCGGTGCTTTTGCGCACTAGACGCGAGGACGGGGAGCGCAACGCGCGCCGCCAGGACGAGGGAGAGCACCAGCGCATGACGGGCGGCTTTAGGCAGTGGCGGCACGCTGTTTGCCTCGCGGTGTGCCTGGTTTGGGCGGCGACCGGCTCGCCGGCATTCGCGCAAAGTGGCGAATGGCGCTGGTGGGACGGGACGCCGATCTTCGCCTCCCCGGCCTACCAAACCCGTCGGGCGAGCGAGGACGATCCGCGACGCAAACCCGAGCCGCCGCCCAATGACCTGCGGCCCAATTCCGCCCCGCTCAGGAGCGAGGCGATCGTGGAAGCGCTCGAGACCGCCATCCAGCGCTATCAACTGATCGCCTCCCGCGGCGGCTGGCCGACCATCCCCGGCACGCGCATGATCCGGCCCGAGGACGACGACGAGCGCCTGCCCCTGCTGCGCGAGCGCTTGATGATCACCGGGGAATTGTCACGCCGGCAAAAGGAGAGCTCCTCCTTCATCTTCGGTTCGAGCTACGAGGACATCGAGCCTGCAATTCGCCGCTATCAGGAGAACAACGGCCTGCGCGTCACGGGTCGGGTGGACAAGGCCACCCTGCAGGCGCTCAACGTGCCAGCCGTCGCCCGCCTGGCGCAGCTGCGCCTCAATTTGCAGCGCATCAAGGACCTGTCGATGCAGCGGCTCGAGGATCGCTACGTCCTCGTCAATGTTCCAGCCTTCCAGCTCGAGGCCGTCGCCCACCATCAGGTCGAGCTCCGGCATCGGGTCATCGCCGGCAAGCCGGAGCGGCAGACCCCGACCGTGCGCGCCTCCATCAAGGCCGTCAATTTCTTCCCCTATTGGCGCGTGCCCGACAGCGTGGCGAGTCTGGACCTCGTGCCGCGGCTGATCAAAGAGCCGGACTACCTGCAGAAGGAGCAGATCCGGGTGTTGACCGGCTCCTTCAACGGACCAGAGCTCGACCCCAACAACATCGATTGGCGCCAGGCCGACGTCAGCAAGATCAAGTTCCGCCAGGATCCGGGTTTGCAGAATGCGCTAGGGCTGGTGCGGCTCGACATGCCCAACGAGCACGGCGTCTACATGCACGACACGCCCATGAAGCCGCTTTTCAACCAGCGCGGCCGCGCCTTCAGCGCGGGTTGCGTGCGCGTGCAGGATGTCTTCCAGTTGGTCGAATGGGTACTGAAATACGAGGCGGGGTGGGAGCAGCTGGGTCGGGTGCGCGAGGTGCTCGATGCTGGCCAGCCGCTCGACGTCACCTTAAAGCAGCCGGTGCCCGTATATTTCGCCTACATTACGGCCTGGGCGGAGCCCGATGGCCGCGTCGTCTTCCGTCCGGACATCTATGGCCGCGACGGCGTCCGCGACCTCCTCGCCAGCCACGAGCGCGATCCGAGCGAGGGTCCCCCGCCGCCCTTCACCCTGGCGCCCTAAGCCCGAGCGGCAAAAAGGCCGCCCGCCGTCACGCCAGTGGGCGGGCGACCTCGGGCGGCACCTCGCGCTGGTAGGCCTGCCCAACGGCGAGGAGCTGGGCCTCCGCAAACGGGCGTCCGACGAGCTGGATGCCATTGGGCAGCCCGCCCGCCCGCGGCACCGGCAGCGCCAAGGTCGGCAGGCCCAAATAATTGATGGGGCGCGTATATTTGACCACCCGGGCCATTGCCGCCTGCAGGGTTGGGCCGCCGCCGATATCGAGTTCGGCGATGGTTGGCAGCGGGTCGGCAAGGATCGGCAGAACGGCGATGTCGATGTCCTTGAAGGTGTCCTCGAGCGTGCGGCGAAGGTAGCTGCCGCGCGCTCGCAAGGCGGTCAGATGATCGACGGCGCCAATGAAATGGCCGAGCTCCAACCTGGCGCGCACCTGCGGCCCATAGTCGTTGGGCCGTGACCGCAGATAGGCGGCATGCACGGCCGAGCAGTCGGGCATCTGCGTCAACTGCACCAGGTGGTCGAGCGTTTGCCAGTCGGGAAACCGGCACGCCGCCGTCACCAAACCTTGGCCCTCCAGGATCTTGGTCACCTGCTGCAGCATGCCTTGCACTTGCGGGTGAGCGCTGCCGATGACGCCGGCATCGATGCCAAGCCGCAGTCCGCGTATCGGCTGATCGAGGTGGGCCAGATAGTCGGGTACCGGTAGCGTGGTCGCGGCGGGATCGCGAGGATCGGCACCCGCCAGCAGGCCCAGCATGAGGGCCAGATCCTCCACGTGCCGCGCAATCACGCCGATGGTATCAAGCGCGGGGGCCAGCGGCATGGCGCCAGCGCGGGAGACCCTGCCCCAGGTCGGCTTGATGGAGGCGACGCCACAGGCCGCCGCCGGCAAGCGCAAGGACCCCCCGGTGTCGGAACCGAGGCCCGCGGGGATGGCCCCGTAGGCGACCGCCGCGGCGGTGCCCGCCGAGGAGCCGCCCGTGATGCGCGTCGGATCCCAGGGGTTGCGGGCATGGCCCAGCACATAGTTGTGGCCGGTCGGCCCGAAGGCGAACTCGGTTAAATGCAGCGCCGCAATTTGCAGGGCGCCGGCGGCCTTGTAGCGCGCGATCACCGTGGCGTCTTGGGTGGCGGGCTTTTCCGCGCGGATGCGCGCGCCCCAACTGGCGATTTTGCCCCTGCGATCGAACATGTCCTTATGGGCGAGGGGCACGCCCGCAAGCGGTCCGATGGGCTTGCCGGCGGCGATGGCGGCATCGCAGGCCGCGGCCGCGGCAAGCGCCTCCTCGGCTTCGAGGCTCAAGGTGCAGTTGGTGCGCTCATGGGCAGCCGCCAACCGTCCAAGCGCCGCCCGCGTCGCCTCCAGGCTGGAGACCTTTTTGCCGCGGATGGCTTGGGCCAGGGCCCGCGCCGAGAGTTGCTCAAGCTCCATCATGGCCGCGCCTCGGCGGCGAGGATGCGGCGAAAGTCGTCGACGTCGGCGCTGAGCGGCAGCTCGGTGGCAACCCTGGCCGCGGTCTGCGAGAGCAGGGCGGCGTGCGCCATGGCGGCGCGGCGCCGCTCGGGCGGCATGTCCAAGGCGGGGGCCGGGCCGGCCTCGGCGGCTTCACGCTGGGGGATCGGTTGCTCAGCCATGGTCGAACTCCTGGGGCGCGCGCAAGGGACCCCAAGCCTAGCCGGATGCCGCCGCACGCTCAACTGAAGCAGGCGTGCAACCGAATAGGCGAGGTGCAACGGCGTGGCTCGCAAGGGCGAGACCGCCGCGCGCTTTTTTTCAAAAGGCAACCCTAGAGCAAGCCGAGTTCGGCCAGCTGCTTGCGCAGCTTTGGCGGCATTGCCGTGATGCCGCTGGCGGCCCCGCGTTTGAGATCGGGCGGGGCTTCGGCTTGGCTCAGGTAGCGCCAGCCCTGAAAGGCGCGGCGGGGCGTGGGCCGCACGGCGATCAGCTCGTTTTTCAGGATCAGCAGGCAACAGGGCGTGCCGTCTTCCTTGCTGCCCTCGGCGATGTCGAGCAAGGGCTGGCGCACCTGCACGATGCCCTTGATGACCCAGTAGAGCGAGCCGCCGTCCAGCAGTTCGTCCCGTCGCTTGGGGGTTTGGAAGGTGCGATGGAACAGGTTTGGCCGCTTTTCGCCGGCGCGGCGGCGTGCCTGCAACCGCTCCGCCTGCCAGCTGGCCAGGTCCTCAATCGTGTCGGTGCCGACGCACAGCTTGATCAAATGCAATGCCATCGCCGTCCTCGCAGCGGTCCGATCCCGCCACAGATTTACCGGAACCTTATGCTTCCGGCGAGTGACACACCAGCATAAGCTGGGGACAGCATCAGCTTGCCAGAAGGATCAGCCCGATGCACACTTTGTCCCGTCGCTCGTTTGTTGTCGGCACCTGCGGCTTAAGCATGGCCTCGCTCATGCCCTCCACCTTCGCTCAAAGCAAGATCACGCCAGGGTCCGATACGGCCCTGATCGTCGTCGACGTACAAAATTGTTTCACCCCCGGCGGCAGCCTTGCGGTCAAGGAGGGCGATGAAATCATCCCGCTCATCAACCGCTTGGCCAAAGCCTTCCAGAACGTGGTGCTGACCCAGGACTGGCATGCCCCGGGCCACGTCTCGTTTGCCTCCTCGCATGCCGGCAAGAAGCCGTTCGACAGCGTTGAGCTCGCCTACGGCAAGCAGATCTTGTGGCCCGATCACTGCGTACAGGGCACGGACGGCGCCGCCATCCACAAAGACATCAATATTCCCCACGCCCAGCTGATCATCCGCAAGGGCTTCAATCGCAACGTCGACAGCTATTCCGCCTTCGTGGAGGCCGATGGCCGCTCCAAGACCGGGCTCGACGGCTATTTCAACGAGCGCGGCATCAAATCGGTCTACGTCGTGGGTCTTGCCACCGACTTCTGCGTCGCCTGGACGGCGATGGATGCGCGCACGCTCGGCCTTGCCGCCACGGTCATCGAGGATGCCTGCCGCGGCATCGATACCCAGGGATCGCTCGCCGCCGCCTGGAAAAGCATGGAGCAGGCCGGCGTTAAGCGGATTCAGTCGCGCGACATTGCACTGCCGGGCTGACGTGGGAGCCCATCAGCGGCCCTGATAGGCCGGCGTGCGCACGATGAGGCCGTCGAGCTCGTCCGTCACCCTGATTTGGCAGGAAAGGCGCGAGCTCGGCTTGACGTCGAAGGCGAAGTCGAGCTGATCCTCCTCCTCGGGTGTGCATTCGCCGACGCGGTCCTGCCAGGCCTCGTCGACGTACACCATACAGGTGGCGCAGGTGCACGAGCCGCCGCATTCGGCGACGATGCCGGGCACGCTTTTGCCCAGCGCCGTTTCCATGACGGTGTCCCCGATCGCGGCGTCGACCGTATGGGCGGTGCCGTCGTGCTCGATGAAGGTGATTTTCGGCATAGCCAGGCGTTGCGGTTGTCCTTCGGCAGGCAAGGTAAGCAGTTTGGCAGCCAAACTAATCATTCTCGGCGGCCGGCGCCAGGGTAGCGATGGCAGCGCCAAGCGTGACTTGTTGTCCCTCCTTGACGGCGAGCTTGGCCACCCGACCGGCGGCGTGGGCGTGCAGCACGTGCTCCATTTTCATGGCTTCGACCACGGCGATGCGATCGCCTTTGGCCACCGCATCGCCCTCGCGCACAAACAGCTTGGCGACGCGGCCGATGATCGGCGCGCGGACACTCAAATCGTCGCTGGCGGCGCCGGCAACGGGCGAATCGAAAGTCGGCCAGCACAAGCTGGCCTGGCGCATGCCGCAGACGACATAGATGGGATTGCCATCGCCGATAACGAGCGTGCGGGCAATGGCGGCGGGCGCGTCGGCGGCCTCCCCGCCGATGACGCGCGGTCCACCGCGCCCCCATTCAACGTTAAAAGCGTTCGCCACACCGTCGACCAGCAGCCTCACCGTCTGGCGCCGGGGCGGGCCGAGCTGGAAGCCATCTTGGGCGCTCCAGGGCGAATAGCTTTCCGTTAGCGTCGCCGTCGCCGGCCGCAACGCCTCGGCCCAGTCGTGCGCATTGAGCAGCATGTGCGTGACGCCGAGGCCGATGGCGCCGGCGGGCAGGGCCTCACTCCGCGTCAGTCGGGCGAGCTCGCGACCGATCAATCCGGTATCGAGCGCGGCGCCCTGGAAGGCGGGATCGCTGATGAGGGCATGCAGGAAGTGCGTATTGGTCTTCGGCCCCGCCACCAGCGTTTGCTCGAGCGCCTGTCGCAGGCGGGCGATGGCAGCCTCACGATCGCGCCCGGAGGCAATCAGCTTGGCGATCAGCGAATCGTAATGGGGCGTTATGACCGAACCGGTTTCGACGCCGGCATCGACGCGCAGGCCGTCCAGTTGCGGCGTTTCGAAGGCCGCAATCGGACCCGTCGACGGCAGGAAGCCGTGGCCGGGATCCTCCGCGCACAGCCGCGCCTCGATCGCATGGCCCGAGATGGCGATCTGCTCCTGGCGCAGCGGCAGCGGTTCGCCCGCGGCGACGCGCAACTGCCATTCGACCAGATCGAGACCGGTGATCGCTTCCGTGACGGGATGCTCGACCTGCAGGCGCGTGTTCATTTCGATGAAGTACCAGGGCGCCGCCGGCGACAGCGCGCCCCCCTCGACCAGGAACTCGACGGTGCCGGCCCCCTCGTAGGCCACCGCCTTGGCGCAGGCGACCGCCGCGGCGGTGATCGCCTGGCGCAGCTCGCGCGACATGCCAGGCGCGGGGGCCTCCTCCACCACCTTCTGGTGCCGGCGCTGCAACGAGCAGTCGCGTTCGAACAGATGCACGACGTCGCCGTGGCTGTCGCCGAACACCTGCACCTCGATATGGCGCGGCGCGATGATCACCTTTTCGATCAGCACGCGATCGTCGCCGAAGGCGGCCGCGGCTTCGCGCCGGGCGCTCTCGAGCGCGCCGGCGAAATCGGCATCCCGCTCCACCAGGCGCATGCCGCGCCCGCCGCCGCCGGCGACGGCCTTGATCATCACGGGATAGCCGATGCGCTTGGCCTCTTTGGCGAGCGCGGCCGGCGTTTGGGTAGCGCCTTGATAGCCCGGTATCACCGGCACGCCGGCCGCGCTGGCGATGCGTTTGGCTTCGGCCTTGCCACCCATTCGGCGCATGGCCTGCGGCGAAGGGCCGACGAAGCGCAGGCCGGCGGCCGCCACAGCCTCGGCGAACTCGGCATTCTCGGCGAGAAAGCCGTAGCCCGGATGTATGCCGTCGGCCCCCGTCGCCTTGGCGGCGGCGAGGATCTTGTCGATCCGCAGGTAGCTTTCGCTGGCGGCAGGGGGACCAATGTCGACGACCTCATCTGCCGCCGCCACGAACGGGGCGGCGCGATCGGCCTCCGAGCAGACGGCGACGCAGCCGACCCCCAAGCGGCGCGCGGTGCGCATGATCCGCAGGGCGATTTCGCCGCGATTGGCGATCAGGACCTTTTTCAGCATGGGAAAGAAAGCTTATGACATCTCGGCGCGGCAACGGGCAACAAGGGATCAACTCGGTGGGCGTGGACTAGTCCTTCGCCTCGCAGTAGCCCTGATATTGCGTGATCACCGGCTGACCGAGGATGCCCAAGTGCCGCGAATGCACGGCGGGATATTTGCCGGTCGCCTCGTCCTTATCGTAGACCGTGGTGATGTTCAAATAGCCCTCCGTCACCACCTCGAGGAAGTGCGTTGCGTTCACCGCCTGCACCAGGTGCAGGCTGCCCGTGCCGCGCTCGGTGCGCACCTCCGCGCTCTGCGCGGCGCCATTGATGGCGCCGATGCTGAAAGTCAGTGGCGCCGGTTTTTCCGCCATGAAGTGGCCCTTGTCGTAGGCATGCGCCGTACCAGCAGCGAAATTGCAGGTAAAGCCGGTGGGATCGGCCGCGGCTGGCGCCGGGCCAATGCACAGGCAAAGCAGCACTGTTGCGCCGAGGCGACCCGTCATAAAGCGTCCTTGCACCAAGCCCCAGTAGCGGGGCGGCGGCCGGAACCCGCGGCCGGCAGACATAGAAGGATGCCCACCTGAAATGTGCAACCGGCAAATCGCCTCCCCGGCGCCGGGCGGCGTCCAGCCGGCGGGCGAAAACCTTGTCGATCACCGCAGGGGCGCGTTAGGCTCGCGCTTCGCTGCGACCTTTAGACCAGCACCCCGAAACGAAGACATAGAAAAACCCTGGCACATGAACCGCATCACCGGCCGCTCAGCCTTTCTCGCCCTCCTCAAGGACGAGGGCGTCACGCACTTGTTCGGCAATCCGGGCACCACCGAGCTGCCGATCATGCACGCGCTCAAGGATCATCCGGATCTCACCTATGTGCTCGGGCTGCAGGAGGCGTTGGTGGTGGCGATGGCCGATGGGTTCTCGCGCGCGAGCGGGCGGTTGGTGGCCTGCAACGTGCATGTGGCGCCCGGGCTCGGCAACGCCATGGGCTCGCTGTTCAACGCCAAGTTCACCGGCACGCCGATGATCCTGACCGCCGGGCAGCAGGAGCAAGGGCATGGGCTAACCGAGCCCTTGCTTTATGAGCCTTTGCTGCCGATGGCGGCGCCCCTCGTCAAATGGGCGGTGGAAGTGACGCGGCTCGAGGACACCCCGCGCATCGTGCGGCGCGCTGCCAAGGTCGCCATGACGCCGCCGACCGGCCCGGTGTTCATCTCCCTTCCCGGCGATATCCTCAACGCCGAGGCCGGTATCGAGCTCGGCGCCTCGACGCGCGTGGAGACGCGCGCGCGCCCGGCCGACGACGTGCTCGACCGATTGCTGCGGCGGCTGCTTGCGGCCGAGCGTCCCGTGATCATCGCCGGCGATGAGATCGTCAAGAGCGACGCCTTGCAGGCGGCGGCGGCTTTCGCCGAGACCCTCGGCTCTCCCGTCTATCAGCAGAGCGCGCCCTGGGGAGCCCATTTTCTGTCCGAGCACGTCGCATATGTCGGCTCGCTGTCGCGCGATCAACGCCAGGTCCGCGACCTGTTGGCCAACTTCGATCTGATGATCGTGCTCGGGGCCGACCCCGTACGCATGTCGGTGTGGAGCGAAATCGAGCCGCTGCCGCCCAACTTGCCCGTTGTCCAAATCGGCCTCATCGATTGGGACATGGGCAAGAACTTTCCGGTCGAGCTCGCCGTGCACGCCGATCTCAACGAGACGCTGAAGGCGCTCAATGAGCGCTTGAGCAAGATTGGCGGCGAGGCATTGGCCAAGCGCGCCAAGGCGCGCTTGGCGCGGCTAGCGAGCGAGAACTGGAGCGCCAAGCGACAAAGCCTCAGCCGCCGCCTCGAGCAAGGTGCAAAGGCCAAGCCGATCGATTACGACTGGCTCAACCTCAAGATCGCCGAGGCGCTGCCGATTAATGCCGTGGTCGTCAACGAGGGTCTCACCTCGGCGCGCCACCTCACCGATCTCATCCCCTATCGCGACCGCTATGGCTTCCACGCGCTGGCCTCCGGCGGCATCGGTTGGGGCCTTCCCGCCGCGGTCGGCGTGGCCCTGGCGCAGGCGCCCCGGCCTGTGTGCTGCTTTAGCGGCGACGGCAGCGCCATGTACTCGATCCAGGCCTTGTGGACGGCCGCCCATCACAAGCTGCCCATCACCTACGTCATCGCCAACAATGGCGGCTATCGCATCATCAAACAGCGCCTGCGCTCCTTTCACGGCAACGATCACTACATCGGCATGGACTTCGCCGATCCGGCCATCGACTTTGCGGCGCTGGCAAGGTCCATGGGCATGCCGGCGGAAAGGATCGGCGAGCCGGAGGCGGTGCCGGCGGCGCTGCGGCGCGCCTTCTCGACGCCGGGACCCAAACTGTTGGACGTCGTGGTCGAGGGCCGCGTCTGAGGCCGCGGGCCGCGGCGCACTTGCGATCAGGGAAGCGAGGACATGGACAGGTTGAAGGACAAGGTCGCCCTGATCACGGGCGCCGCCCGCGGGCTGGGGGCGGCGATCGCCCAGCGCTTCGCCGAGGAAGGGGCCCGCGTCATTATCAACGACCAGTCGGCGTCAGCCGCCGCCGCCACGGCCGAACGCCTGGGTGGGCAATGGCTGGCGGCAGACGTGTCGGACTCCGCCTCCGTCGCGGCAATGTTCGAGGAGGTGGCGAGGCTTACCTCGCGCCTCGACATCCTTGTCAATAACGCGGGCATCAGCGGCCTTGAGGGGCGCAACGACGCCGATCAGATTATTGCGCTGCGCTTGCGCCAGGCCGACGAGATCGCCCGCGGCGGTCCCATCTCAACCTTCCTCGACGGCACGGTCAACACCACCGATGCGGGCTGGCGTCGCATGCTGGGTGTGCACGTCGATGGCACCTTTTATTGCACGCGCGAAGCGCTGAAGATCATGAATCGGCAAATGTCGGGCGCCATCATCAATATGGCGAGCGTGATGGGCACCTTCGGACGCCCGGGCAACGTCGCCTATTCGACCGCCAAGGCGGCGATCTTGGGCTTCACGCGGTCACTGGCGCACGAAGTCGCCGTGCGCAACATCCGCGTCAACTCGATCGCGCCGGGTTGGATTCACACGGACATGACGGCGCCCTTGGGCGCCCTGCGCGAGCGCATTGCCGCCCAGACGCCGCTGCAGCGGCTGGGCGACCCCGACGACATCGCCTGGGCGGCGGTCTACCTCGCCAGCGAGGAAGCAAAGTACATGACCGGGCAGGTGATTTCGCCCAACGGCGGCTGGTATATGAGTCAATGAGGAGGTTGGCATGAAGGGCGTGGTCTTTCTCGGCGATCGCAAGCTTGAATTGCGCGACTTTCCCGATCCCACCCCCGGCCCGCGCGACGTCGTCATCGAAATCAAGGCGTCGGGCATGTGCGGCAGCGACCTGCACGTCTATCGCGCCCCCTTCAAGCCGGGCGACGCCCAATCGGGCTTCAAGCGCAGCAACGAACCGGTGATTGCTGGCCACGAGCCCTGCGGCGTGGTGGTGGCGCTGGGCAGCGGCGTGGCAGCCAATGAGGCCAGGCTCGGCCAGCGGGTGATGGACCACCATTACAAGGGCTGCGGCAGCTGCAAGCACTGCCGGACCGGCTGGACGCAAATGTGTCTGGATGGGCCCATCGTGTTTGGTGCCAGCGGCAATGGCGGCCATGCCAAGTACATGCTGGCACCGGTGTCGACCTTGGTGCCGCTGCCCGACGCGCTCTCCTTTGCGACAGGCGCGGCCATCTCCTGCGGAACGGGAACCGCCTACGGGGCGCTGAAGCGGGTCAACCTGCAGGGGGGGGAGACCATCGCCATCTTCGGGCAAGGACCGGTTGGTCTGTCGGCAACCCAGCTGGCCGTCGCCATGGGCGCCCGCGTCATCGCCCTGGATATTTCCGCCGAACGCCGGCAGCTCGCCCGCGAGTTCGGCGCCCATGAGGTGATCGATGCGCGCTCCAACGATCCGGTCGCGGCCATTGCGGACCTCACGCATGGGGAGGGCGCACACAAGACGCTCGACACCTCGGGGGCGGCCGAGGCACGCGCCGCCGCCGTGCGTGCCACGCGGGCATGGGGCACAGCCTGCTATGTCGGCGAACGCGGACAGGTCACGCTCGACGTTAGTCCGGATCTGCTGCGCCGACAGATCACGCTCGTTGGCTCGTGGACCTTCTCGACGCAAGGCCAGGCGGACTGTGCCGAGTTCGTGGCCGACCACAACATCCCCGTCGAGAAGCTGTTCACGCACCGTTGGCGGCTCGATGAGGCGGAGGCTGCCTATCGCCTGTTCGATACGCAAACGACCGGCAAGGGCGTGATCCTGCCCTGAGCCGCGGCCCTTAGCGCCAGGCAAACACCGGCTGCTCCAGGTCGGCCACGCGCGTGGTCCGGCCCTTGATGAGCTCGCTGAACTGATAGAGCACGGCGGCCGTGGGGGCGTGCAAGAAGCCGCCGTTGAGGCGCAACCGGATCACGCGCCGGTCGCTTTCCGGAATGGAAACGAAATCGGCGGCATCCTTGCGGGTGAGCTCGCTCAGTCGAATGCGATGAATGGAGGCGACTTCGGTGGGATCGGCGCGCGGCGCCTGGTTTGGCCCCGCCCACAGCACAACGGGCGTGATCAGGTAGCCCGAGCGCGTCGGATAGTCGTCGAGCAACCCCAGTACGGCTTGCGTGCTTAAGCTGACGCCGACTTCCTCGGCGAGCTCGCGCAGCGCCGCCTCGGCGCTGGTTTCCTGCACCTCGCAGCGGCCCCCGGGCAGGGCCCATTGGCCGCCATGGCCGCGCAGTCCCTTGGCCCGCCGCGTCAACAGGAAGCTCGCCGCCGGCGGCTCCCCGCGATCCTCGAGCGGCAGCAGCGTAATGGCGACGGCGGCCCGTTTCAGGCCGGCGCTGCCAGCCGGCTCCGCCATCCGGCTGAACGCCGCACAACGGCCCGCCACCTGCCGTCGAAGGGCGTCAGTAAATGGCCAACACATGCCCTGTCAGTATAGGAGGCGGTGCGATCTGGGAAGGCGTCTTTGCCAGCCGCCAAGCGCTGGGCTCGGCTAGCGCACGAGCAGCTGGGCCAGGGCCCGCTGCTGATCGGGCTCGGGCGTTTGCGGATCGATGCTGCCCGCCACGTGCGCCTCCTGGTCGACGAGGTAGCTCTTGACGGTGTGGTCGATGCTCAACGCCCCGTCGGCGCCCTTTGTCGTTTGGTAGAAGGCGCCGAACTCGCGCGCCACCGCGGCAATCTCGGCGGCGCTGCCGGTCAGCGCGGTGATGTGAGGATCGAAGGACGCCAGTAGCGCCTTGAGCGCGCTTGGCGTATCGCGCTCCTGGTCGACCGATACGAACAGCAGCTTGAAGGCGCCGTTCCCGCTCGCTTTGATCAGGTTTGACCATTCGAGCAGCGTCGTCGGGCAAACGTCCGGGCAGTGCGTATAGCCAAACGCCACGGCAAACGGCTGGCCCTTGAGGTCGGCCGGCGTCAGGTGGCCGCCGTCCTGGGTGGTCATGGCATAAAGCGTCTCGAGCGCGATCGTCGGCTGCGGCTGCTTGGACTTGGCATCGATGTAGGAGATGAGATCGGCGGCGTCGCTGGCATGGATCTTGAGGTAGGGCATGCGGACGCCGGGAAACTTGGCCGCCAAGGCCAGCGCAATCGGGTCCTGGCGGGCGCGCATTTTGATGGGGTCGGCGAGAAACTCGCTGATCCAGAGGCGACTGCGGCGCAAGGTGAGACCATCGAGATCGGGGCCAACGCGGTCGCCGCGGCCGATGGTGTGACAACCGGCGCAGAGCTTGACGAACATGGCCGAGCCGGCCAGGCGGCCCTCCATGACGTGGCCCCGGTCGTAGCCAACGCCTTGGGCCTGCGCCGCGGCGTGAGCGGCCGCATCGATGGCGGACACCTTGCCACGCCGGTCGGATTCCATGTCCTCGATGGCGCGCACGAAGTGTTCAAGGTCGCCGAGCGCATTTTCGCGCTGCCATTCGCCGGTTAGGCCATTGCCGAGCACCACGTCGTTGCGGTGGTCGACAGGATCAGGACGACGGTCGCCGAACTTGTAGCGGATTACCTGAATGTCCTCCGGCAGACCCGTCAGGAACAGCCAGCCGGGGCCGGCCTGAAAGGCGTCGGCGTATTGCTTCAAGCGCTGAGGCGTGTCGTGTTCCGGGTCGATGCTGATGGAATAAAAAAAGATGTCGCGCCCGACGCGATCGCCGAGCTTATCCCGGGCCTCCCCCAGCCGCGCCGTCGCCAGGGGGCAAATGTCCTTGCAGCTCGTGTAGATGAAGCTCAGGACGACGATCTTGTCCTTGATCAGATCGTCATAGAATTTCAGGGTCTTGCCGTCCTGGGTGACAACGGGAACGTTGGGGACGTATTCCTTTCCCCAGCGTCCCGCCTCAGCTTGCCAGGCGCCCCAAATCAGGCTCGCAAGCGCCAACGCGCCCACCGCTCCAAGCCGCCGCATGCCTCCTCCGCGCAACGGGCCACCGGGGGGCATGGCCTGCGGCCCCCCGGTGATCAGGTCTCAGGCGTTACCCCTTCAGCTTGCCAACCTCTCAACTTTAAGTGGACTTGGGCACGAACAGGTCCGGCCTTTGCCGCGGATCGCCTTCGGGCAGGATCTCCGGCGTGGTGAAGACCACACCATCCTCCGTCGGGTTCGGCGTATCGGTCACGGCGGTACGCTCACCGACCAGCAGCTGGATGCGCATCAACAAGGCGAAGTCCTCGTGCACGGTGTTGTGGCAGTGGTTGACGTAGGAGCCGCCGTACTCGCCGAACTGGATCTGGAACTGGACCTGGCCCGACGGACGCAGGCGCCAGACGTCCTTGCGCACCAGGTTCTCCGTGGCGGGGAAGGAGGCACCGCCACGGTTCATGGTAATGCCTTCCTCGAAGTGGAGGTGGATCGGGTGGTCCCAGCCGCCGCCTTCGTTGATATAGGTCCAGTGCTCGATGTCGCCCGCCTTGGGATAAAGGTTGGAGATGCGGTTGGCGTTCATGGAATGCGATTCCCCACCATTGACGCTGATGGTCCAGGGGAAATTGAAAACCACCTCCGAGCAGTCGGGCGTGCACTGCCCGGTTGCCGGATTGCGCGAGTCGCCGGTGCCTTTGCGGCCGAACTGGACCACCCGCGTGCGCACGGGCGGGACGATCGGGATCTGATCGGTCAGCTTGGCCGGCACCTGGCTGGTGTCTTGAGCGCCGCAGGAGTTGGCGATGGTCAGCGTTTGGCCCGGCATATCGACGCTGGGCACCGATCCCACCACCCGGAACTGCATGATGGCACCGAGCACGGGATCGTTGTTGTCACCGCGCAAGGCGTCCGCCAGCGACACCGGCCCGTCGGGCTTGTTGCCGCTGGTCTGCTTCAGGCGGTTGACCAGGTGCAGACGATCGCCGACGCGGAACCTGGAAAAGTCGACGACGATGTCGTAGCGCTCGGCGATGCCCTGCTCGTCGAGCTCGGTCAGCGTGATCGGGTTCACCACCAGGTTGCCGTCGTTGGCGATGAACTGGAAGGGCACGGCGGCACCGTTGGGACCGGCAATGGCGAACTTCCAGAACCGGGACATCGACGCCGCCAGGATGCGGAAGCGGTACTTTCTCGGCAACACCTCCATGAACGGCGCGTAGCCGAAGTTGACCAGCGGCAGATCGCCGATCATGCCGTCGGTGGTGAAGATGTCGAAAAACAGCTGCCCGTCCGGATCAAGGGCTGCATCCGAGATGATGAGATTGACGTCGAAATCGATGTTGCCGTAGTCCAGGAACTTGCCGCTCGGCAGCCGCAGGTTGCCGTAGTTGGGATCGTCGGAGTACTTGTTGCCGCTTGCAATTTCCCGCCCACGGTCCTTGGCGCTGTAATAGTTGATCATCATGAGCATGCCTTTGTAGACATTCTCGGCCGTGAAGAAGAACCGGTGGTCGTGCGCCCACATGGTTCCCTGGTATTCACGGTAGTCGCCGGCCACCGGCCTGATGCCGCCGTTGCCGTCGGGGCCGCCGGTGGTGCGGATGGTGGCGCCGGTGTTGATCTTGTCGCGCCGGGCCAGCGTCGTGCTCCAGCGATAGTCGTAGAAGGTGCCGGGGAAGTGGTGCACGTTGGCGGCGCCATCGCTTTCCGCGCCGTTGTGGGCGTTGTGGAAGTGCAGTTGGTGCTGGTTGCGCCCGAAGCCGCCGTTATCCTCGCGATTGGTCGGCAAATAGTTGTAGATCCGGGTCATGATCGGATAGCCGTAGCGGCCCTTGATGAGCGGCGGGGGAAAAGACCCGCAGGGCGTGGTGTCGGCGTTACCCCGACCATAGGTCCACACGGAATTCGGGTTCTGGAATGGTGCCGAACCGTTGCCGGGAGCAAAGAAGCTCTGGTTGGGGGCACAGCAGCCCAGCGTGAACACATAGCCTTCCACGGGGAAGAACTCGCGCCAGCGCTGATGCGAGAAGATTTCTCCCGGCGGGCGTCCTTCCATCGGGCCGCGCCCCGTCAGCTTGTTGGTAAAGTCCGCCTTTTGGGTGCCGGTCGGCGGGCTGGAAAAATCCGTGTGATAGGACAGGCGCCGCGGCAGGGGCTCGCCGGCGTAGGCCGTGCCACCGAACCTGCAATCCATCTCGGTAGAGCGCTCACCGCTGCCGGCGACCTGGTTGATTGACACCGACGGCTGATAATTCAAGCGGTTGAGCGGCTGGGCAAACTTCTTGGCGCCGTAGAGCTGGCTTCTCGGTGTGCCCGTGGGCACATCGCCCGCGAACGCGCTCGGGGCCAAGGGAGAGAGCCCGTTCTTGCACACGAGCAGCCCGCCCGTGGTGAAAATCCCCCAACGGATCAGGTCGCGCCGGCTAATTTGCCCGATCGAGCGGGCCTTGACGATCTCGGCCCGATTGTTGCGGGCGCGTTGGGCTTCTCTTTGCCGGATGCGGGAGGCTTTTTCCGATATATACATGGTCGTTCGGCCCTTATGGAGGAGAGAATAATCTGGCACTGCAGGTGACCGCGGTTGGCGACCGCTTAACTCGACGACTTACCTATGGCGCACGCAGCCGCTGAACGCGTCGCGAGACGGCGGCAGGAGAAATAAACCGCGGCGCAGCACTGCTTGCGTGCGCCAAGGGTGGTGTCGTTCGATGCCGAGCCCGTCGGCGCTTTGCGCTGGCAGACCGTGCGCATGTTTGGCTGTTTGCGCGCAACGTGCCGGCCGCGTTAGCGAACCGAACCCGCAGCGTTCTTTCCGCTCGATCTGTCGTTGGCTGGGACGCGACCATCGTCGACACCCTGAGACCGTGAGCGCCTGCGCGCTCGTTGCTCTACCGCCTCCTCGCGTAGCAGCGCACTATCGGAGAGGCGGCCTCGGCGTGCCTAGGCACCAAAGTCTCATCCTCACAGGCACCAATTGACGCTTGAATGGGCCAATCCAAAATCCGTGCAGAAACAAAAACGGCGGCAAAACTAATTAATACTTTCGTCTAATATTGCAATCCCAGGGTTTTGCGTTTCTAAAAGAATTGCTCCAGACAGAAAAGTTGGGCAGACCGTCCGAAAGGCCCATGTCTCGTCTAACAAAACGTCGGGGGGCACCTGCCGGCGAGGTTCATGGGGCGGATCGTCCCAGCATTTCCTATCAACACGAAGCGCGCGGGCGTGCCGGCGCGCCGCCGCCACGCCCTCACCGTCTCCCGACCCTGGCCATGGTCGCGGGCGCGCATGGGTTTTGCGCGTCAGACGGGCCGTCGCTTGCAATTCGGCGAGCGATTGCGCTTTGCCCGGCCGGCCTTATGCTTGGGCGTGCCGGCCTTATAGGCTTGGCCGTGCCGGCCTTGCGGGGCCGTCGAGGGGCTAGAGGGGGGACATGCGTCATGCCCGCTCGTTTCGCGGCCAATCTTCGCCTCGATAACCTCACGCGCAACGACGTCCATGCCGCAATTTTGCTGGGCGGATTGGGGCTGCTCACGGCCTTCAGCGGTTGGCTGCTGTGGTCCTGGGGAGGCGTCTTGGCGGCGCTCACCAGCATCGCGGCCATCGCCCATTTCGCGCCGCGGCTGCCGCCCCAGGCGATCATGCGCCTTTACCGTGCCAAACCCATCGATCCCGGCCACGGCGGGCAAATCATTGAAGTGGTCGATCACTTGAGCGCGCGCGCCGGCCTTGCCGCGGCGCCCGCCGTCTATGTGATTGCCAGCATGACGGTCAACGCCTTCGCGGTGGGCACGCCGCAAAAAGCCGCAATCGCCGTGACCGAGGGCTTGCTGCGCCGGCTCAGCCTGCGTGAGTTGACGGGTGTCCTCGGGCACGAGGTGAGCCACATCGCCAACAACGACCTGGCCGTCATGAGCCTGGCCGACGTGATGACGCGCTTTACCCAGGCGCTCGCTTATCTCGCAATCTTTGTTGGCATTTTCAATTTGCCGGGCCTGTTGCTCGGCGACTCGGATGTGTCGCTGCGGGCCCTGCTGCTCCTCTATCTGGCGCCGATGCTCTCGAGCTTCCTGCAGCTCGCCCTGGCGCGCTCGCGCGAATTCGACGCCGACCTCGCCGGCGCCTCCCTCTCCGGCGATCCGGCGGGCCTCGCTTCTGCCCTCAACCGCATCGAACGCGTCCAAGGCACGCTCTGGGAGGACATGATGCTGCCCGTGCCGGGCCGTCGCATTCCCGCCCCTTCCGTGCTGCGCACCCACCCGCCGACGGATGAGCGCATCGAACGCCTGCGTCTGCTCGAGGGCGTCCAGCTGCCGCCGCCGCTCGACGTCCCCGAAGAGCCGATGGTCTCGCTGGCCGGCCTCGGCCCAGGCGAGATGCGCCCGCGCCTGCGCTTTCCCGGTGTTTGGTTTTGAGGTCTGTGCTTTTAGTCCCCTGTCAAGCCTTGGTCCGAGCCTGCGTGCCGCGCTGGCGCGGCTCGCATAACCGCCTCAAAGCGAGGTCCACTGGGCGCGGATGAACACGGCCTCAAAGCCCAGGCGGGTAAGGCTCGCCTGGCGCGCGCTCAAGAGGTCCGCTTCGCTGCACACCCACTCGGCGCCGGCCGCCCGGGCAGCGGCCAGGCGCCGGGCGAGCAGGGCGCCATCAAGCCCACAGTCCGCCGCAGTCGCGCCCAGCGCCGGCGCGCAGTAGCCGATCCCGTCTTGCACAACGAGGGCGGCGGCGGCTGTGGGCTGGCCGTGGTGGCGCCGCACATAGAGCGAAATGCCCGCCGCACGCAGCCCCGCCAGGGTGGCCTCGAGATCTGCCACACCCGCGGCGGGCCAACCCTGAAGCTCGAGGAAGACCGCCAGTTGCCCGGCGCTGTTGACCTCTTCGACGGCGCTGGCGGCAGGGTGTTCGGGCGCGACGGCAGCTGCGCCGAGCATGACCTGGAAGCCCGCTTGGTAGTAGCCGCGCCGCGTCAGCGCCGCCGCCAAGGCCGGGTCGGTGTAGTGAGAGATCGTCTCGAGCAGCGGCGCGATGCCGGCCTCGGCGTACCAAGCCAAAAGCGGCTCGAGCTCGGCACCGAGATCGCCGCGCAGCCCCAGCACCCGGTTGTAGGCGGGCCCAGGTAAACCGCACGCCTTGAGCGCGATCGCGCCGGCGTCGAGCTGGCGCCAGGCGATGACGTGGCAATCCCGCGCAAGGCGCGCCAGCGTCTCGAGCTGCCACCGCCAATAGGCCGTCTCGGCCTCCACGATGCGGCGAAGGCGGCGAAGCGAGGCCATCAAAGCAAGCGCCCCCCTGCCGCGGTCGTCACCGCGCCGGCACGGCGCGGGGTGAGGCCCTTTGGCCGCCGGCCGGCGGCCATCCCCGGCGCCGCCGCGGACGTCTCGGCCTCGGCACTCCGGGCCCGCAGGCGCGGTGGCGGGGCGGGAATGCGTGCCGTCGCGCTCACCGGCTCAGGCTGCCTTGCGGGCCGCGCCGGCAATCTCGGCCAGGGCCAGGGCCAGCGCCCGCACACCCTTTAAGCGCTGTTCGGGCAGATCCCAATCGGCCTTGAAGACCATGCGGTGGTCGGGCTGCAGCTTCAGCGCGCCGCGCGACTTTTGCATGTGGGCCACCAAGCCCTCCGGGTTGGCAAATTCGTTCCGGCGAAAGGCGATCACGGCGCCCTTTGGACCGGCATCGATCTGGGCCACCCCTGCCTGCCGCGCCAAGCCTTTGATCTCGACCACGTCGAGCAGGTGTTTCACCTCCTCGGGCAGCTCGCCGAAGCGATCGACCAGCTCGGCGGCAAAGGCATCGATCTCGCTGCGCTGCTCCAAAACCGAAAGGCGCCGATAAAGCCCCAATCTCAGTTGCAGGTCGGCGACGTAGCTCTCCGGGATCAGCACCGCGGTGCCCAGGGAAATTTGCGGGCTCCACTGCTCGCGGCCATCGCCGGCACCGCCGTCGCGCAGGCTGGCGACGGCCTCCTCCAGCATCGACTGATAGAGCTCGAAGCCGACCTCGCGAATATGGCCCGACTGCTCTTCGCCCAGCAGGTTGCCGGCGCCGCGGATATCGAGATCGTGCGAGGCAAGCGAGAACCCCGCGCCCAGCGTGTCGAGCGACTGCAGCACCTTGAGCCGCTTTTCGGCGCCCGCGCTCAGCTTCTCGCCGTTGGGCATGGTGAAATAGGCATAGGCTCGTGCCTTGGAACGGCCGACGCGGCCGCGCAGCTGATAAAGCTGGGCCAGCCCGAACATGTCGGAACGATGCACGATCAGCGTGTTGGCATTGGGAATGTCGAGCCCCGACTCGACGATGGCCGTCGACAGCAAAACGTCGAAGTTGCCGTCATAGAACGCCGTCATCACGTCTTCGAGCTCGCTGGGCGCGAGTTGCCCATGGGCGCGGGCAATCTTCAGTTCCGGCGTGTGCTCGGCCAGAAACTCGGCGACGTCGTCGATGTCGGCGATACGCGGTACGACATAGAAACTCTGGCCGCCGCGATAGCGCTCGCGGCGCAGGGCCTCGCGCACGATCACGGGATCGAAGGGCGAGATGTAGGTTCTGACCGCCAACCTGTCGATCGGCGGGGTGGTGATGAGGGAGAGTTCGCGCACGCCGGTGAGCGCCAGTTGCAAGGTTCTGGGAATGGGGGTGGCCGTCAGCGTCAGCACGTGGACGTCCTCGCGCATCTGCTTCAGGCGCTCCTTATGGGCAACGCCGAAGTGCTGTTCCTCATCGACAATCACCAACCCCAAACGATTGAACTCGATGCTCTTGCCGAGCAGCGCATGCGTGCCCACCACGATGTCGATGCTGCCGTCGCGCAGCCCCGCCTTCACCGCCGCCAGCTCCTTGCCGGCAACCAGGCGCGAGGCCTGGGCGACGCGCACCGGCAGGCCCTTGAAGCGTTGCTGGAAGGTGGCGTAGTGCTGCCGCGCCAACAGCGTGGTGGGGACCACTACCGCCACCTGCAGACCGGCAAGGGCGACGGTGAAGGCCGCCCGCAACGCCACCTCGGTCTTGCCGAAGCCAACGTCACCGCACACCAGCCGGTCCATCGGTTTGCCGGCGGCCAGATCGTCGAGCACGTTACGGATGCTGGCCGCCTGGTCCTCGGTCTCATCGTAAGGAAAGCGCGCCACGAATTCCTCAAACTCGCGCGGCGGCGGTTCGATGGCCGGGGCCTGGCGCAGCTGGCGCAGGGCCGCGATCTTGATGAGCTCGCCGGCGATTTCGCGCAAGCGCTGTTTCAGGCGCGCCTTGCGCGTCTGCCAGCCCACGCCACCCAGCCGATCGAGCTGCACCAGACCGTCGGCGGCGCCGTAGCGCGACAACAGCTCGATATTCTCGACCGGCAGATAGAGCTTGTCGCCGCCGGCGTAGCCGATCTCCAGACAATCATGCGGCGCCCCCAGGGCGGTGATGGTTGTCAGTCCGTCGAAACGGCCGATGCCGTGTTCGGCGTGCACGACAAAATCGCCGATGCCGAGGCTGGTCGCCTCGGTGATGACGTCGGCGGCACGGCGCGCCTTGCGTCGCGGTCGCACCAGCCGGTCGCCCAAAATGTCCTGTTCGCCAATGACGGCAAGGTGCGGGGTTTCGAAACCCTGCTCGATCGGCAGAACGGCGAGCGCGGTAACCTCGCGCGGCAGCGCCTCGGCCTCGGCGTAACTGTCGACTTTGCGCGTCGTGACCAGCCGATTGTCGCCGATGAGCGCGGCCAGCCGCTCGCGGGCGCCGGCCGTGAAGGCGGCGAGGATCACGCGCTTGCCCTGCCCCTGCAGGGCCTCGACGTGGCTTGCGGCGACGGCGAACAGGTTGAGGGTCTCGGCCGCGCGCTCGGCGGCAAAGTTGCGGCCCGTGCGCCCGCCCAGCGAGCGCACGCCGCCGCCCGGGCGGCCGACCTCTTCGAACGGGGAGAGCTGGCGCACCAGACGCCCGCCCAGGGCCTCGCGCCATTCCTGCGGCGTGAAAAACAACCGCTGCGGCGGCACCGGCTTGTACGGGGGCGCCCCGAATTTGAGCGCCTCGAGACCGTCGACGCGGGCCTTGTAGTGGTCCTCGATCAGCGCCAAACGTTCGCCGACCGCCTCCTCGGCCAGATGGTCGAAGCTGAGCGGGGCACCCGGCGCGTAGTCGAACAACGTTTCGAGGCGTTCGTGGAACAGCGGCAGCCAGTGCTCCACGCCGGGATAGCGCTGACCGGCGCTGACGGCCTCGTAGAGCTGATCCTGCGAGGTCGCCGGACCAAACAGGGCCACATAGCCGCGGCGAAACAGCTTCTCCGCCGCGGGCCCAAAGGCCACCTCGCTCACCGGCATCAAGGTGAGCCGCTGCACGATCTTGCCGGTGCGCTGGGTTTCAGGGTCGAAGGCCTTGATGTGCTCGAGCGTGTCGCCGAAAAAATCGAGGCGCACGGGACTGGAGCGTCCGGGCGGATAAAGGTCGAGGATGCCGCCACGCACGGCGTACTCGCCGGGCTCCATGACCGTGCCGGTGCGTTGGAAGCCGGCAAGGTTGAGCCGCTCGATCAGCTCCTTCATGTCCAGGCGCTGGCCGGGCGCGATGTTCTTGAGCGAGCGCCGGATGAAGTCCCGCGGCGGCAACCGCTGCAAAATTGCGTTGACCGTGGTGAGCAGGACCGTCGGGCCCTTGTGCGCGGCGGCGCTGAGGCGCGCCAGGGCGGCCATGCGGATCGCCACGATCTCGGCGTTGGGTCCGATGCGATCGTAGGGCACGGTGTCCCAGGCCGGCATTTTGATCACGCGCAGCTTGGGGGCAAAAAAGGCGATCCCGTCGGCGAGCGCCTCGAGGCGGCGATCATCGCGCGCAACGTGCAGGATGGTGGCGGGCGCGCCGGCGCTCTTGTCTTGCGTCAGCTGCGCCAGTAGCAGCGCGGTCAAGCCGTCGGGTACGCCCGTGATAACTTCGCGTCCGGGCTCGTGGCCTGCGCGCGCGTGACGGCTGGCCTCGCCGCTCGCTGGAAGGTTTTGGCCGGGCTTACTCAAGGTCTCAATCCAATCCATGAAACGCCCGCACGCGGGCGATGAGTTGCGCCAACGCCCCGGACCCGGGCGCCGCCACGGGATTGAGCAAGAGCTCCTGCAGGTCCGGATCCGGCATGGCCAGCAGCCGCTCGAAGCCTGCCAAGGTCTCGGGCGACATGGAGCCGAGCGCGCTGTCGGCGAAGCGGCCCAACATCCAGTCCATCTCCTTGGTGCCGCGGTGCCAGGCCCGATAGGCGGCGCGGCGGCGGCGCATTTCGACATCCTCGGTCATCGGCATCCAAGTTCGGCTCGGATAACTCCCCGCTAGCGCTTGACGGGGCCCCGGTGGCGCGGCCACCTTCAAGGCCTTTCGGCGCTGTCATATAGTGCCCGATCGCGGCCCGCGCCAGCCTGGCATCAGTGGCGCTGGCCGGACCCTTGGCCGATCTCGTCGCGGAGCTTTTGCCTGACCTCAGATGCGGCCCCTTGAGCTCATTTCCCTGTTTGCTTCCGCCAAGACCTTGAGCGGCGTCGGGCCACGCGTGGCCCTGTTGCTCAAGAAGGCCTTGCGCCTGCCGCCTGGCTGCGCGGAACCGCGCGCCATCGACCTGTTGTGGCACACCCCGACCGGGGTCATCGACCGGCGCGCAACGCCGACGATTGCCGCGGCGGTGCCGGGCACCATCGCCACGCTCGAATTGCGTGTGCTCAAGCACAAGCCCGGACCGCGGGGCAACGCCCGGGCACCCTACAAGGTGACGTGCGAGGACGACAGTGGCCGCATCGATCTGGTGTTCTTTCACGCCGAACGCAAATTCATCGAGCGGCAACTGCCGGTCGGCGGCAGCCGCTACGTCAGCGGTCGCATCGAAAGCTACAACGACGGCAAGCAGATCGTGCATCCCGACTATATTCTCCCTCCCGAGGCGCGCGCCGAGCTGCCCATGCTGGAGCCGGTCTACCCCTTAACGGCGGGGCTATCGGGCAAGATCCTGCTCAAGGTCTGCCGCCAGGCGCTCGATCGCGCCACGCCGCTGCCGGAGTGGCAGGAGCCGGCCTGGCTCAAGCAGCGCGGCTGGCCCGCATTTCGCCGGGCGTTGCAGCTGTTGCACCGCCCCGTGGAGGCGGGCGACGTCT
>Ga0081540_1000183_pt1 | contig 65356 bp, 66 predicted proteins | sample TabmetS2T1R1_FD_71024 | JGI IMG/M metagenome (GOLD analysis project Ga0081540, IMG submission 71024) | Tabebuia heterophylla rhizosphere microbial communities from the University of Puerto Rico - S2T1R1 | ecosystem: Host-associated > Plants > Roots > Rhizosphere ...
GGGGCCAAGCGATCGTGGGGGCGTCGGTATACCGATCACAGCTCCTTCCCGAGCTTCTCGTCCACCGAGTAGCTGCCGCCGCCGCGGATGAGGAAGAACAGCGCCGTAAAGAAGATCAGGATGGAGAACTCACTGCCGCGATTGGTCCAGAAGAAGCCGCCCGCCTTCGATGTGACGTAGATGGCGTTGATCATGAAGATCACCACCGCCGCGGCCGCGAAGCGGGTGAACAGCCCGATCACCAGCAGAATGCCGCCGAATAATTCCGTGCAGCCGACGAGCGTGCCCCAGAACATGCCGGGGTGATAGCCGAGGCGGTCGAACAGGGCGGCGTTGCCGGCGAGGCCCATACCGCCGAACGCGCCGAACAACTTTTGCATTCCGTGCGGAATCAGGATTGCCCCGAGCACGATCCGCAGGATCGGCTCGGCGTACGTGTTCACCGCGCTGTAGACTTTTCCCAGCGCAGGAACGTAGAGCTGTGGGGTTGCTTCAGCCATGATCGCCCCTCTTGCGCTTCCCTTGCTCGCGTCTTCACCGGGATCACCGATGGACGAAAGCTTGCGCCTCTTGCTGAGGCGCTGGGTGGTGAGATTACCGGTCGCGGCGATGGGTGCAAAGAGCCGCCCACACGTTAACCCCCGGTAATTGCAGGCGTCCTCCCCGCGGTCGGGAGCGCTGGAACCACGCGGTCACGGTCGGGTTGAGACGCCGGGAGCGACGCGGCGGAGACATGATTCATGCGCTTGAGGGTCGTGCAATTTCTCGCGGTGGTGCTCACTGCGCTCGCTCTGGTGCCGGGTGGCGCCCACGTGTTCGCGCTCCTCAACAAGATCAACCTCGGAGCCGAGCAATATTTCATCGCGCAGAACATCTACCGCGGTTGGGCTTGGTTCGGCGTCGTCCTCATCGGCGCGCTCCTTGCCGATCTCGCGCTGGCGCTCATGCTGCGCCGCCGGGGCGGTGCAGCGTTCGTCCTGGCCTTGCTCGGATTCTGCTCCGTCGCGCTGACGCTGGTGGTGTTCTTCCTCTGGACCTATCCCGCCAATCAGGCGACCGCAAACTGGACCACCATTCCCGACCATTGGGAGCAATTGCGCCGGCAGTGGGAATATTCGCACGCCTTCAACGCGGTCATGACCTTCCTGGCGCTCTGCTCGGTCACCTTGTCCGTGGTGATGACGCCGGAATGAACGCTCCCGCTTGGGGTTCAACTCGTCGGCGGCGAAGTGCCTCGTTGAACGCCCACGGGCGGTTGTCTATACGTCGCGTGATATTGTTCCCGGAGACGGTCAGGGAGGAATTGGAATGACTCGATCGCCGCGTGCTGTCGCGCCTGTCGCTCGTGCTGCCGCGCGCGCTTCCATCTTCGTCGCAGCGGCCGCCTTGACGGTTGCGTGGTCTCCGCCTTGCCTCGCGCAGGATTATCCGACGCGCCCGGTCAAGATCGTCGTTCCCTTCGGCGCCGGCGGGCCGGCCGACGTCTATTCGCGGGTTCTCGCCCAGCACCTCACCGAGGCGCTCAAGCAGCCCTTCGTGGTGGAGGATCGGCCGGGCGCCGGCTCGATCATCGGCACCGACGCCGTGGCGAAATCGCCGCCCGACGGCTACACGCTGCTTGCGATGTCGAACACGCACACCACGAACGAATCGCTCATCCCCAGCAAGCCGTTTCAGCTGATGCGCGACTTCGTGCCGGTTGCGGGGATCAACTATTCCGACCTGGTGATGGTGGTCCATCCGTCAGTGCCGGCGAAGGACCTCAAGGAATTCATCGCCTATGCGAAGTCGAAGCCGGGGCAGCTCAACTACGCCTCGTCCGGGGCCGGCACGCCCTACCACATGGCGGGCGAGCTGTTCAAAGCGATGAGCGGCACCGACATCGTGCACGTGCCGCACAAGGCGTCCGGCGAAATGCGCAACAGCGTCATCGGCGGCCACGTGCAGATGGCTTTCGACGCCATCACCACCATGGCGCCGAACGTGAAGGCCGGCCAGGTGCGCGCGCTGGGCACCTCCGCGGCCAAGCGCTCGACCGTGCTGCCCGATGTTCCCACCATCGCGGAGGCGGGCGTGCCGGGCTACGAGTCGACCATCTGGCTCGGAATCATGGCGCCGGCCGGCACGCCGAAGGCGATCGTCGACAAGCTCAACGCCGAGATCAACAAGGCGATCAGCCGTCCCGACGTGAAGGAGGCGTGGGACAAGCAGGGCGCGGTGGCGCTGGTCATGACGCCCGCCGAGTTCGATGCCTATCTGCGCAAGGACATCGAGAAATGGGCGCAGGTGGTGAAGGTCTCGGGCGCCAAAGCCGAGTGACGCCATCTCGCCGCTGCGGCGGTTGACATCGGACGGAACGCCCGGCCTGCTGGGCGCAGGTCGGGCGTTCCTTTGATGTTGCGCCCCCTCCCCAAACGGCCGAAAATATCGCTGCATCACAAGACCGCGGCATCCGAGCCGGCGAGGAGGAGACCATGCTCTCGACGCTGAAATTCGAGATCATCCTGTTCGGCATGGCGCAGCTTCTCAGATACGCCGCCTGGCGCTACCCGGTCTTCCACGCGCGGCTCAAGGAACGCAATCTCGTCGCCCAGCTCAAGGCGCGCGACGAGGAGATCGGCCGCTGGTTCGTCATCCGCGACGGCAAGGTGACCTCGGGACGGGGGCTGCGCGTCGACGCGGACATGACGCTCGCCTTCAAGACCGCCGCGCTCGGCGCCGATCTCCTCATGCCGCCGATCAACTGGCTCGACCAGATCAACGCCCAGAAGGATTTCAAGCTCACCGTGGAGGGGCCCGAGGATCTCACCAACTGGTTCGCGCAGACCGTCATGATGAGCCAGAGCGTCGGCCTGAAGATCGGTACGCGGCTTGCCGACGGCACCATGCGCTACTGCAACATGACCAATGGCGGGCCGGTCTTCGTCTACGTCAAGGACGGCAAGATCGTGCGCATGACGCCGATCGATCTCGCCGACGATGACGGCGCGTCCTGGACTATTCGTGCGCGCGGGCTCGAGCTCACGCCGCCGCGCAAGACCACGCTGGCCCCGCACGGCCAGAACGCCAAGTCGATCGTCTATTCGCCGGATCGCCTGCTCTATCCGATGAAGCGCGTCGACTTCGAACCGAATGGCGCCCGCAATCCGCAGAACCGCGGCAAGTCGGGCTATGTGCGCATCTCGTGGGACGAGGCGATCACCATCGTCACCAACGAGATCAAGCGCCAGAAGCGCGAATACGGTCCCGGCGCGATCGCCGTGTCGCACGGCTCGCACCACACCTGGGGCAATATCGGCTACTACCTTTCGGCGCTGTTTCGGTTCTCCAACGCGGTCGGCATGACGCGCGTGCACCACAATCCGGACTCGTGGGAGGGCTGGTACTGGGGCGCCGTGCATCACTGGGGCTACACGCTGCGCGTCGGCCAGTCGGAGACCTACGGCACCGTCGAGGACTGCCTGCAGAACTGTGACATGATCGTGTTCTGGGCGGCCGATCCGGAGACCACGTCAGGCTCCTACGGCGCGCAGGAAGGCACCGTGCGCCGCCAGTGGCTCAAGAACCCGAAGCTCGGCATCAAGGTGGTCCACGTCGATCCCTATTACAACGCGTCGGCGCAGTTCCTGCCCGGCAAGTGGTTCGCACCGAAGCCGACCACCTCGGTCGCCATGGCGATGGCGATCGCCTATGTGTGGGTCAAGGAAGGCCTCTACGACAAAGAATATGTAAAGACGCACACGGTCGGCTTCGATGCGTGGAAGGCCTATCTCGTCGGCGACGAGGACGGCATCGCAAAGACGCCGGAGTGGCAGGAGCAGGAGACCGGCGTTCCGGCGAAAGACGTGCGCGCGCTGGCGCGCGAGTGGGGGAGGAAGCGCGTCTATCTCGCGCCGGGCGGCTGGGGCAACGGCCACGGCGGCGCCTGCCGCAACCAGACCGGCATCCAGTGGGCGCGTGTGATGGTGTGTCTCAGCGCCATGCAGGGGATCGGCAAGCCCGGCTGCAACATGGGCAATCTGCAATGGGGCTGCCCGCTCGACTTCAATTTCTATTTCCCCGGCTATTCCGAAGGCGGCATGTCGGGCGACCTCGAGAACACGGCGATGCCGGTCGCGCTTTACCAGCGCATGCCGCAGCTGCCGACCATGAACTCGAACAACCAGCGCATTCCGCGCATCTGGATGCCGGAGGCGATCGCCGACGGGAAGGCCGAAGGCTATCCGTGGGTCGGCAAGTCCATCGAGCACCAGTTCGCGCGCTTCGCCTATCCGGCCGCCGGTCATTCGCCGGTGAAGATGCTCTACAAGTACGGCGGCTCGATACTGTCGACCATGAACAACACTAACCGGCACGTCCGCATGTACCAGTCGGACAAGCTCGAGTTCGTGGTCAACCAGTCGATCTGGTTCGAGGGCGAGGCGAAGTTCGCCGATGTCATCCTGCCGGCCTGCACCAATTTCGAGCGCGTCGACATCTCGGAATGGGCGGGGCTCGGCGGCTACGGCCATCACGGCCAGCAGCAGCTCAATCACCGCGTCATCATCTTCCAGGCGCCGGCGATCGCGCCGCTCGGCGAGTCGAAGTCCGACTTCTGGATCTTCAACGAGATCTGCAAGCGGCTCGGCCTCGCCAACTATTTCTGCGAGGGCATCAACGAGATCGACTGGGTCAAGCGCGCGTATCTCGCCTCCGACCTGCCCAAGGTGATCTCGTGGCGGAAGCTGCTCAAGCGCGGCTACTACGTGGTGCCGGCCGAGAAGGAGAAACTGCGCGCGCCGGTGTCGTTCCGCTGGTTCTGGGAGAACCGCAAGAAGGACGTGCCGGAGGCGCAGCCGCTGCCGTCCGACTACACCGAGGAATATCTGCGCGGCTTGCAGACCCAGTCGGGCAAGCTGGAGTTCGAGTGCAACAGCCTGAAGCGTTTCTCTGATCCGGAACGGCCGCCGATCGTCAAGTACGAGCCGTCATGGGAAGGCCCGCATTCGGGCGACCTTTTTGCGCGCTATCCGCTCCAGCTTCTGACGCCGCACTCGAAGTATTCGTTCCACACCCAGGGCGACGGCAAGGACTCGTTCCTGCTCAACATCGAGGATCACCGCGTCAACGTCGATGGCTATTACTACTGGGTCCTTCGGCTCAACGCGCAGGATGCGGCGGAACGCGGCATCAAGAAGCATGACCTGGTGAAGATCTTCAACGATCGCGGCGCGGTGGTCTGCGCCGCGCTGCCGACGGAACGTCTGCCGCGCGGCGTCTGTCATGGCTACGAGTCGTCGGCGGTGTACGACCCGATGGGCGAGCCCGGCAAGTCGGTCGATCGCGGCGGCTGCCTCAACCTGCTCACGCCGGAGCGCACGCAGACCAAGAGCACGCATTCGCTGGCCGGCGCGCAGGCGCTGGTGCAGGTTGAGGTATGGGACCGCCGCACCGAGCACATGTCGGCAACCTTCGCGGCCATGGAGAAGGATGCCGGCGTCAAGCGCACGCTCAGAGCAGCGCAACTGGTTCCAGCCAAATAGGAGGCGCGTCATGAAACGCTGGAACATGATCATCGACGTCGCCGAGTGCACCAACTGCAATCTCTGCACGCTCGCCACCATGGACGAGTATGTCGGCAACGAATGGCCGGGCTATACGGCGCCGATGCCGAAGCACGGCCACAAGTGGATCAACATCCTGCAGAAGGAGCGCGGGCAGGTGCCGATGATCGACATCGCCTACGTTCCGACCATGTGCAATCACTGCGACGACGCGCCCTGCGTGAAAGCGGGCCAGGATGGCGCGGTGAAGAAGCGCGAGGACGGGATCGTCATCATCGATCCGGTCAAGGCCAAGGGCCGCAAGGACCTGGTCCAGTCGTGTCCCTATGGCAGCATCTGGTGGAACGAGGAACTGCAGCTGCCGCAGCACTGGAATTTCGACGCGCACCTGATCGACCAGGGCTGGGACAAGACGCGTGGCCACCAGTCGTGTCCGACCGGCGCCATGCGCGCGATCTCGATCGAGGACGACGAGATGCAGAAGATGGCGATCGAGCAGGACCTCGAGGTGCTCGGGCCCGAGCTCGGCACCCAGCCGCGCGTCTATTACCGCAATCTGTGGCGCTACACGAAGTGCTTCATTGGCGGCTCGCTGTCAGCGGAGGCGAATGGCACGGTCGACTGCGTCGAGGGCGCGACGGTCAAGCTCCTGAAGGAGGGCCGCGTGGTCGCCGAGACGACCAGCGACAACTACGGCGACTTCAAGTTCGACAGGCTCGACGAGGATTCGGGAAGCTACACGGTGGAGATCGTGGCGGCGGGCCGCGCGAACAAGATCGTGCAGGCGAGCCTCGGCGCCAGCATCAATCTCGGCGAGATCAGGCTATAGCCCGTGTCGCTCGTCTTTCCCGAGCTCGGCCCGCTCTATCAAACCCTCGCGCCCATCACCGAAGCGCTGCTGCGCGTCTCGGTCGGGCTCGCGCTGGTGCCGCACGGTTTGCGCATGACCTTTGGTTTGTTTCCGAATACCGGGCTGCCGGTGAAGAACCTGACCATGCTTGCCGCGCAGCTCGACAAGACCGGCTGGCGGCCAGGCAAATTCTGGGCGCCGGCGATCTCGGCGACGCAGCTCGTGTGCGGGCCGCTGATTGCGCTCGGCCTGTTCACGCGGCTGGCGTGCGTGCCGGTCGTGCTGTTCCTGCTCGCCTCGAATGTCGAGCGCTGGCGCGTCGGGAAATATTTCTGGAATGTGCTCGGCCTCGAATACACGCTGATGTGGACGATCGCCGCGCTCTATGTGCTGGTGCACGGCGGCGGCGCGTATTCGCTCGACCGCCTGCTCGGGTGGGAGTTCTAACCCCCACCCGAGCGCAGCTGATTAAAACTAAGGGTCGGTCCGCTCAACTGCTGGCGCCGAGCGGCACCATGCCCATCCAGAACATGGTCTTGCCGGCGACGTCGATGTCGTAGGTGCGCGCGAGTGTCAGCTTGCCGTCGTCGCCGATCTTGAAGACGGACAGTCCGGCCTGCACCGTCTTCACCGCGTCGCCGTCGCGCACATTGACCGGCAGATTGTGCTGCGCGACCAGCATGCGCCCGCTCGGATCGATGTGGAACGTGCGCGGGTGGATCTTCTGCGTCTCGATGTGCTGGATGACTTTCGGTTCGCCGGTCGACTGGTCGATCGCGTAGACGACGATGCTGTTCTCGCCGCCCTTGAACACTTTCTGGCCCTGATACTCGACCGTCGCTTCGGCGCGGTTGGCGCCGTAAAGGAAGCGCCCGTTCGGATGCACGTGCACGGTGCCGGCGGCCTGCCGGGCCCGAATGTTGTTCGGCTCCGCGAGCGTCTCGGCGCGGAACGCGATGTCGGGTCCGACCCGGCCATTGTCGAGCTTGTAGGTGTACATCTTGTTCTGCGTCTCGATCGACACGTACATCCACGGCTTGGTCGGATGGAAATCGAGATGGCGCGGCCCGAAATTTTTGCCGCCGTCGGGCGCGACCGACACGCCGCTGGTGAGGAGACCGTTCCTGTACTCGAAGACCTTCAGGGCGCCCGGATCCTCCGGCTTGGTGGGGGTGCCCTCGTTGCCGCGCGTCACGAGAATGGCGAGCTTGTTGTCGGGGGTGACACGCACCTGGTGCGCGAAGATGCCGGCGTCGATCGGGCCCGGCTGCGCGACCTCCTCGCCGGGCGTGAAGTCCTTGTTGATGCGGTACACGCGGAGCGCGCTCGGATTGTTGAACGCGACGAGCAGATGCTCGGAGGGGATGTCGGTCGAGATGTGGATCGGCCGCGTCGGCAGCGTGATCGGCTTGCCGTGCGGGGTGAGCGCGCCGCTCGACGGGTCGACCGCGAACGCCGTGACGTGATGCTCGTTGCCGGCCGGGCCGTAGCCCGACGCGCTCGAGCTCGACGCGACGTAGAAGTAGCGGCGTGACGCGTGCGGCCAGGCGTATTGCACGCCGGCCGGCAGCATGACGCTCTCCTTCTTGATCAGCTCGGCGCCGGCGGCGTCGACCTCGTAGCGCGTCAGCTCGGGCCCGACATTGGCATAGAGCGCCACCTTCTGCCCGGCCTGCTGGGCCGAGGCAAAGCGCGGGGCAGCGACACTGGCGGCGGCCATCGACAATACCGTTCTGCGGCTGAACATGGCGATCCTCCCCGGGCGATGTGATGTCAGGGCGGGACCCCCGGTATCCCGTTCCGTTGCGGCAGATTGTGCGACCAGGCGACAAGGCATGGCAACCGGGGGCGTGGCTCTCTTGCGCGGGCCCCCGTCTAAACCTAAGCATAATGGGCGGGGCGCAGGCGCCAGTCCATGCTGCACCGCCCGGTAAATCGCGCGCGGACGGTCGCGGCGGCTGTCCGCCGTCGCGCGCGTTCGGCCACAATCACTTGTCCGAAGGAGTTGGGACATGGCTGACGCAACCCATGCGGCCAATGCGGCGCTGCATCCCGCCGCCACGCAGCATCTGCCGGTGTTCATCACCGCGCCCGGCGACACCGACGTGCTGATGGTGGTGATGGCGTGGGTCCTCGTCTTCTCGGTGATCGGGTTCGGCGTCCTGTTCCTGCGGCTGCACACGCTGCCGGAGCGGATCGCGCACAAGGGCCACAAGATCCAGTTCGAGATCGTCGCCGTGCTCGGCCTGCTCGCGCTGTTCACGCACATGCACATCTTCTGGGTCATCGGCCTGATGTTGGCGCTGATCGACATCCCCGACTTCGGCAACGCGTTCAGACGCATCGCCGGGTCGGTCGAGAAGATGGCTGGCTTCAAGCCCGGCGAGGGCGCGGTCGAGGTGCCGGAGACTGAGGTCGTGCATCATCACGACGCGCCGCCGCCCGCCCCGCCGCCGGACGCTGGGCGCCCCGCCGACGCGCCGCGCAAGCCTGAGATCGTCCGTCAGAAGGAGCTCGGCCATGCTTGAGATGATGCTCTGCTCGCTGGTGACGATCCTGCCCGACTACCTGTTTCGCCGCTATTGGCAGGGCAGGCGGATCGGCAAGGAAATCACGTTCTACTCGGTGTGGTTCGAGCTGCGCTGGGGCATCACCGGCTGCGTGCTTCTCACCATCGGCCTGATCACGACCGTCTTCTACTTTCATCCGTCCACGAAGTCCGTGACCCTGTTCTTCCGTACCGTGCCGATCATCTCCGAGTCTACCGGCCGCGTCGCCGAGGTGTTCCTGCCGATCAGCGGCGAGGTCAAGCAGGGCGCGCCGATCTTCCGGCTCGACAGCTCGAAGCAGGAGGCGGCGGTCGAGACGGCGCGTAAGAAAATCGCCGAGGTCGAGGCCGCGATGATCGTGGCGCGCACCGACGTCACCAAGGCGGAGGGCCAGCTGCAGGACGCGAAGAGCCAGCTCCAGCAGATCCAGGACGAACTGGACACCAAGCAGGAACTGTATCGGCGCAACCCCGGCAACGTGCCGTTCCGCGAGATCGAGCGGCTGCAGGTGCGGCTGGAGGGACAGAAGGGCACGATTGCAGCCGCCGAGGCGGCGAAGCAGGGCGCGGAGCAGCGCGTGAACTCGCTGTTGCCGGCCGAAAAGGCGAGCGCGGAGGCCGCGCTGGCGCAGGCGCAGGTCGATCTCGACAAGACCTGGGTGCGCGCCGGATTCAACGGGCGCGTCGAGCAGTTCGCGCTCCGGGTCGGCGATATCGTCACTCCGATCATGCGCGCCGCCGGCGTGCTGATCCCCGAAGAGGCTGGCCGGGTCAGCCTGCAGGCCGGCTTCGGCCAGATCGAGGCGCAGGTCATGAGGCCCGGCATGATTGCCGAGGTGACCTGCGTGACGAAACCGTTCACCGTCATCCCGATGGTGGTCACCAATGTGCAGGACGTCATCGCCGCCGGCCAGTACCGCGGCGGCGACCAGCTGATCGACGCGCAGCAGGTGCGGGTGCCGGGCACACTGCTCGCGTACCTGGAACCGCTGTTCAAGGGCGGGCTCGACGGCGTGACGCCGGGCAGCAGCTGCATCGCCAACGCCTATTCGAACAATCACGACGTCATCTCCGACCCGAAGACCGGCACGTTCAAGAAGGTCGCACTGCACGCCGTCGACGCGCTCGCGCTCGTCCACGCGCTGATCCTGCGGCTGCAGGCGCTAGTGCTGCCGTTCCAGACGCTGGTGTTCAGCGGGCACTGAGGCGAGTGGGCGTCTAGGCTTTGCGCCTCTGCGGCAGGTGTCTTGCGTCGTCGGCGCATTCTTTCAACAGGGCGTCCGGATCGCCGCCCATGCGGCTGACCGAGCGGCCGTCGTCGTGGGTGCCATCGGCGCGATACCAGTTCGAGGCAATCTCCTCGAGCCTGAACTCCCATCCCGGCAGATCAGGGAATCGGATCGCGCGCATGGCACCTAGCCTGCTGCTTCACTCCACCGCAACCGCGGCGCGACGCATGCCGAGCGTGACGATGCGGCGGAGGAGATCCGGATAGGCCAGGCCGTCGTATTTCGCAGCGGTCGCGAATTCCTGGCTCTGTGCTATTTCGGGGTTCGGGTTGGCTTCCAGGAAATACGGGATGCCGTCGTTGGAGAGGCGGAAGTCGATGCGCGCGTAGCCGTCGAGCTGGAGCGTGCGGTAGACGCGCTTGGCGATGCGTTGGATGCGCGCGGCGAGCTCCGGCGCGAGGCCCTTGGCCGGCCCGTCGGCGATGCCGAGCTTCTCCTGGTAGTCGGGATCGTGCTTGATCTTCTCGGTGGCGATGCGCCAGGCGTCCTCGCTCATCTTGCCGAACTTGAGCTCCCACACCGGCAGGACGCGCAGCCGCTCGTTGCCGATCACGCCGACGTAGAGCTCGCGCCCGTCGATATATTGCTCGGCGATGGCCGCGGTGCCGACCTGCTCGTGGATGAACGCGACGCGCTCGGCGAGCTTCTCGTCGGATTCCACGACCGAGGCCTGGGCGATGGCGAGCGAGGCGTCCGCGCTCAGGCTCTTGACGATCAGCGGCAGCGCGAGCCGCTTCGGCCGTTTCACCTTGCGGCCGATCGGGAACACCGCGAAGGCCGGCGTCGGGATGCGGTGCGAGTGCACCAGCGTCTTGGACAGATCCTTGCCGCGCGCCAGCATCAGGCCGCGCGGGTTGCAGCCCGTATAAGGAATCCGCAGCAGCTCGAGGTAGCTCGCGACGTTCTGGTCGTACATGACCTTGCCATCGAACTCCTCGAGCAGGGTGAACACCACGTGCGGCTTGAAACTCTCGATCTCGTCGCGGATCGGCTTGAGCTCGTCGTAGAGGCCGAGCGGCTTCACCTCGTGGCCGGCGTCGCGCAGCGTCTTCGCCACATCGTACTCGGTCTTCCACTCGTTGATCTCGCGCTTGGTATAGCCCTTGGACGACTCCGGCGGCATCAGGTCCGGATGAACGAGAAGGAGGATCCGGAGACGTCTCACAGCGCGATCCATCTGCGCCGCGACGATGAGCCGAACATGGCGTGCATCGTCTTGGCGGTAAGGAGGATGGTGAAGTCCATGAGCAGTTTGCGCTCGGAGCCGACCGCGCGCAGGTCGTGCTCCCGGCAGCGGATGATCATGTCGTCGAGCACGGCGTCGAGCGTGAGCTGGTTCTCGCCGGTCCAGCGGGCGACCTGCCTGCGGACCTCGGCACGATGCCGGCGGATGAACATCGATGCCGGCTGCGCGCGGCGATGGCGCGGATTGTTGGAGAACAGCCGGCGCAGGTCGCGGTCGTAGGTGCGCGGCGTGTCGATCACATAGAGTGCCTGCTTGCGCTTGTAATAGTCGCCGAGCGTCTCGGACAGCTCGTTGAGCGGATCGAGGCGTTCCCGCTCGGTGATCAGCGGCCGCTCGCCGGCGATCTCGGCCATCAGCTCGTCCACGTATTCGAGCTTCTTCAGCGCCGGCCAGCCGGCGTAGCGCGTACGCCAGTTCGAGCGCGGCCGCAGCCACACTGCGAAGGTCTCGGCGAAATCCTCGTCCGGATGCGCCTGGGCGTACCACAGCCGCAGGTGCTGCACGAAATTGCGGCTGTTGGGGTTCGGCCGGTAGTAGCGCGGGTAGCGTTTCGAGGACGGGCCGAACAGCTTTTGCCAGCGGCGGCGGCGGTGCAGCTGGTAGGCGTGCTGCACGGTGTGGCCGGCCTCGTGGCGAAGGATCGCCATGCACTCGGAGAAGGTGCCGCCCTCGACGTCGAGCATCATCTTCTTCTCGAGCCGCATCAGGCGCGGATGCGTCAGGTAGAACGGGATGGCGATGCCGGGCGTATGCTCCGGGCTGAACCACTCGCTCGAAACCCAGGCGTGCGGGCGCAGGCGGATGCCGCGCTCCTCCATCTCCTCGTGGAGGCGGTTCATGCAGTCCTCGAGCCAGGTGCCTTCGATGGTGACGCGCAGACCGCTCAGCCGCCGCCGCAGCAGCTGCTCGTCGGACAAGGAGGCCCAGGGAAACTTGCGGCGCGCCATGACGCTCCGAATCGCTAATGAAACCGGGTACTTGCGATGGTGTCACAGGAGGCGCCGGACCACAACCGGCGGGGCGGCAGCCGGTCCGGCTTGGCCTGGATTTTTGCTCTGGTGCGGCCTATTCGGACAGCAGACGGTATCCGAGGCATGCGTTGATGGATTTCGCCCTCACTGAGCAGCAAGAGAGCATCCGCGCCGCGATCGAAAAGATCTGCGCGCGTTTCAATGCGGAATATTGGCTCACCAGGGACAGGGACGGTGGCTTCCCGCACGACTTCCATCGCGCCTTCGCCGAGGCCGGCTGGCTCGGCATCTGCATCCCCGAGGATTTTGGCGGCGCCGGTCTCGGCGTCACCGAGGCGGCGGTGATGATGCAGGCGGTGGCGCAGTCGGGCGCCGGCTTGTCGGGCGCGTCGGCGCTTCACATGAACATCTTCGGGCTCAACCCGGTCGTGGAGTTCGCCAGCGACGAGCAGAAGCGCCGTATGCTGCCGCCGCTGATCGCCGGCGAGGACAAGGCCTGCTTCGCTGTCACCGAGCCGGATGCCGGGCTCGACACGCTGAACCTGAAGACCAGGGCGGTGCGCGACAGCGACCGCTACATCGTGTCCGGCCAGAAGATCTGGATTTCGACCGCCCAGGTCGCGAGCAAGGTGCTCTTGCTCGCGCGCACCACGCCCGCCGGGAACGTCAAGCGCCGCACCGAAGGCCTGACCCTGTTCTACACCGATCTCGACCGCAATCACGTCGAGGTGCGCGAGATCGACAAGATGGGGAGAAAGTCCGTCGACTCGAACCAGCTGTTCATCGACAACCTGCCGGTGCCGGCCGCGGATCGCATCGGCGAGGAGGGCAAGGGGTTCGACTATATCCTGCACGGCATGAATGCCGAGCGCATCCTGATCGCCGCCGAAGCAGTCGGACTCGGTCACGCTGCGCTCGAACGCGCGGTCGGCTATGCGAAGGAACGCCGCGTGTTCGGCAGAGCGATCGGTCAGAACCAGGCCATTCAGCATCCGCTGGCGCAGCGCTGGATGGAGCTCGAGGCCGCGAACCTGATGATGTTCAAGGCCGCGGCGCGTTACGACCGCGGCGAAAATGCCGGCGCCGAGGCGAATGCCGCCAAATATCTCGCCGCCGAAGCCGCCTTCAAGGCTTGCGAGACCGCGCTGATGACTCACGGCGGCATGGGCTATGCGAAGGAGTATCACGTCGAGCGCTATCTGCGCGAAGTGTTGATCGCGCGCATCGCGCCGGTCAGCCGCGAGATGATCCTCTGCTTCATCGCCGAGAAGGTGCTTGGGCTGCCCAAGTCGTATTGATAGATTGAATTGGGGGGCGGGAGGATTTCATGACAAGAAACGCGAGGGCCGCGGCCGCCGCCCTTTTCACATTGCTGTTCGGTTCATTCGCGAGCGCCGCGGATTATCCGACCCGGCCGGTCAGCCTCGTGGTCGCGTTTACGCCGGGCGGTCCGAGTGACGTGCTCGCCCGCATCGTCGGCAAGAAGCTCGAAGTCCTGCTGAAGCAGCCCTTCGTCATCGAGAACCGCCCCGGCGCCGGCGGCAATATCGCCGCCGAGTCGGTCGCCCGCGCCGCGCCGGACGGCTACACGCTGCTCAACGGCAACAACTCGATCCTCGCCACCAACGCGAGCCTCTACAAAAAGATCGCCTACGACGCCGAGAAGGACTTTGCGCCAATCAGCCTGCTCGGCCTGCAACCGAACATCCTGGTGGTCAATCCGCAGGTGCCGGCGAGAACGATGGCGGACCTGGTCGCGCTCGCCAAGCAGAACCCCGGCAAGCTCAATTTCGCCTCGTCCGGCTATGGTGCGGCGGCGCATCTCGCCGGCGAATTGTTCAAGACCGAGGCGCAGATCGACATCGTCCACGTCGCCTACAAGGGCGCCGCGCCCGCCTTGCAGGACGTCATCGCCGGGCACGTGCAGATGATGTTCGCGACCTCGGCTTCGGTGATCGGCCACATCAAGAGCGGCGCGCTGCGGCCGCTCGCGGTCACCACCCTCAAGCGCACGCCGCTGCTGCCCGACGTGGCGACCGTCGACGAGCTCGGCATCAAGGGCTTTGATGCGACCACCTGGCATGGCCTCGTCGCGCCGGCCGGCACGCCGAAGGAGATCATCGCCACGCTGCAGGCGGCGACCATGGACGCGCTCAAGGATACCGACGTGCGCCAGCAGCTCGAGAATCTCGGCGTCGATGTCGCCGGCAGCACGCCGGAGGAATTCGCCGCCTACATCAGGTCCGAAACGCCGAAGTGGACCGCGGTGGTCAAGGCCTCCGGCGCCAAGCTCGATTGAACCAGCTCGATTGAAAGTATCATCGCATGAACCAGCTCGCCCGTTCGACTCCGCTCGCCCACAAGGTCCGCCGTCTCGGCCATCTCGATCTGCCCGGCGCCGGGCAGGTCACCGTCGCCGGCAACCACGCCTATGTCGGCCACATCCCCAACAAGGATCAGCTCGGCACGTCGATCGTCGACATTTCCGATCCGAAGAACCCGCGCCTTGTCGCGACGGTGACGCTCGACGACCCGGAGTCGCACAGCCACAAGGTGCGTGTGGTCGGCGACGTGATGGTCGTCAACCACGAGCGCAACATGAGCAAGATCGGCCGCCGCGCCGAGCAGCTGCCGGCCGTGCGACGCGCGCTCACCGAGCAGCTCAAGCGCGAGCCGACATCCGCCGAGATCGCCGACAAAATGAGCGTGACGGCGGACGACCTGCGCGCGCTCGAGGAGTTCGAGAAGCGCGGCTATGCCAACGGAGGCTTCAAGGTCTACGACGTGTCAGATCCGACCAAGCCGAAGCAGATCTGCTTCCAGCGGACGGGCGGCATTGGCGTGCACCGCTTCGACATGGACGCGCGCTACGCCTACATCTCGACCGAGATGAAGGGCTTCATCGGCAACATTCTCGTCATCTACGACATGCGCGATCCGGCCAAGCCGCAGGAAGTGTCGCGCTGGTGGATGCCGGGCCAGCACATCGACGGCGGCGAGAAGCAGACCTGGTCGGGCCGTCGGCACCGGCTGCACCATGCGCTGCGCTTCAACAACGAGATGTGGGCGAGCTGCTGGCATGGCGGCGTGTTCGTCGTCGACGTCTCCGACATTGCCAAACCGAAGACGCTCGGCTCCTACAACTATCATCCGCCGTTCCCGGAGCCGACGCATACAGTCATGCCGGCGCCCGGTACCATCGCCGGACGGCGCATCGCGCTCGCCATCGACGAGGAGGATCAGGCGCAGAGCGCGAGCGAGAGTCTCGCCCGGCGCGGCCGGCTGCATGCCGGCATCACTATGCTCGACGTCACCGACACCGCGGCGATCAGGCCGATCTCGCTTTTCGAGGTGAGCGAGCTCGACTCGCCGTTCAGCCGCGTCGACGGCGCGCGATTCGGGGCGCATCAATTCCACGAGCGCGTGATGGGCACGCTGGTGTTCGCCGTGTGGTTCGGCGGCGGGCTGCGCATCATCGACATCGCCGATCCGTCCGCGCCGCGCGAGGTCGGCTGGTACATTCCCGAGCCGGTCGGCGGCCGCGCGGCGCCGCAAAGCAACGACGTGATGCTCGACCAGCGCGGCCTGATCTACGTGGTCGACCGCCACGTGGGATTCGACGTGCTGGAATTGGCTGTCTGACGCGTCGCAGCATTACGGCATTACGCTGCGTTCCGATGGAACTTCTCTGTCGCTGCCGCATTGACCTTGCGGTTCGAAATAGAGAGGGAACGTAGACCATGCTGTCGACCATCCTGATCGTCATTCTGATCTTGGCGCTGATCGGCGCCCTGCCGACCTGGGGCTACAGCCGCGGATGGGGCTATGGCCCCGGCGGCATCGTAGGCGTGCTGCTCATCATCCTGCTCGTTCTCGCCCTGACCGGCAGGGTTTAGGGAAAAATCGGGGGATCGCGGCGGAAAAACCGCGATTCCCCCGAGGAAATGCTCAACACGGCGAGATTCGACTTGCAGGCCGCGCATTTGCGCGGTTTTTCTGTGCCCGCGTGTCGGATTCTACCGGGGTGAGCAATGTTGGGCTGGTTTCAGGCGCTGATGCCGAAGGAGCAACGCTTCTTCGACCTGTTCGCGCAGCATTCCAAGGCGGTGCTGGCGGGAGCCGAGGCGCTGCGCTGCATGCTCGACGGCGGCGAGGCGGTGCCGCGCCATTTCCAGACGGTGATGGACCGCGAGCACGACGCTGACGACGTCACGCGGGAAGTGCTGATTGCGGTGCGCCGTACTTTCATTACCCCGTTCGATCGTGGCGCCATCCGCAACCTGATCACGTCGATGGACAACGCCATCGACCAGATGCAGAAGACCGCCAAGGCGATCATGCTGTTCGACGTGCGGACGTTCGAGCCGCAGATGAAGGACATGGCCGACACCATCGTGAAGTCGGCGCTTCTGGTGCAGGAGGCGATCCCACTGATGCGCTCGATGACGACCGAAGCAGGTCGCCTCAGCGAGCTGACCGCGCAGATTTCCGCGCTCGAGGGTCGCGCCGACGAGCTGCACGATCTCGGCCTGCGCGAGCTGTTCAAGGCGTGCTCCAGCGGCAGCAATCCGATGGCCTTCTTCATCGGCAACGAGATCTACGATCATCTCGAGAAGGTGGTGGACCGCTTCGATGACGTGGCGAATGAGCTGCACGGCATCGTGATCGAACACGTTTAGCGCATGTCCCGGAAAAGTGGATACCGGTTTTCCGAGATGGACATGCGCCAATCTAAAGGGCGAGAGCGTACCCCGACTCGTTTGAGTCGGGGTACGTTCTAAAGCACGCATGGACGCCATCCAGCTCGGGCTCCCGCTCCTCGCCGCGCTGATCTTCGTCGCGCTGGCGTTCGACTTCCTCAATGGCCTGCACGACGCGGCGAACTCGATCGCCACCATCGTCTCGACCCGCGTGCTCAAGCCGCACCACGCGGTCGCCTGGGCGGCGTTTTTCAATTTCGCCGCGTTCCTCGTATTCGGCCTGCACGTCGCGCAGACCATCGGCACCGGCATCATCGAGGCCAGGATCGTCGATCCGCAGGTGGTGTTCGGCGCGCTGATGGGCGCCATCGTGTGGAATGTCGTCACCTGGTATCTCGGCATCCCCTCGTCGAGCTCGCACGCTTTGATCGGCGGCTTGCTCGGCGCCGGCATCGCCAAAGCCGGCTTCGGCATCGTGGTCTGGAGCGGCGTGCTGAAGACCGCGGGCGGCATCGTGCTGGCGCCGCTGCTCGGCCTGGTGCTGGCGCTGTTCCTGATGCTCGCCGTCTCGTGGCTATTCCGCGGCACGACACCCTACGCGGTGGACCGGATCTTCCGTTCGCTGCAGTTCGTCTCGGCGTCGCTCTATTCGCTCGGTCACGGCGGCAACGACGCGCAGAAGACGATCGGCATCGTCGCCGTGCTGCTCTACTCACAGGGGTACCTCGGCGGTGAATTCCACGTGCCGTTCTGGGTCGTGCTCACCTGCTACGGCGCCATGGGTCTCGGCACGCTGATGGGCGGCTGGCGTATCGTCCGCACCATGGGCTCGCGCATCACGCGGCTCACCCCGGTGCAAGGCTTCTGCGCGGAGACTGGCGGCGCCATCATGCTGTTCACCGCGACCGAACTCGGCGTTCCGGTGTCGACCACCCACACGATCACCGGCTCGATCATGGGCGTCGGCGCCGCGAAGCGTGCATCGGCGGTGCGCTGGAGCGTCGCGAACAACATCGTGCTCGCGTGGATCATAACCATTCCTGCAGCGGCGCTCGTCTCCGCGTTCTTCTACTGGCTCGCCGGATTGTTCGGCTGACGGCTTGCCGCGTCTCCCCCGGGGCGCGACAATGGCACCCTCTTTCCGCGAGGCGCATCATGCAGGTCGACGTCGGTACGCGATCCGGGGGCATGGCCGATACGGGCTTGCTCCAGGGCAGCGGTATCATTCGCGAGATCAAGGCGGCGCGGATCGAGTTTGTCGTGTCGGTTCCCGACATTACGACGAGCGAGGGTTTGCTGCGGCCGCTCGCGCGCGACAACAGCCCGCGGCTGATCCGTGTCTGCAAGGAGGACGAGGGCGTCGCCATCTGCGCCGCGCTCGCCTACTGCAATCGCCGCTCGCTGCTGCTCATCCAGCACACCGGCCTGCTCGATTCGATCAACGCGATCCGCGCCGTTGCGGTCGAATATTCGCTGCCGATCTGCATGATGGTGGGGCTGCTGCAGAAGGAGCCCGGCGTGCCGCCGCCGCAGTCGAAGCAATACGGCGTGCGCATCGTCGAGCCGATCCTCGACGCCATGGGAGTCGCGCACCACCGCATCGAGACCGACATCGACATCGGCCGTATCGGACCGGCGATCGAGACCGCCTACGCGGAGTCGCAGCCGGTGGTGCTCACCATCGGGCGGAGGCCGTCATGATGCGGCGTGACGAGGTGCTGAAAGTTCTGGCGCGGCACGTGAGCGACGACATCGTCGTGCCGGTCTACACCACGGCGTTCGACTGGATCGCGATCCATCCGCACCCGCTCAACTATCTCTGCGTCGGCGCCATGGGGCTCGCGCCGTCGCATGCGCTCGGCCTCGCGCTCGGCCGCCCGGACAAGCGCGTGCTGGTGCTCGACGGCGACGGCAGCCTCCTCATGAATCTCGGCTCGCTCGTCACTGTCGCCGAGGCCGCGCCGCGCAATTTCGTGCACTTCGTGTTCGAGAACGGCACCTACGAGGCAAACGGCGCGCACCCGATTCCGGGCCGCGACCGCATCGATTTTGCCGGGTTTGCCCGGGCGGCGGGCTATCCCAGTTGCCACAACTTCGATGACCTCGCGATGTTCGAGAAGGACATCGCGGCACTGCTACGCCAGGACGGCCCGGTGTTCATCAATCTGAAGGTCGAGCCCGGTTCGCCGCCGGTCTACGACTACAAGCTGATGCACAGCGAGAAACTGCGCAGCGATTTCAAGGCCGCGCTGAACGGCTGAACCGCTGACCCCGAGCTTTTTCCTGCGGGTTGCGCTATAATCATCCTATGGACGCCGCCGATCTGAAAGTCTTCGAGGCGGTTGCGCGGCTCGGCGGCATGAGCCGGGCGGCGACCGAGCTCAATACTGTGCAGTCCAACGTCACGGCGCGCATCCGCGTGTTGGAAGACGAGCTCGGCACACCGCTGTTCCACCGCCACAGCCGCGGCGTCAGCCTGACCGACGCCGGCCGTCGCCTGTTACCCTACGCGACCCGCGTGAAGCAGGCGATCGCCGACGCGAAGAAGGCGGTCGCAGACGATGGCGAGCCGACCGGTCCGCTGACCATCGGGTCGCTCGAAAGCACCGCGGCGCTGCATCTTGCGCCGCACCTCTCTGTCTATGCTGGGCATTATCCCAAGGTCGACCTGGTGTTGCGTACCGGCACCACCACCGAGCTGATCCAGGACGTGCTCGATCATCGCGTGGAGGGAGCATTCGTGTGCGGTCCGGTCGACCATCCCGATCTGGACGAGGACGTGTTCTTCCGCGAGGAGCTGGTGGTGCTGACCGCACGCAGGGTGCGCAAGCTCGACGACCAGCTGATCCGCGACGGCATGAAGATCGTCGTGCTCGATGCCGGCTGCTCCTATCGCATGATGCTGGAAACCATGCTGGCGCGCCGCGGCATCACCAATTTGCGCCAGCTCGAGTTCGGCACGCTGGAGGCGATCTATGCCTGTGTCAGCGCCGGAATCGGCATCACGCTGCTGCCGAAGCGGCTGACCGAGAAAGTGTGGCGCGACGGGCGCGTCGCGGTCCACAAGCTGCCGCCCGCGGAATCGCGCGTCGACACCGTGTTCATCCGCCGGCGCGACGCCTACGTATCGGCGGCGCTCGACGCGTTCCTGCGTGCGTTGCGGCCGACGGCCCTCCGCGCCGCAGCCGAATAGGGCTATCTCCAGATAAGATAGCATCCATCACATCAAAGCGTTTTTCCAGATAGGTCGGCACGCCTATCTTCTCCGCCATGAGCGGAGAAATGGCCATGCACGGCGCACTTCCGGTCCGGTCCGACCAGGTTATTCCCTGGGGCGCCGCTTGGGCCGGCCTGTGCTCTAGTCTGGTCGGCATCGGTTTCGCCCGCTTCGGCTACATGCAGCTGATCCCGTCCCTCATCGCGGGGCAATGGTTCATTGCCGGCGATGCGGCTTATCTCGGCGCGGCAAATCTCGCCGGATACCTTTTCGGTGCGCTGCTGGCCGTGCGCATGGCGGCTTTGATCCCGGCGCGCGACGTGCTGCGCGCGATGATGGCGCTCGCGGCTGTTTCATTCTTCGCTTGCGCCGCCCCGCTCTCGTTCGCATGGTTTTTCGTCTGGCGGTTCGCCGCGGGATTTGCCGGCGGCGCGCTGATGGTACTTGCCGCACCGAGTATCCTTCCGCATGTGCCCGTGGCCCGGCGTGGCGTGGTCAGCGGCGCGATCTTCATGGGCGTCGGCCTCGGCATCATTGTCTCGGCTGTGCTGGTGCCGCTGCTGTTGCGCGCCGGACTGGTGGAGGCCTGGTGCGGGCTCGGCGTCGCCACGCTGGTCCTGACCGCCGCATCCTGGACCGGCTGGCCGCGCCACGAGGCCAAGGCGGTTGCTGTGACGTCTCACCGACCCGCTGCGGCGCCTCCGCGGCTCAAGGCACTCTACGCCCAGTACGCGCTCAGCGCCGTCGGCCTGGTGCCACACATGATGTTCCTGGTCGATTTCGTGGCCCGCGGTCTCGGTCGCGGCGTCGACGTCGGCGCCCAGTACCTGGTGCTGTTTGGTGTGGGCGCGACGATCGGTCCGATCATCGGCGGCGCTGTTGCCGACCGCATCGGCTTCCGCGCAACCTTGCTTGCCACGTTCGTGCTGCAGGCGATCGCCGTCGCGCTGCTCGCGGTGACCGACCATTGGACGGCGCTGCTGGTGTCGAGCATCGCGGTTGGCGCGACCACGCCGGGGGTCGTCCCGCTCGCGCTCGGCCGCGTGCGCGAGTTCGTCCCCGGCGACACGCAAGCCCAACAGGCGGCATGGAGCGTCGCCACGATCACGTTCTCGACCGGCCAGGCCGCCGGCGCCTATGGCTTTGCCTTTCTGCTCGGCAGCGAGGGCAGCTATGCGATGCTGTTCGCGCTCGGCGCGGTGCCATTCGTGCTCGCGCTCGCAATCGAGATGGTGACGGAAAGACGGACATGCCGATCGACAACGCCCTGATGCGCCGCCTCGACATGCGCCACCCGGTCATCCAGGCGCCGCTCGCGGGTGGCGGCGATACGCCCGACCTGATCGCCGCGGTAGCGGAAGCCGGCGGGCTCGGCTTCATCGGCGCGGCCTACCTGACGCCGACACAGATTGCCGATGCCGCCAACGCCGTGCGTGCGAAGACCAACCGGCCGTTCGGCATCAACCTGTTTGCGCCGCTGCGGCTGCCGGACGCCGTCGATGCGGCGCCCGCGGTCGAACGCGTCGCGCCCTATTTCGCCGAGCTCGGCCTGCCGCCGGCGGCGGCGCCGCCGCTGGCCGGGCTTCCGTTCGACGCCCAGTTCGCCGCAGCGATCGAAACCGGCGCTTCCGCTTTCAGCTTCACGTTCGGCATCGTGCCGCCCGCTGCCATCGACGAGGTCAAGCGGCGGAGCATGTTTCTCGCCGGCACGGCAACGACCGTGGCGGAAGCCGTCGCACTGGAGCACGCGGGCGTCGATGCGGTCGTCGCGCAGGGCAGCGAGGCTGGCGGCCATCGTGGCACCTTCGCGGGTCCGTTCGAGGCCGGCATGGTCGGCACCATTGCGCTGGTGCCACAGATCGTCGACGCGGTGAAGGTGCCGGTGATCGCCTCGGGCGGCATCATGGATGGCCGGGGCATCGCCGCGGCGCTGGCACTCGGGGCGAGCGCGGTGCAGCTCGGCACCGCTTTCCTCACCTGCGACGAGGCCGGCACGCCGGATGCCTACAAGCAGGCGATTCTCGCCGCGCACGAAGACGGCACGCGCATCACGCGCGCCTTCTCGGGGCGGCCGGCGCGCGGTATCGTCAATCGTTTCATGAGCGAGATCGAAGCATCGGCCGATGCGATCCTGCCGTTTCCGCTTCAGAACAATCTGACACGGCCGCTGCGGACCGCTGCGGCCAAGCAGGGCCGTGCCGAGTTTCTGTCGCTGTGGGTGGGGCAGGGCGTTCGGCTCGCACACCGCCAGTCCGCCGCCGCGCTGATGGCGCGGCTCGCGAAGGAGACTGACGTGGCGTTGCGGCGGGTCGCAATGTAGACTTCAGCGCTTCTTTGCCTTCGCCGCAGACTTCGGCTTCGCGCTGCGCGCCTTCGCTGCGCGCGTCGGCTTCGCTATTGCACCGCCCGGGTGCCCGCCCGCCATCATCAGGCGGTGCTCCCAATAATCCCATGCCCGCTCGAGGGGGCCGGCTTTGATGTTGTGGCCGCCGCCGCGCGCAGCCTCGCCCGGCGTGAGCCGCTGCACGTGACCCTGCTGCTGTGCCTTCCACTGCAGCTCGGCATTGACGCAGCCATAGATGGTGCGGAACACCATCTCGCGGATCGACGTCCCTGCGACGGTCGCGCCGTGACGGCGCAGCAGCACTGTCCAGTTGTTGCCGAGCGCGCGCGCGAGCGAGGCGCCTTCCTCCGCCGTCCTCACCAACAGGTCGGTATCGCCGAACTCGTCCTGCTGATCCCAGAACGGCACTTTCGCGCCCATCGAGGCGCCGAGATGAAATACCGGCGTCAGCTCGGCGCCGGAAATGCAGAACGGCAGCACCGCCGGCGAGTGATGATGGCACACGGCCATCACCTCCGGCCGCGCCTGGTAGATCGCGCCGTGGATGATGCCCTCGCTGTACATGCGGTGCGGCGTCGGCTTCACCGGCTTGTAGTCGAGCGTGAACTCGATGAGGTCGTCCGGCAGAACCAGCTGTGGTGCGCGATGCCGCGAAATGAAGAAGCGGCCGGGATCGGTCGGATGGCGCACGCTGGCGTGGCCGAACGCGTCCACCACGCCTTCGTTGGAGAGAATGCGGTTGGCGATGGAAATCTCTTCGCGGATTGCGGCAAGCGTGTCGGGCACGATGTTTCCTCGGTGTTGCGATTGGTTCAGAAGCTGGAAGTCCTCTTCTTTTTCGCACAAAGCGGCTAGATTGTCGGCGGCCAAAGTACGCAAAGACCACATGCAAAAACCACAGATGGCCTGCGAGGAAACACGATGGTGAGGCGAGCGGTGTGGGTGGCGATCGCGATCGCCGCGCTGGTTAGCGGTGCGGCCGGGCAGGCACCGAGCGAATATCCGAGCGCGCCGGTGCGGATCTTCGTGCCGTTCGCGGCGGGCGGGCCGACCGACGTGGTCACGCGCATCCTCGCCGATCTTCTCTCGGTGCGCTGGGGCGGCAAGTCGATCGTGGTGGAGAATCGTCCCGGCGCCGGCACCATCGTATCGACCGCGGCCGTCGCCAAGGCGGCTGCCGACGGCCTCACCTTCGGTATCGCCACCAACTCGCTGCTGATCAATCCGGCGATCGGCGTCAAGCTGCCCTATGACACGATGAAGGAGATCGTCGGCGTCGCCATGATCGCGACCCAGCCGGTCGCGCTGGTGGCCACCAAGTCGTTTCCCGCCAGCTCGCTGCCGGACACGGTCGCAGCCGCCAAGGCGAGTGCCGAGCCGGTCAACTACACGTCGCCGGGCCCGCGCGGCGTCGGCCATCTTGCCGGCGAGCTGTTGAAGCAGAAAGCCGGCATCGCGATGACGCACATCAACTATAATGGCAGCGCGCCGGCGCTGACCGACGTGATCGCCGGTCGCGTGCCGCTGATGTTCGACATCTGGCATTCCGCCAAGCGCTATGTCGACACCGGCGAGCTGAAGCTGATCGCCGGCGCCGGCGCCGAGCGGCTGCCCGGCGCGGCCGAGACGCCGACCATCGCCGAGACCTATCCGGGCTTCAACGTCGTCGCCTTCAACGCGGTGATCGCGCCGGCCGGCGTGCCGCAGCCGATCATCGACAAGCTCGCGGCGGACGTCACCGCTGTGGTGACGTCCGCCGAATTCGCCGAGCGAACCAGAAATCTCGGCATCAATGCCAAAGGCATGACGCCGAACGAGCTCGACGTCTGGTTCAGAAGCGAGATCGACAAGTGGGCTGAGATCGCCAGGGCGGCCAACCTCAAGGCCGAGTGACGGGGCATGACGCGGCTCGTGACTTTGGTTATTGCGCTCACGTGGGCCGCCTTCTGGGTCCCGTTCGCCTCGTGCGTCGCGGTCGCGCAATCGGCAGCGGATTTTCCGAGCGGACCGGTCAAGATCATCGTGCCGTTCCCGCCCGGCGGCCCGGCCGACGTGATCATGCGGATCCTCGCCGACCAGCTGTCGCCGCGCTGGGGCAAACCGGTCATCGTCGAGAACCGGCCGGGCGCCGGCACGATCATCGCAACGTCGACGCTCGCTCGCGCGCAGCCCGACGGTCTCATGCTGCTCGACGCGACCTATTTCCACATCATGAATGCGGCGCTCAACCGCAACTTGCCGTTCGATCCGATCAAGGATTTCGCCGGCGTGAGCATGGTGGTGGCCCAGCCGATCGCGCTCGTCGCTCATGCCTCGTTCGCGCCGAACACGGTGGCCGAGCTGATCGCGCTTGCAAAGAACAGCCCGGAGCCGCTTCAGTACACGTCGTCGGGGCCGCGCGGTGTTGGTCACCTCGCCGGCGAGCTTCTGCAGAGCATGGCCGGCATCAGGATGCAGCATATTTCTTACACCGGCTCCGGTCCGGCCATGACCGATCTGCTCGCCGGCCGCGTGCCGATCATGTTCGACATCTGGCATTCGGCGAAACAGCATGTCGAGGACGGCAAGCTCAAGGTGCTTGGCGTCGGCAGCAAGGACCGGCTGAAGGAATCGCCGCAATATCCGGCCATCGCCGAGACCTTGCCCGGCTTCGACGCGGCCTCGTTCCAGTCGCTGATCGCGCCAGCCGGCGTTCCGACGCCGATCCTCAACAAGATCGCCGCCGACGTGCGTGTCGTCGTCGCCTCTCCGGAATTCGCCGCCCGGACGAAACCGTTCGGTGTCGACCCGCAGGCCTCGACGCCGCAGGAGCTCGATACTTTCCTGCGCGCCGAGATCGCCAAGTGGAGTGAGATCGCCGCCAAGGCCAACCTGAAGGTCGACTGATGATGGGACCAGAGCTGAAAGCCATCGATTGCGACGTGCATCCGTCGGTGCCGGACATCAAGGTGCTGCTGCCCTATCTGGACACGTTCTGGCGCGACTCGATCTCAGAGCGTGGCATGCCGTCGCTCGAGTCGATCAGCTATCCGCCCAATGCGCCGATCTCCGCACGCCCGGATTTCCGCGGCACGAACGGAGCCGCGGCGACGGATGTCTCCCAGCTGTCGGCCCAGGTGCTCGATCGCTGGCAGGCGAGCATCGCAATCTGCAATTGCCTCTATGGCATCCAGCTCCTGTTCAGCGAAGACATGGCCGCCGCGTTCGCGCGCGCGCTCAACGACTGGATCGCCAAGGAATGGCTCGATCGCGATGCGCGCCTGCGCGCCTCCATTGTGGTGCCGATGCAGAACGTCGATATGGCCGTCGACGAGATCGAGCGCTGCGCCAAGGATCGCCGCTTCGTGCAGGTGCTGGTGCTGGTGATGCAGGAGACGCCACTCGGGCGCCGCAGCAACTGGCCGATCTTCGCCGCCGCGGAGCGGCACGGCCTGCCGCTCGGCATCCACGCCGGCAGCGCCTATCGCAATCCCGTCACCTCGCTCGGCTGGCCGAGCTGGTACATCGAGGACTACGCGGCGCAATCCCAGGGCTTCCAGTCGCAGGTGGCGAGTCTGATCTGCGAAGGCGTGTTCGCCAAGTTCCCGGCCCTCAAGGTGGTGCTGATCGAGTCAGGGGTGACTTGGCTGCCGGGCTTCCTGTGGCGGTTCTCGAAGTTCTGGCGCGGGTTGCGCACCGAGGTTCCGTGGGTCGACCGCTCGCCGGCCGAGATCGTGCGGGACCATATCCGGCTGACCATTCAGCCGTTCGACGCGCCGGAGTCGACCGACGACGTGGAACGGGCCGTCGATCATCTGCGTTCCGACGACATATTGCTGTTCTCGTCGGACTTTCCGCACTGGCAGTTCGACGGCGACCAGCTGATGCCCGCCGGCATCCCGGCAGGACTGCACCGCAAGATACTGGTGGACAACCCGCTTGCGACCTATGATCGGCTGAAGCCGACATGAATCGAGGCACGCCATGAACATCGAGGTCAGGCAGCCGGTGCGCGCGCAGAAGGCCAAGGTCGGCCTCATCGACTGCGATATCCATCCGAAACTCACCGTCGAGCAGATGCGGCCCTATCTCAGCAATCGCTGGTGGGACTATCTGCAGACCTACGGCATTCGCTATCGCCACGGCTACGCGAAGGGCTACGCCTACCCCAAGATGACCCCGCAGGCGGCGCGCCGCGACGCCTGGCCGCCCGGCGGCGGGCTGCCGGCGAGCGACCTCGACTTTGTGCGTGTACAGCACCTCGACCATTACGGTGTCGACCACGGCATCATGAACCCGCTGTCGCCGACCGGGCAGGGCGAGCAGAACCCCGAGTTCTCGACCGCGCTCTGCTTTGCCGCCAACGAAGTGCAGGCCGAGGTCTGGACGCACCGCGAGCCGCGGTTGCGCTCGTCGATCGTCGTGCCTTACGAGGATGGCGAGGCATCGCGCGCGGAGATCCGCCGCCGCGCCGCAAGCAAGGACTATGCGCAGGTCTTCCTGCTCAGCCGCACCTCCGAGGCGATCGGCCGCCGCCGCTACTGGCCGATCTTCGAGGCTGCCGCCGAGGCCGGGCTGCCGATCGGCATCCACGTGTTCGGCTACAGCGGCTGGCCGATGACCAGCACCGGCTATCCCTCGTTCTATATCGAGGAGATGACCGAGCACGCGACCTCGTCGCAGGCGGTAGTCACCAGCATGATCATGGAAGGCGTGTTCGAGCGCTATCGCGACCTCAAGATCGTGCTGATCGAGTCGGGCTTCGGGTGGCTGCCGGCACTCGGCTGGCGGCTCGACAAGCATTGGAAGAGGCTCAAGGACGAGGTGCCGCATCTCAAGCGCGCGCCGTCGGAATATATCCGCGAGCATTTCTGGGTCACCACCCAGCCGATGGAAGAGGCCGAGCAGCCCGAGCACGTCATCGATGCGATGAACTGGATCGGCATGGACCGCATCCTGTTCGCGAGCGATTACCCGCACTGGGATTTCGATGATCCGGTGCTGGCGCTGCCGCCGAGCCTTTCCGAGCACCAGCGCCGCATGATCTACGCCGACAACGCGCGCGCGCTTTACAAGCTCGGGTAATGGCGAAGCACGTCGTCGCTCCGGTCAGCGAGATCCCGCCCGGCGGCCGCAAGCTGGTCAACGCAGGCGGTCGCGCCATCATCGTCTTCAATCTCGACGGCGAGTTCTTCGCGCTCAACAATCGCTGTCCGCACCGCGGCGGCAGCCTGTGTGACGGCATCGTCACCGGCCTGGTCCTGTCGGACGAGCCGGGCCGCTATGATTATTCACGGCGCGGCGAGATCATCCGCTGCCCGTGGCATTCGTGGGAGTTCGACATCCGCACCGGCCAGTCCTGGTGCGACCCCAAGAAGGTGCGCGTGCGCCAGTATGGCGTGTCGGTCGAGCCGGGCGCCAGGGTCGTGCAGGGGCCCTACGTGGCTGAGACTTTCTCGGTCAGCGTCGAGAACGACTACGTCGTCGTCGAGGCGTGAGCGATCCCCGCGCCGCTCAGCCGCAACACTGCCTCGATCATCGCCGCCGGATTGGCGACGCCCTTGCCGGCGATGTCGTGGGCGCTGCCATGCGCCACCGATGAGAACAGGATCGGCGTGCCGATGGTCAGCGCGATGGTGGCGTGACGCGACAGCAGCTTTGCCGCGACATGACCCTGGTCGTGCAGCATGACGATGAAAGCATCGATGCCCGCCATATGAAACATCGTGTCGGCGCCGAAAGGGCCGGTCACGGCGATGCCGTCCGCCGCGGCCGCGGCAATCGCCGGCCCGATGATGTCGATCTCCTCGCGGCCGAACAGGCCGCCTTCGCCCGCATGCGGATTGAGCCCGCTCACCGCGATCTTTGGCGACGCAAGGCCCATGCGCCGCAGGGCCGTGTCGGTCGCCTGGATGATCCGCAGCACCTTTTCGCGCGTGATCGCCGCGATAGCGTCACATACGCTCTGGTGCAGCGTCGCATGGGCGATCTTCATCTCCCCGCAGACGAGCATCATGTAGACGTCGTCGACATCGGTGCCGGTCTCGCGTGCGACGAACGACGGATGGCCGTCGAATGCGATGCCGGCCTGCGCCACCGAGGTCTCGTTCTGCGGCGCCGCCACCACCGCGTCGACCTCGCCTGTGAGGGCGAGCTTGATCGCCGCACGGCAGAACGCGATCGAGGCGCGGCCGCTCGCCGCGCTGGTCGCGCCGAACGGCAGAGCGGCGGCGTCGGGTTGGGCGCAGGCGGCGATCGTCACTGCGCCCGCGTCGATCCCGCAGGTCTGCGCGTGCCGTGTCAGCACGGCGGGATCGCAGACGACAAGCGGGTCGCAGACTGCGCGCACCTTCGGATCGAGTGCCGCCTTGAGGCTGATCTCCGGCCCGATGCCGGCCGGATCGCCGGCGGCAATGGCGATGCGCAGTCGGCCGGAGCGCGTGGTGCTCACGACGCGATCGGCTGCAGCGCCGCGGGCTGACCTGCAAGGGCGTTGACCTTGTCCTGGTCCGCCTGCGCGAGCGCGGTCTCGCCTTTCTTTGCATAGGCCGCGCTGCGGAACTGGTAGGCCTCGACGTAGTCGGGCGCCGTCTTGATGGCGGCGGTGAAGTCCTTGATGGCGCGGTCGATGTCCTCCTTGCACAGGTAGGTGACGCCGCGCTGGACATAGGCACCGGCGTCCTTGGTCAGCTTGACGACCTTGTCGAAGTCGGAGAGCGCTGCATCGTTGTGGCCCTGCGTCCGCATCAAGTTGCCGCGATCGACCAGCGCCTTCACGAGGTTTGAATCCACCGTGATCGCCTTGGTGTAGTCCGCGACCGCCTTGCCGGTGTCGCCCTTGGCTTCAAATGCATTACCGCGCAAGTCGAAGGCGAGGGCCAGCTTCGGGTCGATCTCGACCGCCTGGGTATAGCCCTCGATCGCGCGATCGAGATCGCCGTTACGGTGATGGGTGAGGGCCTCCTCGAAATGCGGCAGCGCACGTTTGCGGCGCCGCTTGCCGAGCATGGCGAAAGGTATCGATCCGAGGATGACCAGCCCCGCGCCCCAGAGGGAATAGCCCATCACGTAATCGATCCACGAGAGCGCGTAGGGTGGCAGTGGCGAGGGCAGCTGGCCGCGCGCCTGCAGCGCCTTGATCCGCGTGTCGTCGAGCTTGAAGTAGGCGTCGCGTCCCTTGATGGCGAGCACATAGCCGTCCTCCGTCACATAGGCCGGCAGGAGGAACGAGTGAAACGAATACTTGTACGCGAGATAGAGACTTTCGCCGCCCGGGCCTTTGACGTCGACGTCCTGAATGTGGGCGAGGTAGTCCTTGGTCCCGAAATAGAGCTTCGCCTGGGCCGGAGCTGTGCCCATGGCCAAGATGCAGAGCAGGCCCAGGAGAATGACTCTTATCTGCGCGATCATGGAGCCTCCGCAATCATTTCGGCGAACATGCACGTGACCATCAGTGCAATAGTCTCAGTCACTCCCACGGCATCAATGAGGCGTGGATGACGTCCGGCACGCCTTCGCCGCCGACCGAGCGGATCGCGAGATCGACGTCCTTCAGCCCGAACCGGTGGGTGGTGATGAGCTCGAGCGGAAAGCGTTTCGAGGCGATCTGCTCGAGCGCGAGCTCGCAGGCGCGGTAGCTGTGGCCGCGCGCGCTCTTCATGGTGATGAACTTCACCGTGAATTTTTCCAGCGGGAAGTTGGGAAATTCGCGCAGCTCGCCCTGTGCGACGATCACGCCGGCCTTGCGCTTGAGCGCCTCGATGCCGAGCAGGATCGGGATCGCGCCCGCACCGGCGGTGCAGTCGAGCGACACGTCGACGCCCTTGCCGCCGGTGATCTCCATGACCCGGGCGAGCGGGTCCTCTTTCTGCACGTCGATCACGTAGTCAGCGCCGAGCTTCTTGGCGACGTCGAGTCGTGCCCTGTCCTTCGAGGTGCCGGTGACGATGATCAGCGACGCGCCGGCCTGTTTGCAGATCACCGTCTGCGACAGGCCCTGCTGGCCGGGGCCCTGGATCAGCACGGTGGAGTTGTAGCCGACGCCGCCGTCGAACAGCGACCACTCGACGCCGTTGGCCATCGGCGTCACCAGGCCGGCGAGCTCCGGCGTGACGCCCTTCGGTACGTGGTGCACGACGGCGTTCCAGGGCAGGTAGACGTATTGCGCGAATCCGCCCCACAGGTGCGGCGCCTTCTCGGCCGAGGTGTAGCCGTACCGGATCGCGTCCGGATTGGTGCGCCAATTGGTGTTCTCGCAATGCCGGTACTGGCCGGAATGGCACCACTCGCATTTGCCGCACGAGACATAGTGCTCGACGAAGACGAGGTCGCCCTCCTTGAAGCCCTTGCGCGCGGTGAACTCACGCCCCGCCTTGGCGATCACGCCGATGTTCTCGTGGCCCATGATCACCGCATCCTTGGTGGGAGGGTGCTTGTAGAGCTTGACGTCGGTGCCGCAGATGCCGCCGACCTCCATCTTCATCAGGGCGGCGTCCGCCGGGATGTCCGGCATCGGATATTCGCGGATCTCGGTCTTGCTCGGGCCGACGCGCACGGCGGCCAGCACTTTTTCAACCACGGGCATTTCCTTCCGGTAGTGACGAATAGCGTCGCGGCGGGCATTCTAGAGCATGATCCCGAAAAGTGGTCCCCGGTTTTCGGATAGAGATCATGCTTCAATAGAGACGCAATGCTTGGCTTCATCAACAAAAGCCCGGATCACCTTGCAGCCCTCGACCGCGTTCGCGCATGGACGCGGGCGCGGTTCACACTGCCGGATGATATTGCGATCACCGTTGCCGAAGTCGCCTGCACGCTGCCCGGCTGCCCGCCGCTGGAGACCGTGATCGCGTTCTGGACCGCGCCCGACCGGCGCCATCACTTCAAGGTCTTCAAGCCCGTCGCCGAGGTCGTCGAGGACGATCTGCCGCCGCGCTGGATGCGCGATGCGCTGGTCGTGCCGGACGATTTCACCTGCGATTGCTGCTGAGGCGCTATGCCAGGCGTACCGGATAGCGCATGAATCCGCGGAACCGCGCGCGGCCGCCGCGCACGAGACCGCCGGCGCGTTCGATCGTACCGAACCGCTGCACCAGCCGGCCGATGGCCACCTGCCCCTCCATGCGCGCGAGCGACATGCCGGCGCAGGCATGGATGCCCGTCGCAAAGGCGAGGTGCCGATTGGGATCGCGGCGAATGTCGAACCGGTCCGGCTCGGGAAACTGTGTGGGGTCGCGATTCGCCGCGCCGATGCCGATGTGCGCATAGGTACCCTTCGGCATGGCGACGCCGGCGAGTACCGTGTCGGTGGCCGCGCGCCGGTTGCCGAGCTGGTTCGAGCTTTCCATGCGCAAGAACTCCTCGACCGCACTCTCGATCAGCTCCGGATGCTCGCGCAGGTCGCGCAGCGCATCGGGATGGCGGATAAGCAGATCGACGCCGTTGCCGATCAGATTGGTGGTGGTCTCGTGACCGGCATTGAGGAGAAAGATGCAGTTGTGCAGGAGCTCGAGCTCGCTCATGCTTTCTGCCGGCGCGCCGGCCGGGCAGAGCGCGCTGCCGGCGATCAGTTTTGAGAGGATCTCGGCGTCGTCGCCCGACTGCTCGCGCTGGCGGCGTCCGATCAGGTCGCGCAGAAAGATCTTGAACTCGTCGACCGCCTTGACGCCGCGCTCGAATTGCGCCGGGCTCAGCACCGGCTCGAGCGCGCCGAGGATCGCGAGCGACCAGTCGCGCAGCGGGCCGCGCTCGTCCTGCGGGATGCCCAGCATGTCGCCGATCAGCTGCAGCGGGATCGCCGCGGCAAAATCCACGATCAGATCGACCTCGCCCTGCGCGGCGGCGCGGTCGAGCAGGCGGTCGACCAGCGCCTCGATGCGCGGTTGCAGCGCCTTCAGCGCGCGTGGCGTGAACGCCGGCGCCAGCAGCTTGCGCACGCGGCTGTGATACGGTGCGTCGTTGAATACGAGGCTGGTCGTATGGTGCTCGTAGAGCACGCTGTCGCCGAAGTTCGGGCGAAAGTCGATCGTCTTGTCCGAGCTCCACGTCTTGGCATCGTGATAAACAGCCGCGCAATCGTCGTAGCGGGATAGGAAATACGAGCCGTCCGGCATGCGATGGACGGGATCGTGCTCGCGCAATGCGCGATAGACCGGAAAGGGATCGTCCAAAAAAGACGGGTCGAGCCGCTTGATGTCGAAGCTGCGTGCCAGCTCGCGTGGGTCGGTTTCCATGGCGGCCTTTTAACATCAACATCGTCATCATAGACTAACCGTGGTTTTGCTGAGAGGTCCCCGGTGCAGCAGGCGCAAACATCGATCGCTGGCTCCGCTCCGACGGCGCGGGAGGCCTTGACAATCGCCCGCATCGTTCGGGTGAACCATGCCGGCGAGCACGGCGCCATCCGCATCTATCGGGCGCAGATTCACATCTCTCGCTGGCGGTTTCCGGACATTGTCCCTGCTCTCGACCACATGTTGCAGCACGAGCTGCGACATTGCGCGGTGTTCTACGGCGCCATGCCCGCGCGCCGGTCGAGGCCGTGCCGCATCATGTCGCTGTGGAGCATGGGCGGCTCGCTCCTCGGCCTGATGACGGCGCTGCTCGGGCGCCAGACGGTCTGGATCTGTACCGCGGCCGTCGAAGCGGCCGTGCATCGCCATCTCGATGATCAGCTCGGCTTTCTGAGCAGCCGCGACAAGGAGCTTTACGACATCATTCTCGACATTCGCGAGGAGGAGCTCTCGCATCTCCACCATGCCGAGGCGCAGCTTTGTTCGCCCGGCACCTATCAGCGCGTCGTGCGCGGAACCATCTCGGTTCTCACCGACATGCTGATCTGGCTGTCGACCTGGGGCGACTCGGCGCGAATGGCCGCGGACCTGCGGCGATCAGCGTCGCGTTGATGTGTCGGCGCCTGCTTCTGCCAGGAAATCCATCGCACGCTTCGGGACGCGTCGCGATTCCGTCGATGATGGCGGTCGCCATGCACTATCCCTTGATCTGGCGGCCGGCGCGGGCGTCGGCGATCAGCGCGGTGAACGCCATCAGCGCGCTCTTCGCCGTGTTGGCATAGGTCTCGGTCTTTGCCTCGAGCCATTTCTCGCCGTAGCCGATCGCCGTGTGTGCGAGCCGCACGCGTCCGTCGAGCCAGGGGCCGCCGCCGAACCCGCCGATCACCGGGATCTTCACCGCCTTGACCACTGCGGCGCCGGCGACCGGGCCTGAGTTGGTGAAATCGAGCAGCGCCGCGCCCGCGTTCTCGAGGAGCTTTGCCTCGTCGACCAGCTTGGTCGCCGCCTCGGCGCTGGCCTGTGCCTCAGGCGAATTCTGCGCGCTGTATGGAATACCGAACTTCGCAGCCGTCTGCGGCGTCAGTCCGAACTGCGCGAACACCGGAATGCCGGCGCGCACCACCGCGCGCACCGCGTCGGGATGGTCGGCGGCCGCGTCGAGCTTCACCATGTCGGCGCCGCCTTCGTTGACCAGCCGCTCGGCTGCGCGGACCGCTGCGGCGGGGCTCTCCTGCACCGGGCCATAGGGCACATCGCAGCTCACCAGCGCGCGCGAGACGCCGCGGCGCACCGCTTTGCAGACGATCAGCATCTCGTCCATGGTGACTTGGAGCGGGTCGTCGTGACCCCACAGATTGACCCCGACCGAGTCGCCGACCGAGACGAAGTCGACGCCGGCACGGTCAGCGATGCGGGCGAGCTGAAAGTCCCACGCGACGACGCCGACGCTCTTCTTGCCGTTGCGTTTCATCTGCTGCAGATCGGCAATGGTGATCTTCATATTCTGCATCTTTCTTGCGGTTTTGTGCGTGCGTAGACTTCGGCCATGCCGGCGTTCGTCGATTACGCCATAAGGATGCACCTGTGAAGCGCCTTGCTTTTCTTGTCGGTCTTGTCGCAGCTGCGCTGTGCGTCTCGCTCGCCTCGGCCAATGACTGGCCGAACCGGCAGGTGCGCATCGTCAATACCTTCGCGGTCGGCGGTGCCGCCGACGTGCTCGCGCGCATCGTTGCCGAGCATCTCTCGACGGCGTTCGGCCACCAGTTCTTCGTCGAGACACGCGCCGGTGCCGCCGGCTCGATCGGCGTGCAGACGGTGATCGCCGCGCCGCCCGACGGCTACAACTTCGTGATCACCAACCTCTCGTTGCTCGCGCTGCTGCCGATCAGCAACCCGAAGCTTGGCTTCGATCCGAGGCGTGACCTCAGCAACATTGCCTATATCGCCGGCACGCCGATCGTCCTCTCGGTCAATCCGTCACGCGGGTTCAAGACGCTCGACAACTTTCTGGACTACGCAAGGAGCAGCCCCAAGCCGATGACGTATTCCTCGTCCGGCGTCGGTAGCAACGGCCACCTTCTGGCGGAGACATTCGCGTTCAAGACTGGAATCAAGGTGGAGCACGTGCCCTACAAGGGTGCATCGCAGGGCCTGACCGATCTGGTCGGCGGCCACATCGACTTCTCCGCGCAGACGGTCGCGTCGACGTCGGGGCAACTGCGCGGCGGCGGACTCGCGGGTCTCGCTGTCACAACCAGCGAACGCCTGCCTGACTATCCGGATATCCCGACCTTCAAGGAGCTCGGCCACCCCGAGCTCGTCAGCACGACCTGGTTCTCGCTGTCCGGCCCCGCCGGCCTGCCGAAGGACATCGTCGACAAGGTCAATCGCGAGGTCGTGCGCGCGATGGAGAAGCCCGAAGTGCAGGAACGACTGCGCCGCGACGGCATGATCGCGCTGCCGATGAGCGCCGAGGAGTTCGGCAGGTTCGTCAACGAGGAGGCCGCCCGCTACAAGCCGGCGATCGAGCGCGCCGGGCTGGTCGGGAAATAACGGGGTCTACTTCTTTCTGATCCGGAACGTCAGCACGCCATCCGCCGTGGTCTTGTCGACGAGCGTGTCGCCGGTCTGGTTGAGCAGGTTCGGAATATCGATCGCGGCCAGCGGATCGGTACACTCGGCCACGACGACGTCGCCGGCGGCAACCTTGGACAGCGCCTTGCGCACCCGCAGCGCCGGGAGCGGGCATTTCAATCCACGCAGGTTCAGGGTCGTCTCGGCCATTGTTAACCGTGGCTAGCACTCCGGCACGGAAGTGTCATCCAGCTTGCTTGACCGCGCCGGCTGCGCCCCGCCAGATTGCCATATGGCTGAGCAGCGACCGTCCCCGCAGCGCATCGACAAGCTGACCCCACTCGCGTCCACGCTGGCCGCGATCGATCGCCTCGTTGCCTTGGTCGCACCGTACGAATGCGCGATCGACACCGCGCTAGGCAAGACGCTTGCCGCCGACGCCATCGTGCACGAGGCTCGTCCGCCGGTGGCTCTCGCCCTGCGGGACGGCTGGGCCGTGCGGTCCGAAGAGACGCTCGACGCCGGCTCCTATGCGCCCGCGCCGCTCGTCACGCCGCCCGTCGAGGTCGCGGCTGGCGAGCCGCTGCCGCCAGGATTTGACGCGGTCGCACCGCTCGATGCGGTCACGATGTCCGGCAGTGCGCAGGCACTGGCCGCGGTCACCCCCGGCGAGGGCGTGCTGCCAACGGCGGCGGATGCGAAGCCGGATTCCGTGTTGCGCCAAGCCGGCCAAAAGCTGCGCGCAAGCGACGTGTCGGCGTTGCGTGCACTGGGCACCGCGCGCATATCGATCCGTGCGCCGCATGTACGCGTCGTGCGCGCGCGTCCGGGCGACACCGTTCTGGACATCGCCGCTGATTGGATTGTTGCCGCCGCGGCGGCGGATGGTGCCATAGCCATGTCCTATGGCTGGGTGGGAGACGACGCGAGGCACCTTCACGGTGCTTTGGTGGCCAAGCTGACCGACGCCATCATCGTGGTCGGCGGCACCGGCACCGGCCGCAACGACATCAGTGTCGAGACGCTCAGGCGGGTCGGTCGCGTCGAGATGCACGGCATCGCGCTTGCGCCGGGTGAGACCACGGCCCTTGGAATGATCGGAACAACACCGGTGTTGCTGGTCCCGGGCCGGCTCGATGCGGCGCTCGCGGCCTATGTCACGCTGGGACGGCGCATGCTGGCGCGGCTCGCCGGACAGCGAGACGAAGACGCAGCGATCCCCGCGCTGCTGACCCGCAAGATTGCATCCAGGCTCGGCGTGGCCGAGCTGGTTCCGGTGCGCCGCAGCGAGCAAGGCGTTGAACCGCTGGCGGCCGATTATCTCCCGCATGCGGCATTGGCGCAGGCGGATGGCTATATCCTGGTTCCAGCCGACAGCGAAGGCTATCCCGCCGGCGCCTCGGTTGCGGTAAGACCGATGCCATGAACAGTGACCGGAAGCGCGATGCGATGTCCGTCGCGGCCGACCTGGTGGCCGCGGTGCGCAATGCTGCGCGCCAGGAGCAGTTCCTCGAGGTCGTTTCCGCCGACGAAGCGCGCGCGCGCTTCGCGCGCCATCTCGACCTGACGCCACTGGCGGGCGAGACGGTCGCGCTGGCGCAGAGCCTCGGCCGCGTGCTGACGCGCGACGTCATCGCGCCGATCGACGTGCCGCCGTTCGATCGCTCCGGCGTCGATGGGTTTGCCGTGCGTGCCGCCGACACCGTCGGCGCGAGCGACGCGTCGCCGAAGCGACTTCTGCTCAATGGCGAGGTGATCGCCTGCGCGCATGCGCCGGCGCTGCAGGTGACCGAAGACAACGCCACCACCTTGGCGACAGGCGGCATGATCCCGCGCGGCGCCGACGCGGTGGTGATGATCGAATGGACCGAGCTGGTCGAGACCGCGCAAGGACCGGCCATCGATCTGCGCCGCGCCGTCGCGCCTGGGCAGTTCGTCTCTTACGCCGGCTCCGACATCGCGCGCGGCGAGACGCTGCTCCGCCGCGGCACGCGGATCGGCTCGCGCGAGATCGGCATGCTTGCAGCCTGCGGCCTCGACAAAGTCGACGTCGTGCGCCGCCCGCGCGTCGGCGTCCTCTCGACCGGCGACGAACTGGTGCGGCCAGGCGGCACGCTGCGACCGGCCGCGGTATTCGATTCGAACGGCGCGATCGTCGCCGCGGCGGTGGCCGAGGCGGGTGGCGAGCCGGTTGAATTCGGCGCGTTTCCCGACGAGGAGATGGCGCTCGAGCTTGCTGTGCGCACGGCGCTCGAAACCTGTGACATGGTCGTGCTCTCGGGAGGCACCTCCAAGGGCGCCGGCGACCTGTCGCACCGCATCCTCTCGAAATTCGGTAAGCCCGGCATCCTGGTGCACGGCGTTGCGCTGAAGCCCGGCAAGCCGCTTTGCCTCGCCGTCGCTGACGGCAAGCCGATCGCCGTGCTACCGGGATTTCCGACCTCGGCAATCTTCACGTTCCACGCTTTCGTTGCGCCGGTGATCCGCGCCCGCGCCGGCCTGCCGCCGGAAGCGGCCGAGGCCATCGCGGCCAAAGTGCCGGTGCGCATCGCCTCCGAGATGGGCCGCCAGGAATTCGTGCTGGTGGCCTTGGTGCAGGGTGAGGGCGGAACGATCGCGTTCCCGACCGCGAAAGGCTCGGGTTCGGTCACCGCGTTCTCGCAGGCCGACGGATTTCTGGTGATCGATGCGCTGGCTTCGACGCTCGACGCCGGCAGCGAGGCCGACGTGACGTTGATTGGCACTGCCGCGCGTGCGCCCGATCTGGTCATCATGGGCAGTCATTGCGTCGGCCTCGATGCGGTGCTCGGCACGCTGGCGGAGCAGGGGTTCGGCGCACGCACCATCGCGGTCGGCAGCCAGGGCGGCGTCGTCGCAGTTGAGCGTGGCGAATGCGATCTCGCGCCGGTGCATCTGCTTGATCCGTCCGGCGCCTACAACACGCATCTGATCAAGCCCGGGCTCGCGCTGGTGAAGGGCTGGCAGCGCATGCAGGGATTCTGCTTCCGTGCCGGCGATCAACGGTTCGAGGGCAAGAGCGCAACGGATGCGCTGCAGGCGGCGCTCGCCGATCCGTCGTGCCTGATGGTCAATCGCAACGCCGGCGCGGGCACGCGAATCCTCATTGATCGGTTGCTCGCCGGAAAGCGCCCGCCGGGTTACGCCAACCAGCCGCGCTCGCACAATGCGGTCGCCGCGGCGGTGGCGCAGGGCCGCGCCGACTGGGGCATTGCCATCGAGACGGTCGCCAGGCTCTATGGCCTTGGCTTCCTGCCGATCGCGCCCGAGGACTACGATTTCCTGCTTGTCGAGGGGCATCGAGATCGCCCGGCGGTGCGTGCGTTCCTTGCGGCGCTGCATGACCAGGCGACGCGCGAGCGCATCCGCGCGCTCGGCATGCGGCCCGCGGCGGGAGATATCGCATGATGCGACTTCTCTCGGTGCTCGTGATTATGCTCGCAACATCCGCCGCGCAGGCGCAGCTGCGCGGTCATGGCGGTCCTGTGCGTGCGCTTGCCGTGACGCCGGACGGCCGCGGCGCGGTCTCGGGGAGCTTCGATACTTCGGCAATCCGCTGGTCGCTCACGCGCGACGCGGCTGAGCAGGTGCTGCGTTTCCATGATGGTCCGGTCAACGCCGTCGCGATTCTCAAGGATGGCCGCGTGATCACCAGCGGCGAGGACGCCAAGATCGCGGTCTGGCAACCTGGCAATCCGGCGCCTGCGGCCGTGTTTGAAGGCCACACCGGACCGGTTGTTGCTCTTGCAGTCTCTCCGGACGGCACCACGCTGGCCTCGGCCTCATGGGACCGTACGGTGCGGCTGTGGCCGTTGAGCGGCGGTGCGCCGCGCGTGCTCGAAGGTCATTCCCAGAATGTCAACGGCGTTGCCTTCACACCAGATGGCCGCGCGGTGGTAAGTGCGGGCTACGATCTCACCGTGCGGATCTGGCCGATCGACAACGGCGCACCGGTGATCGCGACGCTGCCGTCGCCGTTCAACAGCGTCGCGGTCGCGCGCGATGGCGAGATCGTCGCCGGCGCCGCCGACGGCAAGGTCTATTTTCTATCGCAGCAGGGCGAGCCGCGCGGCGACGTCCAGGCCGCCGAGACGCCGATCATCGCGGTCGCGGTGTCCGGCGACGGCGCGCTGGTCGCGGCCGCGGGCATCCGTGGTTCCGTCGCGGTGATCGAGCGAAGCTCGCGCAACGTGGCGCGCACGCTGGTTGGGCCCGGCCTGCCGGTGTGGTCGGTCGCGTTCCTGCCCGACAATCACACGCTGCTCACCGGCGGCACCGACCGCATGGTGCGGCGCTGGAACGCGGCCACCGGCGATCATCTCGGCCAGGTGGCGATGGGCGCGGCAGAGGATCCGCTCGCGCAATATGCTGGCGATCATGGCGCGGAGGTGTTCCGCGCCTGCGTCGCCTGCCACACGCTGACGCCCGACGAAGGCAATCGTGCCGGGCCTACATTGGCCGGCATCTTCGGACGAAAGATCGCGAGTCTGCCCGGCTACAGGTTTTCCGAGGCGCTGACCAAATTGGACATCACCTGGACGCCGGAGACCGTCGCAAAGCTGTTCGAGATCGGTCCGGCGGCGATGACGCCCGGTACTAAGATGCCCGAGCAGAAGATCGGCTCGGCGGATGACCGCGAGGCGTTGGTGAAATTCCTGGCGCGCGTCACGACGAAGTAGCGCGGGTCAGCTCCAGCACGGCATCGACCACCGCCTGCGGCGCCTCCTGCGGTGGATTATGTCCCACCCTCGGCAGCACGCGGCGCTCGTAGTGCGCGGTGAAGAATTGTGCATGCTTCTCCGACCGCTGCGGCGGGCCAACGCCGTCCACCTCGCCTTGCAGCGCGACGGTCGGCACGGTGATCTTCGGCCGCGCGGCGAGCTTCTGCTCGACGGGCTCCAGCGCCGGGTCGCCCTCCGCGTACATGAAACGATGGCGGTACGATTGGATGGTGACGGCGACGAAATCCGGATTGTCGAAGGAACGCGCGCTGCTCTCGAAAGTCTCGTCGTCGAACTGCCAGTGCGGCGACCACAGCCGCCAGATGAACTTGCAGAACTCGCGCCGGTTCTTGTCGAGCCCGGCGCGGCCGCGCTCGGTGCTGAAATAGTACTGATACCAGAAGCGGTGCTCCTGCTCCGGCGTGTCCGGCGCGACCGAGCCGGCGATGTCCTGGATGTTGTAGCCATTGCCGGTGACGAGGGCGCGCACGCGCTCCGGCCACAGTGCTGCGACGATGCAGGCGGCGCGGCCACCCCAGTCGTAGCCGGCCAGCACGGCCCGCGGAAGGCCGAGCGCGTCCATGAACTCGCGGAGGTCATTGCCCAGCGCGGCCTGCTGGCCGGAACGCAACGTCGCCTCCGACAGAAAGCGTGTCGGCCCGTATCCGCGCAGATAGGGCACGATGACGCGGCATCCGGCAGCGGCGAGCGGCGGCGCGACCTTGTCGTAGTCGCGCGGATCGTAGGGCCAACCGTGCAGCAGGATGACGGCCGCGCCGGTCGAGGGGCCGTGCTCCTCGTACGCGACGTCGAGGACGGACGTGCGGATGTGTTTCATGGAAGCCTCGTGTCCCGGGCGAGTGTAGCGAAGCGTAGCGAGACCTGGACCCAGAAAGTGTGAAGGAAGACATCAAAGACACTTATGGGTCCCGGATCATTACGCGTGCTGCACACGCGCTCGTGTGGGACGGGAGTCAATCCTTCTTCTCTTCCCGCTCGCGCAGGTAATCTTCCGTAGTGCGAACCAGCGGTCGCGGCGGGCCGTAGGGGTCGAAATCCTGCTCGCTCAACACCGCGACACGGCAATCGTCGCACATCTTGATCATGTCCAGCCGCGCGGCCGAGCCTTTGTACATCCAGTGCTTGCCTTCGAGCTTGGCGGTGACGCGCTCGATCGTGCTCTTGACGCCGAATGGTTTGCTGCAGCGGATGCAGTGGAACGGCTCTTCCTCCTTGAGGACACGCGCCGTCGAGGTTGCCGCGCGGAAGTCGATCTGCGGCACCAATGAGATGACCTTCTCCGGACAGGTAGCCTTGCACAACCCGCACTGCACGCAGGCATCCTCCGAGAACCGCAGCATCGGCTTGTCGGAATCCGCCGTCAGCGCGCCGGTCGGGCAGGCCGACACGCAGGCGAGGCAGAGCGTGCAGCCCTCGACCTTGAGCTCGACCTTGCCGAATGGCGCGTCAGCCGGCAGTGCAATCACGTCGACCGGAGCTGGCGCCGTGCGCTGCAACTCGCGCAATGCGAGCCGCATCACGTCGCGTTTGGCGCCGATCGGCAGGAATGTTGCCGGCCGTGCCGCCGGCGTATCGACTGCGATCGCGCGCAGCGCCTCGCCGAGCAGGTCCGGGTCGTCGGTCTCGATCGTTGCAACGCGTCCATTGCCGAAGCCGAGCCCCGCGAGGATCGGCTCGACCAGCGTGATCGTGTTGTGGAGGCCGGCGACATCGTGCAGCGGTTTTCCGCGCAGCAGAAACCGTACGGCTGTCGCGCCATAGGCAACGGCTGCGGCGACGGTCTCGAGTCCCACCTGGGTCACCTCGTTGACCGCGAGCGGCAGCACGTTCGCCGGCAGGCCGTCGCCGTAGCGCGCCAGCGCTTCAATCAGCGGCGCGCCCTGGATTTCGTCGTGGAGGAGCACGATCGGCGTCACACCCCCCGCATCGCGATAGGCTGTCAGCAGCGTGCGCAGCTTGCGCATCAACGCGTCGGCGCTCGGCAATGCGTAGGAGGCGGCGCCGGTCGGACAGGCGGCTGCGCATTGACCGCAGCCCGCGCAGATATGCGGGTCGATCGCGACGTAATCGCCCGCCGGCGCGATCGCGCCGGTCGGACAGAGGTCGAGGCAACGATGACACCCGGTGATGCGAGAGCGCGAATGCGCGCAGAGGTGCTCGGCGTAAGCGACGTAGCGCGGCTTGTCGAACGAGCCGACGAGGTCGCGTGCCTTGAGCACGGCGCGCAGCACCGCGGCGGGATCACCCGGATCTGCGCGCAGATAGCCGTCGCGCAGGTCGGCGGCCGGGAACAGCGATACGTCTCCCGACAGATCGAGCAGGATATCGCAGCGCGACATCGCGCCGTTCTTTGCAGGGCCGAACGTGAGTGCCGCCCGCGACGACGGGGCAGGCGTGGCATAATTGTCGACGGTGATCTCCAACGCGCCGAGAAATCCCTTGGCCTGTCGGATCGCGCCGCGCACGATCGGAAAGCTTGTAACGCGCGGCGGCGCAATGTCCGTGCCGGGCTTGATCAGCACGGTAATATCGAGGTGTTCGGCCAGCAGCTTGCCGGCCTCGATCGCCTGCTCGTCGCGGCCGTAGATCAGGATGACGCCTTCGCTCGACAGCTCGACGAACGGCGTCTCCGGCATCGGCTCGGCTGCGGCGGCGAGCAGCGCCGCCATCTTTGGACCGGCTTTGGCCGAGTCCTTCGACCAGCCGGCCGTCTCGCGGATGTTGGCGAATGCGGCCGAGCGCCTGTCCTGCTCCAGGAGCTCGGAAAACAGCGGCGCCTCCTGGGTGCAGCCGATGGTCAGTTCGCCGCTGGAGGCAGCGATCTTGCGGAAACGTTCGAGTTCCATGCGGCAGAGCTGGCGCGCGGTCTCGACATTCGCGCCGCGGCACGCCTTGCCGACCGCGCCGCGGTCGAGCGGCATCGTGTCCTCGCACGAGCAGATCACGATGGTTCGCGGCGTGTCCGCCATCCTTCACCACGTTCGCAAAGAAGCGCCGCTGCGCTCTGGCACCGGCCGACTGCAGGTTATAATTGTATCAATTATTGACTGGGCGCCTAAAAAGATAGGTCCGGAGCCCAAATGCCCGTCGATACGCGAAACCGCCCCCGCCGGCCGGCCAAGCCGGCGCTCAACCTGCCGCCGCCGTTCCGGCTCGTGACCTTGCGCGAGGTCGGCGACGCCTTCGCCCACGCCAAGGCGATTGCAGCGGAGGAAGGTGCGGGCACCCTCATCTATGTCGGCCGCTTCGACCTCGCCGAATTCGCCGTCGTGTTGGAGCCTGAGGAGCCGTTGCGGACGGCGCGCCGCGCCTTCTATATCGGCTGTACTGCACTCGGCGATGCGCTCACGGTCCATGCTCCGCCGGAAAAGTCGATCGAGTTCGAGTGGCCGGGAACCATTCGCGTCGATCGCGGTCTGGTCGGCGGCGCGCGGCTCGCCTGGCCGCTCGGCGCCGACGAGGATGCGGTGCCCGACTGGCTGGTATTCGGCGCCATGATCCGTACCGTGTCGATCGGCGAGGAGGAGCCGGGCATGCGGCCGCTCGCCGCGGCGCTCGAGGAGGAAGGTTTCGAGGAGGCCACGTCCGGGCAGCTGGTCGAAAGCTTCGCGCGTCACCTGATGGTCGCGCTCGACGCCTGGCAGGACAGCGGCTTCGGCGAGATCGCCAAGAATTACCTGTCGCGCCTCGCGCCGGAAAAAGGGTTGCGCCGAGATATCGACGGCAACGGCGACCTGCTGTTGCGGCGTATGGGCAAAGTCGAGGTTGACCGGCGCGGGCTCATTCCCGCGCTGGAAACGCCGTCCTGGCTCGATCCCGAAACCGGAGGTCCGCGCAGGTGAAGCTCTTGCGCACCATCAGGCTCGATCCGTCCGACACGTTCGTGTTCGAGCGCGCGGCCGAGCCGGGCGAGTGGGCGGTGCCAGGCGCCTTCGTGTTCTGGGATCGCGATCCTGACACGCTCGAAGGCAAGGCCCGTGCGGCGTTCCGCGCCGGCTTTCTGGGCGTGTCATCGCTCGGCCATTCGACGTTGGTCCAGATTGTCGAGGCGAGCGAAAACGACCATGCAGAGGTCGTGCAAACGCTGGCTAAACAGCTCGTCGCCCATTTCGGCGCGCCTGATCTCGACGCGGCGCGTGCCGCGGCGAGCGAAGAGGTCGCGTTCGCCGCGTCACTCTGTACGCATCCATCCGATACGCTGGTCGCCATGCATCGGTCGCATGAAGATGGAGAGACGCGCGAGGCGTTCCGCACGCTGCGGCCGCGCGGCGGGCCAAAGCCGCTGCGGGCGTTCTCCTTCCTTGAAGTTGTGGGCGAGGACGAGCAGGACGAGGCGGTGAGCCTGGTCGATCTGGCGCAAGGAGAGAAGAAATGAACGATTTCTGGCTCTCCTGCGGTCATCACCTGCTCGATCGGGGCACAGGTGGCGGGCTCGTCGTGACCGACGAGTTCCTCAAGGCCTATTTCGCGCGGCCCGAGCTTGCCCCGCCGCCGGAGGCCTGCGTGGTCGAGCGCACCCTGCACGCGACTTTGATGCGGGAGCCGCGGCGCGTCGTCAACGCAAGCGACATCGCCGCGATAGCCGATCCCGATGCGCGCGAGAACTGGCAGGTCATGGTCGCGTTCCGCGATCTGTTGCTGCGCTATCCGACCATCGAGGCGGCGTACCTCGCGCTCGCGCGCAACGGCCATGGCGGCACGCCGGTTCTGTTCATCAACCAGCTCATTCACGTGATCCTGCGCAACGCACTCGACGGCTGCGACGATCCATTCGTGCTGCGCGCGGCGGAGCTGTTCTTCCGGGCGCAGCGGATGACCGTGCACGAAGGTTCGCTGCTTGCCGCCGACGAGGAGCGCATCGCCGGGTCGGCGCTGCAACCGACCTCGCCGCTGGTCGGCATGCTCGGCATCGAGAAGGCGGCCGACATCGACGTGCTCCAGGCCGAGCATGCGCACGCCTACTGGGACCGCAGCGATCGCTTCGACATGGCGCTCGACATGACCGCCGGCCGGCGCGGCATCGCCGCGCTCGGCGAAGTGATCGAGCGCTGGGTCAAGCACCTGATCGGGGTCGACGTGACCGTCGAGCCGCTAGTGGAAATGCGTGATGCGCGGTTCACCTGGTATGTCGGACTCGACGCGGAGGCGACCCGCATCGGCGATGCCCTGTGGAACGACGACGAGCTCGATGACGATGAGCGCGAGCAGGTGGTCGCTCTCTACGCCCTGCGGTTCACGGATTCCGCGATCGTTGTCGACCGGGTCGCCGGCGAGCCGGTCTATCTGTTCCTTGCGATGACGCCGGACAAGGTGGTGCGGCTGAAGCCACAGAACCTTGTCACCGGTCTGCCGATCAAGCACCTGGAGGCCGTCACGTGAGCCCGGTGATGCCGCTCGCGCGCATTCCGGCCGGCGTCGTCGTCGAGCGGCGCAAGGCGAAGAGCCAATGGGTCGATTTCGTGTGGCGGCCGGTTGCCGTGCTGCCGGGCCTGCCCGAAGCGGAGCCATGGACGGTGCTGGAGCAAGGGCCGGAGGCGGCGATGATCTACGCCGGTGCGGCCGATATCGCGCTGTACCGATCGGAGACGGCGATGTATCGCGACAACCTCGCGACCGGCGAGCCTTTGCTCTGGGTCGTACTGCGCCCGACCGACATCGATCCGCCCTACGAGTTGATCATCGTGACGGCGGATCCGAGCGAAGGGGAAGGCTACACGGCGGCCGGCAACGATCTGGTCGACTCGGTGCCGATGCCGGAGTCGATCCGCGAGGCGATCGAAGCGTTCATCGCGACGCATCACGTCGAGCAGCCGTTCGTCAAGCGCAAGCGCGACAGCGTCGATCCCGATGCGATGGCACGTCGTGCGCCGGCGGAGCGCAAGGGCCAGGAGGAATGAGCGATCAGGAAAATTTTCTGGCACGCTGGTCGCGGCGGAAGCGCGAAGCGGAGCACGAGCACACGCAAGACGGGCCGCAGAAGGCCGCGTCCATCGCTGAGACGGACGCTGAAGCTACGCCAACGCTCGAGGAGGAGTGCGCCGAGGTCGTGCGCGCCGGTGCCGAACGCAAGGCCGATGCGGCGCAAGCTCCGGCGGTCGATCTCACCAAGCTGCCGACGATCGAGTCGATCACCGCGGCGACGGACATCCGTCCGTTCCTCGGCGCCGGTGTTCCCGAAGAATTGAAGTATGCGGCCCTTCGCCGCGCGTGGGTCGTTGATCCGGCCATTCGCGACTTCGTGGGTATCGCCGAGAACCAGTGGGACTTCACTGCGCCGGGCGGCGCGCCGGGGTTCGGCCCGTTGCTGCCAGTTGACGATGTGCGCCGGCTGGTGGCGGAGATTGTGGGTGATCAGCCCGAGGTGCCTCCGATCGAAGCCTCGGACGTCACGGTGTCGCGTCCACAACTGGCGGCCGTCACACGGGAATCGGCGGCTGATGTGAACGAGCAACAACTGCGCGACCCTGGTGCAACACCTGAGTCCGTCACGTCACACACCCACACGAGCGGTTCTGAGGCAGAACGCAACGTTATTGTGCGCGCCAGCAACGCTGATGCTGCGTCGCAAGATGATGCGCACGATCCTCGGCCCAAACAATCAGGTCGACGTCCTCACGGCAGCGCATTACCCGAATGAATGAGATGGGCATAGCCTCGAACTATTGACCTAACTTTCGCCGGGGCGCTAGTTTTTAGCTAATACAATTCAGAACAGAACAATGCGCGATCCGGGACTCAATGAAGCGATCCAGGCCGCCGGCGGCGTCGGTGCGCTTGCCCGAAAAATTGGCATTTCGCAGCCCTCGGTCTCCAACTGGGCGCGGGTTCCGGTGGAACGCGTGACGGCGGTTGAAATCGCGACTGGTGTACCACGCGCCGTGCTGCGGCCTGACCTGTTCGGGGAAGCAAATTCCGTGACCGACAAGGTCGATGACACCGACGCGGCACGCGCCCAGGAATACGCCCTGCTGGCGGCGCTGCTCGCGCATACCCCGAGTTCTGACCTGCTCAATCGTCTGGCCGAGCTGAGCGGCGACGCGTCGCCGCTCGGCGTCGCCCACGCCGCCCTCGCCGACGCCGCCAGCCGGGCACGGCCCGACCGGGTCGAGCGCGAGTTCTTCGATCTCTTCATCGGGCTCGGTCGCGGCGAGCTGATGCCATACGGCTCGTATTATCTGAGCGGTTTTCTCTACGAGCGGCCGCTCGCGCGGCTGCGGGCCGACCTTGCCAAGCTCGGCATCGAGCGCGCGGAAGGCAATGTCGAGCCCGAGGATCACGTTGCCATCCTGTGCGAGATCATGTCTGGCCTCGCCGGTGGACGCTTTCCCGGTCCGAAGGACGCGGAGCGCCATCTGTTCGAGAAACATCTGGCGCCGTGGATCGGGCGCTTCTTCACCGATCTGGAAAATGCCGAGGCTGCCGATTTCTACCGACGAATAGGCAGTCTCGGTCGGGTGTTCATGGAAATAGAGTCGGAAGCTTTCGCGCTGCCGTCCTAGGCGGCGCAACGGGTGGATCGGATCGGGTGGATCGCGATCGGGTGGATCAAGGGAGCGATTCGATGAAACAGCAGAACAAGAAGGTGGGTCGTCGTGATTTCCTCCGCGTGCTCGGCGCTGGCGCCGGTGCCGCGGCGGCATCCGGCACGCTGGCCACGCAGGCGGTCGCCGACAGCGAGACCAACGAGCAGAAGCGCGCGGCTCGTTACAAGGAAACCGAGCACGTGAAGACCTTCTATCGCGTCAACCGTTATCCGGCGAAGTGAGGAGGGGGCCGTGCTGATCAAAAGGACAGAACGTCAGGCACGCCGTGGCGCGCTCGCCGCGGCCCTGCAAAGCCAGTCTGGCGGCGGTCTCGATCGCCGCAGCTTCCTGCGCCAATCCGGGCTCGCCGCCGGCGGGCTTGCGGCGCTCGGCAGCCTGCCGCTCGCGGGCATACGCAAGGCGGAAGCCGCCGGCACCTCGCCCGGCGCCGGCGCGACCATCCGCAAGAACATGTGTACCCATTGCTCGGTCGGCTGCACGGTGATCGCCGAAGTCGAGAACGGCGTGTGGGTCGGCCAGGAGCCGGGCTGGGATTCGCCGATCAACCGCGGCTCGCACTGCGCCAAGGGCGCTGCGACGCGCGAGCTCGTGCACAGCGACCGCCGCCTGCGCTACCCGATGAAGCTGGTCGGCGGCCAGTGGCAGAAGATCGGCTGGGACCAGGCGATCAACGAGATCGGCGACAAGCTCACGGCGATCCGTGAGAAGTCCGGCCCCGATTCGGTCTACTGGCTGGGGTCGGCCAAGTTCACCAACGAAGCCGCCTATCTCAATCGCAAGTTCGCCGCGTTCTGGGGCACCAACAACTCGGACCATCAGGCGCGCATCTGCCATTCGACCACCGTCGCCGGCGTAGCCAATACCTGGGGCTACGGCGCGATGACCAACAGCTACAACGACATCCGCAATGCCAAGACCATGATCATCATGGGCGGCAACCCGGCCGAGGCGCATCCGGTGTCGCTGCAGCACGTGCTGGAAGGCAAGGAGCTGAACCGCGCCAATATGATCGTGATCGATCCGCGGCTCACCCGCACTGCTGCGCACGCGACCGAGTATGTCCGCATCCGCTCGGGTACCGACATCCCGGTGATCTACGGGCTGCTCTGGCACGTCTTCAAGAACGGCTGGGAGGACAAGGAGTTCATCAAGCAGCGCGTCTACGGCATGGACGACATCCGCAAGGAGGTCGAGAAATGGACGCCCGATGAGGTCGAGCGCGTCTCAGGCGTGCCCGGCGCTCAGCTCGAGCGCGTCGCGAAGATGTTCGCCACCGAAAAACCCGCGACGCTGATCTGGTGCATGGGCGCGACCCAGCACACGGTCGGCACTGCGAACGTGCGCGCATTCTGCATCGCGCTCCTCGCCACCGGCAATGTCGGCCAGTTCGGCACCGGCGCCAACATCTTCCGCGGCCACACCAACGTGCAGGGTGCGACCGACCTCGGTCTCGATATCGTGACGCTGCCGCTCTACTACGGCCTGGTCGAAGGCGCCTGGAAGCACTGGTGCCGCGTCTGGGAAGTCGACTTCGAGTGGATGGAGAGCCGCTTCGACACCATCACCGGCGCCGACGGCAAACCGGTCAAGATGATGAACACGCCGGGCATCCCGTCGACCCGCTGGTTCGATGCGACGATGCTGCCGAAGGATCAGGTGTCGCAGAAGGACACCCTGAAAGCCATGTTCATCATGGGCCACGGCGGCAACACGGTCACGCGCATGCCGCAGGCCGCCAAGGGCATCGAGGCGCTCGAGCTCCTTGTCGTCGCCGATCCGGTGCCCACCACCTGGGCGGTGCTGTCCGAGCGCAAGGACAACACCTACCTGCTGCCGGTCGCGACCAGCTACGAGGTCTCCGGCTCGCGCACCGCGTCGAACCGTTCGCTCCAGTGGGGCGAGCGGATCGTCAAGCCGATCTTCGAGGCCAAGGACGACAACGAGATCATGTATCTGCTGGCGAAGAAGCTCGGCTTCGCCGACAAGATGTTCAAGAACATCAAGGTCGAGGACAACGTCCCGGTCTCCGAGGACATCCTCCGCGAGATCAATCGCGGTGGCTTCTCGACCGGCTATTGCGGCCAGTCGCCCGAGCGGCTCAAGCTGCACATGGCCAACCAGAAGGACTTCGACCTCGTCACGTTGCGGGCGAAGGACGGCCCGGCCAAGGGCGATTACTACGGTCTGCCGTGGCCGTGCTGGGGCACGCCGGAGATCAAGCATCCCGGCACCCACACGCTCTACAATACCAACCTGCATGTGAAGGATGGCGGCGGCACGTTCCGCGCCCGCTTCGGCGTGGAAAGGAACGGCGTCACCTTGCTGGCGGAAGGCTCATACTCCGCCGGCTCGGAGATCAAGGACGGCTATCCCGAGTTCAACTACGGCGTCCTCAAGAAGCTCGGCTGGGACAAGGATCTCTCCGAGGCAGAGTTGGCGACGATCCAGAAGATCGGCGGCAACAATCCGGACACCGTCTCGTGGTCGACCGACCTGTCGGGCGGCGTCCAGCGCGTCTGCCTTGACCACGGCGTGATGCACTACGGCAACGGCAAGGCGCGCGCCAATGCGTTCGGCCTGCCGGATGCGGTCCCGGTCCACCGCGAGCCGATCTACACGCCGCGGCCCGAGCTGGTGGCCAAGTATCCGACGTTGCCGAATGCGCGCCAGTTCCGCATGCCGAACGTCGGCTTCGACGTGCAGAAGGCGGCGGTCGACAAGGGCATCGCCAAGGAGTTTCCGCTGATCCTCTCGTCCGGCCGGCTGGTCGAGTACGAGGGCGGCGGCGAGGAGACGCGCTCCAACAAATGGCTCGCCGAGCTCCAGCAGGACATGTTCGTCGAGATCAATCCTGCGGACGCGGCCGAGCGCGGCATCAAGGACGGCCAGTGGGTCTGGGTGTTCGGTGCTGAGAACTCGTCGAAGGCGCGCATGAAGGCCCTGGTCACTGAACGCGTGGGCAAGGGCGTCACCTGGATGCCGTTCCACTTCGGCGGCTGGTTCCAGGGCGTCGATCAGCGCTCCAAATATCCGAAAGGTGCCGATCCGGTCGTGCTCGGCGAAAGCGTGAACACATTGACGACCTACGGGTTCGATCCGGTCACCGGAATGCAGGAACCCAAAGCCACGCTTTGCCAGATCAAGGCAGCGTAGGGGAGGGTGGACCATGGCTCGGATGAAGTTCCTCTGCGACGCCGACCGTTGCATCGAGTGCAACGCGTGCGTCACCGCCTGCAAGAACGAGCACGAGGTGCCGTGGGGCATCAACCGCCGGCGCGTCGTCACCATCAACGACGGCAAGCCCGGCGAGCGCTCGGTCTCGATGGCCTGCATGCACTGCACCGACGCGCCCTGCGCGGCGGTGTGCCCGGTCAACTGCTTCTATACGACGGCTGACGGCGTGGTCCTGCACTCCAAGGACCTGTGCATCGGCTGTGGCTACTGCTTCTACGCCTGCCCGTTTGGCGCGCCGCAATATCCGCGCGTCGGCAACTTCGGCTCGCGCGGCAAGATGGACAAGTGCACCTACTGCGCCGGCGGACCGGAGGCGGACAACACGGCGGTCGAGTACGAGAAGTACGGCTCAAACCGTCTGGCCGACGGCAAGCTGCCGCTCTGCGCCGAGATGTGCTCGACCAAGTCGCTGCTCGCCGGTGACGGCGAGATCATCGCGCAGATCTACAAGGAGCGCGTGGTCAAGCGCGGCTATGGGTCGGGCGCCTGGGGCTGGAAGACGGCCTACAAGGAGACCATCGCCTCGTAGGCGCGGACGTCGACACGGGCGGCGCGGTCGTCGGCATCGCGCCGCTTTGGTTCAGATCGAGATCACAACAAGAAAAGTCATTTGTGGGGAGATGGAGCATGACCAGGATGTTTGCCCGTCTGCGCATCGTCATCGTGATGGCCGCGCTCGCGGCGTTTGCCGCCATGGCCGTCCCGGCCACGGCGCAGCAGCCGACCTCGGTCAATCCGACGGCGAGCTCGGTCAAGGAAGAGCAGCTGTTTCAGGAGCTGCAGCGCATTCAGGGCCGCGGCACGATTCCCGACAAGAAGTCCTACGTGCTCGAGCAGCCTGAAGGCCGCAACTGGCAGGCGTTTCACAACAACGGCATGCGGTGGCTCGGCGCCATCGCCATCCTTGGCATGCTCGCGCTGCTGGTCGGCTTCTACCTGGTGCGCGGCATGGTGCGCATCGACGGTGGCCGCACGGGACGCACCGTCGTGCGCTTCAACTCGTTCGAGCGGTTCGTACACTGGATGACGGCGACCTGCTTCATCATCCTGGCGCTCTCGGGACTGAACATTACCTTCGGCAAGCAGCTGCTGCTGCCGCTGATCGGCCCCGGCACGTTCTCGGCCTGGTCGCAATGGGCGAAGTATGCCCACAACTTCCTGAGCTTCCCGTTCACGCTCGGCGTCGTGCTGATCCTGCTGATGTGGATCGCCGGGAACATTCCGGGCAAGGTCGATGTGGAGTGGATCAAGCAGGGCGGCGGCCTGATCGGCAACAAGCATCCGCCAGCGAAGCGCTTCAACGCCGGCCAGAAAATGATCTACTGGATCGTCGTGCTCGGCGGCGGCGCCGTCGCGGCGACCGGCTATCTGCTGATGTTCCCGTTCTACGGGACCGACATTGCGGGCATGCAATTTGCCCAGATGATCCACGGCTGCTTCGCACTTCTGTTCGTCGCTGCCATGCTCGGCCACATCTATATCGGCACCATCGGCATGGAAGGCGCGTTCGAGGCCATGGGCACCGGCGAGGTCGACACCAACTGGGCGAAACAACACCACAGCCTGTGGGCCGAGGAAGCCCTCGCCAGGCAGAAGACCGAGCCGACCGTGCCGCCTCCGGCCGCTACGCCCAGCATGACCCCGGCGGAGTAGGGCACAACCGCTCAATTTTAGGCATTTGCCATGAATCACCCGGCGGGCATCCCGCCGGGTGCTTTGCTATATAACCCCCATGCGCATTATCGGACTGGCCGGCTGGAGCGGTGCCGGCAAGACCACATTGCTGAGCAAGGTCATCCCGGCCCTGGTCGGGCGTGGCCTGCGCGTCTCGACGCTCAAGCACGCGCATCACGAATTCGATCTCGACCAGCCCGGCAAGGATTCCCACACCCATCGCCTTGCTGGCGCAACGGAGGTGCTGATCAGCTCATCGAGGCGATGGGCCTTGCAGCATGAATTGCGCGGCGCCCCGGAGCCCAGCTTGACCGATCTGCTCGAGCGACTGTCGCCGGTCGATCTGGTCATCGTCGAAGGTTTCAAACGTGAGCCGCAACCCAAGCTCGAGATATTTCGCGCCGCCAATGACAAGCCGCTGCTGCATCCCGAGGACCGCAGCATCGTCGCCATCGCCTCCGACGTGCCGCTGCCACAGGCGCGCGTCCCACGGATCGATCTCGACGACGTGGACGGCGTGATTACGATCATGTTGGCGCACGCCGCGCCGTGGACGACAACACGGGAGTGAGCGATGGCGCAGCTCACCGACGATTGTTTCGCGTTCTCCGGGCCGCTTCTGCCGATCACGGAGATGGAGCGCCTGATCGGCGAACGTGTCGCGCCGGTTGTCGAGATCGAGGAGGTCTCGCTCGATCTCGTGGCGGGGCGCGCCTTGGCGCACGATGTCGTCGCCGGGGTCAACCTGCCGCCGTTCGACAATTCCGCGGTCGACGGCTACGCGGTGCGTCATGCCGATCTCGCTCCGGCAAGCGAGACCAGGCTCACCATCACGGACCGGCTGACCGCCGGGCGCGCGGCGCTGCGTCCGATCGGCGCGCGCGAGGCGATTCGCATCTTCACCGGCGCGCCGATGCCGCCCGGCGCCGACACCGTGTTCATGCAGGAGGACTGCCGCCTCGACGGCGATGCGGTGGTCGTTCCCGCCGGTCTGGCGCGCGGTGCCAATCGCCGGCTCGCCGGCGAAGACCTGCGCGCCGGCGCGGTTGCGCTCAAGGCCGGGCGGATCCTGTCGGCCCAGCATGTCGCGCTCGCCGCGGCGATCGGGCTCACGCACTTGCCGGTACGGCGGAAACCGCGCGTTGCGTTGTTCTCGACCGGCGACGAGATCGTCGAGCCGGGCGACGAACTGCCGCCCGCCGCCGTGTTCGACGCCAACCGCCATCTGCTCGCGGTGCTGCTGCGGCGGCTCGGCGCCGACGTGACCGATCTCGGCATTCTCGCCGACGAGCCGAAGGTCCTGGCGAGGGCGATCAGCCGCGCGGCGAACGATCACGACCTTGTCCTCACGACGGGAGGCGTGTCGACCGGCGAAGCGGACCATGTGCGCTCGACAATCGAGCAGATCGGCAAGCTGGTGTTCTGGCGCGTGGCGATCAAGCCGGGCCGGCCGGTGGCCATGGGCGTGTTGCCAGGAACGGCGGCGGGCCACGCGGCGGCCTTCGTCGGCCTGCCCGGCAACCCGGTCGCCGTGTTCGTCACTTTTGCGCGGGTCGTGCGGCCGCTGCTGTTGCGCCTTGCCGGCGCCGAGCCGCCGCCGCTCGTACCGCTGCCAGTGCGCGCGGCGTTCGCCTACCGCAAGAAGAAAGGCCGTCGCGAATACGTCCGCGTCGCCCTCGAGCCGGGCGCTGACGGCGTGGTCGACGCGATCAAGCACGCGCAGGACGGTGCCGGCGTGATCACCTCGCTGACCGAGACCGACGGCCTGGTCGAGTTGCCCGAGGATCTGACCAGTGTCGAGCCCGGTGCCATGGTCGGGTTCCTGTCCTATGCTGCGTTGACGAGCTAGCGCGACGATCGCGAGGGGTGACGCCGATGAAGTGGTGTCGATTCAAAACTGACGGAGCAATATCCTACGGCATCATCGAGGGCGATCAGGTCATCGCCGTCGACGGCACGCCGTTCGGCGAGCACCGGAAAACCGCGCGCGTCTATCCATTGTCGTCGGTCAAGCTCGATATCCCCACCATTCCGACGACCTTCTACTGCGTTGGCGTCAACTACGAGGACCACGTCCGCCGCATGGCGGCGAAGCGCAAGGCGCAGCCGGTGTTTCCGCAGCGCCCTGATATCGGCTATCGCACCAATAACGCGCTGATCGCCCACGAGGAGAACATCGTCAAGCCGAAGGACGCGGGCCCCGAGTTCCAGTACGAAGGCGAGCTGGTGGCGGTGTTCGGCAAGACGGCGCGCAATGTCTCGAAGGAAAGCGCGCTCGACTACGTGCTGGGCTGGACCATCGGCAACGACGTCTCCGAGCGTGGCTGGCAGGCGAGCGACCGCACGCTGTGGCGCGCCAAGAATGCCGATACGTTCAAGCCGATGGGTCCTTGGATCGTCACCGACGCCGACCTCGACGTCATGCAAACGACGATCCGCCTCAACGGCAAGGTGACGGAGACGTTCAAGACCGACAACATGATCTTCGACGCGCCGACCTATATCAGCGAGGTGTCGAAATATTGTACCATCTATCCCGGCGACGTGATGTGGATGGGCACCGACGGCGTGCCGGCGAACATGGCGATCGGCGACATTGTCGAGATCGAGATCACCGGCATCGGCACCTTGCGCAATCGCGTGGTCGCAGAAGACTGAAGTTTCGGGAGGACCGCCATGAACGTGCATGAACCGACGGGTAAATCCGCCGCCAAGGTACCGTCCGGCATGTCGCCTGAGGAGCGGCAGGCCCGCGTCGACCTCGCAGCGGTGTATCGCCTCTGCGCGCTCAAGGGCTGGGACGACCTCATCTACAATCACTGCTCGATGCGCGTTCCCGGCGAGCCGAGCATGCTGCTGATGAAGCAGCATGAGCTCCTGTGGGACGAGGTGACCGCCTCCAACCTGAAGAAGGTCGATATGACCGCCGACCTCGACGAGCGCGCCGGCGTCAACCGGCCGGGCTTCACGCTGCACGGCGGCATCCTGCAGGGGCGTCCCGACGTGAACTGCGTCGTGCACGTCCACACCGAGCTCGGCATGTCGATGGCCGGCCTCAAGGGCGGCCTGCGGATGGTGTCACAGCAGGCGATGCGCTTCTATAACCGCCTCGGCTATCATCCCTACGAGGGCATCACCGAGGATTTCGGCGAGCGCGAGCGCATCCTCAGGAACCTCGGCCAGAACCGCGCGCTGATCATGCACAACCACGGCTTCACCACGGTCGGCAAGACCGCACGCGAAGCGTTCATCCTGATGAAGTATCTGATGAGCGCCTCGGAGATTCAGTTGCGAATCGTAGCGGCGGGCGAGGCGATCGAGGTGTCGCCGGAGATCTGCGAGAAGGTCGCAGCGCAGTACGAGAAGCACGATGCCGGCCGCGGCTCCGCCGATTGGCCGGCCTATCTGCGCCTGCTCGATCGCACCGATCCGAGTTATCGCGACTAGAGCACGATCCCGAAAAGCGGATGGCGGTTTCCCGCCTGCGCGAAGCCCTGGTGAGCTTCTGCGGTGCGGCTGGTTGCTTCGGCGGGCGAAGGCAGGTCGGAAAAGATCATGCTCCAATAAAGATCGGCGCGTCATCAAAGGTGCTGACCTTCCCCAATCCGCGCCGTGGGTTGCGTAGTGTGGTTAACATCCGGTTAACTCGTTTTGAAACGATGCGCCTGCCGTGAGCGTTTTGGACGAATCTTGTTGTGATGCCGAACTCTTTAGCGCGCATTGCTCGGGTTAGCATCGGCTACGTGCCGGCGGCGCTGCGGCGGAATGAAAAACGGGGCCGTGCCGAGCACGACCCCTCATCCTTGCCGTGATCTTCGCAAGATCCGCGCATGCTCCGCATGCCGGGTGATTCCGGCGCAATGCGCTGTCTTGATATCGGAATGTTCAACGTTGCAGCAAGCCCTGCGCGGTCAACTCACGCTGTGCATTGCTGGGAAAGCGTGGAAAGCCGAAGCCGATCCGATATTGGGACCGCGCGCCGCGCTACTGGCAGTCCGGCACGTCCTTCGCGGACTCGCCCGAGAAGTCGACCAGGATCCAGCGCCACGTGGTGCCGACGTCGCATTCGTCGACCATGCCGGCATGCGCCGCCGGCACCGTCATGCCGGCCTGACCGCTCGGCGCGGCCTTGGCGAAGATGCGGCGCCAGCTCCAGCTCGGATTGATGCGCGCGCCCTCGGTCGTATAGGCGACGCCGCTCAGCCGCTGCATGGCATTGGCGGCGAAATAGCCGCCGACCGCGAGGAGGACGATGGCGAGGCAAGCCGCGAGAAAGACACGCATGTCGAATCCTCCAACCCCATAGGTCGGAGCTATTATGAAGTAGCGGCTTGGCTGATCAAGAGTTGTGAAAGCCGCAGCGTCGGCTAAGCGTCGGCATGCTGCATTGCGATACGCTCGGCCGCCGCCGCGTCCTCCGGCGTATTGACGTTGAAGAACGGGTCGACCGGGCTCGCCGGCCAGTCGGCGATGGCGATGCCGTGGCGCGCGGTCCAGACCTCGATCTTGCGCAGGTCGTCCTTGACCAGAGCGTGCCGCAGGTCGTCGCGCAGGGCGACCGGCCACAGCCCGACCACCGGATGCCGCCATTCGCCTGAGCGGGCACAGGCGAGCGGAAGTTTTGCCGCCTCGCGCGCGGTGTGGAGCCGCCCCACCAGATCTTTTGGCACGAACGGACAGTCGCCCGGCACACTGACCATCATGCCCACCTCCGGCGCGTGCGCGGCTGCCCAGTCGAGCCCGGCGAGGATGCCGGCGAGCGGCCCGGCGAAGCCGGGAACGCTGTCGGCGACGACCGGAAGGGCCCAGCGGGCAAAGCGGGCCGGGTCGCCATTGGCGTTGATGACAATCCCCTTGCAGGCCGGCCGCAGCCGCTCGAGCACGCGATCGAGGATCGGCACGCCGGCGATCGAGATCAGCGCCTTGTCGCCGCCGCCCATGCGCCGCGCCAGGCCGCCGGCGAGCACGAGGCCGAGCGTCGGCGGATAATCGGTCACGGCGCTCCTCCGAACGAACGCGCAGCTGCCCGCTCGACCGTCTTGCGGAGCAGCTGCTCCACCTGGGCGACATTGGGAATGGCAACGAAGCCCTCGCGCCACTCCTGCTTTCCCTCGGAATCCTCGACCACCGTCTTGGCAAAATAGAGATCGCCTGACCCGTTTTCCGCCGGCCGCATGTCGATGACGCCGATCTGCTTGAGCAGCACGCTCAGCCGCCGCGTCGGCCGCGTGATCAATGCGCGGCGGTTCGTCAGCACGTAAGTCGTGCGGAGGCCGTGGAAAAAGTGCCAGAGTGGCGACAAGAGCATGCCGAAACCGATTATCGCGAAAAACCCGACGAACAGAACGGCAAACAGATCGCTCGTACTGGCGGCGGGAGATGATACGGCCGCGTAGATCGCGAACGCCGGCATGCTGAAGAAAAAAATGCCGAACAGGAACGTCGACCAGCTCTTCTTGAGGGCATAGGAGAGCGCATTCGGCCGTCCCGACCAGACAAGCGTCTCGTCTGCGTCGAGCGCCTTCGAATCAATCGTCATGCACCGCCGCCTTGCGCCGGTGCTTCGCGCTTTCCTCGGCAACGGAGGCGAGGTCCTGGTCGAACACGATGCGGTCCTCGCCCGACAGCGCGACGAAGCGCTGGCCGCGCGCGCGGCCGATCAGCGTGAGGTTCGCCTTGCGCGCAAGCTCGACGCCCCAGGCCGTGAAGCCCGAGCGCGACACCAGGATCGGAATGCCCATGCGCACGGTCTTGATCACCATCTCCGAGGTGAGACGGCCGGTCGTGTAGAAGATCTTGTCGTGCGCCGGCACTTTCTCCTGGAACATCCAGCCGGCGATCTTGTCGACCGCGTTGTGGCGTCCGACATCCTCCATGTAGACGAGCGGCCGGTCCTGCACGGCAAGCACGCAGCCATGGATGGCGCCCGCCTCGAGGTAGAGCGACGGCGTGGTGTTGATCTTGTGGGTCAGCGCGTAGAGCCACGACGTGCGCAGCTCCGCGGAGGGAAGCTTGGCCTGCTCGATCACCTCCATCAGGTCGCCGAATACGGTGCCTTGCGCGCAGCCCGAGGTCTGCACCTTCTTCTTCAGCTTCTTTTCGTAGTTAGTCTTGCGCTTCGTGCGCACGACCACGACCATCAGCTCCTCGTCGTAGTCGACGCCGGTGACCACGTCGTCCGGCTGCAGCATGTTCTGGTTGAGCAGATAGCCGAGGGCGAGATATTCCGGATGGTCGTTGATGGTCATCGCGGTGACGATCTCCTGCGAATTGAGGAAGATCGTCAGCGCGCGCTCAACGGTGACCGACGTCTCGACCCGCGCGCCGGTATGGTCGACGCCGGAGACGCGCTCGGTCAGCCGCGGATCGGCGGGGTTCGGGCGGATGATGTAGTCGTCGTTCGAAGCCGGCATCGGCGCGAAAGTGTGGCTTTGATTAAAAGTTTTCAAGTGCCGGGAACGGGCCCGAAGTCGACCTTGAGTATAGTCCACGCGACGGGAGTTGTCGGATGTGGCGGCTGTTCTTCGCGTTCTTCACGCTTAACCTTTTGCTCACCTCGGCGGCGTTCGGCGCTGAAATCCGTACGTCCCTGAAGGTCGGGATCACCATCATCGGCCCGCCGCGCACGGCTGCGACGTCTTCCGCGGTGGCGCTGCCGCGCGCGCGGCCTGCCGTGGCCGGCCAGCGCACTGCGGATTCGCTCTCAGTCACCGGGCAGCAGAAAAGTCAGTAAAGATTGGGCGAACGCGCGATGCCAACAAGCAGTTAACGTGCGTGCCGCAAGATGAAGCAAGTCTGAATCCAATCCGTCAAATAAATGTAATATTCAATATACAGATCAGTACTGTTTATTCATCGTATTACTTAGGTCCGCATCGAATTCATCGGCGTAGGCACATCCCCGGGACACGCAGAAACGCGTGATTTTTCGAGGGGATGTGCCATGTCAAACCAGGCAAACCGCCACCCGCGCGCCGCCGGCGCAGCGACCGTCGTCACGCCGCGAGAACGCTAGCGGGGTCGTCGCTGCACTGATCCTTCCGGTCCTGCCGTGTCGTGGCTTCGGTCATTGCTGCGCGTTGAGCGGCGCTCCGCCGTGCTCATGCTCGCGCTTGTCGTCGCGTTGACGACGGCTCGCGCGCGCGGGCAGGAGCCCGTTGCCGAGCCGGCCGGCCAGTCGATGCAGCTCGAGGTGATCGTCAACGGTTCGCCGACCCAGCTGATCGGCTCGTTCCAGAGGTTCGATGACGGGCGCATCGCGGCGCGCCGCCAGGAGCTCGAGGAGATCGGACTCAATCCGCGCGGCTACGCGTCGCCCGACCAGCTCGTGGTGCTCAATGACCTCGTCGGCTTGTCCTACAAGTACGAGGAGGCGACGCAGCGCCTCCTCATCACCGCGCCGGACGAGCTGCTGCGGACCAAGGAATACGACGCGCGTGGGCGGACGGAGATGGCCAGGCCGACGCAGACCGACTGGGGCGCGGTCCTCAACTACAACCTGTTCTCGTCGGGCAGCAGCAGCGCCGACATCCGCGCATTCTCGTTCAGCGGCGCCTCCGCGACCTTCGATGCGCGGTTCTTCACGCCATACGGCACGGTCAGCCAGGGCGCCATCCTGCGTACCTCGTCGGGCGATCGCGTCGAGGCGCTGCGGCTCAATTCCACCATCACCTATTCGAACTTCGACACGATGACGACCTATCGCGCCGGCGACACCATCAATGGCGGCCTCGCCTGGACGCGCCCGATCCGCCTCGGTGGTCTGCAGGCGCAGCGCAACTTCGGCCTGCGGCCGGATCTCGTCACCTTGCCGCTACCCTCGGCCAGGGGCAGCGCGGCGGTGCCGTCCACGGCCGATGTCTACATCAACAACGTCAAGACCTACTCGCAGGAGATCAACGCGGGTCCGTTCATGCTGACCAATCTGCCGGCGGTGACCGGCAGCGGCACGGCTCGCGTGGTGCTGCGCGACGCCGCGGGCCACGTGACGGAGAGCAACCTGCCGTTCTTCGTGTCGTCGAACCTGCTGGCGCCGGGGATGTTCGATTTCTCGGTCGAGGCCGGCCTGCCGCGGCTCTCGTTCGGCAGCGCCGAGGACAGGTACATCGCCAAGCCGCTGGGCTCGGCGAGCGTGCGCTACGGCATGTTCGACTGGCTGACCCTCGCCGGTCATGTGGAAGGCGGTGCGGGGCTCTACAACGGCAGTGCCGGCGCGGTCGCGCGCACCGGATCGTTCGGCGTCGGTACCGCTGCGATCGCGGCGAGCTACTACGGCGGCGGTACTGGCTTGCAGAGCTATGTGTCGTACGAGACCAGGCTCCTGGGCGTGAGTGTCAGCGCGAGCTCGCAGATGACCTTCGGCCCCTATGACGATCTCGCGTCGGTGACGGCGCGGCTGTCGGAGAGCAGCTCGCGCAATCCGTTCGACGTCAGCTCGTATCTTGATTTCACGAGCTCGGTGACCGCGTCGGCGGCGTCGCTGTTCACCAACGCCCGTCCGCCGAAGGCGATGAACCGCGTCTCCTTCGGCACTCCGCTGCCGTTCCGCCGCGCCAACCTGAGCGCCAGCTTCATCCAGACGATCGACGCGGCCGGTGTCCGCTCGGACATCGTCAGTGGCACGCTGTCGTTCAGCATCGGGGAGATGGCGGCGTTCGCGAGCGCGTTCACCACGGTCGACGGCAAGAAGAACACCGGCTTTCTGGTCGGCCTGTCGCGACCGCTCGGCAAGTCGGTCACCGCATCGGTGTCCGGCTCGGGCGGGACAGGCGGCAGCAACATCAGCGTCGAGGCCACCAAGCCGCTCGACCTCAAGCCGGGCAGCTACGGCTGGCGCGTGCGCGATACGGAGGGCGCGGCGGAGCAGCGCGCCGCGGCCGCGTCCTATCGCTCCTCGTTCGGGCGGATGGAGGCCGGCGCCAGCCAGAGCCCCAGGGGCGTCATCGGCACCGCTGAATTCGACGGTGCGGTCGCGACCATGGGCGGCGGCGTGTTCTTCGCAAACCGCATCGACGATGCCTTCGCCGTCGTCGAGACCGGCATGCCGGGCATCGACGTCTACCACGAGAACCGGCTGGTCGGCGTGACCAACTCGTCCGGGCGCATGCTGGTGCCCGGGCTGCGTTCGTATCAGAGCAACAAGATCGCGATCGACACCACCAACCTGCCGGTCGACGCCGACATCGAGAGCAGCGTCACCCGTTCGATCCCGGCCGATCGCGCTGGGGTCAAGGTCAAGTTCGGAGTGCAGACCAATATCCGTCCGGCCGTCGTGGTGTTCAAGGGCGCGGATGGTCAGCCGCTCGCCGCCGGGGCGCAGGGGCAGGTCGAGGGCGGCGAAGCTTTCGTCGTCGGCTATGATGGCCGCGCCTACATCAAGAATCTCGGCGCCGAGAACAAGGTCAGCGTCACCACAATCGCCGGCCAGTGCCAGGCCACGTTTGCCTACCAGGCGCGCGCGAACGAGCAGGTGACGATCCCGGACGTGACCTGCAGGTGAACCGGGGCCGGCGCGCCGCGCTCAGTAGCTCACGGTGGCGATGATGGTGTCGCTGTAGGTGCCGGGCGATGGCGTGGTCTGCGGGGCGATGCGCGCGTAGACCGCGATATTCTGCAGCGCGCCGTTGCCGGTACCGGAATTGGTGTTGGTGCCGGGATTGTCGCCCCATGGCTGCGTGCGGGCGGAATCCTGATAGAGGCCGTAGGTGACGTTGCCGCCGCCGAGCGCCATCTTGCGCTGGGTCGGATCGGTCGCGCCGGCATTCCCTCCGCTCAGGCTCACCGCATAAGGCAGGGTCGCATTGCACTGGATGCTCAACGTTCCCTGCGCGTCCTTGTTGCTGGTCAGCAATGCGATGGTGCCGAAATTGATGTTGGTCGCGCTGACGTTGCAGTTCGGGACGACGTTGGCGCTGGCGCTGGCGGACGTGCTCGCTGTGAGGCCGCCGGTGGGGCAGGGGCTGGCCGATCGGTCGGCATATTGAATGAAGGGATCGCCGGTGAATGTCGACGTATAGGTGCCGGCGAGGTCGTTCTGCTGCGAGCCGGCAAACCTCGCGTAGACGGTGAGATTGGTGGAGGCGTTCTGCGCGACGTCGAGCTGCACGCCGGCGAGATCGTATCCGGTCTGCCACGAGCCCCATTTCACTGTGCGCGACGCGTCCGAATAGAGCTCATAGCGCGCAGTGCCGCCGCCCGGGCCGTTGAGGATGCGGCTGGTCGAGTCGCCGGCCGACCCGGCGCCGAGACTGATGCAGACGCGTTGTCCGCCGGCGCCCCCGCCCGAACAGCTCACCGCCAGCGTTGCTGTGGTGTCGGCGGCGGCGCCGGTGAGCACGTCGACGTTGCCGAACGCGACCGCGGTCATGCTCACCGTGCAAGTCTGTGCATGGGCGCTTGCCGCCGCCATGGCGAAGGCGGCGCAGGCCACGCGGATCAGCGCAAAGATCCGCCGGCGCACGTGGCGATACATGATTTCAACCCCCGGGACGCGCGTCGCAAAGCCCCCATCAGTATTTACAAAATATAGATGTTAATACTTATTTAAACGATTACCTCCAAATGTAGGGAGTTGAACTGGGGTGGGGTGAGGAGTTCCATGCGTATCTCTGGCGTGCGATCCAGGCTGCTGTGCGCAGCGGCCTTCTCGGCTGTGTGTTTTCTTCAATCGGCGAGCGTCCCGTTCGCCGCGACTGCGACCACCACCTTCACCGTGCAGGTGGTGCTGACGGCGACCTGTGTGATCAACAGCGCCTCGACGCTGAACTTCGGCACCCAGGGCGTGCTTCAAGCCAACGTCGATCAGACGTCGACCATTGCGGTGCAGTGCACCGACACGACGCCCTACGACATCGGCCTCGATGCCGGCACCGGCTCCGGCGCGAGCGTCACCACCCGCAAGATGACGAGCGGCGGCGCCACCGTGAACTACAAGATCTTCTCCGACGCCGGCCGCACCACCGTGTGGGGCAACACCGTATCGACCGACACGGTCAGCGCGACCGGCAACGGCGCCGCGCAGAACTACACGGTGTACGGCCGCGTGCCGCCGCAGACGACTCCGGCGCCGGGGACCTACACCGACACGGTCACGGTTACCGTGACGTATTGATTGGCAGGGGCACTTCCCATGAAGAAAGTCATGCGACTGATTGCCGGTAGCTTTGCCGTCGTCGCCACGCTTGCATTCGCGTGCGATCCGGCCGGCGCGGGTTCGCTTCAGGTCGAGCCTGTGCTGGTCGACGTCACCGCGCCGGGCGCGGCCTCGACCGTCACGCTGCGCAACGAGGGCGCCCAGCCCATCAATGCGCAGATCCGGGTATTCCGCTGGTCGCTGGTCGACGGGCAGGAAAAGCTCGAGCCGACCGATGCGGTCGTGGCCAGCCCGCCGTCCGTCACGCTGACGCCCAAGGGCCAGTACATCGCCCGCGTCGTGCGCGTGTCGAAGCAGCCGGTGGTCGGCGAGGAAAGCTACCGCCTCATGATCGACCAGCTGCCCGACCTGAGCGCGCAGAAGAACGGCACCATCAACCTGCTGGTTCGCTATTCGATCCCGGTGTTCTTCGGCGCCCAGAACAAGAAAAACCCGACCGTGACCTGGTCAGTGGCGGTCAAGGGCGACAAGGTCGCGCTGACGGCGCGCAACACCGGCGACCGCCGGCTGCGCATCTCCGCGTTGTCGTTGCGCGACGCCAACGGGAAGCACCTGTCGTTCGGCCCTGGCCTTGCTGGCTACGCGCTGGGCGGCTCGACCAAGACCTGGATCGTGCCGGGCAAGGGCTTTGCAAGCGGCGGACAGGCGGCGATTTCAGCGTCGAGCGACGGCGGCCCGGTCCAGGCGGTTGCCGCGGTCACACGCTGAGGAAGCGCCGGTTCCACACCATTTTTGCTGCGCGGGGAGGGGCGATGCCTCTCCCCGCGTCGTTTCGGGCCCGGGCGAGGCTGAATCGCGGCATTCTCCCGTCTGAGGCCGCGACCCGAGCGGGCGCCGCGTCGCGCCGGCTTGCCCGCCCGCGCGGGCGGGTTGTCAGCCGACCGACCTTAGATATAGTGCGCGCGCCGCGGGGCTCCCGCGTCGCGGAGGGATGGCCGAGTGGCTGAAGGCGCCCGCTTGGAAAGCGTGTATACGGGAAACCGTATCGTGGGTTCGAATCCCACTCCCTCCGCCAGCCTGCCTGCGGTGCATCGTTCTCCGGTCCGATGCTTTGCTCCAAATCCCCAATAACAGCGGCCATCGTTGAGCCAAGCTCTGCACTCCGGCTGCCGCGGCATGACTCCGAATCTCTCTCCACGCGCGTCTTTTCTCCGGAGCTCTGGACTCGTCCAAATAAGCCACAGGTTCCGATGTCGTTCGCAATCAGGTGTTTGAGCCTGGCGATCAGGCCCTGAGTTTCGAATTCGTGTCGCTTGGGCAAGGCAGCGGAATTGTGTATGCGTTCTGAGCATTTCGGCTTATCCAGCGAAGACATACGATGTGAATTAAGAAAAAATTGGCTAAAGGACAGAAGCAGGCCCGGAGTGGCCACGGTGTAACGACCAGTTATTTGAGAAGCCACAGAGACCAATGTCGGTTGTGGCGAAAGATCGAACGGC
>Ga0081540_1000184_pt1 | contig 65215 bp, 68 predicted proteins | sample TabmetS2T1R1_FD_71024 | JGI IMG/M metagenome (GOLD analysis project Ga0081540, IMG submission 71024) | Tabebuia heterophylla rhizosphere microbial communities from the University of Puerto Rico - S2T1R1 | ecosystem: Host-associated > Plants > Roots > Rhizosphere ...
AGGAGTTTGTGCCGTGGCTGCGGAAGCACGGGGCGTCCGTGGGGGAAGCCGTGGCGGCGGGCTCGTCCCGGCCCTCGCCGGTCCGCCGGGTGGTGATCCCCAAGCCCGGGGGCGGCGAGCGTCTGCTGGGGGTGCCTACCTGCCTGGACAGGCTGATCTGCCAGGCCATCGCGCAGGTGCTCACGCCCATCTTCGACCCGTTCTTCTCCGGGTCGTCCTTCGGGTTCCGTCCCGGCCGGTCCGCCCACCAGGCGGTGCGGGCCGCGCGGTGGTGTATCCAGGATGGCCTGGTGTGGGTCGCAGACGTCGACCTGGACCGGTTCTTTGACCGGGTTCAGTTCGATGTGCTGATGGCGCGGGTGGCGCGCAAGGTGGATGACCGCAAGGTCCTGAGGCTGATCCGGAGCTATCTGGAGGCCGGGGTGATGATCGACGGGATCAGGCAAGAAACGGCGGAGGGGACCCCGCAGGGATCTCCGCTGTCGCCGGTCTTGTCGAACATCATGCTGGATGATCTGGACCGGGAGCTGTGGGAGCGCGGTCACAGGTTCGTCCGTTACGCCGATGACCTGCGGGTCTTCGTGCGCAGCGAACGGGCCCGACGTCAGCCAGGTCAAGTACGACGGCGACGAGCTGCCTGTCTGGGACGAGGACACCGGTACCTACCTGGACCCGGCCACCGGGAAAGTGCTGCCGACCTGGGACCAGGCGCTCGACGCCATCTCCGGCGACGCCGAGCCGTGGCATGTGGCCCGGTTCGGGGTCCGGTTCGACGCCCAGGGCGTGCTCGCCGGGTCCAAGGACGCCTCCCGGTGCATCGGGTACCTGACCAAGTACCTCACCAAGCAGGTGGGCGACTGCCACCAGGCCGACACCGATACCCAACGCGCCCACGCCGGGCGGCTGGCCGAGGCGCTGCGGTTCCAGCCTTGCTCACCGCGGTGCGCGAACTGGCTCCGCTACGGCATCCAGCCCAAGAACGCCCGGCCTGGCCTGGCCCCCGGGCGGTGCAAGGGCAAGGCCCATGACGCCGATCACCTGGGCTATGCCGGACATCGGGTGCTGGTCTCGCGCAAGTGGTCCGGTAAGACGCTGGCCGACCACCGCGCCGACCGCAAGGACTGGCTCCTGTCCACGCTCGGTGTTTCGGCAACTGACCCGGCCCGGTATGCCTGGGAACCCGTCGCCCCGTCCGATCTGGACTACCTGGACCACGCCAGGCGGCTGCTGCATGCCGTCGCCGACCGCGCCCGTTGGCAAGCCGCGCTGAATGAGGCCAGGCGAAGAGCCGCCATGCCCGACGGCTCGGATTTGTCGGCAACGGGGAGGGTGGCATGACGGCACGACTCAGAGAACTGCCAGCTGATCACTTGCTCACGATGCAGGAAACCGCGGAATGGCTGCGTGTAAGCCGATGGTCGGTCTACACCCTCATTCACGCGAACCAGCTTCGTACGATCAAGATCGGCCGCCGGAGGCTGGTCAGCCGCGAGGCGCTCAACGAGTGCGTTAAGCAGCTCGCGAAAGGTGCAGCGTGATGACCCGCGGTCGGCAGCGGGCGAACGGAGAAGGCTCGATCTTCCCGTACCGCAATGGCTATGCGGCGTACGTGTGGGTGACAACCCCGGACGGCAAACGGCGCCGGAAGTGGGTCTACGGGAAGACCCGCCAGGACGTCCACGGCAAGTGGCTGAAACTGCACGACGGCGCCCGCCGCGGACCCGTGCCGACCAGCTCGCCGACCCTGGCCCAGTACATGACCTACTGGCTTCGCGAGGTGGTTGTCCCGCCCAACTACGCGCCGCTGACCTGCGCGACCTACGAGACGCTCACGCGGCTGTACGTCTTGCCCGGCCTCGGCTCCAAACGGCTCGACAAGCTCACCCTGCGCGACGTACGCAGCTGGCTCAACAAGCTGAGAGACACCTGCCAGTGCTGCGCACAGGGCAAGGACGCCCGCCGGGCCGAGAAACAACGCCGCTGCTGCGCCAAGGTTCCGGCAACATGCTGTCGGCGGCTGGCTTCGGAACGAACCATCCGGGACGCCTGGACGATCCTGTGCAGCGCGCTGACCAATGCCGTCACCGAGGACCTGATCCCGAAGAACGTCGCCAGCCTGGCCCACGTCTCCAAACCCCGCACGCGGAAAGTGAAGCCGTGGACGGCCGAGGAAGCGCGTCAGTTCCTGGAGTCGGCGAAGCGGGATCAGGATCCGCTCTACGCCGCGTACGTGCTGATTCTCGTGATGGGCCTGCGCAAGGGGGAGGTGGTCGGCCTGCCCTGGTCCGCCGTGAACCTAGACGGTGGTGAGCTGGATATCGGATGGCAGCTGCAGCGCGTCCGTCGCGAGCTGCTCCACCGGGAAACCAAGACCGAGGCCTCGGAGGCTACCTTGCCGATGCCGGGTATCTGCGTGACGGCCTTGCGGATCCGTGAGCAGGACCAGGCCGCCACGAAGGCTGCGGTTGGTGCCTCCTGGGTGCAGAGCGGGTTGGTGTTCACGACCCGGGCTGGTACGCCATTCGAGCCGCGGAACCTGAACCGTCGTTTCGAGACACGCTGCGTCAAGGCGGGCGTTCGCCGCATCACCGTGCACGATATGAGGCATACCTGTGCCACTCTCCTGGCCGCGCTCGACGTGCATCCCCGGGTGGCCATGCGGATCCTGCGCCATGCGCAGATCGACGTGACGATGAATGTCTACACGGAGGTATCCGATGCCAAGACACTCAAAGCGCTCAAGCGGCTCGGGAGGCAGCTTGGCTCGTAGGCGTTGCTGTACTTTGCTGCTGTACGCATAGAAAAAGGCCACGTCCCATCGTGGGAGGTGGCCTGTGACCTGGGTCGGGGTGGCCGGATTTGAACCGGCGGCCTCTTCGTCCCGAACGAAGCGCGCTGCCAAGCTGCGCTACACCCCGCCCGCGCGGAACCTCTTCGGTGCCGCGCGAGACTTCGACAGTCTAGCGGAAGCGCGGGCCTGCTCGCGCATTGCCAGCCAGCACGACCGGGCCGCGCACGACCGGGCCTATCGCGGCGTCAGGGTGAGCAGGGTGGCCTCCGGGCGGCAGGCGAACCTGACCGGTGCCCACGGCGACGTGCCAAGTCCGGCGGAAACGTGCAGCCACGCCGGGCCCTCGGCGGGGTGCCGGTGCAGGCCGCGGACTCGCTCCCGCTCGATCCCGCAGTTGGTGACCAGCGCGCCGTAGAACGGCACGCACAGCTGTCCGCCATGGGTGTGCCCGGCGAGCAGGAGGTCATAGCCGTCCGCTGCGAACTGGTCGAGCAGCCTCGGCTCGGGTGAATGCATGACCCCGATGCGCAGGCCGGCGGCTGGATCGGCCCGGCCCGCGACCATCTCGTAGCGGTCGCGCTGGATGTGCGCGTCGTGCACCCCGGCCAGGGCGATGTCGAGTCCTCCGGCGGTCAGCTGCCCGCGCTGGTTGTTGAGGTCCAGCCAGCCTGCCGCGGTCAGGTCGTCGCTGAGCTTCTCCCAGGGCAGGTCGGGTTCCTTCCGTGTGCGCCAGCGAGTACTCGGCCCCATCAGGTAGCGGGCCGGGTTGTGCGCCTCGGGCGCGTACATGTCGTTGGAGCCGAGTACGAAGACGCCAGGCCGGTCGAGGAGCGGTCCCAGGGCGTCGAGAAAGCCCGGGATGGCTTGCGGGTGCGAGATGGAGTCACCGGTGTTGACCACAAGGTGCGGGTCGAGCTCGTCCAGCGTCCTGACCCAGGCCATGAGCCGTTTGCGGCCGGGGGTGAGATGCGTGTCGGAGATGTGCAGCACGCGCAGCGGCGCCGAGCCGGGCGGCAGTACCGGGACCTCGAATCGGCGTAGGACAAACCAGTTCCGCTCGATCACCGCGGCGTAGCCGACTGCGGCGGCGCCGAGGGCGGCGGTGGCCGGGATAAGAGTTCGCAGTCTCACGGTCCCATGGTGCCATGCGGCCGGGCATGCACTCACCGCTCGCCGTCGCGGCCTAGTTCCTAGGATGGGGGTGTGGCTGAACTGAAAGACCGGCTGCGCGCGGACCTGAACGACGCGATACGGTCGCGTGATCAGGTCCGGTTGCGCACCCTGCGGATGGCGCTGACCTCGATCACCAACGAGGAGGTGGCGGGCGCTTCGGCCCGTGACCTGAGCGACGAGGAGATCGTGAAGGTGCTCACCCGCGAGGCCAGGAAGCGCCGGGAGGCGGCCGAGGCGTTCGGCGCGGCCGGCCGGGCCGAGCAGGCGGCGGCCGAACGGGCCGAGGGAGACGTCCTGGCCGGCTACCTCCCCGCTCAGCTCGGCGACGATGAACTCGCGGAGCTGGTCGCCGCCACCATCGCGGAAACCGGTGCGACCGGCATGAAGAGCATGGGCCAGGTGATGAAGACGTTGACCCCGCGGGTGGCGGGCCGGGCGGACGGGTCCCGGGTCGCCGCCGAGGTCCGCCGCCGCCTGGGCGCCGGCTGAAACAGCGACGAGGCAGCGCTGACGGAGCCTAGAAGCGGCCGCCGGAGATGCGGCGGTCCCGCTGGGTCTGGCCGCGCTCCCCGTACGGGTAGTCCGGGGCTCCCGGGTCGCTGGCCGCGTCGAGCAGCCGCGTCTCGTCCTCGCTGAGGTCCAGGTCGCCGGCGGCCAGGTTGTCATCGAGCTGGGCCATGGTGCGAACGCCGAGGATCACCGAACGAACCGCCGGGCGGGCCTGCACCCAGGCGATCGCCACCTGCGACATCGAGGCCCCGCGGCCCTCGGCGACCTTACGGACCGCGTCGATGACCTGCCAGGTGCGCTCCAGGTGGCCGCGCTCGTTCCAGATCCGCATGCCCTGGTCCATCTGGTCGGACAGCCTGGTGCCCTCGGCGGGCGGCTCCCCCCGCCGGTACTTACCGGTCAGCCAGCCGCTGGCCAGCGGCGACCAGGGCAGCAGGCCCAATCCTTCTGCCTGGCAGGCCGGACCGACCTCCCATTCGATCGCGCGGGCCAGCAGGTTGTACTGCGGCTGTACGGTCACCGGGCGGATCAGCCCGTGGGCGTCGGCCAGGTCGACGTACTTCTGGATCTGGTAGCCGAGGAAGTTCGACAGGCCGGCGTAGAGAATCTTGCCCGCCTGTGCCGCGTCGTCGAGGAACCGCAGCGTCTCCTCGACCGGCGTCAGCGGATCCCAGCCGTGCAGCTGGTAAAGGTCGATGGCCTCGACGCCGAGCCGCCGCAGCGACGCGTCCAGGGCGGCCGCCAGGTGGCGCCGGGACAGGCCGTGCCCGTTCGGGTCCTCGGTGGTCGGGAAGCGCCCCTTGGTCGCGATCACCGCGCGCTCGCGGGCTTCCGCCCGGCTGGCCAGCCAGCGGCCGATGATCTGCTCGGACCGGCCGTCCGCGTAGACGTCGGCGGTGTCGATCAGGGTTCCGCCCGCCGAGACGAACCGGTCGAGCTGGGCGAACGAGTCGGCCTCGCTGGTCTCGTTGCCGAACGTCAGCGCGCCGAGCGCCAGCGCGGACACCGCGCAGCCGCTGAGCCCGAGCAGCCGGTACTCCATCCGCCGCTACCTCCCGCCGCCACCGCCGCCGTTACCGCCGCCGTTACCGCCGCCGCCGCCGCCACCGCCACCGCCGCCGCCGTTACCGCCGCCGCCGCCACCGTGGCCGTGACCCTTCTTCGGCTTCTTCGGCTGCTCGACTACCTGGCCGTTGCCCTTGCTCCAGAACTCACTGTCCAGCGGGACCGGGTGGAAGTAGGTGACCTTGCCGAGGGCGGCATGGTCGAACGTCATATGCCAGGTCGACCCGGGCGCGTTCGCCCCGAACATCTCGGCCGGGCAGGTCAGGCTGCCGCTCTCCAGCCGGTAGCAGGCGCTATAGCCGGTCATCGTCCTGCCGGTCGGGGAGACCGGGTTGAACACCGAGACGTAGCCCACCAGGTTGGGCGTGTATCCGGCGAAGGCGGCGTACGGGGTGCCGCCGCCGCCCTCCACGTTCGAGGTGCCGGTCTTGCCCGCCGCCTGGCGGCCGGCCAGGCCGCCCAGGTTCGCCGCGGTGCCGCTGGTCAGGACGCCCTGCAGGATGTAGCTCACGGCGTCGGCGACCACCGCCGGGAAGACCCGGTGGCAGTTGGCCGACGGCACGGGCACGCTCTTGCCGGTGTTGTCGGTGATCTTGCCGATGGCGACGGGCGCGCAGTACATGCCGCGCGCCGCGACCGTGGCGTACGCGGCCGCCATGGACAGCGGCGAGACGTTGACCGACCCCAGCGTGAACGAGGGAATGTTGTCAGCCGAGTCCTGGCCGTGGTCGCGCTTGAGCAGCGACGTGCCGTCGGCCCTGGTCAGCCCCATACTGTCCGCGGTTTTCACCACGTTGCAGAGGCCGACCTGCTTTTCGAGCAGGGCGAAGTACACGTTGACGGACTGGACGGTGCCGGTGTACAGGGACTGGTTGGAGTCGGACTGCGGGCCTTCCGCGTTCGTCACGTTGAACGCGCCCCGCTGGCCCTGGTAGTAGCCCGCCGGGCCGCCCTGGCAGTTGGTGTAGCCGGTCACGGTGGTGCTGCCCGGTGCGTGCAAGGTCGCGCCGAAGGGAGTCCCTTGCTTGAGCGCGGTGATCAGGGTGAACAGCTTGGACGAGGAACCGGTCTGGACCCCGGCACCGCCGCCGTACCCGGTGTTCACCGCGTAGTTGAGCTCGGTCTCGCCATGGCCCGTGCCGTACGGCTTGTTCTGGGCGATCGCCATGATCTGGCCGGTGCCCGGCTGCACCACGGCCTCGGTGTCCGCGTTGCGGCCCGGGTTCCAGTACTTGCTGTTGCCGGGCTCCACGTAGTTCACGGCGTCGTTGGCGGCCCGCTGATCCTGGGGGTTCAGCGTGGTGTAGATCTTCAGGCCGCCGGTGGCGAGCAGCTTGGCCCGGTCCATCGGGGTCTTGCCGTAGGCCTTATTGTGCAGGAAGACCTCCTGCACGTACTGACAGAAGAAGCCGGCCGAGCTTATCGAGGTGTACTGGCAGCCGCTGCCCGGGATGCCGAACTTCAGGCCGAGCGGCTGGGTCTCGAGGACCGCCGCCTCCGCGGCGGTGAGCCCGTTGTTGGTCTGGGCCATCCGGGCCAGCACGGTGTTGCGGCGGGTAAGGGCCAGCCCGGGATACTTGACCGGGTTGTAGGCGGAGGGGTTCTCCACGATGCCAGCCAGGGTGGCGGCCTGGGTCACCGACAGTTTCGCCGCGGTGGTGCCGAAGTACGTCTCGGCGGCGACCTCGATCCCGTACGCGAGGTTGCCGAAGAAGGCGTTGTTCAGGTAGCCGGCCAGGATCTGCTGCTTAGACTGCTTGTGCTCGGCGGCCACCGCCATCCGCAGCTCGTTCAGCTTGCGGCTCAGCGTCTTGTCGTTCGCGGCCGCTAGGGCCTGGCTGTTCTTCGCCTTCTCCGCCGCGAGCAGGAGCACGTTCTTCACGTATTGCTGGGCGATGGTGGAGCCACCCTGGACCGGCTTGTGCTGAAGGTCGTTCACCGCGGCCCGGATGGTGCCGCGCAGGTCGATCGCGCCGTGCTCCCAGTACCTGGAGTCCTCGATGGCGACGACCGCGTTCACGATGTTGGGCGAGATCTGGTCGTAGCCGACCGGCTGCCGGTCCCAGCCGAAGTAGTGCAGGTTCCTGCCCTGGTAGGGCGCGTCCACGCCGTAGACGTAGGTGAGGAGGTTGCCGTTCCGGTCCAGGATCTCCGACCGCTGCGGCAGGCCCGTGGTGTTCAGCGACAGCGTGGTGAACTTGTCCGCTTCGTTCCTGACCAGGACCCCGGTCGCGGCTACCACCGGGATTACCATGGCGGCCGCCAGCACTCCGCCGGCGATGGCGAACGCGACGAGGCGACCGAGTACGCTCGTCCGGGTGAAAATCGTCTCTACGCGCTGCACGCGACTTAGGGTACGCCGCGATGGCAAGTAAGCAGAGCCTTCGCCGGGGGGCATCGTGGCCCAGACCCATCGCGGCTCACGAATCCCGGCAAAGCACTGAAAACCCGGCAGTATTGCCTTAAATTACCCTCTGGGGCCCTAAAAGGGCTCTCATGTGACCGCGAGAACATGATCACATCCAGAGAGTGACTATTTTCCGACGTGCATATAGCCCGTGAGAACTATTTGGTAAATGGCCATGCCGGGGTCTTGGCATCCCGGCCGGACTTCCGTAAGTTGCTGGATCACGAACAGATAACCGTGGCAGAGCGGCCGCACGCACTCGCCCCGGGATCGCAACCCCATCGAGACGACCGCCGGGTACTCGTGCTCGACGATCAAGAGGAGTGGGCACATGTGGATCACTGACTGGACCACACGCGCCGCATGCAAGGGAACCGACCCTGACGAGCTGTTCGTCCAGGGAGCAGCGCAGAATCGCGCCAAGCTGATCTGCCGGGGATGCCCGGTTCGCACGGAGTGCCTTGCGGATGCGCTCGACAACGGAATCGAGTTCGGTGTCTGGGGTGGTATGACCGAGCGGGAGCGCCGGGCGCTGCTCCGCCGGCGCCCGGACGTCACCTCGTGGCGCGACCTGCTCGAGCGCGCCCGCGACGAGTACGAGCGGCAGAGTCTCGACGAGCTCGTCGCCAGCTAGATAGCCGAGCTAGATAGCAGGGTCGCTCAGCGACGGCCTAGGCAGCGTGGCCAGGCCGGATTCATCACGATCACACTGATCAAGAGCTCGCCATACTGTCCCGGCAGGGCTACGGCTCCTGCCGGGACAGTATCGTGCCGATCACCCTCAGCCCGTCGAGGTCGTGCACGTCCTCGGGCTGGGCGATCACCTCGGCGACCGGGATGGCCGGGTGCGCCGAGGTGAAGTGTTCGGCCAGGCGCCGCTCCCGCTTGCTCAGGTGCATCCGCTCCGCGTGCATGCGCAACGCCGCCACGGCGATCGCGTACCGGGGGGCGTCCGAGCCCGACCCGTTCGGCTTATCCTGCATTTCCAGGGTCTCGGCGGCGGCCAGGCTCCGTGCGGCGCTCAGCCGCCCGGCGGCCGAGGTGTGCACCCGGTTGAGGATCAGCCCGGCCAGCGGCATGCGCTCGGAATCGAGCCGTTCGACGAAGTAGGACGCCTCGCGCAGCGCGTCCGGCTCGGGCGCGGCCACCACGAGGAACGCGGTGCCCGGCGTCTGCAGCAGCCGGTACGTCGCCTCGGCGCGCTCGCGGAAGCCGCCGAACATGGTGTCAAAGGCGGTGACGAACGTCTGCGCGTCCTTGAGCACCTGCGCGCCGAGGATCTTGGTCAGCGCGCCGGTCATCATGGCGAACCCGGCGTTCAGCACCCGCATGGCGGACATGCCGGTCTTGGCCGGGGCGGTCAGCAGCCGGATCAGCCGGCCGTCGAGGAACCGGCCGAGCCGCTGCGGCGCGTCGAGGAAGTCAAGCGCGGACCGGCTCGGCGGCGTGTCGACGACGATGAGATCCCACTCGTCGGCGTGCCTGAGCTGGCCGAGCTTTTCCATGGCCATGTATTCCTGCGTGCCCGCGAAGCTGGACGACAGTGACTGGTAGAACGGGTTGGCCAGGATCTGCGCGGCCCGGTCGGGGTCGGCGTGGGCCTCCACGATCTCGTCGAACGTCCGCTTCATGTCGAGCATCATCGCGTGCAGGCTGCCACCGTCGACCGTGTCCACCCCGTCGACCTGGCGCGGGGTGTTGTCCAGCGAGGTCAGGCCCATGGACTGGGCCAGCCTCCGGGCCGGGTCGACGGTGAGCACGCACGCCTGCCGGCCTCGTTCGGCGGCGCGCAGGCCGATGGCGGCCGCGGCCGTGGTCTTGCCCACGCCACCGGACCCGCAGCAGACGATGATCCTGGTCCGCCGGTCATCGATGAGCCGGTCCATGTCCAGCTTCGGAGCAGTCACGCTGCCCCCTGGTCCCTGAGCTCGGTGGCCAGCTGATACAGGCTGGCCAGGTCGATCCCTTCGGGGATCATCGGCAGCTCGTAATGCGGGCGGCCGGAGGTGAGCAGTTCATCTCGCTCCGTGTTCTGCAGCGCCACCTGCAGCGCGTGCTCCTTCAGTTCGGTCATCAGGTCGGCGGCCAGCCCGTGGTTGTCGCTGATCCCGGCCGCCTTCAGGCCAAGGGCCAGTTCGCCCACGTCCAGCGAGCCGCTGGCGGCCGCGGCCAGGTCGGCCTCGCCGAGCATGGCCGGGCGGGCCATGTTGATGAAGATGCCGCCGGGCCGGATCGCGCCGCCGGTCCGCTCGTGCAGGTCGGCGAGGCCGTCCAGGGTTTCCTGTACGGGCATCTCCTCGAGCGTCGTGACGAAGTGCACCGCGGTCTGCGGCGACCTGATCACCCGGGCCACCGTGTCCGAGTGCGTCTTTATCGGGCCCACCTTGGCCAGGCCGGAGACCTCGGTGCTGACGTCGAGGAAACGGCTGATCCGGCCGGTCGGCGGCGCGTCCATCACCACCGCGTGGTACACGTGGCTGTCGTCGCGCCGGCTGGCCCGCCGCCGGGCCGCCTCGGTGGCCTTGCCGGTGACCAGCACGTCGGACAGGCCGGGGGCGATGGTGGTGGCGAAGTCGACCACGCCCAGCCTGGTCAGGGCTTTCCCGGTGCGGCGCAGGTTGTAGAACATCTCCATGTAATCGAGCAGCGCGCCCTCCGGGTCGACGGCGAGCGCGTACACGTCACCGCCCTGCCCGGACCCCTGGGCGCCGAGCCCGATCGCCACCTTGCGCTCCTCGTAGGGGAGCGGCGGGCAGTCGAAGAGCCGGGCGAGGCCCTGCCTGCCCTCGACCTCGATCAGCAGGACCCGGCGCCCGGCGCTGGCCAGCGCGAGCGCCAGGGCCGCCGCCACCGTGGTCTTGCCGGTGCCGCCCTTGCCCGTGACGACGTGCAGGCGGACGCCGTCCCAGTCGGTATCCCTCGTGGTCATGCCCTTGCTGCCTCCGGGTTGATTCCTCCCACGGAGGCTATCTCCGCTCCGAGACCTTATGGTTCGGCGGGCGGCTGCTAACCTGAGACCTTTTTGTCACTACGCTGGGGTCTAAGGAAGAGAGGTGATCCCGGTGGGTGCAGTTTTCGCCGTCATCGTGATCCTGGTCATACTCGGGATAGTCGCGGTAGGGCGCTCACTCAAAGTTGTGCAGCAGTACGAGAAGGGCGTCATCTACCGGTTCGGGCAGGTCCTGCCCGAGCTGCGCGGCCCCGGGCTGCACGCCATCCGGCCGATCGGCGACCGGATGGCCAAGGTCAACATGCAGATCGTCGCCATGGCCGTGCCCGCCCAGGAGGGCATTACCAGGGATAACGTGAGCGTCCGGGTGGACGCGGTGGTGTACTTCCGCGTGGTGGACCCGATCAAGGCCACAGTGAACGTGCAGAATTACATGTTCGCCATCTCCCAGCAGGCGCAGACCTCGCTGCGATCGATCATCGGCCAGTCCGAAATGGACCAGCTGCTGGCCGAGCGGGAATCCGTGAACAGGGAACTGCGCCGGATTATCGACGAGCCGACCGAGGGCCCGTGGGGTATCCGGGTCGAGCGGGTCGAGATCAAGGACGTGTCGCTGCCCGAGGGCATGAAGCGGTCGATGTCACGGCAGGCCGAGGCCGAACGAGAGCGGCGGGCCAGGATCATTACCGCCGACGGTGAGTACCAGGCGTCCAAGCGGCTGGCCGCCGCGGCCAACGTGATGGCCCGCGACCCGGCCGCGCTGCAGCTGCGGCTGCTGCAGACCGTGGTCGAGGTGGCCGGCGAGAAGAACAGCACGCTGGTCATGCCGGTCCCGGTCGAGCTGCTCAGGTTCTTCGAGAAGATGGCGCCCGGCCCGGCCGATCCGGAGCACTCGGCGCCCCGGGAGATCGAGGACTACGGCGACGCCGAGGTGGCGGCGGCGGAAGCGGCCATCTCGAACGTCCACGTGCCCGAGCTCGCGGAGTCGTCCATTCCGTCGGTGCCTGAGGTTGAGACGGCCGTGACCCCGGAAGTGCGTGAGGTGACGGCCCCCGATCTGGCCGACGCCCCCGATCTGACCGCCCCCGATCTGGCGGGCAAGGACAAGGCGTAAGGTCGGTCCATGCCAAAGTGGGAGTACTCGACGGTGCCGTTGCTCGTGCACGCGACCAAGCAGATCCTGGACAACTGGGGTGACGACGGCTGGGAGCTGGTGGCGGTCATTCCCGGCCCCAGCTCCGAGCAGCTGGTCGCCTACATGAAGCGGCAGAAGCCATGACCGGCCCGGCCGACCGGCTGGCCGCGCTCGGGCTGACGCTGCCGCCGGTGACGGCCCCGGTGGCCGCCTACGTGCCGGCCCTGCGGACGGGAGCGTACGTGTACGTCTCCGGCCAGGTGCCGGTGGCGGACGGGAAGCTGGCCGGCACCGGCAAGGTGGGCGCCGAGGTCAGCACCGAGGAAGCGGCCCAGATGGCCCGTACCTGCGCGCTGAACGGGCTCGCCGCCGCGGCGTCCGTGGCCGGCGGCCTCGGCGGAATCCGCCGGATCGTCAAGGTCGTCGGCTTCGTGGCCAGCGCGCCCGGCTTCAGCGGCCAGCCGCAGGTGATCAACGGGGCGAGCGAGCTGCTCATCGAGGTGTTCGGCGAGGACGGCAGGCACGCTCGCAGCGCGATCGGCGTGGCCGAGCTGCCGCTGAACGCGCCGGTGGAAGTCGAGATGATCGTCGAAGTGCGCGACTGAGCCGCCGGTGAGGCCGCAGCGATGAACGAACCCCGGATGACGGGTTCGGGTCCGGCGGTGCCACGCGGGCTGGCCGAACGGGCCCTCCAGATCGCCGATGGCCGGCTCGAGCCCGCCGACCCGCGCGACGCCGCCACGGTGATCCTGCTCCGCCAGGACGCGTCCGCTGGTAAAGGAGGCGGTGTTGAGGCGTTCCTGCTGCGTCGCACCGCCGAGCTCGAGTTCGCGCCGGGAGCGTACGTGTTCCCCGGTGGTTCGGTGGACGCGCGCGACGCCGATCCCGGCGTCGGGTGGGCCGGGCCAGGGCCGGGCGATTTCGCCGCCCTGCTCGACGTGCCGCCGGACCGGGCCCGGGCCCTGGTGTGCGCCGCGGTCCGGGAAACGTTCGAGGAGTCCGGCGTGCTGCTGGCCGGGGCGTCGCACGACGACCTGGTCCGGGACAGCGCCGCGCTGGCCGCGGACCGGCACGCCCTGCTGGCCGGGTCCGCCTCGCTCACCGAGGTGCTCGCCCGCCGGGGCCTGGTGCTCCGCACCGACCTGCTCACCCCGTGGGCCCGCTGGATCACGCCGGAGGCCTCGCCGCGCCGCTTCGACACCTGGTTCTTCGTGGCCGCCCTGCCTCCCGGGCAGGACGCCACGGCGGCGCCGGAGGGTTTCGGCGACCATGCCGGCCCCGGCGAATCCGAGTCGGGGGCCTGGCTGCGCCCCGCGTCGGCGCTGGAGGCGGCCCGGGCCGGCCAGATGACGCTGCTGCCCCCGACCGCGGTGACCCTGGGCGAGCTCGCCAGACATCCCGGCGTATCGGCCATCCTGGCTCGCCGCCAGGTCATCACGCCGCGGCTGCCCAGGCTGATCGTCGAGGACGGGCGGGTGCGGCTGGCGCTGCCCCAGTCCGGGCCCCAGTCCGGTGACGAGCGGTCATGACCGCGCCGACGCCGGGCATCGACGGGTTCCGCACGCAACGGGCGACCTGCCTGCTGGCGCCGAACCCCTCGCCGATGACGCTGGACGGCACCAACACCTGGCTGATCGCCGAGCCCGGCTCGTCCTCCGTCGTGGTCGTGGATCCCGGGCCGGACGACGAGGCCCATCTGCGCCGGGTGCACGCCGCGGCGGAAGCGGGCGAGCGCCGGGTGGCGGCGATCCTGCTGACGCACGGTCACCCGGATCATTCCGCGGGGGCGGCGCGGTTCGCCGGGCTGACCGGGGCGCCGGTGCGGGCGGCCGACCCGGCGCACCGGCTGGGGCCCGGAGGGCCCGGAGGGCTCGCGGACGGTGACGTGGTGACCGCCGCCGGATGCGAGCTCCGGGTGGTGGCCAGCCCGGGCCACTCCGCCGACTCGGTGTGCCTGCTGCTGCCCGCGGACGGCGCGCTGTTCACCGGCGACACGGTGCTCGGCCGCGGCACCACGGTCATCGCCGGCGACGGCAACCTCGGCGATTACCTGCGCAGCCTGGCCCAGCTGCGTGACCTGGCCGGGACCCGGGAGGTCGGCCTGCTGCTGCCCGGGCACGGGCCGACGCTCACCGACCCGCTGGCCACGCTCGACTACTACCTGTCGCACCGGCGGGAACGGCTGGACCAGGTCCGGTCGGCCCTGGCCGCGGGCGCGAAGACCCCCGCCGAGATCGTGGCCATGATCTACACCGACGTCGACCAGTCGGTCTGGCCGGCCGCCGAGTGGTCGGTCCGCGCCCAGCTCGACTACCTCGCCCGCGCCGAGGGCCAACCATGATCATGTACAGAAACGGGCAGATAGCACCGCAAACTGTTCACGATCATGAAATGGGGGCGGGGAGGGGGCGGGGCGGCTGAGCTAGCGGGCGCGCTTGCGGAGGCGTTCGGTGTCCAGGATGAGTACCGAACGGGCGGAGATCTGCAGCCAGCCACGGGCGGCGAAGTCCGCCAGAGCTTTGTTGACCGTCTCCCGCGAGGCCCCGACCAGCTGAGCCAGTTCCTCCTGGGTCAGGTCGTGATGGACGTGCAGCCCGTCGCGTTCCTGCTCGCCGAATCGGGCCGCCAGGTCGAGCAGGTTCTTCGCCACGCGCCCGGGGACGTCGGTGAAGACCAGGTCGGCCACGACATCGTTGGCCCGGCGCAGCCGCCGGGCCAGCGCCTGCAGCATGTGCATGGAAACGTCCGGGCGCTCGAGCAGCCAGCCGCGCAGCGCGTCATGGGGCAGCGCCGCGAGCGTCGCGTCGGTGACCGCGCTGGCCGATGACGTGCGCGGCCGCGGGTCGAACAGCGACAGCTCGCCGAACATCTCGCCCGGCCCGACCACGCTGATCAGGTTCTCCCGGCCGTCGGCTGCCGCCCTCGTGAGCTTGATCTTGCCTTCCAGCACGATGTACAGCCGGTCGCCCTCCTGGCCCTCCAGGAAGAGATGCTCCCCCCGGGACAGCTTGACGTCGGGCATCTGCCGCCGGATCGTCCGCGCGCTATCCTCGTCGAGCCCTTCGAACAGCGGTGCCCGCCTGAGCACAACTTCGGCGTCCTCCACCGATCCTCCTTGCCGGCATCTCCGCCGCTGGCCGCCGCCAGCGGGCCGGGCCAGCGACCGTCCTGGCCGTGCCCTCTAAGTGAACCATTCGCACGAACAGATGTGCTCGGGATCACATTCCAGCCACGCCCGGGCGGCAATAGCGACGAGACTAACATCACATCACGCAGGAAGGTAGCTACGTTCAGTAGTCGATACCCTACACCGGGGCGTTCAGCCGAATCGACAGCATGTACCAGCCCGGCGAGCTTATCGGTGCCGTCCGCCCGGCGGGCTGACCGAGGCGTCGGGACCCGACGGCTTGAGCTGGTTGAGCACCTGACCGTAGGCGAGCGAGATGAGCTTGACCACGTTGCCGTGCGCGCCGAGCGGCGCGCAGCACTTGGCGCCGATCACCGTCGCGGCTTCCTCGATGGCCGCCGGGTCAGCCTCGGGGCCGATGACGCACGGGGCGAGAGCGATCCTGGTCACGCCCATGCTCTCGAGCTGGACCGCCGCGTCCGCGATAGAGGGCCTGGCGTCCAGCGAGGCGGCCATCACCGGGAGCGCGAGCCGCGCCGCGAGCAGGAAGGCGGTGACGCTGGCGGTTCCGACCGCTTCCTCCCCGCCCACGGTGGCCAGGATGATGCCGTCGGCCGAGGTCGTGATGCTGAACATGCGCACCCGGTCGGCCCGGGCCAGGCCGGCGTCGGCGAGCCGGTGGTGCAGCGCCTCGGCCAGCAGCGCGTTGGTGTTGAACACCTCGCCGATGTGCGCGCTGGCCCCGCTGGTCGCGATGGCTTCCCGTACCGCCCGGAAGCTGGCCGGATGTGGCGTCACCACCTGCGGTATCACCACGGCCGAGGGGGAGCCGGCCGGCCGCCTGGCCGCCGCGTCGGCCAGCACCGCGCGGATCCCGGCCGGGTCGCCGCGGCCGCCTTGATCGATCCGCGCCGTGCGCACGTCCAGGGCCGGGTTGTCCACCCGGAGCACGGTCGCGATCTCCGCGGTCACGCCGGCCAGGCCGTCCGAACCGGCGTCGGGAACCGCGAGGACCAGGGCGGGCGCGCCCTCGGGCAGGCTGGCGGGCATCGCGCGCCGGTGACGGCCGCCGGGTGCGACCAGCCTGGCCTGCGACCGGGTGGGCGGCGAGCCGGGCTGGCGCGGATGAGAACCCGGTCCTGGCTGCCTGCGGGCCAGCGCCTCGTCGTCCGGCTGACCGTATTCAGGGAATTCGGCTCCCTGGGATCCTGATCCGGTGGAGAATTGACCTGACCGCGGCATCGCTCCCCGTCCCGTCCCCTGCTGGGACGGCAGTTCCGACGGTACGTTCGGCTCCCGGCGTCGCCCGGGCAGGCCCGGCGAGGAGTCGCGAACGTCTGTCACATAGCGGAAGCGTAGTCGCCGGTGATCAACAATATGTGAAAACCCGTAAAAAATGGGACATGCGGTCAATAGTGACGCGCACGCCCATTTGTGTCCGGCCCCGTCCCGTACTGTCCGGTCCCGCCTGCGCCGGGCCGCCTCGCCAGATTTGTTACTAGCCGGTAGCATAGACTGTGTTCAGGCGAACGGCCAGGTGACGCGGCCCAGTAAAACGGCCCAGTGACGGCGGAGCAGCGATGAGCCACTACAAGAGCAACCTGCGGGACATCCAGTTCAACCTGTTCGAGGTGCTGCGGCGCCAGGACCTGCTCGGCCAGCCGCCGTACGACGAACTCGACGAAGAGACGGTCCGTGGCATCCTCGGCGAGCTGGAGCGGCTGGCGACCGGCCCGCTGGCCGAGTCCTTTGCCGACGCCGACCGGAACCCGCCGGTGTTCGACCCGGCCACGCACTCGGTGCGGATTCCCGAGTCGCTGCGCACGTCCTACCGCGCCTTCATGGACGCCGAGTGGTACCGGCTCTCGCTGCCCGCCGAGCTGGGCGGCACCGGGGCGCCGAGGTCGCTGAACTGGGCCATGGCCGAGCTGATCCTCGGCTCGAACCCGGCGATCTGGATGTACGCCAGCGGCCACACCATGGCCCGGGTGCTGTGGGACCTCGGCACGCCAGAGCAGAAGCGGTTCGCCGAGCAGGCCATCGAGCGCGAGTGGGGCGCCACCATGGTGCTGACCGAGCCCGACGCCGGCTCCGACGTCGGCGCGGGCCGGACCCGGGCGATCGAGCAGCAGGACGGCACCTGGCACATCGAGGGGGTCAAGCGCTTCATCACCAGCGCCGAACACGACCTAGCGGACAACATCTTCCACCTCGTGCTGGCCCGCCCCGAGGGCGCCGGACCCGGCACCAAGGGCCTGTCCATGTTCCTCGTGCCCAAGTACCTGGTCGGCGAGGACGGATCCCTGGGCGACCGCAACGGCGTCTACATCACCAACGTCGAGCACAAGATGGGCCTGAAGGCCTCGACCACCTGCGAGGTGACCTTCGGGGCCGAGCGGCCCGCGGTGGGCAGCCTGGTCGGCGGCGTGCACGACGGCATCAGGCAGATGTTCATGGTCATCGAGGACGCCCGGATGATGGTCGGCACCAAGGCCATCGCCACCTTGTCCACCGGCTACCTGAACGCGCTGGACTTCGCCAGGAACCGGGTCCAGGGCGCGGACCTCACCCAGATGACGGACAAGACCGCGCCGCGGGTGACGATCATCCACCATCCCGACGTGCGCCGCATGCTGATGCTGCAGAAGGCGTACGCCGAGGGCATGCGGGCGCTGGTCCTCTACACGGCCTCGATCCAGGACGCCATCCAGCTCGCCGCGGCGCAGGGCCGGGCCGACGAGACCCTGGCGGGCCTCAACGACCTGCTGCTGCCGGTGGTCAAGGGGGTCGGCTCCGAACGGTCCTACGAGATGCTCACCCTGGCCCTGCAGACGCTCGGCGGCTCCGGGTTCCTCCAGGACTACCCGGTCGAGCAGTACATCAGGGACGCGAAGATCGACAGCCTGTACGAGGGGACGACCGGCATCCAGAGCCTGGACCTGTTCTTCCGCAAGATCGTCCGGGACAACGGCCAGGCGTTCGGAGCGCTGCTCGGCCGGATCAAGGACTTCGCCGTCGCCGAGGGTGGCAACGGCAGGCTCAAGGCCGAGCGGGCCGCGCTGGCCGAGGGGGCCGGGCACGTCGAGGCCATGGTCACCGCCATGGTGGGCGCGCTGATGGCCTCGGCTGACCAGCCCGCGGAGGTTTACAAGGCGGGCCTGAACACCACCCGGCTGCTGATGGCGCTCGGCGACCTGGTCATCGGCTGGCTGCTGCTGACCCACGCGGACATCGCCCTGCGCAAGCTGGACGAGATCGATGCCGGCCATCCCGACCGCGACTTCTACGCGGGCAAGCTGAGCGCGGGGCGGTTCTTCGCCGCCACCGTGCTGCCCCGGCTGGCCGTCGAGCGCACGATCGCCGAGGAGACCACGCTGGACCTGATGGACCTGCCCGAGGGCGCCTTCTAAGCGGCTCAGATCTCGTACTGGACCGCGCCGCGGGCGCCGACGATCGGCTGGATGAAGGTCTCCACGATCTTCTGGTGTTCGGCGTTTTCCCGGTAGGCCAGGTAGCCGGCGAGGTCGTCGAAGTCGGCCGCGACGGCGAAGTCGAAGTTGACGTGGCCGGCCAGGCCAAGGTCCTCGCCGATGTGATAGGCCCGCATCTGCGGGATCAGCCCGGGCAGCCGCCCGAGCTCCTCCTTGACGCGCTCCTTCTGCTCCCGCGTCGCTTCCGGGATCCACCGGAACATCACCATGTGCCTGATCATGGGGCTGACGTTATCGCGTCAGCCCCATGCGTTTCAGCTCCAGGCCAGCATTCGCAGTGGATCGGTGAGCATCGAGCCAACGTCGCGCAACACGGCCGAGCCGAGCTCTCCGTCCACGATGCGGTGGTCGAAGGACAGCGACAAGGTACACGCCTTGCGCGCCGCGAGCTCCCCGTCGACCACCCAGGGCGTGTCCTTGACCTGGCCGAACGCGAGGATTGCCGTCTCGCCGGGGGTGAGGATCGGGGTACCGGCGTCGACCCCGAACACCCCGACGTTGGTGATCGTGATCGTGCCGCCCGCCAGGTCGGCCGGGGTGGCCTTGCCGGCCCGGCCGGTCTCGGTCAGCACCTGCAGGGCGCGGGCCAGTTCCGGCAGGGTCAGCGCGTCCGCGTGCTTGACGTTGGGCACGATGAGGCCGCGCTCGGCCGCCACCGCGATGCCGAGGTTCACGTAGTGCTTCACCACGATCTCCTCGGCGGCGGCGTCCCAGGACGAGTTGACGAGCGGGTACCTGGCCACCGCGACGAGCAGCGCCCGCGCCACGAACAGCAGCGGCGAGACCCGCACGTCGGCGAACTCGGGCAGCTCCCTGACCCGGCGCAGCGCCGCCATCGTCTCGGTCACGTCGACCTGAAGGAACTCGGTGACGTGCGGCGCGGTGAACGCGCTCGCCACCATGGCCGCGGCCATGTGCTTGCGCACGCCGCGGACGGCAAGCCGCTCCTCGCCGCCGGCGACCGTAGCCGAGGTGGCCGTCCGGGACCCGTTCCCCGATTCGGCCGAACGGGCCGGGGTGCCCGTCTCCGCCGCCCGCTGCACGTCGTCCCGGGTGATCGAGCCGTCCGGGCCGCTGCCCGCCAGCGCGGCCAGGCTGATACCGAGGTCCTTGGCCAGCTTGCGCACCGGCGGCTTCGCCAGCACGCGGGCCGCGGGTACGCCCGGCTCCGCGGGCACCTCCAGCGGTTCGACGGGCTCCTCGGGTGCGGTGGGAACCTCGGCCGTCTCCGGGCGCCCGGCCGCGGTCCGGCGGGCCCGCCGGGTGGTAGCGGAGGCCTTGACGCCGTAGCCGACCAAGACCGAATGCGCGCCCGATTCTTCCGCCGGGGCGTCGTCCTCGGACGTGCTCCCGGCGGGCGCGGTGGCGGATACCGGGGCCCGTTCGGCCGTATCGGATGTCCCCACCTCTACCGCGATGATCGGGACGCCGACCTCGACGGTCTGGCCCTCCTCGGCCAGCAGCCGGGCCACCGTGCCGTCCCACGGGCAGGGCAGCTCGACCACCGCCTTGGCCGTCTCGATCTCCACGATGATCTGGCCGTCCTCGACCAGGTCGCCCGGCTTGACGTGCCAGGCGACGATGTCGGCCTCGGTCAGGCCCTCGCCGACGTCGGGAAGCTTGAACTCCTTGACCATCCGTCCCGCCTCCTCAGTAGCCGAACGTGCGGTCGACGGCGTCCAGGACCCGGTCCAGGTCGGGCAGGTAGTGCTCTTCGAGCCGGGACGGCGGGTACGGGGTGGCGAAGCCGCCGACCCGCAGCACCGGCGCCTCGAGATGATAGAAGCACCGCTCGGTGACCCGGGCGGCGATCTCGGCGCCGAGCCCGGCGAACACCGGCGCCTCGTGCGCGACCACGCAACGGCCGGTCTTGCGCACCGAGGCGGTGATCGTCTCCAGATCGAGCGGGGACAGCGAGCGCAGGTCGATGACCTCGACGCTCCGCCCGTCCTCGCGCGCCGCGGCCGCGGACTCCAGGCAGGTGCGGACCTGCGGGCCGTAGCAGAGCAGGGTTACGTCGTCCCCCTCGAGGGTGACCCGGGCCCGGTCGAACGGCAGCGCGCCGTCCATCCCGGCCGCGGTGTCGACCTCGGCCTTGTCCCAGTAGCGCCGCTTCGGCTCGAAGAAGATGACCGGGTCGTCCGAGTCGACGGACTGCTGGATCATGGTGAACGCGTCGGCCGCGTCCGAGCAGGCAACCACGCGCAGGCCGGCCGTGTGCGCGAACAGCACCTCGGGAGACTCGCTGTGGTGCTCGACCGCGCCGATGCCGCCGCCACACGGGATGCGGATCACCACCGGCAGGCTGACCTGCCCGCGGGACCGGTAGCGCATCTTCGCGAGCTGGCTGACGATCTGGTCGACCGCGGGGAAGACGAACCCGTCGAACTGGATCTCGCAGACCGGCCGGAAACCGCGCAGGGCCAGGCCGATCGCGGTGCCGACGATGCCGGACTCGGCCAGCGGGGTGTCGACCACCCGGGCCTCGCCGAAGTCCTTCTGCAGGCCGTCGGTGACGCGGAAGACCCCGCCCAGCTTGCCGACGTCCTCGCCCATGATCAGGACCTTGGGGTCGTTCTCGAGCGCCTTGCGCAGTCCCTCGTTGAGCCCGCGGGACAAGGTGAGCTTGGTCATCGGTCCGCACCCCCGTTTTCCCCGGCCTCAAACGAGTCCAGGTAGGCCGCGTACTGCTCGCGTTCCTCGCGCTGCAGCGTGGTGGGCTCGGCGTACACGTGGTCGAACAGGGCCAGCGGCGGCGGGTCGGGCATGTTCCGGCAGGCGTCGCGGACCCGGGCGCCTTCCCGCTTGGCCTCCGCGTCCACCTCGGCGAAGAACTCCGGCTCCGTCTTCGGGCCCAGGCCGCCGCGGACGAGGTAGGCGCGGACGCGCTCGATCGGGTCCCTGAGCTTCCACATCTCCAGCTCGCTGGCCAGCCGGTACCTGGTCGGGTCGTCGGTGGTGGTGTGCGCGCCCATGCGGTAGGTGAACGCCTCGATCAGCGTGGGGCCCTGGCCCTCCCTGGCCGCCTGCAAGGCCTTCTGCGTCACCGCGTAGCAGGCCAGCACGTCGTTGCCGTCGACCCGGAGCCCGGGGAAACCGAAGCCGCGGGCCCGCTGGTACAGCGGGATGCGGCTCTGCTTCTCCAGCGGTTCGGAGATCGCCCACTGGTTGTTCTGGCAGAAGAAGACGATCGGCGCGTTGAACACCGAGGCCCAGACGAAGGCCTCGTTCACGTCGCCCTGGCTGGTGGCGCCGTCGCCGAAGTACGCGATGACCGCCTCGTCGGTCCCGTCCCGCTGGATGCCCATGGCGTAGCCGGTGGCGTGCAGGGTCTGGGCGCCGATCACGATCGTGTACAGGTGGAACTTGTGTTCCTCGGGCGCCCAGCCGCCGTGGCTGACGCCGCGGTACAGCTCGAGCAGCTTGACCGGGTCGATGCCCCGGCACCAGGCCACGCCGTGCTCGCGGTAAGTGGGGAACACCATGTCGTCCGGGCTCAGCGCCCGGCCGGACCCGATCTGGGCGGCTTCCTGGCCGAGCAGCGAGGCCCAGATGCCGAGCTCGCCCTGCCGCTGCAGCGAGATCGCCGCGGTGTCGATGGCCCGGACCAGCACCAGGTCCCGGTACATGCTCCTGATGTCGTCGGCGGACAGGTCCAGCGGGTAGTCGGGGTGGTCGATCCGCTCACCTTCCGGGGTGAGCAGCTGAACGAAATCGCCCGCCTGATCGGGTATGTCTGGGACGGGCTGGTCGAGTGCTGGTACGGCGGTGGTCGCGGCGCCGGATTCGACGGTCACGTGCCACTCCTTTCCGGGCCGGGACTGGGATCACCAGCGCCGGCCGTACGGCTGAAGGTTCCCGGACTGCGCTGTCTCGGGGCGGTCGCGTACGCTGCGTGCCCGGTGGGGACGCACGCGCCCGCGTTGCCCGTGGGACGCTCCTCACCTGACGATATATGCCCTGATCGCCCTGGAGGATACGTGGCGCGGATGATCGTGGAAGTAATGCTCAAGCCGGAGATCCATGATCCGCAGGGAGAGGCCATCGCCAGCGCCTGTCACCGGCTGGGCTTCGGCCAGGTACTCGGGATCAGGCAGGGCAAGCGGTTCGAGGTGGAACTGGACGGCCCCGCCGACGAGGCGGCTGTGACCGCTATCACAAACGTGGCGCGGGATTTGCTGTCGAACCCGGTCATAGAGGAATTTACGCTGCGTGCCGGGGAGGCGTAAGCGGCCCGGCCCGGCTTACGGCTGGGCGGTGCCCGGGTTCCGGTCGCGTTAACGGGGAATCACTCGACTCATGAGAGCGCTGCACAGTACTTGAAGGGGGCCTCGTGAGTACGGGTGGGAAGAGGCGAGCGAAACCGGTGTCTGATGCGAAGTTCTGCCTGGTTTTCCAGCGCGAGACACTCAGCGTCCCGGTGATGCGCCGCGTCCTCGGTGACACCCTGCGCGGGCTCGGCGTGGACGAGGAGTCCGTCTACGACATCCTGCTCGCGGCCACCGAAGCCTGCACCAACGTCCTGACCCACGGCGGCCGGAAGGTCCGGGGTTACGCGGTGGTCACCAGCCTCGGCGCGGTCGGCTGCCAGGTCGAGGTGGCCGACGAAGGAACCGGCCTGACCCGGGCGCCGGGGATTCCCGCCGGGCGCGGGACGCCGGAGACTCAGCCCGACCCGCAGCAGATACCAATCGCCCAGCTGCCCGAATCGGGCCGCGGCCTAGCCGTCATGCGGGCCTGCGTGGACAACGTCACGCTGGACAGCCGTCCCGGCCGCGGCACGGTCGTGACCATGCGCAAGCGCATCAGGTGGCCGGACGACGCCCCGCTGCGCCAGCTCCGCGCCGCCAGCTAGCGAATATCCGCGGCCAGCTACCCAGTAAACTTCCTGCGTGCGGATAGGGGTTATCACCTTTCCCGGGTCGCTCGATGACCGGGACGCGGCGCGCGCGGTCCGGCTCGCCGGGGCCGAGCCGGTCGGGCTCTGGCATGGCGACCGCGGCCTGCGCGGCGTGGACGCGGTGATCCTGCCGGGCGGCTTCTCCTACGGCGACTACCTGCGCTGCGGTGCGATCGCCCGGTTCGCGCCGGTGATGGCCGACCTGGTGCCCGCCGCCCGGGCCGGGCTGCCGGTACTCGGCATCTGCAACGGCTTCCAGATCCTGTGCGAGGCGCACCTGCTGCCGGGCGCGCTGACCCGCAACGCCGGCCTTAAGTTCATCACCAGGGACGTGCCGCTGCGGGTGGAGAACGCGGCCACCGCGTGGACCCGGGCCTACTCCGGCGGCGAGCAGATCGTGGTGCCGCTGAAGAGCGGCGAGGGCGCCTATGCGGCCGATGCGGACACGCTGGCCGACCTCGAGGCGTCCGGGCAGGTCGTCATCAGGTACGCCGGGGACAACCCGAACGGTTCGGCGGCCGCCATCGCGGGGGTGTGCAATGCAGAGGGCACCGTGGTCGGGCTGATGCCGCATCCGGAACACGCGGTCGACCCGCTCACCGGCCCGTCCGCCGACGGTCTCGGTTTCTTCGCCTCGGTGCTGGCCCGGGTGGCGGCGTGACCGTGACCGACACGGTGGCGCGGGCGGCGGCCACGGCCGGCCTGCCGCAGCCGTTCGCCGAGCTCGGGCTGACCGCGGACGAGTACGAGAAGATCGTGGCCACGCTCGGGCGCCGCCCCACCGGCGCCGAGCTGGCCCTGTACTCGGTCATGTGGAGCGAGCACTGCTCCTACAAGTCCTCCAAGGTGCACCTGCGGCAGTTCGCGGCCACGGCGCCGTCGTCCGGCGCGCTGCTCGCGGGCATCGGCCACAACGCCGGCGTGGTCGACATCGGGCAGGGCTACGCGGTCACCTTCAAGATCGAGTCACACAACCACCCGTCGTACGTGGAGCCCCATCAGGGCGCGGCCACCGGCGTCGGCGGCATCGTCCGTGACATCCTCGCCATGGGCGCACGCCCGGTCGCGGTGATGGACGCGCTGCGGTTCGGCCCGGCCGACGCTCCCGACACCGGCCGGGTGCTGCCCGGCGTGGTCGGCGGCATCTCTTTCTACGGCAACTGCCTGGGCCTGCCCAACATCGGCGGAGAGCTCGACTTCGATCCCAGCTACGCGGGCAACCCGCTGGTCAACGCGCTCTGCGTGGGGGTCATGCGGCACGGTGACCTGCAGGTCGCGAAGGCCAGCGGGCCGGGCAGCAAGGTGATCCTGTTCGGCTCCACGACCGGGCCCGACGGCGTAGGCGGGGCCTCGGTGCTGGCCAGCGCGACGTTCGGCGACGCCGCTTCTGGCGGCCCTGCTTCTGAAGGCACGGCGTCCGCCAAGCGCCCCAGCGTCCAGGTCGGAGACCCGTTCCTGGAGAAACTGCTGGTCGAATGCTGCCTCGAGCTCTTCGCCGGCGGCCTGGTGACCGGCATCCAGGACCTTGGCGCGGCCGGCGTCGCGTGCGCCACCACCGAGCTCGCCGCGGCGGGCACCGGCGGCATGCTGGTCCGGCTGGACGAGGTGCCGCTGCGGGACGCGTCGCTGGGGCCGCCCGAGATCTTGATGAGCGAGTCGCAGGAACGCATGATGGCGGTGGTCGAGCCCGGCCGGGTGGCGGAGTTCCTCGCCGTCTGCGCCAAGTGGGACGTCCGGGCCGCCGTGATCGGCGAGGTGACCGACACCGGCCGGCTGGTCATGACCTGGCGCGGCGAGACGGTGGTGGACATCCCGCCCGCGTCGGCCGCCGACGGGCCGGTCTACCACCGGCCGCTGGCGCGGCCCGCAAGTCAGGACGCGCTGGCCGCCGGTGACCCGGCCGCGCTGCCCCGGCCGGCGGACGGCGCGGGCCTGCGGGCGGACCTGCTCGCCCTGCTCGGGTCGCCCGGCCTGGCCGACAAGAGCTGGGTCACGGACCAGTACGACCGGTACGTCCGCGGAGACACCGTGCTGGCCATGCCGGACGACGCCGGCCTGCTCCGGGTGGACGAGGCGACCGGCCTCGGCATCGCGCTGGCCACCGACGGCAACGGCCGCTACTGCCGGCTCGACCCGTACCAGGGCACCCAGCTGGCGCTGTCCGAGGCCTACCGCAACGTCGCGGCGACCGGGGCGCGGCCGCTCGCCGTCACGAACTGCCTGAACTTCGGCTCGCCGGAGGACCCCGCGGTGATGTGGCAGTTCGCCGAGGCGGCGCGCGGGCTGGCCGACGGCTGCGCCGCCCTGGGCGTGCCGGTCACCGGCGGCAACGTCAGCTTCTACAACCAGACGGGGACGGCGGCCATTCACCCCACCCCGGTCGTCGGGGTGCTCGGCGTGCACGACGACGTGCGCCGCCGGGTCGGCATCGGGTTCCGGGACGTCCCGGCTGATCTCGTGCTGCTCGGCCGGACCGGGCCTGAGTTCGGCGGCTCGGCCTGGGCGCACGTGCGCCACGGTCACCTGGGCGGCCGCCCGCCCGCCCCCGGCCTCGACGCCGAGCGGCGGCTGGCCGCGCTGCTCGCGGCGGCGGTCGCGGACGGGCTGCTGTCCGCCGCGCACGACCTGTCCGACGGCGGCCTGGCCGTCGCGCTCGCCGAGTCCTGCCTGCGCGGCGGGACCGGGTGCACGGTCCGGCGGCCGGAGGACCCGTTCACCGCCCTGTTCAGCGAGTCGGCGGCACGCGCCGTGGTGGCGGTGCGCCCGGGCGGCGAGACGGCCTTCGGCCAGCTCGCCGAGGCGCACGGCGTGCCGGCCGCGGCCATCGGCAGCACGGGCGGCGACAGCCTGACCGTGGACGGCTGCTTCGCCATCCCGCTGGCCGAACTCGCCGCCGTGCACACCAGGACGCTGCCCGCGTTGTTCGGCCCCGGGCCGGCCGACCCCGTGGTGCCCGGCCCCGTGCTGCCGGACTGAGCGACCTGGCTGGCCCGATGCCTCCCCGGCGACCGGACCCGCGCGGACCGGACAGCGTCGCGGCCGCTCTGCGCGCGCTGGACGCGGGCGCCGATCCCGAGCCGGACGACCGGCGCATCGCGGCCAGGTACCTGCTGTACACGCTGGCCGAGCGCCATCCTGGCCGCGTCCTGGAGGTACGGATCCCGCCGGTGGCCGCCGTGCAGTGCCTGCCCGGCCCGGTGCACACCAGGGGCACACCGCCGAATGTCGTCGAGACCGACCCGCTGACCTGGATCCGGCTGGCCGCTGGCCGGCTCGACTGGGCCGGCGCGGTCCGCTCCGGCGCCGTCCATGCCAGCGGCCCGCGCGCCGATCTTGCGCCCTACCTGCCACTTGTTTAATAGACTGACTCGGTGAGCCCCCCCGACGGTCGTCTGACGGATGAGCTCTTCCCCGAAGACCGGCCGCCACGAGACGCATGCGGCGTGTTCGGCGTGTGGGCGCCGAACGAGGACGTGGCCAAACTCGCCTACTACGGTCTGTACGCGCTGCAGCACCGCGGGCAGGAGTCGGCCGGCATCGCGGTCAGCGACGGCAGCCGCATCGTGGTGCACAAGGAGATGGGCCTGGTCGCCCAGGTCTTCGACGAGCCTGCCCTGACCGCACTGCGCGGCCATATCGCGGTGGGCCACTGCCGGTACTCCACCACCGGCGCCTCGGTCTGGGCCAACGCGCAGCCGACCTTCCGCTCCACCGGCACGGTCAGCCTGGCGCTCGGCCACAACGGAAACCTGATCAACACCCGCGAGCTGGCCGGCCTGCTCGGTGGCCCGCTCGGGGGCCGGGGGCCGGGCAGCACCGGCATCGAGGCGACGTCCGACACCGACGTGCTCACCGCGCTGTTCGTCAGCGACCCCGCCGGAGCGGTGGAGACCGCGGCGGCTACGGTCCTGCCGCTGGCCAGGGGAGCTTACTCGCTGGTCTTCATGGACGAGCAGACCCTGTACGCGGCGCGGGACCCGCACGGCTTCCGGCCGCTGGTGCTCGGCCGCCTGGACACCGGCTGGGTGGTGGCCAGCGAGACGGCCGCGCTGGACATCGTGGGGGCCAGGTTCGTGCGCGAGATCGCGCCCGGCGAGCTCGTCTGCATCGACGGGCGAGGGGTGCGGTCCCGGACCTTCGCCCCGGCCCAGCCGAGCGGGTGCCTGTTCGAGTACGTCTACCTGGCCCGGCCGGACACCACGATCTCCGGCCGGGGGGTGCACGCCACGCGGGTCGCGGCCGGCCGGCGGCTCGCCGCCGAGCATCCCGCGGACGCCGACCTAGTCATCCCGGTGCCCGAGTCCGGGACGCCCGCGGCGATCGGCTTCGCCGAGGCCAGCGGCATCCCGTTCGGGCAGGGGCTGGTCAAGAACTCCTACGTGGGGCGGACCTTCATCCAGCCCAGCCAGACCATCAGGGAGCGGGGCATCAAGCTGAAGCTGAACCCGCTCAAGGACGCCATCGCCGGCCGCCGGCTCGTGGTGGTCGACGACACGATCGTCCGCGGTACCACCCAGCGCGCACTGGTCGCCATGCTCCGCGAGGCCGGCGCCCGTGAGGTGCACGTGCGGGTCGCGGCTCCGCCGGTGAGCTGGCCGTGCTTCTACGGCATCGACTTCGCTACCCGTGCCGAACTCATCGCGGGGCATCTCTCGCCCGAGGAGATATGCGCCTCGATCGGCGCGGACACCCTCGGCTACGTGTCGCTGGCAGGGCTCATCGAGGCGACGACGCTGCCGGAAGGCCGACTGTGCCGCGCCTGCTTCGACGGACGGTACCCCGTCCCGGTCGGAGATGACGACCGGGGTAAGCACGTACTGGACGGTCTGGGCGTCGGATCCTGATCGCGGTCAGCGCGGCCAGGCGTCCTCGGCGTCTTTCCAGGCGTCTTCGGGAGATTCGTCGTCGTCATCTTCGTCGTCGTCCTCGGCGGCGGAATCGTACTTGCCGTCGCCGGAGTCAGCACCGACGCCCAGCTCCGCACGCAGCCGGTCAAGGTCTGTGTCGTCGCTCTTGTACTTGAGCTGGCGAGCTACCTTCACCTGCTTGGCCTTGGCTCGGCCGCGCCCCATTGGCTCGACCCCCTCGAACGTTCGGAGCCAGTACAGGCCCCATGATCTCCGCCTCGCTGGTTTAGTGCGTCGTATGACACCGTCGCCACCCCGCAGCGGAGAGCGCGACGTTCACCAGCATCCGTACAGGTACAACCGTACCCGGTTTGCGCCCCTGATGCCTACGCTGATCCCATCGTGCCCAGCCAGATTCCGCGCAGCCGGCCGACCTCGGACATCCGGCGCTCCGCCAGACGGTCCGCGGCCACCGACGGCGGCACCCCGTCGGCGTCCGCGATGGCGAGAACCTTGCCGGTGGTGACGAAAATCTGTTCGGTAGCGGCCCGGGCGCGCTCGAAGCTGAAGCCCGCCAGCTCGTCCGCCACCTGGATGACGCCGCCCGAGTTGACCACGTAGTCGGGCGCGTACAGGATGCCCCGGTCGGCGAGCTGTTTCTCGATGCCGTGATGGGCCAGCTGGTTGTTGGCGCCGCCGCAGACGATGCGCGCGGTGAGCGCGTTCACCACGTGCTCGTTCAGCGTCCCGCCTAGCGCGCACGGGGACAGGATGTCCAGTTTCTCCGCGACCAGCGCCTCGACATTCGCAACCGCGCGGACCTGCGGGTGGCGACCGCGGACGGCGTCGACCGCGGCCGGGCTGACGTCGCAGACGATCACCTCGGCCCCGGCCTCGATGAGGTGCCCGACGAGACGGTGCCCGACCTTGCCGACGCCCTCGACGCCGACGGTCCGGCCCTGCAGGCTGGTGCTGCCCCAGGCGTGTTCGGCCGCCGCGCGCATGCCGTGCATGACGCCGATGGCGGTCAGCACGGACGAATCACCCGCGCCGCCGCTGGCGGTCGTCCGGCCGGTCGTCCAGCGGCATTCCCTGGCGATGACGTCCATGTCCTCGCTGCGCGTGCCGACGTCGCAGGCGGTGACGTAGCGTCCGCCGAGCGAGGCGACGAAGCGCCCGTAGGCGCGCAGCAGCGCTTCGGTCTTGACCTGGGCCGGGTCGCCGATGATGACCGCCTTGCCGCCGCCGTGGTCCAGGCCGGCCAGCGCGTTCTTGTAGGCCATGGCGGTGGACAGCCGCAGCACGTCGGCGAGGGCCTCGTCTTCGCTGCCGTAGGGGTAGAAGCGGGTCCCGCCCAGCGCGGGGCCCAGCGCGGTGGAGTAGATGCCGATGATCGCCTTGAGCCCGGAGTGGTGGTCCTGGCAGAAGACGACCTGCTCGTGGTGGGGTATCGCGAACACGTTGGTCACGGTGGCGACCCTTCTCATCGCGTTCCGGTTCCTCGTCGAACCGGGTCGGAACCAGCGTATTGCGTGCATGGGGTGGCGTACCCGGTCCCTGAGACGCCGGAGGCGCGTGAAAGGCCGATGCGTTCCGTACTAGCTGGTAACTGACAGTAAAGATGATGTTGTTACCTTGGCCGTTGCCTCTAGGGGGTTCTGGTATGTCACGATACGACAGTGATGGCTTACGCCGCGTATCTCCGGATCTACGAGCCGGTGTCGGCGTTCCACGAGCCCGGCCGGTCCCGGTGGGTGGCTTACGCGGCTTCATCGACCCGGCCGCGACGGCGGGATTCGCTCGCGGTCGAGCACGCCGAGGCGCTGCGCCGGGCCATCACCACCCCGTTGGTCGCGGTGCCGGAGCGGGCCTCCGGCCGAGCGCTCGGGGGGTCTCCGGCCGATGTCGCCGGACAGTTATCTCCGAATCTGGCGCGATGCGACGATAAGTATCGTTAGAATCACCCTGAGTGATAGTGATCGGCGGAGTAACTGGGCATCCCGGTACAGAAACTTTGCGCCTGGTGGTCGACGCGTCACCGGTGGTGATGGCAATATGGTCCCTGTTGGGTCATATCTGGACATCCCCGACACGCTCCCCACGGAGCACCAGGCAACACAAGAAGCGCAGGATCGCACCATTGGTTCAGGAGGAGAGGCCACGCACATGTCCGCACGTACACCAGAGGCCGAGCCGCTGTTGACGCCCGCGGAGGTCGCCACGATGTTCCGCGTCGACCCCAAGACCGTCACACGCTGGGCGAAGGCTGGCAAACTGACCTCGATCCGCACGCTGGGGGGACACCGGCGCTACCGGGAGACTGAGGTTCGTGCCCTGCTCGCGGGTATTCCGCAGCAGCGCTCCGAGTGATCTTCTGCCGTCTTCGCCATGCGGGCGTCCGTCAGGAACCGCCAGGGTGAATGCGGCACCACTCGATCAATGGAATGGGGGGTCGGCCCCGGTGGCGGAGTGCCGCACCGAGGGTGCTGTCCGGCAGGGAAATCGCCCGGCCAGGCACATCCCGGAAGGCACATTGCCGGGGCCGGTCCGCTCTCAGGGGAGGGTCGCACGACGCGTGATCCAGAATTGGTCGCACGTGCTCAGCGCGCCGCGACGCGCCTGGAGTCTGCATGGAAACAATGGCGCGCGCTGCATGGACTCGCGGTCGCGCCCGGACAGCAGGTCCCGCCGCAGCAGGCACAGCTGCCACTGGTCTCGATTCAGCAGATGCCGATCCAGCAGGTCCCGCTACAGTCGGGTCCGTTGCAGTCAGGTCCGCTTCAGCAGGTCAAGCTGACCGAATCAGCGCCCAGCGCGGACCAGCCACCCGCGAGCGCCTGACGCTGCCACGCAGCTCGCGCCCGGAACCGGGCCTGGACTGGATCCGGAATCCACTTGAAAGCGGGTTCACAGCTACGTCCTAGCGTGCTGTAAGAATCAACCGGCATGATCTTCAGTGAAGGGCCGAGAGGTATCTCGCCTTTCCCGTCTGGGCTCGGGGTGGCCAGGCCCCGCTCCGAGCCCAGGCTTCTTTGCTGTCTGGGGCGTCTTCCCTGATCGCCGCCGGGTGTTCGGCCTGGCCTGGCGCCTGGTCCGGACGCGGTAGCAAACGCAAGGGTGAACGCGAGTGCGGCCCCGGCCCGAACGCGCGGGCAGCGGCAGATACCGCGAGCCACGTCGGCGTCGTGCGGGTCGGCCCGGCGGACGGACGCCTACTTCGCTGGCCAGGTGACTACCGGCAGCAGAGCCTGCTGGTATCAAGCGTTTGCGTCGTACAATATATATTCAGACTCGCCTCCTGGCCGTTCCGGGCCGGTTGATGGTCGCATCCCTTACTTCCGACGCTCGCGTCGATTTCGTCCCGCCGATCTACGTGCGGAACATGCGTAGCTTTTCTTAACAATGGCGCGTGGCGATCGGCCGAAGATCGTTTCCGCGAGGCCGAGAACCTCAGCCGAGGCGTGCAACGACGCGATGCACATGCATCTGTTCGTGCAGGATACTCGAAAGTCACTCTCTGGTGAGGGTGAGCTCCATCCTGGCTTTGACGTGCGTTAATGCTGAGCGAACCCTTCTGAGCCGCAACGACACCCTGCCGGACTTGGCATTTTTCGCCCCATACGCTTCGTTGCGAGGGGTAGAGTCATGCTCGTCGTCCAGCCCTCCGGCGGGTCGGCCAGCCAGCCGATACTTGGTCTTGGGCGGGTCGCTTGCGGGGGCGGTCGGCCGGGGCGGCACGCGAACGGGGCTCTCCGGCGATATTGGCGGGAATTCCCGGCACTTGCCGTGGCTGTGCTTTCTTCGCTCGCGCGCGATAGCGACGTGAGCGGCGAAGACCTGTATTACCGGGCTGGGCCTGATTACCCGCGGGTATTCCGGGTGCCAGCCCGACAACCAAGAAGCCGAAAGCCGGAGGACCGCCCGGTATTTCGTGGCCCACTGGTGGGACAGAACGCCACGAGAGGACGGACGGCCCTCCCTCTCCACCTCCGGGAAGGAGACGAAGCGTGTACGACACTACTGTCTTGCCCCCGTTCGGCGCGAGGGATTCCTCCGCTATTACCCAGCGTGATCCCCGCCCACAGAAGCCCGGAATCGGGGAGCCCGGAACCGAGGCGGCCGATCGTGCCGATGATCTCCTGGCAGCGATCCTCATCAGGGATGACCGGATGGCGAGCGACGCCGTCGCCAGCACGGGCCAGCCGTGAGCCGCCCATCGGCCAGGACGCCCGCCCCTCCGGCTGACGGGCAGGTGTGTGCCCTGTTCGCGGTGGACATCGCCGGGTTCACCGGCCCGCACCGCGACGATGACATCCGGCTGTATATGCACGAGGAGCTCTACCAGGTCCTGCACAAGGCCTTCGACGGCTCCGGCATCCCGTGGGCGGACTGCTTCTGCGAAGACCGCGGCGACGGCGCCCTGATCGTGGTGCCCCCCGTCGTCCCGTGCAAAGGCCTCATCGACCCGCTGCCGGAGCGGCTGCGCGGCCTCATCCGGCGGCACAACCACGTCTCCCGCGACGCCGCGCGCATCCAGCTCCGGGCGGCCGCCCACATCGGCCCGGTCGAGCACGACGGGCACGGCTTCGTCGGCACCGATATCAACCTGCTGTTCCGCATGCTGGATGCGCGGCCGCTCAGGGCTGCGCTGGCCGGGTCCGGCGCCGAGCTGGGGCTGATCGTTTCCGATTACGTGTACCGCAACCTGGTCTGCCGTTACCCGAGCCTGGTCAGCCCGGACGCTTTCCGGCCGGCCAGGTTCCAGGTCAAGTACACGCGGGCCCGCGCGTGGACCTACCTTCCCGGAGGTCTGCTCCGGTGACGGCCCGCCACGGAAGGCTCGCCCGGGCGCTTAGGCGGATCCGGTTACCTCCGGTTACCGTCGAGGCAATCCGGTTACAGCGAACCGTGGAATGTGTCGCACTTGTTCGGGTCGCCGGTCTGGTAGCCAGTCGTAAACCAGCGCTGGCGCTCCTCCGATGAGCCGTGCGTCCAGGTCTCCGGGTTCGTCGATCCCTGGAACTCCTTCTGGATCCTGTCGTCGCCGACCGCCGCGGCGGCATCGAGCGCATCCGCGATATTGGCCTGGCTGACCTGGGTCAGGAAGCCGGTGTCGACGGCGTGCGCGGCCCATACTCCGGCGTAGCAGTCGGCTTGCAGCTCTGTTCTGACGCTCTGGCTCTGGGCCCCCTGGCCGCCGCCGCCCGGCGTGAGGACCCCTAGCAGGTCCTGCACGTGGTGCCCGTACTCGTGAGCGAGCACGTATCCCTGGGCGAACGATCCGCCCTTTGCCCCGAGCCGCGTCCGGAGCTCCTGGAAGAATCCCAGGTCGATGTAGACGTTCTTATCAGCCGGGCAGTAGAACGGGCCCACCTCGGTCGACGCCGTGCCGCACCCGGTCTCGGTCTGGCCGCTGAAGAACACCGTCGGCACCACCGTGTAGCCGCGAAGTGACTTCGACCAGTAGGCCTGGATGCTGTTCACGTAGCCGACGATCCGGCAGTCCTGCGTCCGCTGGGCATCAGCCCCGGTGCGGCACTCACTAGCCACCGTGCCCGAGCTGCCCTGGTCGCCGACCTGCTGGCCGTTGAGGCCGCTCAGCTGGTTGAGGATATCGGTCGCGACGTCGCCTCCGCCGCCTCCGCTCAGCGACAGGACCAGCCCCAGGATCAACCCGACGATGCCCAGGCCGCCCCCGCCCAGCGCGACCGTACGACCGCTCACGCCCCGCCGGTCCTGAATTTGCGACGGGTCCAGTTCCGATCCGGGGTCGAAACTCATGCCACGGACCCTAGCATCGGCTGCCCCCGGTCAGCGCACATTGGAGCTGGCCGTGCGAGCTGACCTTGAGCCCGGCCACGTCCATGATTGTCGTGTATCAGATGAAGAGACCTCGCGTCAGCGCGGGGTGAGGACGTCGAACTCGTTGCCTTCCGGGTCGGCGAGGCATGTCCACGGCACGTCGCCCTGGCCAACGTCGATGTCGGTGGCGCCGAGAGCCCGCAGCCGGGCCACCTCCGCCGCCTGATCGTCACCGGGGTACGGTCGGAGGTCGAGATGGACGCGGTTCTTCACGGTCTTCACGTCGGGCGTGCGGAGGAACTGGAGATACGGCCCGACGCCCTTGGCGGAGCGCAGCACCGCGTTGTGGTCGGTCACCTTGTGCAAGGTCCAGTCCATCGCCTGGCCCCAGAATTGTGCCATGGCCCGCGGATCCGCGCAGTCGACGACCACCGTGGCGATCGGCCCGGTGTCCTGTGCGCCGCTCCACGGCGCCAGCACGCAGAATTCGTTGCCCTCCGGGTCGGCGAGGACCGTCCACGGGACGTCGCCCTGGCCGACGTCGGCGGGCGTCGCGCCGAGCTCCTGGAGGCGCGCGACCAGGTCCGCCTGATGGGCGGCAGAGGTGGTGGCGAGATCGATGTGCACACGGTTCTTCACCGTTTTGGGTTCCGGGACGGCAAGGACGTCGATGCAGACGGCGGTGGGGTCGGGATAGGCGAAGCCCACGGGTTCAACGTTGGTCACGCCGGGTTCCTCACTGTCAACACCCCAGCCGAGCGCCTCCGCCCAGAATCGGCCGACCGCGGAGTCATCCCGGGCATTCATCGCAATCTGAACAAGTCGCAGCGCCATGCCGCCAACCCTATGTTCCAGGTGGCGAAGCGTAATGAACCGGCCAGAGGGGGTCATACACCAAGCGCTGGTCGGCCGTGTGCTAACGAGCGCTTAACCTGGTACCAGGATCGGGGACCACAAGCGCAGCGCGTTCCGCCTCGAGCCAGCCCTCGAACCCGGCTCGTTATGCGAGGACGCTACTGGTAGGTCTATGACTGGAGCCTAGCTTTTAATTTCGACCGGCAATCGTAATTAATTATGGGCTTTGACCTGGTGGATCGCCATCGGCTACATGATCACCTTCGTGGTCATTTCCTCGCCCTGGTCACCTACGTCTGGCTCGCCGACAAGAACTCGCCCTACCCCTTTGACGACGTCGAAATGTCACGCTTCGAGACGTACCGCCACCTCGTGGGAGCAGCACACCCATGCCCGAACGCACTCACCATGCCGCGATCCGCGCTTCAGCCTGTCGCAGATCACCTGGCGGACGAGTGTCGCGCATCACCCGACGCAGGACACCCCGACACGGTCAAGCTGTACCGGATGTCCCCCCAGCACTATGTCGCAGCGCTCGGCTGTGCTCATTGATCCGCCCGCAGCAGGCGGAATACGGGCAGGGGCTGGTTCTGCGGACGGTCGGCCGGTCATGAGCTGACAGGGGGCGTGCTCGTCCAGGCCGCCGGAAACCGGTCGGTGATAGTTAGAGTGTCGTAGTCAGAGCCGCTGGTCAGCCGTCCAGGCCCGCTGTGGTGGGGGCGTCGTAGCACTTCATTGGCGGCACCCCCAACCCGCCGCCAGCTCGCCGTCTGGATGCGAGGCCTCGTCTGGCGAGATGGTTCGCTGGGTGCAGGGCGCGACCTGAATGCGCGAAGGAGCGGCCAGGTGGATGAGCGGCCGGCGGTGGCGGTCGAGTTGGACAGGGTGACCGTGGTGCGGGCTGGCCGCCGCGTTCTCGATGGGGTCACCGCCCGGATTCCCGCGGCTGGTATCACGGTGGTGACGGGGCCATCGGGTGCCGGGAAGACAACCCTGCTGCGGTTGTGCAACCGGCTGGAGGTCCCTGACGGGGGCAGGGTCTGCTATCGCGGACGGCCGCTGGATGAGATGGACCCGCTGGAGCTGCGCCGCCGGGTGGGCATGGTGTTCCAGCGGCCGGCCCCGTTCCCGGGTACCGTGGCCGACAATCTCGCGGTGGCCCGCCCGGATGCCGGTACCGGCGAGCTGAGCACCGCGCTGGAACGGGTGGCGCTGGATCCGGGGCTGTTGGGCCAGGAGGCGCATACCTTGTCCGGCGGGGAGCTGCAGCGCATGTGCCTGGCCCGCACCCTGGTCACCCGGCCGGAGACCCTGCTGCTGGATGAGCCCACCTCGGCGCTGGACGCGGAGCCCAAGCTCGTTTTCGAGGCCACCGCCCGCGACCTGGCGGCCCGGGGCATCACGATCATCTGGGTCACCCACGACGACGCCCAGGCCGCCCGGGTCGCCGACCGGATCTACCAGTTGCGCGACGGGCGCCTGGCCGCCCCGACCGAGGAGGTGCGCCCATGAACGCTCCAGTCGGCTGGGCCGGCCTGGCCGTGTCGCTGCTGCTGGTGGCGGTCGCTGCGGGGATCTCCTGGTGGCAGCGCCTGGGCCTGCAGCGCCAGATCCTCATCGCCGCTGCCCGCGCGCTGGTCCAGCTGCTGCTGGTCGGCGCCGCGCTCACCTTGGTCATCGCCCCGGGCCGGTCGATCTGGTGGTCCTGGCTGTGGGTGGCCGCGATGACCGGCTACGCCGCCACGGTCGCCCGCCGGCGTGCCCCCGAGGTGCCGCATCTGCTGTCCCTGGCGCTGGCCTCCTTCACCGCGGCAGCGGTCGTCACCTTGGGCGTGCTGTTCGGCCTGCACGTCTTCCCGCTCAACGGCCGGACCCTGGTGCCGATTGCCGGGATGATGATCGGGAACTCGATGACTGCCACGGTCCTGGCCGGGCGGCTGCTGACCGACGAACTGCGAGACAAGCGCGATGAGGTAGAAGCCCGCCTGGCGCTGGGCCAGGCCTCCCGGCAGGCCGCCGCCCCTTACGTGCGCGCGGCCCTGCGCGCGGCGCTGACCCCGCAGATCGAGACCACCAAGGCCACCGGCCTGGTCTTCCTGCCCGGGGCGATGACCGGCCTCATCCTCGCAGGCACCGCTCCCCTGCAGGCCGTGCTCGTCCAGGCCGTCGTCATGTTCCTCGTCCTGGCCGCCACCGCCACCACCACCGTGGTGATCGCCCTGGGCCTGATCCGGCGCCTGTTCACCCCCGACCACCGGCTGGTGTACCTGCCCGCCCCCGCCGACAGCTGATATCGGCCCTGGATACTGATTCTGGCCTGCTCGACCCGTACAGGCAGCGCGGGAATCGGACAGAACATGACCGGTGAAGCTGTTGAGCAGCCAAGTTTGGAGTCCTGTCGAATGCAGTCCACAATAGTGCTGACGTTTCACAGCGCATTTGGCGTCATGTGTGTTATAGCGCGGCCTGTTGGCTGCTGCCGCGAATGTCGTCCTGCAAATGCATCGCAAGTGCATTGACCTGGGTGTTGTCGAGGTGCTGCAATTTTTCCGGTGTGGCATGCTCACCGTTATGAGCGATGTTTCCGGCCCGAAGACTCATGGCGGCCATTCCGGCCCCGCGCATTCTCATGATCAGCGGGACGGCCACGATCAGGGGCACGGCCACGAGCACGATCACGGTCATGGCGGGGAGCTTGGCCATGAGCACGGTCCGGGGCTGCTGGCCAAGATCCGGCATGTGGTGCGGCCGCACTCGCATGATGCCGGGGACAAGGTAGACGCGGCGATGGAGGCCAGCGCGGAGGGCCTGCGGGCGCTGTGGATCTCGCTGGGCATCCTCGGGGTGACGGCGGTGATCCAGGCGGTCGTGGTGGCGTTCTCCGGGTCGGTTGCCCTGCTGGGCGACACTTTGCACAATGCGGTGGACGCGCTGACGGCGCTGCCGCTGGGCGTCGCGTTCGTGGTCGGCCGCCGCCCGGCGACCCGCCGCTACACCTACGGCTACGGCCGGGCTGAGGACCTGGCCGGGCTGGTGATCATCGTGTTCATCGCGGCGTCATCCGCGCTGGCCGCCTACGAGGCAGTGAACCGGCTGGCCAATCCGCGGCCGGTGACAAACCTGGTCGCCGTGGCGGTCGCGGCCGGAATCGGCTTCACGGGCAACGAGCTGGTGGCCCGCTACCGCATCCGGGTCGGCCGGAAGATCGGCTCGGCCGCGCTGGTCGCCGACGGCCTGCACGCGCGGACCGACGGGTTCACCTCGCTGGCGGTGCTGGTGGGCGTGGCCGGGGTGGCGGTGGACTGGGACTGGGCGGACCCGGTGGTCGGCCTGGCCATCACCGCGGCGATCCTGGTCGTGCTGTGGCAGGCCGCCCGCGAGATCTACCGGCGCCTGATGGATGCCGTCGATCCGGCGCTGGTGGATCAGGCCGAGCAGACCGTGCGGGCCACACCCGAAGTGCTGGGGGTGGGCCACGTCCGGCTACGGTGGATCGGCCACCAGCTGGCACTCCTGCGTCTCGTGCCGCGGTGTTCACTCACTCGGAGCTACGGATCCGGCGGTGAGCTGTGCGAGGTAGGCGGCAGCTCGCCGGTCGACTTCAGACACCGGGTCGGCGTAGGGCCGCAGTGTGGTCGCTCCGCCGCTGCCGTGGCCCAGAGGCGCTGCCGTGTTACGCAGGTCAAACCGCGCCGCGAGCAGCTGGCTTGCCGTGTAGTGCCGCAGCCCTCTGCACGATATGTTTCCCAGGTGGGGCGCCAGGGGGTCGAACCCTGAACCAATGGGTTAAAAGCCCACTGCTCTGCCATTGAGCTAACGCCCCGCAGCGCCGAACGAGCCGACGCCAGTTAGACGCAGGCTGTGCCGGCGTCTAGAGACGAAGCGTACCGACTTCGCGGCCCGGTCGCTCCCTGAGATTAGCGGTATGCCGAGATCCCGGTAAGGGCCTGGCCGATGGCCAGCGTGTGGATCTCCTCGGTGCCCTCGTAGGTCAGCACGGCCTCCAGGTTGTTCGCGTGCCGGATCGGCGGGTATTCCAGCGTCACGCCGCTGGCCCCGAGCACCGTCCGGGCCTGCCTGGCGATGTCGAGCGCGGACCGCACGTTGGTCATCTTGGCCACGCTGACCTGCACCGGGCTGACCGAACCGGCTTCCTTGAGCCGCCCGAGATGCTGCGCGAGCAGCTGCGAGCGGTACAGGTCCGCCGCCATCCAGCTGAGTTTGGCCTGGGTCAGCTGGAAGGACGCGATGGGCTTGCCGAACTGCTCCCGTGTCTTGGCGTACTCGATCGCGCTCTCCAGGCAGGTCCGGGCCGCCCCGGTGACTCCCCACGCGATGCCGAACCTGGCCTCGGTCAGGCACGACAGCGGTCCCTTGAGCCCGGTGACGCCGGGAAGCGCGGCGCCGGCCGGGAGCCGCACGTCATCCAGGTGGAGTTCGGAGGTGATGGAGGCGCGCAGCGATAGTTTCTTGTGGATATCCCGGGCGGTGAAGCCGGCGGTGCCGCGCGGGACCAGGAAGCCCCGGATGCCGTCCTCGGTCCCGGCCCAGACCACGGCGATGTCGGCGATGCTGCCGTTGGTGATCCACATCTTGGTGCCGGAGAGGACCCAGTCGGAGCCGTCCTTCCGGGCGAAGGTCCGCATGCTGCCCGGGTCGGAACCGTGATCGGGCTCGGTGAGGCCGAAGCATCCGACCGCTTCACCGGCCGCCATCCGGGGCAGCCACTCGGTTTTCTGTTCTTCCGACCCGTAGCGCCAGATCGGGAACATGGACAGCGATCCCTGGACCGACGCGGCGCTGCGCAGGCCGGAGTCGCAGGCCTCGAGTTCCCGGCACGCGACGCCGTAGGCGATGGCCCCGGCCCCGGCGCAGCCGTAGCCGGTCAGGTGCATGCCGAGCACTCCCAGCTTGCCGAGCTCCGGCATGATGTCCCGGGGCAGCGTGCCCTCCTCGAACCAGTCCTCGACGTGCGGTAGCACCCGGTCGCGGGCGAAGGCGCGCACGGTGTCACGGATGAGCCGCTCCTCGTCGGTCAGCTCGTCGTCGATCTGCAGCAGGTCCGTATTCGGCGCGCCTGCGGACATGGCCGCTCCTCTCGTCTGGCTCAAGCTCAGGGTATTAACCGGGATCTTCCCGATGTCAGTCCGCCCCCGCAGTGGGCATGATCTAGCTATGACTGAGCCAAACATCAACCCAAGCAAGCGCCTGTACCGGACGCGCGAGGGGCGTGTCATCGCCGGAGTCTGCTCCGGCATAGCGGCCTACTTCGGCATCGACACGACCCTGGTCCGCCTGGCGTTCGCCGTGTTCACGATCTTCGGCGGGGCCGGCATCCTGGTCTACCTGATCGCCTGGATCGTGATCCCGGAAGAGGGCGGCGACGGCAGCTCCATCGCGGAGAGCTTCGTCAGCAAGCGGCGCTCCTAGCCGGCGGGGCCAGGGCTCTGCGGCCCGTTCGGCCCTGCCTGGATTAGCCGGCCGCGCTGGTGCGTCCAGCTCATGGCGAGCGGGGCGCCGATCAGCTGCGCCAGCGCGCCGCCGGCCAGGATGCCGAGGCCCTGGACGGCGTACAGGCCGGACTGGGCCACGCCGAACGCGCGGGCCTGGTGTCGGGCGCAGCTCTTGCACGAACGCGGCGGCCGCGGCGAGCTGGTAGGCGCCGCCCGCGCCCGCCAGCGCCCACAGCGCCAGCACGGCCCACAGCGGGGGACTCCATGCGCTGTCGATCAGCTCTGAGTAATTCTCATATCGCTTACCGTGACTGATGCGGCCGATCTTGGCAAGAGATATGACCTGAATCCCCGTCGACTTGGCTGCGGTCTATCCGCTTTGCTGGTTCTTGGTGTCTTCCCATATGCTGGGGCGGTCCCGACGGCGGGCTGATGCCGTCCACGGCGACCGAAGCCGACGGCGCCCCCATCGTCTAGTGGCCTAGGACACCGCCCTTTCAAGGCGGCGGCACGGGTTCGAATCCCGTTGGGGGCACGCCCGGCTCAGCAAGCGCCCCGCGTGGTTCAAGGTGGTCGGCCGATTCATTTATACCGAACGGGCCGGGCCACTCGCCCCTGGTCACACGGTCAGCCACGCCGCCCGACCTCGGCCTCCCGAGCGGAGGAGCTCTTGTGTACGGCGGCTCGCATCACCAGCGGCGCGCCGGTGGTATGCTCTTCCGGGCGAAGGCGGTTGCCTTTTGCAGTCCCCATCACGGGGACACGTCGACTACGGTTGGCGGTACGAGGTCCTGTAGAGCAGCTTGGAGTGCTCGCCACCCTGTCAAGGTGGAGGTCGCGGGTTCAAATCCCGTCAGGACCGCGGGGATCCCCGGTGAGCTTCACTGGGATCCCAGCCAGGTCAGGTAGCTCAGTCGGTATGAGCGTCCGCCTGAAAAGCGGAAGGTCGGCAGTTCGACCCTGCCCCTGACCACCAGTTTGACCAGCATAGATAGCGATTTCACCGGCTCTCTTGGTCCGGCTTGCTAACGGATTTGCTAACTGCAGCCCCGACAGCCTGAGCGAAGATGTCCCCGATGCCAAGGGCGTGCTCCCGCAGTACGTGCGAGTAGACGCGCAGGGTTACGGCAGGATCGGCATGCCCGAGCCGGGCAGCGACGATATGCACCGGGACACCAGCCAGCAGCAGCGTAGTGGCGTGCAGGTGACGCAGGTCATGCAACCGTGCATGCGGCAGCGCCTGCGAAGGCTCCGTGACGGATCTGTTGTAGGCGTTGACGAGCTTGCTCATCAACGCGGTTACGGTGTCTGGGTACAGCGGTTCACCCCATTTGGTGGTGAAGACCAGGCCGCTATCATCTGTCCAGGCGGAACCTGCGGCTTTCCGTTCTTCTGCCTGGCGGCGAAGGTGCTCCCGCAGGATGGTCACGGTGTCCTGGTCGATGCTGATCACCCGGGACCGGCCGCCCTTGGTGGTCCCTTCTACGCGCTGGCCGCGAACAACAGCGGTAGAACCGCCGAACGTGACCTCGGCGGCGTCCAGATCGACGGCCTGCCAGCGAAGATAGAGCAGCTCGCCACGACGAGCACCGGTGTACGCGGCGAGCCGGTAGAAAGCATAGAGCCGGTGCGAGCGGGCGGCGACCAGGAAGGTATGCAGCTGCCCGGTGGTCCAGACGCGGGTTGGTTCGGTGCGGTGGTCACGCGGCCGTTTGGACCGTTCGGCTGGGTTGACGGCCAGGAGCTGCTCGACGTTTACGGCGTCGGCTAGCGCTTTGCGGAGGGTTCGGTGAACGTGGGAGATCGTCCAGGCGGACAAGGGCGCACCTTCGGCGCGCCGGCCTCATGGCCCCGGCCGTGAGCAGCGAGGACGGGCGCGAGCAGTCGAGAGGGAAGAGCGGCCAGGGTGACCCGCCGTAGACGGCCAGGGTTCACCCGGGGTTTCGCCGTTGCGGGGCGGCAGCTTTCGCCGCGTCCTTCGGACGCGAGCCCTACGGCGCGGCGAGCTGCCGCGCACGGCACCCCCGGTGACCGGCCGCCTGCGGTCCCCGCCGTATCCCGCTGCCGCGCCCGCCAGCACCACGGCCAGGCCGACGCCCACGCGCCAGATGCGCCGGAAGTCGTGAAGATGTCATAGCCACCGGGCCGGAACGCCGCGCATTGTCCGGGCTGGCCCCTCCAGCGTCAAGGGCACCCGAAGAGCGTTTCTAACCGCTCCGCAGAAACGCTCTTCAGGACCCGCCCTTGAGCGCCGGAGCCTCTGCCAGCCCAGCGGGCCTGTCGGCGAGGGCCAGGCCAAAGGCCAGGCCCGACAAGCGCGCGGCGAACCTCGGTCAGCCGGCCGGGATGGCTCACCTTCAGCGGCGCGCGAAGGCTGACTTCCGCGAGGGTGGAACGTTTGCCGTGACGAGCGACAGGTATTAATAAATCACGGTTGTCAACCCAGCCGGTCCGGGGTTCCGGACGGCTGCTGCATGCCTCGGCTCGCCCCGCTCAGATGTACCTGGTTCCCCGGGCAAGGTTCTGTCCTGCGCGGGAGGTGAGCACAGGTGTCCGAGATCAGGTATCTCTGCAAGATGATCGGCGAGGTGCCCGTGGTCATAGCGCCCGCAGAGATCGACATCACCACCGCAGGCCAGCTCCGCACGGTGCTCCTGAACACGGCCACCCGGGGCCATCTCACGGTCGTGGTGGATCTGAGCCTTACCCGGTTCTGTGATTGCTGCGGGCTGGATACCTTGCTGCGACAGCACAAGCTGGCCCAGGAATACGGCGGGGAGCTGCGGCTGGTCATCCCCGCGGACGGCGAAGTTCCTCGTATCCTCGCCCTGACCTGCTTCGACCGCTTGATACCGTGCTTCGCCAGCGTGAAAGAGGCCCTGGCCCAGGCACCCGCCGCCGCGAACCGGGGTCGCGATGCACGCCGACCAGACGCGGACCAGCCACCCATGCAGACTGCGATCCACGCAGGCAGTGAGGCGGGCGGCCAGGCAACGATGCCTTGACAGGGGTATTTCAGCAGGTCAACGGAGAATGGGCAGCTAGCAGATGCGCCGCCGTCTTCCTCGGCGCTCCATGGTCCAGCTCGCGGCTACCGCGTCAATGGCGCTCCCTGCCGGTCGCGTCGCAGGCTATCGGCTATGCCAGGGCCACTGACCCGGCGGGTCCCTCGCAAGGAGATGGCGCCTGTCGAGGAACAGAGGCGAAGAGAAAGTCCCCTCCCGGCAGGCCCCGCAGTTGTTCGCTGGCCGACGGAGAGTAGACTTTGAGATGGTGCTCCGGACCCCGGTACTTCACATTGGCCAAACGAGCTGATGCGCCGCAGGGTCGCCGGAGTTCTTTGTTTCCCTTAGGGGTACCGGATGGCAGACATCACCGATCCGTTCCCTGCCGATCGCGCCGGGATTGACGCGCAGGCAGATGCGCCGGATACTGCCATGCGCTCGCAGGTGGCTATGTCTACCCGCGAGTGCGCCGGGCGGCTGGTGGTCGCACTGTCGGGGGATGTGGACGCAACCAACGCGGAGGACAGCACTGCCTTGATCGTGACTGTGGCGGCCCGGGTGCCGTGGCTGATCGTTGACCTGACGGGCCTGAAGTTCATCGACTGCGCCGGAATCCGGGCCCTGGCGGCGGCCGCCAGGCGGGCCCGGCAGGCGGGCGGTGGCCTGGTGCTCGCCGCCCCGCCGCCGCTGGTGCTGCGGGTGCTTGACCTGACCGGCTTGATAACCGACGTCCCGGTGTGCGCCACCGTGGACGAGGCAGCCGGGATAGCATCGCCCCGGACAGCTGCGCGGACTCTCCCCGGGCACGACGCTCGGGCTGACGTGGCCGCGCTGCCTGCTGTCAGGCCAAAACGGCGGCAGGAAGAAGGGCAGCATGACCCTGACCAGCACTCCACGATGGCTGACACGCGGCCTGACAGGTCGTGACCGCGGCGCCTGCCATCGGGCGGCCCGGCCGCCGGGCGCCCGGTAATGCCGCCACGCGCAGAGGGGACAACAGGCGGTGATGACGCCAGCCGGGTGGCCCGGATCTGGGAACTGGTCTTGGCGCAGGCGGCCAGCCGCCGCGACCACGCGGGGATCACCGACGTGTGTGCGGCGGCGGCCACCAGCCTGGATGTCAGCGGGGCGTGGGTGATAGCCGGTGACGGGACCAGGCCCGGCCAAGCGATGTGCGCCACCGATATGGTCGGCGAGTCCCTTGCCGAGGTCCAGATCACCCTGGGCGAGGGACCATGCCACGAGGCCGCCGTGTATGGCTTGCCCGTGCTGGCCGCCCGCCTGAGAACCGACAGCACCGGCTCCCGGTGGGCAGCCTTCACGGATGCGGCCCTGCGGGCAGGCGCGGCCGCGGTCTTCGCCTTCCCGCTGCGGATCGGGGCGATCCGGCTCGGGGTCCTTGGCTTGTACCGGGACCAGGAAGGGCCGCTGAGCATCTTCCAGCTCGGGGACGCGCTGATCCTCGGCGATGCCGCCGCCATGGTGCTGCTCGACGCCGAGGCCCGCCAGCCGGATGATCCTCTCTCCGGCGCTGCCCCGGCCAGCCAGTCCCCGAGGCTGGCGGACCACCACGCCGAGATCGCCCAGGCCACCGGAATGCTCACCGAACAGCTCGGGGTCAGCATCAGCGTGGCGTTCGCGCGGCTGCGGGCATACGCTTATGCCCAAGACCGGCGGCTCAGCGAGGTCGCGCACGACATCGTGACCCGCCGCCTGCGGCTGGACCCGGACCCCCCGGTGTGATGGTCAGACGTGACGCAGCCCGCGCCCGCCAGCACGCCGCCGTTCCCGCAAGGATAACCGGAGATGGACCAGGAACTGCTCTCGGATACCTTCGTCGAGCTGGCTGACACCATGGTCGCCGACTTCGACGTCATCGACTTCCTGCACCTGCTGGCCGACCGCGCCGTGCAGCTGCTCGGCGCGTCGGCGGCCGGGGTGATGCTCGCCGACCCGCGCGGCGCGCTGCGCCTGGTCGCAGCCTCCAGCGAAGCCGCCCGCCTGCTGGAGGTGTTCCAGCTCCAAAGCGACGAAGGACCCTGCCTGGAGACCATCCGCACCGGGCAGCCCGTCACCGAATCCGACCTGAGCCAGGCGCAGCAACGCTGGCCGCAGTTCACCCCCGCCGCGCTGCGGGCAGGCTTCGCCGCCGTGCACGCCCTGCCGATGCGGCTGCGCGAACAGGTCATCGGCGGTCTCAACCTGTTCCGCGACCAGCCAGGCCCCTTCGACCCTGCCGACGTGCGCATCGGCCAGGCCCTGGCCGATACCGCCACCATCGGCTTGCTCCACGAACGCAACCTGCGCCGCACCGAGATCCTCAGCGAGCAACTGCAAGGCGCTCTTAGCAGCCGGGTCACCATCGAACAGGCCAAAGGCAAACTCGCCGAGCGCCTCGGCATCGACATGGACACCGCCTTCACCACCCTGCGGCACTACGCCCGCGATCACAACCTGCGCCTATCGGACCTCTCCCAGGCCTTCATCGACAACGGCCCAGCCGCCTTCCCCGACCTCATCCCCACCAGCATCCCGGCGGCACAGCCAGTAAAACGCCATCGATGATCACGCCGTGCGCGCGATGCGGCAGCGCGATCTGCGCACCTCACAGCCAATGCAGGCCCGGAAACCGCAATCACCTGTGAACCCGTCGGCGCGGGCACGAACGCCCAAGCCGTCTGGTTGGACGGTGACCACCTGGGGCCGCTACGACACAACCGAGGAAGCTGCACAGGGACTCCCCCATTCCCGCCGCCTGGCAATGATGGGTCACCTCCACCCGGCGTCAAGCCCGTCTGTGACCGCAGGCCAACCGCCACCGGTACAAGTGCCCGGTCAACGCACACGCGAAGACAGGCTTGACTCCCGTCTCCGGGTCCCGTAGTTGGCGGCGATCATGGCAATGGGGGAGGTAGGCGGGGAGACCACCAGACCCGCGCGGCGAGCGCAATACGGACCGCATCGTGGCCCCCAAATGCCCCCGAACTGCCATCAACAGCCGATAACGATCAGGAACAGCACCTTGAAAACATGAAGGACACGCAGGCTTTGAACCCTGCTGGTTATCCCTGGCATTACCGTCCTTCGCATTTCCCGATCACCGGCCTTGACCGCGTGATCTCCAACTTCACCAGCCGGGACGAGGCTCTCGCGGAAACGTCGGCTGCCGTGACCGACCCGCAGGCCTAACCTTTCCGAGCCCGCGTATCCGCTTGCGCTGCGGCGGGGTCTTCCGGAAGCAGGGTAAAGGTCCGGACATGGGTGCCGGTGGCATCGGTGGCGATGCTGAGACAGTCGCTGAGCTGCCGGGCCAGCCACAGGCCCCTGCCCTGGTCCGGATCGCCGCCGGGAGGAATGTAAGCACACAAGGGGTTGCCGATCCCGGCGCCGCTGTCATGGACATGGCAGACCAGCGCCCGGTCCTCGCGGTAGACATACAGGCGGCGGGGCGGCTTGCCGTGGAAAACGGCGTTGGCCACGATCTCGAAAGCCGCCAGCACCAGGTTCTCGGCTCTCTCGTCCTCCAGCCCGGCAAGGTCTGCCTGAACACGCAGGAAGGACCGCGCCGCGGCCAGGTCGGCAGCGGTGTCGCAGCTGTATGAGGCGGCCGACAGCGGCGGCTGGGCTACGGCCGCGCTGGCAGTGATGAAGCCGGACGGGTCGGTGAACCGTTCGCTGGGCTGTAGCCGGTGACCGGTCAGCAGCTGCGGATGGGTCTGCTGGCAGGCCAGCAGCACATCCCCGGCAAGGGCGGAGGCGTCATAGGGGCACAAGATGGAAACCGGGAACGGCTGGTAGACGACGTTGGCGGCCGCCTCGATCCGCATGTAATCCTCGACCTCGCACCGGCGGCGCCGGGCCAGCGCCTGCTCGGCGACCATCCGCGAGGGCCGGGGACCCAGGCGGTGCAGGTAGCTCGTCGCCACCCGGGTGACCTGCGCCTGAGGCTGGTAGGCACTCCCGGAGTCGGCGAACTCCACCGCGGCAGCGGCATCCTGGCCGAGCGCAGCGCGCAGCCAGCCCATCTTCTCCGGCGTGATCATCACCATCACCGGCTCCCCGCTGGCCAGCCCATCCCGGACGAACCCGCCCACCGCGGCGGTGAACTCCTCCCGCCCCCGGTAGATCAGCGCGCTATGCAGACAGGTGACGCCAGTGCTCACGACTCGATCACCATAACCTGGGAGTGCCCGAAACCGGCCAGGTCAATCACCTGCCGTACCTGCCGGGATAACCCCGCCAAGACGATGCGGCCGTCAGCGGGCAACAGCTAGCAGCAGCGACCGGCGGCAGCGCGGGACACTCGCACATCGCGCGGCAACTCGGGATATGCCCGGCCTGTGAAAAGCGGAAGATGACCAGTTCGCTCCCGCATGCCTCGTCCACGTCGGGCGGCAAGGAACCCGCAGCTCAGGAACCCGATTTGTGCACAGATTTGTGCCCGAGACGCGGCGGGACGGGCTGGGACAATCGCCGGACGCGGGATATGCACGGGATGATCTTGGGCGACACGGAAGGCGGACATGCTGAAGGCCGAGCTTAGGAACTGCGGCCAGTCATCACGCGCGTTCTTGAAAACCTTTCAGGGGGGACGGGGACTGCGCCGGTCTCAGTTCTGGTCTCATTCGCCACGGTTCGAGAGCGTCCGCAGAGGACCAGACCAGGCCGCAACTCCAGGTCACAGACCGCACTGACCTGCCGCGAACACACACCCACAGACTTGGAAAGCGTGTTGGCGGCGACAGCGACTCCCGCCTTGGAGGCGGAAGGTCAGGGTCACCCGGACATAGAGGCCAACAGCTAACGCTGTGCTAACAACGGTTATGGACACCTGGGGTCGATCCTGGACACGGAGATGCCCGAGCAGGTCATCTTGCCTGTTCAGGCGGACTGCGGTGGACTCACGTGGACCCGGACATTCTCCTGAAAAGCGGAAGGTCGGCAGTTCGACCCTGCCCCTGACCACCAGTTTGGACGATTCTCTCTAGTTGCTCTGACCAGCTAAAATGCCGCCTCGGCGTTTCTTGCCCGCAACGGTCGAGTGACCATGACTGCCCGTGCGTGCCCGTGGTCGGCCGCCCGCTATCGCACGCGGATCGCACGCCGTGCCGCCGTGCCCATCGAGCGCGGCGCCGCGAGGCGCCGCCTTGATCTAATACGGCTAAATTCGGCAACGCATCGCAGGTGCGCAGGTGCGGCTGTCGGGTGATGCGCGACACTCGTCCGTCAGCTGATCTGCGACAGTCCAAAGCACGGATCGCGGCATGTGAGTGAGTTGGCGACGCGGTGGACGTGGTGAGGTGGCGGCTTGCCCGTCGCGTCGTGACGACGGAACGAGGGCGACTGCGTCAGCCGAGCTTGATGTGCCCCCGGTAGAGGTACCGCCCGGTGCTGACCTCGTCCTTGAAGTCCACCCGGCCGGTGGCACCCGCGAAGCCGCCCGCGCCGCTGCCCGTGGCGATCGGGTGCTGGCAGCGCCCCTTGAGCTCCGCGCCGGTCGTGACGTCCGGGTCCCACTTGGACTCGAACTTGTAGTTCGTCGCGAACGTCCCCACGGGTCCGCCGTTCAGGCTGCCGACGAAGACCTCCCGACCGGTCTCGTGGTAGACCCCGCTCGGCGCTCCGTGGTCGGTGGCGGTGTCGATCTTCGAGTACCAGCAGCCCTCCAGGCTCCCCGTCATCACCAGCGTGAAGTCCGTGAAGTCCGCATACCCCTCCGGCGGCGGGCCGCATCCACCGGCGGTGTCGGCAACCGCGACCCCCGAGATCTGGGTGGTGGCCGCGCTCGCCGGGGCTGAGAGGGCCATCACCAGCAAGCCGCCCGTCACCACGGCCAGTAGCGTCAACCGCTGAATCGTCGTGCGCATGATTCCCCCTCTAATTGAAATCAGTAGCTGGACACGTTTGGCTGGAAACTCTCCATCGAGACATCGGCCGGATGGAGGCCGTGTGCCGACGATGTGCAGATCGCATGGAGATGTGCTGCCAATCTCGGCCAGTTGCTGGAAGGCGGGGTCGGCTAGGCTGGCGGGGTGTCTGGGCTGTACGCTGGCCTGTAGTGCTAGCATGACAAGCGGATCTAGCACGGGCAGGCGGATGATGACGCAGCGCCTTGACCCTCGATCTGATCGCCCGCTTTCGTTGCAGCTGGCTGATGTGCTGCGGGCAGAGATTCAGGAGGGCGTTCGGGGGCCGGGGAGCCAGCTCCCCACCGAGAGCGAGTTCCAGCATGCGTACGGGGTGAGCCGGACGACGATCCGGGCGGCGCTGTCGACGCTGGCCGCTGAGGGCCTGGTGGTGACCCGCAAGGGGTTCGGGTCGTATGTGCGGGACCGGCGGCCGTTGCGGCGTGTGTCCTCGACGCATCGTCATGCCTCGCACCGGGCGTCGGGCAAGCCGGAGTTCGATACCGAGGCGGTTGCCCAGGGGCAGGTGCCGTCGCGGCGGATGCTGATGACCGGGCGGGGTCCGGTTCCGGCTGATGTCGCTGGCTGGCTGGGCTGCCAGGCGGGCGAGGATGCGGTGATCCGGCAGCGGTTGCAGCTGCTAGATGACGTGCCCGCGGTGATCTCGACCAGCTATTACCCGCTGTGGGTGGCCGAGGGGACGCGGCTGGAGTCGGCCGGTGCGCTGCCGGAGGGTCCGGACAACCTGATTGAGCAGCTGGGGCACCGGTTCGCCCGCGGCGTCGAGCTGCTGCGGGCGCGGATGCCGACCCCGGCCGAGGTCCGGCTGCTGGAGCTGGAGCCGGGCGTCCCGGTGGTCCGGATGCTGCACGTCGACTACGACCCGGACGGCCGCACGCTCCAGGTCGCTGATGACCTGTACGCCGCTGACCGGCACGAGTTCGCGTTCGAGTGGGCCGGGGACGGGACGGGCCTGTAATGGGTGAGTGGCCGCGCAACTGGCCGGAGCTGATCCGCGGCATCGGGTGCGAGATGTGCGCCGCGGGCCGCCCGGATGCCGACCGGTACGGCGTCCGCATCTACGAGGGCAAGTATTCCGACGCCTACCTTCAGCGCGCCGACGTGCAGCGCGGCTACACCCTGGTGATCTGGCGGGGTCGGCACGTCAACGAGCCCACCGAGCTGGACGAGGCCGAGGCGGCCGGGTACTGGGCCGAGGTCCTGGCGGTGGCCCGGGCGCTGATAGCCGTGTATGAGCCGCTGAAGATGAACTACGAGACGCTGGGTAATTCCCTGCCGCACCTGCACACTCATCTGGTCCCCCGCTACACCGATGATCCCCGCCCGGGCCAGCCGTTCCCGCTGTCGGCCCAGCAGCCGGACGAGAAAATTCCGGACGACCGGCTGCTTGCCGAGGCCGCTGAGCTGTGGTCACTCCTGCGGTAAGGGATTTCTAGCCATCAGGTAAGCCTCTCGGCGGTCCAGACGCGGGTTGGTTCGGTGCGGTGGTCACGCGGCCGTCTGGACCATTCGGCCGGGTGAGCACCGGACCGAACGCGGCATATCCCAGAGGGACCTAGCAACAGCAGCGGGAGTCGACGTCCGCCAGATCCGCCGCTACGAGGCGGGCGAGCAGCAGCCGCTACTGTCCGTCGCCGTCGCCATCGCCGATGCCCTGGGCATCTTGGTGGCCGAACTCGCAGGCAAGCCATCCCACCGGATCAAGCTGTCCGGTCAGTGGTGGGCAACCTGGCAGACCTCACGCAGCGGCGAAGCGAAGATCGGGTCCCAGCAGGTGGAGATCAAGCAAGAAGGCGACCTGCTTCAGCTCGCTACGATCACCCGGGGACGGAGCATGGAAGAAGGCGGCTACCACTGGAGCGGCGAGCTGCACCTGTGGGACAACGAAATCCTGATGGGCTGGTACGCAGCCAACGAAGGGTCGATCCGGTCCAAGGGCACCATGTACTTCGTGCTGCACCCGCACGGATTGAACATGGCAGGCCGGTGGGTCGGGCTCGGCTACGACGACCGGATCATGAGCGGATGGGCATCCATGGGCCAGACCCGCGAGGAATCCGAAGACACCATGGTGGGCCTCATCGAAAGCGAAGGGCTGGCCCGCGTCAATGACTGAGCTGTGCGAAGTCGTGATCACAGCCCCTGACCCGCGCTGGCTCAAGGACTTGAGCCGGAAGCTGATCGAGCAACGATTGTGTGCCAGCGCGCACAACTTCGCTCCTGTCCAGTCCATTTACCGATGGCGCGGCGAGATCTACGAGCGCACTGAGAGCCGCGTGTCCCTGCACACCCGATGCGACCGAGTAGCAGAGATCGTCGCCCTAGCCAAGAAGGAACACCCTTACGAGGTGCCTGGCATCTCCACGCGGACCATCACCGGTGGCAACCCGGATTACCTTGCGTGGATTGCCCAGGAGACTGCGCCGGATTAGCGCCTGGCGGTGCCCCGCGATGCCTAGCCTCACTTGATCTTTGACGAATCGGCCCTGGTGATCCTTGACCACCCTAGACATTCTCCCCACTTTGGCCTGCGCGCCGGTGTCTGCATCTCCTGCCCGGCGATGCGACACCAATCCGCCGCTGCTGCAGCTTCGAACCAACGATGATCCCAGACCAGGGAGACATCGAGTGAAGGAGGTCGCCATGACCCGACAAGTTCGCCTGTGGATCACGGCGGTTGTGATCATGGCCTCGGCCGCGCTGGCGGCGGGCCTGACCACCGCTGCCCACGCTAGCGAGGAGCGCAGCCGGGGAACGGGCCATAGCGGTCAGTCGGCCGTGAACCAGACTTACACCTACGTTTATCTTGCAGACTTCAACCAAGTCGGCGGTGGTCCTGTCTTTTCACGGCTGGCCGACTGACCGTTGCGCCAGACTGGAAGGCTCTCCTGGCCTGGGACGATAAGAGTGCCTAGCCCAACGTGTCTAGCCACCGCGGTGCCCGAGGCGCTTGGTGCGCACCGGCAGATCGGCCGGATACAGCTGCGGCACGACCCGGCGGCCGATGAACCGAAGGTTCGTGCGCAGCGTCCGCCGCACCACCGGCGACATCCCCGGCGCGCACCGGGTGAACCGCTCGGCTGCCGACGGGTGCAGCAGCACCTCCGGCGCCGCCTCCAGGCCCAGGGGCAGCGCCCAGTCCGAACTCTGGGACAGCCTGTGCGCCTGCCGGCCGACGGCCGAGGTGTTCACCGATGACCGCCTTCCCCCGGGCACGGCGGCGCTCGTCTGCCGGGTCAGCGGCTTCGACCCGGCCGGCTATCTCACGCCGACCGAGCTGCGGCGGCTGGACCGATCCCACGCGCTGGCCATAGGCGCCGCGATCGACGCCCTGAGCCAGTGCGGCGAACTGCCCGCCCCGGCTCGCCGGGCCGTGGTGTGCGGCATCGGGCTCGGCGCCGCCACGACCTACGAGGAGCAGATGTCCGGGCTCGTCAAGGGAGGCGTACGGGCGTTGAGCTCGCTGTCCGTTTCCGTCATCATGCCGAGCTCGGTCGCCGCGCACCTGGCGCTGCGGCTTGGCTTCGAAGGGCCGTGCGTGACGGTCGCCGCAGCGTGCGCATCCGGTGCCGCGGCCATCGGCGAAGGCGTCGAGCTGCTGCGCCGCGGAGCGGCCGACGTCGTGCTCGCCGGCGGCGTCGACTCGCTGGTCAGCTACGCCGCCATGTGCTGCTTCCTGCGGCTGGACGTGATGAGCCGCAACGTGAGCCGCCCGGAACTAGCCTGCCGGCCCTTCGACGCCGAGCGGGGACGGGTTCGTCATGGGAGAGGGAGCCGGGTTCGTCATGCTGCAGCGGGTAGCCGACGTCTCCGCCTCCGGGCCCAGACCGTTCGGCCTCGTCCTCGGGCACGCGTCCACCGCCGACGCCCACCACCTGGTCGCGCCGAGCCCGGACGGGGCGGGCGCGGCCCGCTGCATGGCCCTGGCCTTGGCCGACGCCGGCGTCGGCCCGCAGGACGTGGGGCATGTCAACGCGCACGGGACCAGCACCGTGCTCAACGACCGCGCCGAAGCCGCGGCGATACAGACGGTGTTCCGGGGCTCGCGCCCGCCGGTCACCGCCGTCAAGGGCACGACCGGGCACATGATCGGAGGATCCGGCGCGGTCGAGGCGATCGTGAGCCTGATCGCCCTGCGGCATCGCTTGGTCCCCCCAGTCACCGGGCTGCGCACCGTCGATGCGGACCTCGATCTAGACGTAGTCCAGGCGGCACCGCGGGAGCAGCAGGCGGGATGCGCGGTGTCCAATTCGTTCGGCTTCGGTGGCACGAACACGTCCCTCGTCCTGGCCGCGGCGGAATGATCCGGGCCTGGCTCAGGCCGGTCAGCTGATCCCGGCCAGCAGGCCGAACCGCACCGGCGCCCGTGACTCATTCCAGTACGTCCGTTCCGGCCCGAGGATCTCGAGCCGAACGCCGAAAAAGCCGACCAGCGCCCGGGCCGGGGCGGACATCATCCCGCAGGCGACCGTAAAGCCGTTCTCCCTCATCACCAGGTACAACCGGCACATCAGGCCGGTGAAAGCGGCATGCTCCAGGCCCTGGTGACTGCGCGCTACGCACATCCGCCCCACGTCAACCACCCCCCGCCTGGTTCGACGGTGATCCCGCACGCCTCATCCGTCGGCAACCCGGGACGCAGCACGACGCGACCGGTGCTCATCGCGACGTCCCCGTCCCACCCGACCACCTGGATGGCGCGGTCGTCATGCTCGTCACGCTCCAGCCCGCCCGGCAGGTCCGCCGCGGTGCACCAGCCGCGCTCGAGCACCGCCTGCCCGCGCAACCGGTATGCGACCTCCCGGTCGGCCTCCTCAGCGGCCACCCGGTAGCGGAACGGGGAGACCGCTAGCATCCGGGTCACCATCGCGTCTAGCGGCACACCATCCACGACATGACCTTACGGGTAACTCGATGTCCGTGGGCAGGTGGCTGCGCTCTGCTGTCACCGCTGGCCCGGACGAATGCCTCCATTTCCTTCAGCGCACCCGCCGCGTTGGCGAGCGCCGCCGTTGGCCCTCGCAAAGGATGCCCAGGTACACAGGGATGCATCTGATCCGCAGCCGCCCCGATCACCGGCACGCCGGCCTGGAACTATCCAGAACACCCCAGGTCCGAACCCGCACCGATCAGCAGCGCCGCTGACCGAAAATATCGCTCCTGAGGACGGGCCGCCGCCCATAGAGCGATCGCCCGCTCACGCCGATGCCGCGGTCCGGATTGCTGCCGACGGGCGGTGCGGTCGGTGATGGGCTGGCCGGCGGCGAAGACACTGAGGGTATGCCGGCTTCGGCCGTCTAGCTGTCGCCGTCGGCGTTGAACAGGTGCTGCCCGGCTGCTCCGGGCAGCCACTGCAGTGTCTTCTCAAAGTGCACGGTCGTACCGTGGCGTTCGTTGCCGGTCAGCTGCATGTTGTCGGCCACCGCATGGATGATCTTCAGGCCGCGGCCGTGCTCGGCGGTCGCGGGCACAGGATCGTCGGCAAAAGCACTCCGGCCAAGCCGTTCCTGGCAGGCCCCGCGGTGGTCCCGGACAGTGCCGGTCCGACTGCCTGCATTGACCACCTCGATGACGCACTGCCTGTTCCTTGCGCTCACCTGCACCTGGTATTCCTCGCTGGGCCCAGCGTGCTGAACGACGTTAGCGCACGCCTCGCTGAGCGCCAGCGCGATGTCGGCGCGCGTATCCGGCGTGACCCCCAGAGTCTCCAGGCATCGATCCAGAACCCGGCGAGTGACCGGCACGCTGGCGGCATCGCGGGGCAGGTAGAGCGCCATCTTGATTTCCATGACATCCACCTCCGGCCGAGCACCAGCTACGTCGGCAGGCCATTGAGCCCGCCTGATCACTTGTGCCTCGGCCGGGCGACCCTAAACCCGGCGGCCGGGCTTCCGGCCCGCTCTGATTAGATGCATTGTCCGGTAGGTGGAAGAGCGTCCGCTTCGGCCGCCGACACGGGTGCCTACCTCCGAACCGGAGATCGACCGGGCGGCGCTGACCGCTGTGTCTGCTCCGGCACTGGTGCTGCAAGGGGACCGGGATGAGGTCACGCCCGAGCACGGGGCCGCGGTCGCCGCGGCTGCGGGCGACGGCAGGCTCGCGGAAGGTCGCAGTTCGACCCTGTCCCTGACCACCAGGTCTTTACTGCGTTGAGCTGGGCAAACGTAAGTAATCGACTTTCGTGCTCGATGGTATGAGTGACTGCGGTAACCCGCTATTGACCGCCGGAGGCCGCACGTTAGCGCACGCGAGAGACCAGCTCAGGGTGGTTAAAGCCCACAGCGTTACGTCGGTGGCAGAATGGGCTGATGAGGGTCGTTGCGACCCGAATTGAGCCGGACGGCACCATGCACCGCCGCATGGTGGACACCGCCCAGCAAAGTGACCGTCGACTATGGGAGGATCTCGCCGCTCGCGCTATCGAGGTCCCCGTGCCCTACCGGCCAGCCCTCGGTCTCACCATCTACCACATCAGCGTGGATGACTACGTGGTCATGGCCGCCGAGTACGACCTCGCTGGGCCACTGCGCGACCTGGTGACCGCCGTGATGGCACTGGGTGGCCCAGTGGCCTAGGAGCAGGCCTAGCACAGCGGCGGCGATGACCCCAGCGATCATGTGAGGCCGCCGGAGTTTAAGTGCGCCTTCGTCGGGCAGGCGCGGGCGCCGCGGCGAAACGCGCCGTATGGGAGGTGGAGGTAAACATGGTGCAGAAGAAGGCAGGGACCGACGTCAAGAACAAAGCACTCTACAAGAGGCTCCGGAACCTAGGCGTGTCGGTCAAAGAATCGGCGCGGGTCGCGAACAGCAGCGCCAAGAAGTCCCGTAAGAGGACCAGCCAGCGCAGCGGCGCGGTGAGCTCCTTCGCTAACTTGAAGGTTCCAGAGCTGCGGCGCCGGGCCAAGAAGGCTGGCGTCAAGGGCCGGTCAACCATGAACAAGAAGCAACTCGTCAAGGCGTTGCGCGCCGCTTAAGGCGCTCGCAACCTCGCATTAGTCCGGCCGGGCTTCGCGCGCCGCTGAAGCCCGGCCGGAGCCGTCGGGTGGCCAGCACGGCCGGCCTGCCCGGCAGGCACTTTGGTTCAAGGCAAGGAAGCCCTGTCGGGAGTGAAGGCGCTACTGGCGGCCTCCCGGGTCCGGGTCACCCAGAACACAGGACGTCAATGTCACCCAGCGAGCGCTGGCCGCCCTGTCCTTGGTGCCGGGCAGCCCAGGATCCGTAAATGCAGGCCGCGTTGATCCCGTCGACGTCGCGCAGGACTTCGGCTAGGTCGGTGGGACGCCGAATGTACTGTTCAGCACCTCATCTAGCCCGCCATGGTACGGGCTGGCGATGTTGGCTCGGACGAGCCGCGTGCTCCCGATCTTCCGCGATGACCAGGCCAGCCTGCTCGGCCCGCTGGACGCGCGGTAGACCCACGGGTGGGGGCGCCGGTCCGGGCCGCGATCTCGGTCAGGCTGAGTTCCAGATCGGGATCACCGAGCAGGAGCGCTAGGATCTCGCCCTCCTGCTGAGAGCGCAGGATGGGCAGGAGCGTCTGGATATCCGACGCTCGATGGATCACCAACGATGGCTGTGCCCTCGCCCGCTGACCGTGCCGCTCTGCACCGTATGGATCGACGTCCTCCCGCCTGCCCCTGACCCGGTGTGCGTTCTCGGCGTCCGCCGGCCTGCCGGCCGTTTTACCGCACATGCCGATGGGCATGCACATGCCTTCCTGCATGGGACGACATGACCGCCCCCCGATGCTGATGAGAGTGTTGGATCGATCCGTGCCAGCTGAAGGAGACGCATGAGCAGCATTCCCGTGCCCGACGAGCAGACCCGCTACCCGTCCCGGCGGCAGGACGGTGTCGATGCGCTGGCCTGGCCGGTGCTCAGCCAGCGCGTTCTAGACCTGCTGCGGTCGGCCGGTGAGGTGCTGCATCCCGAGCCTGGCGAGCTGTTGTGGGACACCGGTGACACCTACGACCTGTACCTGGTCCTCGAGGGCGGCGTACTTCTCTTGGACCGCCGGGACGACCGGGTGGTCTTTGTCATCGAGGAAGGCGATTTCGTCGGCGAGCTGGGCATGTTGATGGGGCAGCGGGCCTTCCTCCCAGGTGTGGCCATGGCGGAGACCACGGTGCTCCGGGTGCGGGTCGAGGAGTTGCGCCGGCTCGTGGAGATCTCGGGGGAGCTGAGCGATGTCCTGCTCTCCGCGTTCGATGCCCGGCGGCGCTTGCTGAAGAGAATGGGGGAAGGCGGCCTCGTGCTCGCCGGGGACGACGACCGCGACCTACACCGGCTTCAGGAGTTTGCCGAGCGCAACCAACTCCCGTACCGGACGGTGCTGCGCTCGGACGCGCCGGCTTGGTCAGAGCTGGCGAAGACCACTGCGCTGCCTGAGGCGGGCACGGTTGTGGTGACGGGACAGCGGCGGGTAATGACCGCGCCGACGTCGCGCGATCTGGCGACCGCGCTCGGGATCGACCTGTGGTGCCTTTCCGACGACTCCCGATGTGACCTGCTCGTGGTGGGCGCCGGACCAGCGGGGCTGGCGGCCGCCGTCTATGGGGCCTCGGAAGGGCTGGACGTGATCGTCGTCGAGGACGTCGCCATCGGGGGCCAGGCCGGCAGCTCGTCGCGGATCGAGAATTACCTCGGCTTCCCCCGGGGCGTTTCCGGGGCAGAGCTGGCACAGGCCGCGATGCTGCAGGCCGTCAAGTTCGGGACGAGGCTGGTGTCCCCCCGCTCCGCCACAGGGCTGTCGCAGGCGTCCGGAGGCTTCCGTGTCCGGCTCGACGACGAGCACGACATCGTGGCTTGCTCCGTGATCATCGCCAGTGGCGTCCGGTACCGGCGCATGGACGTGCCTGGCCTAGCTGACCTCGAGGGACGCGGCGTTTACTATGCCGCGAGCGAGCTCGAGGCCAAGGTGGTCTCCGGCCGGAACGCCGTAGTGGTGGGGGGCGCCAACTCGGCCGGCCAAGCCGCCCTGTTCCTGGCGCGGCACGCCGGCCAGGTCCACGTCCTGATCCGCCGTGACGACCTCCGCGACACGATGTCGACATACCTGGCGCAGCGCCTCACTCACCACGACCGGGTCACCGTCCACCCTCGCTCGGAGCTGTCCGCGGTCCATGGCACGAGCCGGCTGAGCGCGCTGAACTGGCGGGACCACGCCCTCGAGCAGGACGTCCGGCTCGACGCAGCCGGTCTCTTCCTGATGATCGGCGCGGACCCGAGCACGATCTGGCTGCACGAGGCAGGCGTCGAGCTCGACGCCAAAGGGTTCGTAGTCACCCGCGAGGGCTTCGTGACGTCGGTGCCCGGAGTGTTCGCTGTCGGTGACGTTCGCGCTGGGTCCGTCAAGCGGGTGGCCTCGGCGGTCGGCGAGGGCTCCGTGGTGATCTCCGCTGTCCACTCCTACCTCGCCGGCACCAAGGCGTCCTGACCGTTGCGCTGGACTTCCACCATGGCGGAAACACCGCACCGACGACCGGAGGATGGACCTCTCTGTCACAGGTACCACGCTTCGATCACGTCGGCATCACCGTCGCGGGACCTCAACGCTGCACGTGCCCCACGCAGAAAGGTGCATCACGATCGATAAGTCCGCCTGTGGGCGGGCTTTCAGAGCGTCCCAGAATGCGTGCTCATCGCCGCTGACCCGCTCAAACGCGCGGGACGCGGCATAGTTGACCTCCTCGTAGAACGGCAGGTTACCTCCGCGCGGGTGCCTGGCGGCGGCCACGACGGGGTGGTCGGCCAGGCTGTCCGGCGCGGCCGCGGCCTTCTGGTACCAGTCGCGTCCCTGCGCGATCAGCCCGGCCCGGAAGTCGATGAAGCCGTCGTCTGAGCAGCCCCCTCCAATGAGATAAGCGGCTGCCCACAGGTCATGTCGGTTGAGTGCATCGTGCATCGTCTCGAAGCGCTCGTAGTACTCAAGGATGTCCTGTCCGGTGAGGGTGGCCAGGTGGTCCGTCAGGGATTCGTGATACGGCCTGTCCTGTCCGGCTGATGCCCGCGCGGTCTCGATGATGTCCCAGAACGTGCCGGTATCCACGGCTGAATCATGCCAGCCGGGCGGGACATTCTGGGGGTCCCTCGTCACCCGAACCGCCATCCGGTCAGGGCTCAAGCCAGCCGCAACCGGGCACCTGCGCACCGCGTGCTTCCCCTATGTCCTCCCCGGCCAGCGCGTCCGGTAAGGGCCTAGGGTTGTTTCCCGCGGACGATGGCAAGGACTGGCCGCATGCCAGCCGGCCGACTTGAGCCCAGGCGCGTTTGTGCGGAATCTGGCCTGGTGCCTAGTCTCCCGAGAGGGTGTCCAGTGAGCGGCCGATGTTCCCCAGCACCTGGGGTAGGTCGGCACGGAACGCGGGGTTGACCTGCGCGGTGCCGGCGTACCACAGTCCGAATGCGACCTCGCGGGTGGCGATGAAGTCATCGAGGTGGGTCAGGCCTCCGGGCGGCAGTGGCCGGTGCTGGGTGTAGCCCTCGATGAGCGCTGCACGGAACTGCTCGTAGTCGTCCCGGTCCCGCAGTTCCCACAGGGCAACGGCGATGTCGTAGAGCCAGTAGCCGAATCCGCAGTCGTCGAAATCGATGATCCTGACGTCGCCGCGCCAGAACAGCGCGTTGTCCAGGTGCAGGTCGGCGTGGATGAGGCCGGCCTGGCCGGCGCCGTCGCCCAGCCGCGTCATCACCCGCTGCATGCCGCAGGCCACCCGGTCGAACCTCCGCCGCAGGTCACCCGGAATGAGATCCCAGGCGTCCGCGGCGTTCATCCCGCCGTAGACCATCGTGTCGCCGAAGAACGTTTCCCAGTCCCAGCGGATCCGCGTGAAGCCGGGCGGCGGGCGCCACTGGGCGGCGTGATTGTGCAGCCGCGCCATGACGGTTCCCAGCCGGCGAAGGTGCACCGGGCGGGGTGCGGAGCTGTGCACGCGGCCATCCATCCAGCGCAGCAGCGAGCAGACCCGCGGTTCGGGCACGTCCGAGGACGCCGCGGTCGTGGTCAGGTTCCCGCTGGTCGTGCGGACGGGCTCCGGGACCGACAGGCCGGTGCCGGCCTGGAGCGCGGTCAGCCAGTCCAGTTCGGAACCCACCGCGGCCGCGGTGTCGAGGCGCCGGCCGTGCCGGGCCGGGCGGTGGACCCGGAGCAGGAAACGATCACGACCGCCGGCGGCCATCGCGTCGACCCGGAACGTGGTGTTCTCGCCGTGCGCGACAAACCGCAGCTCCGGGGCGGCCAGGGGGTACGCGCCGAGCGCTTGCACGGCCAGGCGCCGCAGCCGGGCAATCTGCTGGCGGTTTGACAGCATGGCCACCCTCCCGCGCTGGCGTGGCACCCGGTAGCGCACGTACGACTAGGGTCGCATGCCTGCTCAGCCGTGCGCCTGCTGGGCGTGCCTGGGCAGCAGGCTTACCAGCAGCAGCGTCAGGAAGTACAGGCCCGCGGCGATGCCGAAGACCAGTCCTGCGGCGGCGAAGTAGGAATGGACGGACGGGTGCCCGGCCCGGGCGAAGAACACCGTGCCGAGGGCGGCAACGCCGATGGCACCGGCGAATTGCTGGACGGCGTTGAGCAGGCCTGCGCCGGTGCCGACTTCTCCGGTGGCGGCATCGCCGAGGATGAAGCCGAACAGCGGGACGAATACCAGCCCGGAGCCGAAGCCGGTCAGCAGCAGGGCGGGCGCGAGCTTCCAGACGGTGATGCTGGTGCCCCAGTGGGCGATGGACCACCACAGGGCCAGCAGGCCGAGGACGGCGATGGACAGCCCCAGGTGCAGGCAGCCACGTCCCAGCTTCTCGGCGAACACGGCGCCTGCGAGCAGCACGGCGACGGCGGTGCCGAGGGCCCAGGGGATCAGCGTGAGGCCGGTGTGCAGCGGCGTCCAGCGCATGCCCAGCTGGAGCAGCTGGTTGATGACGAGGACGAACGCGCTGAGTGAGGCGTAGAACCCGGCGACGATCATCAGGCCGACGACGAAGCTGCGCTTGCGGAACAGCGACGGGGTGATGACCGGGTGCTTGCTGTGCCGCTCGGAGACGACGAACAGCGCGAACACGATGACCGCGGCGGCCATCATGGCGTAGGTCCAGGCGGGCCAGCCGAGGTCGCGTCCCTGGATGAGCGGGATGATGAGCAGGGCCGAGGCCGCGGTGAGCAGGCCGACGCCGGTGAGGTCGAGGCGGGCGGCCGGGTCCTCTCCGCCGCGGTGGGGCAGGACGCGCCAGCCGAGCGCGGCAGCGATGATGCCGAACGGGATGTTGATCAGGAAGATGGAGCGCCACTGGCTGCCGAACAGGTCCAGGTGGAGCAGCCAGCCGGCCAGGATGGGCCCGGCCACGGTAGCCACGCCCATGATCGGGCCGACCGGGGTCAGTGCCTTGCGCAGCTGCTGGGGCGGGAAGACGACCGTCATCAGGGCCAGGCCCTGCGGGATCATGACCGACCCGCACAGGCCTTGCAGCGTGCGGGCGACGATCAGGACGACGACGCCGGGGGCGAGACCGCAGGCCAGCGAGGCCAGGGTGAAGCCGGTCATGCCGAGCAGGAACAGCCGGCGGCGGCCGAACAGGTCCCCGAGCCGGCCCGAGGTGACCAGGCCGAGCGCGAAGGCCGCGGTGTAGGCGCTCAGCACCCACTGCACCGTCACCTGGCCGCCGCCGAGGTCCGCGCGGATAGACGGGCCGGCCAGGCTGGCGATGCTGGAGTCGATCAGATCCATGATGTCGGCGATGATCACGACGACCAGGACGAGCCACGCGGTGCGCAACGACAGCGTGCTCATGGTGGGCGCTTGGGATGAGCGCAGGTCAGTAGACACGAACACCGTTCTACCTCAGATCAATGTTCTGGTCAATACGAATATTGTTCCTTCCGGTGTAGAACACCGTTCGCTCGTCGGCTAATATGCTGGCATGGCATCTACTCCGCTGCAGCGGCGCGCAGAGCGGCACCAGCAGCCCGGTACCGGCGCGAGCGCTCCTGCGACCCGGCGCGGGCCGTCCGGGGGCACCAAGAGGCCGATCACGGTCGATGCCATCATCAGCACCGCGTTCGGCATCGTGGAGAAAGAGGGTTACGAAGCCCTGACCATGCGGCGAGTGGCGACGGCGCTGGAGACCGGACCGTCGTCGCTCTACGCTCACGTGGTCAACAAAGAAGACCTGGACGAGCTGCTCATCGGCCGTCTGTGCGCCGAGATCAAGCTGCCCGAGCCGGACCCCGCCGCCTGGCGGCAGCAGGCCATCAGCGTCTGTATCCAGCTACGCGACCAGTACCTGCGTTACCCCGGTATCTCCCGGGCGGCCTTCGCCGTCGCTCCGTCCAATCTGGATACGCTGCGCATCAGCGAGGGATTGCTCGCCATCCTGAGCGCCGGGGGCATCGACCCGCAGACCGCCGCCTGGGCGACTGACGCGCTGACGCTCTACGTCAACGCCTACAGCCTCGAAATCTCCCTGGTGAACCAGCAGCGTGCCCACGGCGACGGCAGCTGGGTCGTCAGCCGCGACGAACTGCTGCGCCGGTTCGCCGCGCTGCCCGCCACGTTCCCGCAGACCAAGCGGTACGCCGCTGAGCTGACCGCCGGCACCGGCCACGACCGCTTCGACTTCACCATCGGCCTGATGATCGACGGTCTCGCCCGCCGCTAGGTAACAAGCCGCCGGTTTCAGCGCGGCTGCAGGCTCATTCCAGCGGCGCGGGCCACAGTGAGGCTGATCGGCGGGGAAGGCGGCCTGGCCTTACTGAGGGGAGCGGGGGCGTGGTTGCCGTATGGCCACAGAAACTGAGATGACGCCGGCGCGCGAGCCTGGCCAGGGCCAGGTGCCGGTCCTGGTCACCCGGCTCGGCGGTCAGCAGCTCATGTTCCCGGTGGGACGCAGGTCCGGGTCGGTCGTAACCCGGCGTTCGAGCTGCTGTCGGTGAACCCGCTGGTGTCCAGGCAATGCCACGGCGTCATCACCTCGGACCAGGGCGGGGCCACCTACGTCGACCAGTCCAGGCGGGGGACGTTCCTCGACGGCAAGCAGCTGAGCGGGCCGCTGCGGATCACCGAGTCGGTGGTGCTGCGCCTCGGCGATCCGGCCACCGGCGAGGAACTCGGCATCACGCCCCCGCTGACCAGCACACAGATGGCGCGCAACCACGGCCGAAGGGTTCTGGGCGGCCGCATCCGCAGGGGTGCCCTGGCCGTCGCGGCGGTCGCGGCGCTGGCCGGGCTGGCCACGTGCGGATTCTTCACGCTGCGCCCGGCCAGCGGCACGCTGAACGGCGGACTGCGGGCGTCTGTGCTGCGGCACGCGGAGTCGGCGACCGTTCGGCTGCTGATGGGCTCGCCGGCCGAAGCCACCACCGGCGGGTCGGGCACGCTGATCAGCCCGACCGGCCTGATCCTCACCAACACCCACGTCGCGCGGCCGGACACGCCCGGGCTCGCGGTGGCCTACGTGACCCCGACCACTCAGCCCGAGACCGATCCGCCCGACCTCACGGTCGAGATGACCACGGGGCCGTCCTCGCCGGCGGTCGCCAGGTACCGGGCCAGGTCGGTGGCGGTGGACGGATACCTCGACCTGTCGGTGGTCCAGATCTACGCCACGATCGACGGCAAGCCCGTCAACCCGGGCTCGCTGCACCTGCCCTACCTCACGATCGGCAACGTGCGCGGGCTTCAGCTCGATCAGCCGGTGACCGTGCTCGTGTTCCCGAGCGTGGCCGGTTCGGAGTCGATCACCGTCACCAGCGGTGTCCTGTCCACGTTCGTGCCCGACCCGATGGGGCACGTCACCGACCCCCGGTTCGAGCTGGAGACCACGGCCCGGGTCGCGCACGGCAACTCCGGCGGCGCCGCGATCGACAGCGCTGGCCGTCTCATCGGCGTGCCGAGCGCGGTCATCCCCGGAGAGGGCAGCGACACCTCGTGGCGGCTCCGCTCGGTCGCCGAGGCCAGGCCGCTGATCGCCGCGGCCCGCAGCCATGCCGGGTACCACAGCACGATCCTGGTCCCGTTGACCGGCGCCGAATCGGTGCCCCAGATCGGAGTGGGCGCCACCAGGCTCCAGGCCTGCTCGGGCCACCGGGCGACCGCGGCGGCGGCGTCGGCGGAGTTCGGCTTCCGCTATTCCGGGTTCCCGCGGGGGGCGGACGTCGCGCTGGGCATCGTCAAGCCTGACGGCACCCCGGTGACCGATGAGAGCCAGTTCCTGCCGCACGGAACCGTGCCTGACCGTAGCGGCTGCCTCCGCTTCACGCTGACGGCCGCGGACCTCGGGCAGACGACGATGCCCGTCGGCACCTATCAGCTTCAGCTGTTCGCGGGCCCCAGCCTGATTCCGGTCGGACCGGCGGCCGTCGTTCACATCACCGCCCCTGGGAGGGGAGCCACATGAGCCAGCAGCTCGACACACAAGGAGAGGCCCACGAGGCGCTGGGCACCGCCGTCGCCAGCTACGGTCAGCGGGTGCTGAGCGACCCGCATACCCTCGGCAACCTCGTCGCCGACCTGCTCCCCGACCTGCCGCGTGAGCGGAGCCTGCTGGTCACCGGGGCCGAGGCGGGCATCGCGGGTGAGATGAGGCAGCACGTCGAGGAGCAGCACATCGACCCGGACACCGCCGTGCAGCTGGTGGCCAGGACGCTGTCGGAACGCCGGGCCATCGACCCGGCGGCCGGCCTGTGGGTGGCCACGGAGTACGCCCGGGCTCTGGGATACCAGGTCCGGCCGTCCACCACGGCCGCCCCGGCCGGGCAGACACCGCAGCGGCCGCCGGGCCAGTTCTG